>Ga0209515_10001380_pt1 | contig 41083 bp, 47 predicted proteins | sample Subgroupgradi54m_FD_187454 | JGI IMG/M metagenome (GOLD analysis project Ga0209515, IMG submission 187454) | Subsurface groundwater microbial communities from S. Glens Falls, New York, USA - GMW60B uncontaminated upgradient, 5.4 m (SPAdes)... ... | reverse complement strand
ATATATTATTTGAAGAAAGAAATATAAATGATTGAATATTTATTTTTACTATGGAGCTTTCTTCTTATATTATTGAGGGTAAATTAAAAGTGAGGGTGATGCCTAAAGCTGGTCGAAATCAAGTTAATGAGGAGAATGGCAAGTTGAAAGTGTATTTAAAAGAAGTGGCAGAAGATGGACGAGCGAATGTTGCGCTTGTGAAATTCTTTAAGAAAGAATTTGGTATTGCAGTGGAAATTAAGAATGGGTTTACAAGCAGAGAGAAGGTGTTGAGGGTGTTGTAGTGTGATTTTTGTGGAAGATTTTTTAAAAGAGATTGTATTTTTTGTTATTATGATTTTTGGAAGACGTTTTTATACTGAACAAGGAAAAGGGAATTTAGAAAGAGCAAAAGATGTTTTAGTACGTGATTTTTCGTTGGTTCCAGGACATGATCCTACAAACCCAGTTTTAGTGTGGGAGGATGAAATAGGGATAGGCAGATATCGTGTTCATTTGTATGATAATTGTGTGAGAACTGGCATCTCTTATGAGTGTATTCAGTTTCAATATTGGGTGAATTCAAGGATGAAGCGAGATATTTTTGAAGCAGATCCAATGAATAAAGCGGTTATGAGAGTTAGGGGATTGTTAGAGGGTAAAGTCATCGAAACAATTGTGGGAAAAGATAAATCAATTGATGAAGTGATGAATAATCTCTGATTTTGTTGATGTATTCTCACTTAAAATATTTTGCCAATTGGGGTCCGAGTTGTTGCTGGTAGTTACTGTTTGGTTTTTCACCATATATTTTATCCGGAATTTCGGCCATACGTTCGACTTTGAATTTACAGATCCCATGGCCATCTTCTACATACATGTTTTCTAAAGGGATCACTTCTAGTGTGGCAGGACGGCCAAGAATGGTGTGGTCTTTATTCCAACCAAAGCCGGGGTCGAAGAAGCCTGCGTAATGGGAGCGAAATTCACCTCCGGCGTTGAGGTCGTAGGGAAGCATTTCTAGTGCAAATTCTGGCGGGACGCAGATATATTCTTTTGTTGAGAGGATGTAGAATTTTCCGGCTTCAAGAAAGAGTCGGCCGTGTTTATCTACATGTAATTTTTCCCAAAATTCTTGGGCGGGGTAATCACGTCGTGAGAGATCGATTGTTTCGCTGGGATTAGGTTTACCTTTCCAACCAACAATTTCTTGTTCTAAATCAAGATGGGCGATTAATCCGTTGTTTAAGTGTGTTGGCGTTAAAGAGATGGGGTTGCCGGATTTATCATATAAGAAGCAGATCTCTTTTTGTCGTGTTTCGATTTCAATGTCGCTTACATCAGCGTTGCCGTAGATAAAGCGAATTTGGTTCAGAGTATCACCTGGGCGTATGAGTACCGGAAAGAGTTTTGGCATGATGCGAAGGTACATTTGACTTTGCTGTTGTTCGGGGATTATGTCATCACCATATTTGGTGGTTAATTTTGTTTGGAGATTTATTCTACCTGAAGAGCTTTTGTTGTTGGCGTAGCCAATAATTCCTTTTGGAAGTTGTTTACATTGTTCTTGAGATGGAATAAGATACATTAGTGTTTCATCTAGTGGGGTTCCGATTGTGTTTAGGGGAAAGTTATATTTATGAAATTCTTTTTCAGGAGGATATCTTTCTAGTTGTGTTGTACTTGGACGTCCACGAATACAGTAGGCATGATTTCCAAGGGTTAGATCTACACTGGCGGGTTGGATTTGTTCTTCGCTGATGAGGCTGTTTTGATATTCTTCTGGAACGTAGATGTAACCGTTTTTAATTAAGTGGCGGATGAATTGAGAAGGAAGGACGCCTTGTTTATTGTTTGACATGTGTTATGTTGGAGTGGGGTTGTTTAAAAGGATTATTATGGTTTGATTATATAGATTGAATGGTTATGTTAGGTTGGGTAAAAGTATTTAAATGAGGGGGTTGGGTTGGTTAGTGGGTCTTTTATATTTTAAGAGAGGTGCTAAAAAATGGAACAGTATTTGTCTTTAGTTGATCGAATTTTAACAACTGGTGTGTTAAAAGAAAATAGAACAGGTGTGCGTGCGTATACGGTTGTTGGGGCAATGATTGAGCATGATATGTCAACTGGTTTTCCGCTGCTGACAACGAAAAAAATTCCGTTTCGATTAATTTCTTCTGAACTTGAATTTTTTATCAAGGGTATAACGGATAAGAAATGGTTGCAGGCTCGTAATAATCACATTTGGGATGAGTGGGCGAATCCGCAAAAAGTAGCGTATGGTAATGATGAGGCTACAAAGCAGAGAATGAAAGAGGAGAGAGATTTAGGGGCAGTGTATGGGTTTCAATGGCGACATTTTGGTGCTGACTATAAAGGATATGATGTTGATTATACTGCTCAAGGAGTAGATCAGTTGGGAAATCTGGTGAAGAAACTTAAGAATGATTTTACTGATCGGCGAATGTTAGTTTCGGCATGGAATCCAAAAGATTTAGATAAAATGGGGTTACCAGCGTGTCATTACGGTTATCAAGTAACAGTATTAGATGAGAAATTAAATTTGATGTGGAATCAGCGATCGGTTGATACGATGTTAGGTTTACCCTTTAATATGGCAAGTTATGGTTTATTGTTGCATTTACTTGCAAAAGAGAGTGGTTTTGCCGAGGGAAAATTAATTGGTTTTTTAGGTGATGTGCATATTTATGAAAATCATATCGAAGGGGCTCGTGAACAACTATTACGTGAGCGACGAGAGTTGCCACGATTGGTTACGGATAATTTTGATTCTATTTTTAAATGGGAATATATGCAATCACGAATTGAGAATTATAATCCGTATCCGACCATTAAATTTGAGGTAGCGGTGTAATAAATGGAATTGGTACTTATTGCGGCGGTTGCTGAAAATAATGTGATTGGAGTAAATGGAGAATTACCCTGGCATTATACAGAGGATTTAAAACGGTTTAAAGATTTGACGATGGGGCATCCGGTACTTATGGGACGAAAGACGTATGAATCGATTCCGGAGAGGTATCGACCTTTGGCTGGAAGATTGAATATGGTATTGTCGCGTCTAAAAGATTCGTTTGATGATGGAAGTTATGTTTGTAATTCGTTGGAGTTGGCATTGGATATGTTGCGTGATGAGAATCCTCATTTGCAGGTAATTGATTATTCTTTGGCTTTTGTGATTGGGGGAGCACATGTTTATGAACGTGCGATGCCCTATGCGACACGTTTAGAGATAACGCATGTGCATAAGAGTTATGAGGGAGATGTATTTTTTCCCGAGATTGATTCAAGAGCATGGGTTGAGAAAACGCGTGTTGATAAAACAGAGTATTCATTTGTAACGTATGAGCGAAAATGAGGTGTAGATATGACTAGAGGAAAATTTGTAGTGGTTGATGGTATTGATGGGGTTGGGAAAGGAGTATTTTTAGATGAATTTGTGAAGTGTGCAAAGCGGGATGGGAAGAGGGTGTTTGATGTGGAGACGCAGTTTTGGAAAGAACATGATTTTCATCCTGATATTGCAATAATGGGAGATTTATATGAGGTGATTGTGACGTCTGAACCAACGTTTATTGGTGTGGGAAAGTTGATTCGTGATGAATTTACAGCGAAAAATGGAAGAGAGTATAGTCCGCACGTGGTCATGGAGGCATTTGCACTTGATCGCAGAATGTTGTATGAGCAGTTAGTTCTTCCGGCACTCGAGCAAGGTATTGATGTGTATCAAAGCAGGTCATTTTCTACTTCTTTAGTGTATCAATCACAGATGATGTTGGATAAAAAATTAATTGGTTCAATACCGTGGGCGATGCAGCATATTTTAAAAATTCCAGGGAATGCATTTTGTTATAAGAATCTGATGGATTTTTTAGTGGTGCCGACAATTCATGATGTAGATGAAGCATTACGGCGAGCGCACTCGCGTGGGAAACAGGATAATTCCGTATTTGAGAATCTGGAATTTCAGTTGAAAGTAAAAAAGCATTATGAGAGTTCAGAGTTTAAAGAAGTATTTGAGAGAATAAACGTACCGATTACTTATTTAGATGCTGGGAAAACTGTTGAATTTTCTCAAGAGCAAGCACAAGAATTTTATAATCAACATCTTCGCTAAAAAAAATAAAAATTTATTCTTCTTTCTTTACTTCTTCTGTTCCAAAAAAAGAGTCGAGCTTTTTGCACTTTTGTTGTCCATTATAAGAAATTTTTGTCATAAAATCTACCACCCCTTTTTTTCAAACACCTATCGTTAATGATGTAAGAAGAGTTGATATATAAAGACTATTAACGTGTAAACTATATTCTCAATTGAGATACCACTTAAGAAATGAAAATATGTTTTGTTACTTTAAAATGTGTGTTTAGGTATTGAAAAGAAAATGATTTGAATTATTTCGGTTGTGTTGAAGAATCGCTCTTTCGTTTTTGATTAAATGTTTTAATCTTTAAGTGGGTTTATTAAAATCACTTCCCTTTTTATCCACTAATTCAATTGCTTGATGAGATTCAAGCATTCCGGTTTCGGCGCTGATTTTTAGATTGATGAATTGGATTGAGGTTGTGATAAAAGTTACATTATACAATGTTTTTTGGTTGAGGGTTTGTAAGATGAGAAAGCCGTTGCCGATTTGTTCTTTAGGAAATCTAAGTTTGAGTTGTTCTTTGATTAAAGGGAAGAGAAGTTCTAGAGATAGTTTTACATTTTGTAGGTTTAATGTTTCGATAATTGCGGTTTCTTGTTTAAAGACGTCGTCTTCTGGTTTGATTTCAAAGTTGTTTTGTTCATCTGTAGTTAATGGAACAAATACGGTTATTTTCTCATTAGCAGGGTCAAAGTAGCCAAGTTCCCAATTATTGATGGAGAGCAGTTGGTCGTTTAATGGGCTGAATAAATGGGAGAGAAAAGCTTGGGGATGTTGCAAAGACCATTGCTGAAATAATTCATTTTGTTGCAGGTTAGCAATGATTTGTTGGGGGGAGAGAAGTATCATTGTTACTTTGTTTGTTTTTGTTGTTTATTTGGTTTATTACTTGTGTTGTTTGCTTTTATGCGTATTCTCTCCAGGTGTAGTTGCATTTGGTGCATTTGAAGAAGCGTGTTTCTGGTTCGTCTGCGCCTCTGGTCTGTTGTGTCCAATAGTAGGCGATATTGTTGTTGCATTTCTCACAAGTCATTTTGATCTTGGGATTGGTCTCGATACTTTCGAGTACTTCAATTTTTTTTGCGGCTTTAATTGTTTCTTTTAATTCAGTAGATGCTTCTAGTTCACCGGGAGTTTTGGTGAAGCCACAGGTACAATAGAGAATTTTCTTGCCGCCTTTATCTTTGGGACGTAAAATTGAACCGCATTTTGGACAAAACATAGTAATCACCACATATTTTTTGAATTTTTATTAATTTTATTGTATTTTTAGTTTTTTAATAATTGATTGCTTGTTTATATATCAATTTATGAGATTTAGGGTGAGTTTAAATATTTTATCTATTTAGGGTATAGAAGTCCAACCGGTTTATTAGGTTTAGGGTTGGACTTCTAATAAGCAAACCAACAGGTTTATACCTAATTATCAAGTTGGTTTGCTATATATGTTTTTGGGTTATTGTGTGGCTTTTGGGTTGTTTTGGTTGTTTTTTAATTTTGAGAGAGATATTTTTAAAAGAATAGGATGTTTTGTATATATATCAAGAAGTTTTGGTGTGTTTTGAGATACAATTTGGTGAAAATTATGATCGATGAATCTTTTAAAGTTGCGCGGAAGAAAAATAGTGTGGGGGCGATTGTACGTGTTGCAGATGTAGAGTTTGGAGGGGAGAAGGTGGTTGTGATGGCGGGGCCATGTTCTGTGGAGAGTTGCGAGCAGATATTTGCGATTGCGAAAGAAGTGAAAGAGAAAGGTGCTCGTGTGTTACGCGGTGGGGCGTTTAAGCCGCGAACGAGTCCATATGATTTTCAGGGTTTAGGTGAACAGGGTTTGTTATGGATGCGAGAAGCAGCGGATGTGTATGGCTTACTTGTGGTGACTGAAGTGCTTGATGTAGGTGATGTTACGTTAGTTTCTCGTTATGCGGATATTGTACAGATTGGTTCGAGAAATATGCATAATGTTGCGTTGTTGAGGGAAGTGGGAAGAGGTGGAAAAGCGGTGTTGCTAAAGCGAGGGATGGCGGCGACGTATAAAGAGTGGTTGCTTGCCGCGGAATATATTTTGAATGAAGGCAATTCTAGAGTTATTTTGTGTGAGCGAGGGATTCGAACGTTTGAATCGTATACTCGTAATACGTTGGATTTAACTGCAGTTGCGGTGATGAAAGAGTTGACACATTTGCCGATTGTAGTTGATCCAAGTCATGGGACGGGAAAGCGAGAATTGGTTTGTGCGATGTCAAATGCGGCTGTTGCGGCAGGAGCAGATGGATTATTGATTGAAGTGCATACGAATCCCGAGAAGTCAGTGAGTGATAAGGAGCAGACGATTTCGACTTCTGAATTTGGATTGTTGATGGAGAGATTACGAAGAGTGGCGGAAGCGGTGGGACGAGAAGTGTGAATTATTAAAATCTGTAATACTATTAGCGCAATTTATTCTATGTCGCTTTTGGGTAATATTTTTCCATATTCGTATTAAGCCAGTCTAGAGTTAGTTCTATTACTTTGAGAGGATCTATTCCTACGAAACCACAACCAAGGGTTCTGATAGGAGCAGCACTGTTTTCTTTTCCTCTCTGAATGTTAAAATCGGGAATGATTGCTTCTACAGCATATCCCCAGCCAAAGAGAGGGGTGTAGTCAAACATCTCTTCTGAGTTAAGGTTATTCATTCTCTCAACTTCATGAATAAGTTCTCTTTTGATGTATGGTAATGCTGCAATTCCTAAAGACACTATTTTGGTATATCCTTGAGAATTATGAGTAGGGATATAATTGCCATGATACTTTCTAATTTCACGTTTCCATTCTGCTAATGCGTTGTTGAATTTTTCTTCAATGTCTAGATGATCTTCAAGAGCCATAGTTTGAGGTATTATGAATACTACTTAATAAAATTTCTGGTTATTATTATATCTTTTATTATAATTTATCTCTCTATTATAATTCCAAATAGTGCCAGAATTTCTACAAAAAGAATTTTTACCCAGCCTAGATAAGGTACTTTGGCGATGGCTTTGCCGTAGATGCGATTTATAGTGATGTCTTCTTCGCTGTTAGGGCCGGTAATGGAGGCGCTGTTGTGGTCGCCTTTGGTTTGGTAGTGTTTTTGTCCGTCTTTTTCCCAGATTTTGACTACGCGATGGATGATTGGTTGGGCGCGGTTGCCTTGGAAGACTAGGGTATCGCCGAGTTGAATGTTGTTTTCATTGGCGCGCCAGATGATGATGACGTCGCCTTTACGGAAGCCGTCTTGTAGTCTGAATGTTTGGAATTGTTCTTTGGTGATGTTGCGTTGTTCGTACCAGTAACCGCAGATGCTCCAATAGTTGCTAAATGATTCTTTGAATTCGGTGAATTGTTGGCCGCAAAGGACATTATCATGTAGGCCATGTTCCATGCTTTCGCTGATGACGGCGACGATAGGAAATCCAGTGCCAAAAATTATACCGAGTACGGGGTAGAAGATGAAGCGGATGAAGATGAAAGCGACGACGAGGTTTGCAACCCAGCTGGCGGCGGAGTCATCGTGCCAGAGGAAGTGCCAGGTTTTTTTAGCGTAGTGTTTGAATGTGTTGCTCATGTTTTGGTAAGGTGGAGGATGACATTTAAAAAGGTTTTTATATCTTGGGGTGATTTCTATCAGTTGTATGGTTGGATTAACAAATGAACAAGTTGCGATTATCGTTTTAGAAGTGCAGCGTAAGAAAGAGTTGCAGGGGCTAGCTTGTGATTTTGTAGCTACGGCGGTTAGGGATTTTTTGCGCAAGAATTCGGTTTTAGAGAAAAAATTGCTGTTGAAGTTTCATGTGAAGTCGGCGGTGTTTGAACATGTGGTGAAAAATGTTCGTGCGGAGTTGCGCAGGTCTGCGGGGTTATTTCAGGTGTCTGGGGATTTGAATATGATTAGGGGATTGGTTGATAGTTATTTTGCGCAGAAAAGTGTGGTGAAACAGCAGCAGATGCTATTATCTTTATTAGGGAGTCATGCGTCGACGCAAGAGAGGCTGCAGATTTATTCTGAGTTGTATACTCAATTGTTTGTGATTACTGGTAAGCCGGCAATTATATTGGATTTGGGATGCGGGTTGAATCCGTTGTCTGTGCCTCTGATGAAGTTGAAGAGTGTTAATTATTATGCGTATGATATACATTCTGAACAAATGGATTTGTTGAATGATTTTTTTAAATTGATGAGTGGAGAGAATAGTGCATTTAACGGTAATGCAGCGGTGTTGGATCTACTTGATACTGAATTGGTGAAGAAGTTGCCTAAAGCGGATGTGGTGTTGTTGTTTAAAGTTGCAGATGTATTAGATAAGAATAAAGGACATACGAAAAGTGAAGCGGTTTTTCGTGCGGTGCCTGCGCGATTTTTAGTTGTGAGTTTTGCGACGAAAACGATGAGCGGGAAGAGGATGACAGCACCGCGACGGATATGGATGGAGTGGATGTGTGATCGATTAGGGTGGAAATATACGGTTGTGGAGTTTGAGAATGAGATTTTTTATGTGGTTGAGAAGTAGAATATTTTACAGGGTATTTTTTATAAAGAGTAACTATTTTTCAGGATTATTATGGCAGAGTTTATGTTTATCGATACGCAGCAGAAGCTGATGCAGGCTTCTTCGGAGTGGCAGGATTTGAAAGAGATTGCAGTTGATTTAGAGTGTGAGAATCAGCTGCATTATTATGGGTCGTTTTTGTGTTTGGTGCAATTGTCTAGTCGGTCTAAGAATTGGATTATTGATGTGCTGGCAGTACCAGATCTTGGGCCGTTGATGATTTGTTTTGAGGATCGGCGGATTTTAAAAGTGTTTCATGATATTAGTTTTGATTTTCGGATTTTGTTTTCGCAATACAAATGCGTGCCCAAGCATTTTTTTGATACGCAGTTAGGGGCGTTATTTTTAGGTGAGGAGAAGATTGGGTTAGGGTCGTTACTTGAGAAATATTTTGGCGTACATTGTGAGAAGAAGTTTCAGCAGGTGGATTGGACACGACGGCCGTTGTCGTCTGAGATGCTGGCGTATGCGGTGCAGGATACGGCGTATTTATTGGGGTTGTATGACAAATTGTGTGCGGAGTTGTTGGGGTTAGGAAGAGTTGAGTGGGTGAGAGAGGAGTGTAGATCTTTAGAATCTGAGGATTATACACTTAAAGAGCAGGAGCATATGGATATTTCGGGATTTCGTAGTATGATGCCAAAAGAGAGGGCGGTGTTGCATGTGTTATTTGATGAGCGAAGGCGATTAGCGAAGTTACAGAATGTGCCCTCATTTATGATTTTTACAAATAGGCAATTGATTGCGTTTACGGGGAGTTTACCGTATTCGGCGGAGGATTGGAAACATTTACGAGGAGTGCATCCGATTGTGAAAGAGAATGCGCAGCGATTGCATGAGTTAGGTCAGCAAGCGCGTGCTGGGCTGGGGGAGGAGTATATACGTGAGCGGAAAGAGAAGATGCCGATGGCGGAGTATGAGTTGCTGACGCAATTAAGTGAGGTGAAGAAGAAAATAGGAGGGAGATTAGGATTACGGCCGCATTTATTATTATCTGAAGAGCAGGCGAAAGATGTTGTGCTGCGCAAATCACTTGATGGGTTACGTGGGTGGCAGAAGGAGTTATGGATGAGTGAGGAGATTATGAAGAGGATTTTAGTGATGTGATGTTTAAAAAAAGTTATATAATATATTCTTAGGAAATATTTATTAAGTTCGGGAGTATTCTTTCCTTATGAAATTTGACATGATTAAAAAACAGAATAGAAATGAATGGGTTTTAGTAGAAGTGTTGGAAGAGGATTCACAGGGGAGTATTATTGAAGCAAAATTATTAGCACATAGTCCAAATAGAGATGATACTTATAAAGAAATGAAAAAAACAAATAAATATACTTATCATTTTTATAATGGGGAAATTCCGACAAAAGGGTATGCGGTTGCGTTTTATGGTCAAAATTGAGTTTTCGAAAGATGCAGTAGTTCTTATTGTTGATGTGTTTTTAGAACATATGTTCACGCAGAGGAAATTACGTATGGCAGTGGATACAGGAGCAAGCTGTATTATGATTCCGTGGGATGTTGCGTTGGCGTTAGGTCTTACACCAGAATTATCCTCTGAAAAAATTGAGATTGTAACAGCAAGTGGAACGGAAGTTGCACCTGTTGTTTACATTGGACGTGTTAGAGTAGGAGATCGAGAATGTTTAAATGTTCGTGCGGTGGTTCATGATCTTCCGCAAAAAGGATATGTTGATGGGTTATTAGGGTTAAGTTTCTTGAAATATTTTAATTTGAATATTAATTTTAAAGAGGGGGTTATGTCTTTGGATTAATTACGTTTAACACTTGATTGCATTTAACAATGAAAAAATGATTACGTTTAACATCTGGGATATGATATAATGGATACATTACAATTTTCTTTTACTATTTTAGACTGGTATGTTATTCATAAACGTGATTTGCCGTGGCGGGAAGCGGGGTTAGATCCGTATAAAGTGGTTGTGGCGGAGATTATGTTGCAGCAGACGCAAGTACCGCGGGTGATTGAGAAATATAAAGAATTTTTATCTAAGTTTACGACAATTTATGATTTGGCAAATGCGTCGCGGGAAGATGTGATACAGGCGTGGAGCGGATTGGGGTATAATCGGCGGGCGATTATGTTGCAGCAGTTTGCGCAGGAGGTTGTGCAGTTGTATGATGGGAAGATTCCACAGGTGCCAGAGGCGTTGATTAAGTTGTCGGGGATTGGGCCGTATGCGGCGGGGTCGATCGCTTCATTTGCGTTTAATCGACCGGAGCCGGCAATTGATGTAAATGTGCGGCGGATTTATATGCGATTTTTTTATGGTCGAGATGAGGGGTTGCCGATGTCGCGGGAAGAGGAGAAGAAGTTGTATATTCTTGTGAAATCAAGTATTCTGGAAGGTAAGAGTTGTGATTTACATAATGCGTTGATGGATTTTGGTTCGCTTGTGTGTTTGCGGGATGCGCCGAAATGTACTGAATGTGTGCTGCGGAAGAATTGTGGTTTTTTTCCTTTGTATGCTATTGAGAAAGAGAAGGTGTTGTTTGTTGCGGAAAAGAAAGTGGAGAAAGGGATGAGTGAGAATGGTCGCCATATTCCAAATCGGATTTTTCGTGGGCGGATTGTGGAATTTGTGCGCAAACATGCGGGTGAAGAAGTGGGGTTGTTGGAACTTGGTGGTTTGGTGAAGAAGGATTATATTGCTAGTGAGGAGGGGTGGTTGATTGAGTTATGTTTGAAGTTGGAAAAAGAAAGGATGATTACATTTGTGCGTAAGGGTGGTGGGAAAGTGGTGGTGGGGTTTAGGAAGTGATGTTTGTTATTTGACATATCTTTCTTTGTATCGAAATGATTATATAGTTCTTTTATGGTTCTTTTATCTTATGGTTTTAGAACAGACTTATATTTGTCCGATTGATGGGAGTGCAATGAGAGAGGCTAATTTGGGTGATGGGTATGAAAGTACGTTTGGAGCGGTGTGTGGCACGTGTCGTTTTGAGTATTCTAAGCGTGAGTTTGGTAATTTACAGGAGCAGGCGGTGAAGTATGTTTCTGGGGTTATAGATGAGTATGGTTCTTTGAAGGGTAAGAAAAAAGATTTTTTACGGGAACTAGATGAGAAAAGGTCTGGTTTAGAAGCAAAGCTTGATTTACTTAAAGGATGTGCGCAAGGGGAGTTTGCATCTGAATTAGCTCGAGTTATTAAATATGATAAAGTCTGAGTTGTTTTTTTATATTTAGTTCTGGGTTGATTCTGTACTGCGCTATAGAAAGGTTAAAAAAGAGATTATGATTATTGGTTTTATGGAAGCATTTTACAAGTTTTTAGATCATACGGCGGATGTGATGTTTGTGGCGAAAGCTCCTACGCTTAAAGAGTTGTTTGAGCAGTGTGCGTTAGCAACTGAAGAGACGATGGTGGATGTTTCTAAAGTAAAGCAGAAAGTAACAGAGAAGATTTTAGTTGAGGAGAAGACGATTGAACAGCTGTTGTTTAGTTTTCTTGATGAGTTGGTGTTTTTTAAGGATTACAAGCAGTTGATGTTTAGCAAGTTTGAGATTGAGGTTATTGATAATCCGGGCAAGTGTGAATTGAAGTGTGTGGCGACTGGTGAGAAGTTAGATATGACACGCCATGATCCCAAAGTTGATGTGAAAGCGGTTACTATGCATTTGTTTAAAGTTGAGCAGGTTAAAGAGGCGTGGAAGGCGCAGGTGATTTTGGATATTTGATTTTAATTTGTGAGATTGAGTGTTATTAAAATCTATTTTTGCGTTAACTATAAATAGTTGTTTTGTTTTACTTTAGTTTATGAAATTCCTCTATTTACTTGTGTTGTGTGTGCTGTTGATTGGTTGTAGTCAAAGTAATACTTCTGAAAATGTGACGAATGAAGGTGGAGGTGTAGGAAATAAAGTTGTTGATGATTCTATTGGTGTCGTTTCTGCGCCGGTAGTTTCTACTGATGTTGATACAAAAATAAGTACGGCTGTCAGTATAAAAAGTAAAATAGAAAATAAGACTATTTGTGTAGCAGAATGGATCTGTTTAAGTGCGAAGACGAAGATTTATCGTGAAGCAAATTGTAGTTTTACGTTACGGCAAGATTGTAAGTTTGGCTGTAAGAATAATACATGTGCTGCTGCGCCGGTATGTACTTCAGGATGGAATTGTGATGGTAATCATTATCGCGGGTACCGATTAGAGAGTTGTGAGTTTGAGAAGAAGGAGAAGTGTGAATTTGGGTGTAAGGATGCGGTGTGTTTGAATGAACAGGTGGTAAATACAACGGCGATTGCAAAAGAGCAAGGAAGTGCAGAGGTAGCAAAACCTGTGTTATCAACGATTTCTTTGGGTGAAACAGTGGTTATTGAAAATCATAATGTCAGTATTTATACCATGACAAATGAACAGGTGATGTTGAGTGTGGATGGGAGGAAGAGTAAGTTGATTAAAGAAGGTGATTCGTATACTCGAGAAGATTTAACGATTGTTGTTGGGGAAATACTTTTTCAGTCGTATAATAATGGGTTGAAGCAGATTAGTTATAGTGTGAAATGAGTGGTTACTAATTTTTTATGTCAGATACTTTATTTTCGCTCGCAGAACAGATTCGACGGTGCACAGCGTGTCCTCTGTACAAAGGACGACTTTTAGCAGTGCCAGGGGAAGGGAAAGTTGGTTCACGGCTGATGTTGATTGGGGAAGCGCCGGGGGCGGAGGAGGATCGGCAGGGGATGCCGTTTGTGGGGCGATCTGGGAAGTTTCTTGATGTGATGTTATCTGGGATTGGGTTGGATCGTGCGGATGTATTTGTGACGGGGGCGTGTAAGTGTCGGCCGCCACAAAATCGAGTGCCTACTTCTAAAGAGTTGGTGACGTGTCGAGAGTTGTGGTTGCATAAGCAGATTCAATTAGTTGATGCAGGTGTTGTTGTGTTGCTTGGCAGTTCGGCGTTATGGTCTGTTTTGGGTGAACGCGAGATGATGAAATGGCATGGGAAGGTTGTTGTTAAAGATGGGCGAAAGTATTTTGTGACGTATCATCCGAGTGCGGGGATGCGGTTTCCTGCAGTTCGAAAGTTGATGGTGAAAGATTTTTTGAAGTTGGGGAAGATGTTAATTTAAGTGGCGTATCAGGCTATTTTAAATACTTCTAGGTGAAATCTTTTTTTAATGAAAGAATTGTTGTTACACATTATCATCTTTGCGTATGCATGCACTGCGGTTATTGCAACAGTTGGGTATATCCCTACCATCACAGATTTATGGATGCATAAAAAGAAGAGTGCGAACATAAGTTCGTATGTTATCTGGACGGTGTCTTCATCGTTTACTTTTTTGTATTCTTTGTTTGTTCTTCCTGATTTGTTATTTCAAATCGTTTCGGGATTGAGTTTTGCTTGTTGTGCGCTTATTTTACTTTTAAGTGTCGCATTGAAATCCAAGTTAATTTAAATACACGATTGCTTTTCTTGGTGGTATGGTGTATTATTCTTCTACAAATATAGAATATGTGTCAATAACAAGTATGTATGATAGTTGTGAGCAGAAGAGTATGTATTCTCATAAACCAAAGATGATCTGCTGCGGGTCGCATTTACGGGGGATGAGGTGTATGGGTTGTCCGGGGAAGAGTTTTTGAGAAACATAAGTTTTATATATTCTACTTTCAAGTGATATTTTTTAAACTTAGAGAGTGAGTTTAGACTTAGAGAGTGAGGGATTATTATGAAAAATTATTATATCTATATGGCGAGACCAGTAGAGAATGGCGTGGATAATAAACCAACGTTAGGTTCGGAATGTATATTTATTTGTGATGGCAACGGAAAGACATCAAATGATTATACCACAAGATTTATGCCTCAGGATGCGCCGCATAAAGATTATCAATTGTCAAAATCGGGAGTGAGGTTACCTGCGAGTTTGGAAAAATTGTTAGATGAATTATATTCTACAGAATCCATTAAAGAGGAAACTCAAGAAGGTTTAATGGGAGGTTTTGTTCGCAGTGATTATGTTGAGCTTATAGATTTATATGGCAGAAGACACCGATGGGCTGAAATACTTACGCCTTATGTATTAACATCTGTTAGACATATTTCTTTTCCTGATGTTGATTTAATCTGTGATCGATTATCTAAAGAAAATCTTAAAGCCAAATCTGTTCGTGCGGGAATTGCGGCCAGATATCAACCCCGCTTGGATGTGTTGGAGCGTGATTATAATCTAAAAAAAAGAGAACTTGAGGCTGAATATCATAAAGAGTTGGAGCGTGTGCCTCCAGCTACTTCTTTATTAGAGATTGTGGAAGAATTCTAATTTTTTGTTTGATACTTTTCTTTTTTTATGTTTGTGTACTTGCTAATATATAAGAATATAACTTTTCAAATTCTTGTTTATTGTTGAGATAAAGTATAAGATAGTCTCCGGCGCCCATTAAATATACTTTGTTGATTGGAGTTTTGCAGCGGAGGTTAATTCTGCCAATGTTATCAATATGAAGCGGTTCAAATGGTGTTTGTATTTGAGTAAGTGTTTGTTCTAGATTGAATTTTGGTGTAAGAGGAGAGGATAGTTTTTGGTAGATTTGTTGGATGTGATTTTCATGATAGAGATACCCAAATGGCCTATCTTTTTCTTTTTGAAAGTAAATTAGATTTTCAGGAAACTCTGGTCGTATTTCTGCGGGAAGTGAAATACGATGTTTATGGTCAACTGATAATTCGTAGTGGTTGGTGAAGAGCATTTTAAAATGTGTGTTGTGATTTCTTTATTGATTTATTTTTATATTTTTATCACTTATACAGAAGTTTGCATAATTGATATTTTACAGAAGGCACTGCCTTCTTATGTTACTAGCGCAACATCTTGGCAAACTTCTCTAAGAGAACTGTGGAATAATCGTGATTTCAAAAAAATATTTGTTAAAATATGTGGAAATCCCGATTTTGCAAAGTTCCCTCTAGAAACCACCTAATTATAAATTTACTCTAGATATTGGGAAGATAGCGGAGGGTGGATTTGAACCACCGATCTATGGGTTATGAGCCCATCGGGCACTCCGAGCTACCCTACTCCGCTATAAGTACTAGTGAAATAGGGCTGTTTTAAAAAGGTTTGGTTTGAAATGGGTTAAGAACAACATTTATATATGATTGTTGATTTTGTGCTGTTATGAAAAAGGTGGATCCATTTACAACAGCTGTTGAGCAGCCAGTGAAGAAAACGAGACCAATATGGATGACGATTGGTGTCCTCTTTATCGTTTTTTTTGTGGTGATTCCTTTATTATCTACGTTGTGGTTTGATGAGAAAAAGAATGGAAATGTTGGGGTTATACCCATAAATGGTGTTATTACGGCTGATGGGGCATCTTCTTATTTGCATGGAAGTGGTGTTTCTTCATTAGAGATTGTTGATTTTATTAAACAAGCGGATGAAAATAAAGAAGTAAAAGTTATTTTGCTTGAAATAAATTCTCCAGGGGGGAGTCCGGTGGCGTCTGATGAAATTGCGTCGGCAGTAAAAAAAGCGAAAAAACCGGTGATTGCGTTGATTAGGGAAATGGGTGCATCTGGGGGCTATTGGATTGCGTCTGCGGCGGATCATATTATTGCACATAAGATGTCTTTGACGGGGAGTATTGGGGTAGTGGCTTCGTATTTGGAATTTAGTGGTTTAATGGATAAATATGGAGTGGGATATGAGCAACTGATGGCTGGTGAGGTCAAAGATATGGGGACGCCGTTTAAAAAAATGACGGAGCAGGAAAGAGTGATTATGCAGAAGAAGTTGGATGTGTTACATGATTATTTTATTGAGGAAGTTGCAACGAATAGAAAGCTTGCGAAGGATAAAGTGAAGAAAATGGCGACAGGAGAAGTATATTTAGGGGTGGAGGCAAAACAGTTAGGGTTAGTAGATGAATTAGGTGATTATACTACGGCTGAAGAATATATTAAAAAAACCTATGTGTTAGATTCTATTAAATATGTGCGTTATGAACCGGAGAAAGGGTTGCTTGATATGTTAACTGGAGTGATGACTGATTTTTCGTTTAATATGGGTAGGGGCATTGGGTCGAATTTTGTGTTAGAGGATCAGCATAAGATTATGTTGCGTTAAGTTTTGTGAATAGTTGGGGTTTTAAGGCGGTTATGATGAAACGTCGTTTTATGTTGTGTGGTTTATTGTATGTTCTCGTTATTCTTAGTCTTGTTGTTGTGGTGTTTGGAGAGGATGTACATGTTGATGTGAAAGTAGATACTTTGTTAGAACGGCAAGAGAATGTGTCGGTAATTGTAGTATTGAAAGATGATCAATCAGTTGGTGTGACAAGGGGGTTGAGTGTGGAGGGTATTGAAGAATTACATAAACAGAAAGTTCGTGCGACGGAAGAAGACGTATTACAGAGTTTAGATTTGAAGAATGAGGAGATGGATAGTGGTAAGGTTGGGGTAATTGGTACAGAGAGTGTGGTTAATGATTCGTATGATATTGCATTAAAACAGCAATATTCTTTAACGAGTGCGTTTAGCGGTGATGTGACAAAAGAAGGACTGGAGAAGTTGCGGAAGAATGATTTAGTGAAAGCGGTGTATTTTGATGAGGTACGACATATTTTTTTGACTGATTCGGTGCCGCAGATTAATGCAAATAAAGTGTGGAATTTTTCAGTTGGCGGCTATAATATTACTGGTGTGGGTGAGACGGTATGTGTGATTGATACAGGAATTAATTATAGTCATAGTGGTTTAGGTGGAGGGTTAGGTATTCGCGTTGTGGATGGGTATGACTATGTGAATTCTGATACGGATCCGGCGGATGATCATGGTCATGGGACGCATGTTGCGGGAATTATTGGTTCAAATGATAGTGTGTATAAAGGTGTAGCACCTGGTGTGAAATTTGTGGCGTTGAAAGCGTGTAATTCAGGGGGTTCGTGCAGTGATTCGAATGTATTATCTAGTCTGAGCTGGTGTATTGATAATTCGACGCGATATAATATTTCAGTGATTAGTATTAGTTTAGGAGGAGGGCAGTATACGGGATATTGTGATAATGATGTGAATTCGCAGTATGCGTCGTTGATTAATCAGGCGGTTGGCAAGAATATTAGTGTTGTTATTGCGACGGGGAATACAGGAAGTACGTATACTAATAATACAGGGGGGATTGCGGCGCCGGCGTGTATTCAAAATGCTACTCGAGTAACAGCGGTTGATAAATCTGATGTGATGGCGAGTTATGCGTTTCGTCATTTTAATTTTACGGATATTATTGCGGCACCTGGTAGTTCGATTGTGTCGCTTTTGTATACAGGGGGAACGACTACGTTATCTGGTACGTCAATGGCAACGCCGCATGTATCTGGTGCAGCGGCATTAATACGTCAATATCATCGATTAGCGTATGGTGGGGGAAGTCCGAGTGTGAGTTATATTCGAAATAAGATTCGAACAGTGGGTGTGCAGATTAGTGATTTGGCAAGTGGATCAACGCTTATTATTCCACGAATTGATGTGTTGGCACTACTGCAGCCGTTTATTAATTATACTTTTACTAGTGTTGCGAATTCTTCTGTTGTGCTTGCGAATAATGTGTTAATTAATGTGAGTTCCGATGTGAATTTGTCAGTGGCGTTATTAGAATGGCATTATAATAATGGGACGGTACGAAATATTTCAATGAGTGCGTTTAATGGGACAAGTTATTTTTTGATAGTTGGTAATTTAGCAGATGGGAATGATTTTTATCAGGTGTATGGAAATGATACAGTTAATACATTGGGGAAAACGTCGATACGAAATGTGACACTTGATGGGACGGTGCCAATGGTTACAATTCTTAATCCGGCTAATGGAAGTAATTTTAGTTCTGGTGTTGTGGCATTTAATACAACTGTTCTTGAACGCAGTATCGCTTCAGTATTGTTTAGTTTTGATAATGCTTCTAATGGTTTTGGCAGTGGTGCATTTAATGTCACCGCAACGAATGTGAGCGGTAATTGGAATGCAAATGTTGATTTAGTGAGGTTACAGGAAGGTAGACATGTCATGACGGTATTAGCAAATGATAGTGTGGGGAATTACAATCGCACGTCCATTGTGCAATTTGTGGTTGACCGAACGGCGCCGTTGGTTGTGTTTGTGACACCAGCTGCGGAGCGGAATTTTAGTTTGAGTTCAAGCAATCAGACGTTTAATATTACAGTGCGGGATAATTTATTAAGTATGGGGGGGGTGTTGTTTAGTTTTGATAATGGAACGGGTGCGGGATTTAATGTCACGGCGCTCAATATGTCAGGGTATTGGAGTGCATCTTATAATGTCTCTACGCTTGCAGAGGGGAATCATATCGTGAATGTTATGGCAAATGATTCTGTGGGAAATTATAATCGGAGTGTGAATGTGACGTTTGCGGTGGATTTCACTCCTCCGGCGGTTACGGTGGGTAGTTTAAATTCAGGGCAGAATTTTACGATACTTTCAAGCAATCAGACGTTTAATGTGACAATTAGAGATAGTGTGACGGGGTTGTATACTTTGCATGATGTGTTGTTTAGTTTTGATAATGCGACGGGTGTGGGATTTAATGTTAGTGGAGGTAATCAATCAGGGTATTGGATTGTGTCGTATAATGTGTCTACGCTTGGGCATGGCAATCATACGGTTACAGTGCTGGCAAATGATTCGTCTGGCAATATTAATTTTACATCGGTGTTTGTGTTTACAGTTGATTTAGATACGCCGGTTGTGATGTTGAATAGTCCGGTGAATACAACTAATTCTTCTTCGGCTACGGTTACGTTTAATTGTTATTCAATTGATAATACGAGTTTGAGCACTGTGACGTTGTATGGCAATTGGAGTAGTGGCTGGCATGCAAATGTGACAAATAGTACATTAAGTGGAAAGAGTACTGTGACGTTGTTTACGCGGACGTTATTAGATGGGACGTATGTGTGGAATTGTCTTGCTACTGATGGTCAAGCAAATAGTGGGTTTGCGTCTGCGAATTATACGATTACTATTGATACAGTGTATCCATTGATTACGTCAGTGACTGCGGGTAGTCCTAGTTCTTCTGCGGCAACGATTAGCTGGACGACGAGTGAGGCTGCGAATGCGAGTGTGTCGTATGGAACGACTCAGGCTCTTGGTTCTGTTGCGAATAGTGGGCTCTTTGGAACGTCGCAGAGTGTGGCGTTGTCATCTTTGAGTGCGTCTACAACCTATTATTATAATGTGACATCGTGTGATCGAGTAGGGAATTGTAATACATCTGATGGGGGGTCGTTTGCGACGGCGGCTTCGGGTGGTAGTAGTTCTTCGAGTTCTTCTGGCGGTGGAGGAGGGGGCGGAGGCGGTGGTGGCAGTAGTAGTAAAGCGGCAGTGAGTACAGTGAGCAGTGTGCCTACGCCTGTTGTGCAAATTCCTGTGGCTCTGCCGGCGCTGATAGAAAGTACAGGAGGAAGTGCAGCTGCACCTGCTGCGGAGAATGTTGTTTCTGGAGGTGCGAGTAGTGGGGGATTACAAACAAATGATGCGGGTGCGAAGTTAGGTGAAGGACAAGCTGAAAGTGGAGGAGAAGTTGGTGCGGGCAAAGGAATTAGTTCACAGCAGGTGCAAGGATGGAGAGGGGCGCTGGCAGGATTTGCGTTTTATGAGAAAGGGAAACAGGTGTTGCAGAATAGAAAAGTGTTACTTGGGATGGGAATCTTTTTAGTGATGTTGATTATTTTAGGTGTGTGGGTGTATTTTGGACGGCGAGGAGGAAATATTAGTGCTGGGAAGGGGGGAATGAGTAAAAGTGGGAGTGTTACCTCTGTGAAGAAGCAGAATTTTGGGTTTGGGAAGTGATGAGAAATTAGGTAATTTTTAAAGCAAACACTTATAAACTTAAAAGTTTTTATTCTTTTATATAATTTATATTATTTATTGGCTAAGTTTATTGTCTAAAAAAAGAGTGATTAGGATGGATAGAAATATTATCAATAAGCACAATTTTGTGTTAACGGGCTTTGCACTAGTGTTTCTCTTTTTTGGATTAGTATTATATCATGAATATTCTTCTGAGGGTGCGAGGCAGAGTGTTATAGGGTATGTTGTTCTTGAGGATGGAGTGAGAGTGAGTGTAGATAAGATGGATGAGGCACTTGTTCGAGAGATTTCCAGTGGTGAGCAAAATCCACGAATTGTGGTGAAGTTAGATGAAAGAGTTACGCAGCAGGAGTTCTTAGATGAATTACATAAGAATATAGTCGTTGGAGAACAAAATGTTACCTTTGAGAAAAATGAAGAGAGTTCTTCACTTATATCTGTGAAAGCTGAGAAAAGTTTATTTTCTTTTTTAGAGAAAAATACAGCGCCAGATTTTACAATTACAGGTACATCTCAAAGTGAAGCGGTTGTTGCAGGAGAAGTACAGAGTGCTGATGCGTTAGTGGAATTGACAAAGAATAGGAATGTAAAAAAAATTTATCTTGATTATCCGGTTAAAGTTGATTTAGATAAAAGTGTGAAACAGATTAATGCGTTGAACGTGTGGAATGTATCGGTTAATGGTTCGGGAATTATTGGTCGTGGGAAGTCAGTTTGTGTGATTGATACTGGTGTTGATTATACACATACTGGGTTGGGCGGGGGGTGTAGTCCGAGTACGTATGCGTTACATGGTGATGTGAGTGCGTTTAACAGTGTAGAGTCGAGTCATCCGTATAGTGATAATTCTGATGTTAGGTTTGTTGTACAGAAAGAGGGGTTTAGTTCTATTGCGGTGCATTTTGTTAAAATTGATTTAGAGCAGATATCTTCTGCGGGAGATACTACGGATAGAATTTATGTGTATGATGGATTCAATCGGACAGTTGCAGTCTATAAAGGGGTATTGAATGATGTATGGAGTCCAGCGGTTGAAGGGGATACGCTCTCTATTCGTTTGGTGAGTGATGGTTCAGTTTCAGGATATGGGTTTACGATTGATTCGGTAATTAATGGGACAACAAATGTCTCGATGGATTGGTCGAGTTGTAGTAAGGTGATTGGAGGATATGATGTGTATAATAATGATGCAGATCCAAAAGATGATCATGGGCATGGAACGCATGTGGCGGGGATTATTGGATCTACGGATGCAGTGTATAAAGGGGTTGCTCCAGGTGCAGGTATTGTGGTGTTGAAGGCGTTGAGCGGGTCGGGAAGCGGGTATGCTTCAGATGTACTTGCGGCAATTGAATGGTGTACGTCAAATGCTCAGCGTTTGAATATTAGTGTGATTAGTATGAGTTTAGGGTGTGATGGAGGAAGTTGTCCACATTATCAGAGTGCGTGTGATGATGATTTATTAGCTCCGGTAATTAAGAAAGCGGTTGATAAGAATATTATGGTTACAATTGCATCAGGTAATTCAGGGTGGGTGGATGGTATTTCGAGTCCGAGTTGTATTTCATCTGTGATTGCCGTAGGGGGAGTGAATGGTGCGGATAGTGTGGTGTATAATCGGGGTAAATTGTTGAAAGTTGTTGCGCCGGCGCAGGGGATTACGTCTAGCTTTCCAGCTAATGGCTGGAAATCGTTATCAGGGACTTCGATGGCGACACCACATGTGGCAGGAGGAATTGTATTGTTACAGGATTATATGAGTCGGATAAATGGAAGTGTGCTAGGTGTTGAGGAGGTGAAATCGAGGTTGTTTAATTCTGGGAAAGTTGTTGTTGATAGTAGTTCAGGGTTGAATTTTTCACGAATTGATGTGTATGCGACGTTAGGGATTGTAATAAATAGTTCGGTGATTACTAATACAACTTTTGCGAATAATACTTTTCTTAATAATACAAATGTAACTCTACCTCTTGCTATTACAAATAATAGTGTGTCGTTGTTTGGTGCGGTTATACGAAGTCTGGATAATGTAACAGTAAATGATTCGGTTTTGTTTTCGGTAGGTGTGAATGAGAGTGTGTTAAATGTAAGTACGGTTGCTTTATCATATAGTATTAATGGAAGTAAAGTGGTAAATAAGTCTATGGTGTTACATCCTGAAAGTGGGTTGTTTGGGGTTGTTGTGAATAATTCGGCGTGGTTAGCGAATACGACAGTGGTTTATTGGGCAAGTGCGTTTGATTTATTGGGGAATTATACTCAAAGTGGGGTTTTGAACTTTACGGTGCAGATGGCTGTTATGGACCAGAATATTTCGAATGGATCAAGTTTACAAAATCAAACTGTTGTTAATGAAACTATTGTGCCAGTGAGTGTGTTTAACATTACTTATCCTGTGAATGGATCGGTTATTGAAGTAGGGAGCGGGGTTATGAAGTATAGTGCTGAAGGAGTGAGTGGTAATGATTCAGTTGTGTGGTTATTTGGTGATGGGCTGAATAGTACGTTATTTAGTGGGGAGAAGCAGTTTAATACCACAGGTATTTATGCTATACAGTTGGTGCGTAGTACGAATGGGACAAGTATGAGTTATACTAGGATAGTTATTGTTAATGATACAGTTGGTCCTGTTGTTTCAAATGTGAATTTTGTGAAAAGTGTTGATTATAGTAAGAATATTAGTCAGTTAGTGAGTATGGGATTATTTGATTATTCAGGGATTGGTGGTTTTAATCTCACTTTAGGTAATCAATCATTTAGTGGGAATTGTACGAATGGTACAGTGAGTATGAGTTGTCGTTGGGTTGTGCTGGGATTAGGGCTGGGAAGTAAAGAATTATTGTTAACAGTGCAAGATGGGTTTAGTGTTTCACATAGTGTTACTCAGACGTTTTCATTTATTGTTATGGCGTGTAAAGATGGTGTTAAGAATGGTGATGAGACGGCGGTTGATTGTGGAGGAAGTTGTGGTGTGTGTGCGAATGTTTCGTCTATTGTTCCAGTAGATGTTCCAGTTGTTGCAGAGGTGCCGGTTGCGGCAGCGACGAAAGTTGAGGAGAACAAAGCAGCAGAGGTGAAAGTGCCTGTTGCTGAAGTGAAGAAAGCAGAGCAGGCAGTTAGTGTTGCGGCAAAAACAGAGGAGAAGAGTGCGACAGTGGTTGGGGCAAATAGTAGTTTACGTGTGCCTGAGGAATTGGTGAGTAAAGAGGTTGAGAAGAAGTATACTGTGTTGTATATTTTGGGTGCACTTGTGGCAGGGTTAGCGGGATTGTATGTGTTTATGATGCGGGAAGGGTTGTAATTGTAACTACTTTAGGATAGTCTTTTTATAGAAATGTTTATAAATTTGGGGTCTTTTTTGTTCTTATTAATCTATCATTAACCAATGGTGAGGTATTTAACTATGACATTAGCAGGGTATGAACAAAAAGATAAGAATGTGTATACAAAAGTAGAAGTTGTGTCAACGACTCAAGGTAATGTAGAATTACAGCGGGTGGTATTGCTTGGTAAGTATGTTATGCCGACGGAAACGGGGGTTATTGATTATTTGAGATTGGTTGCTGATACAGTTTCCGCAAGAAAAAGTTTACTGTTACCCGCGGGGATGAGTATGGGGGGTTCAGGATTAGAAAAAGCGGTTTTAGATTTACCTGAGCAAGTTCATCGAGATCTACGTGTGGGCAATAAAGAGCTTTTGGGATTTATTTGTAAAAATACTTCGGCGCTGCCTGATGGTGCTGGTGCTCTTCAATATGTGCAGATACAAAGTGGGTTATTGCCACCTGAAGTAATTCCACAAATTGAAAAAGAGGGGAGATCTGGGTATGAAAGTGCGTTATCTCATCCTCAAATTAAGAATATGGGTTTAGGATTGCAGTGGGGTGGGAAAGTTTTATTATCTGATGGAGTATTGCCAGATTATATTGAGATGGATGTATTATTAAAGCATGTTGTTAGTACATCTCGAACATTGTCTGTTGAAGGGAAAGTTTCTGCTACAGAGGTAACTGCATTAGTTCAAGGGCTTTATGAAGTTGAGAAACAAGATCCTCTGTTTTCTACTTTGAAAGATATTTCTAATGAGATGCGGGAGATGTATGCATTAGAGCCAGTTGTAGCGTTGCTTCAGATGGTTAGACAATCAGAAATGACTGCGGCGTTACGTCAGCAAGCGGAGGGAGCAAATGGTTCTCGTTTGGTTATGCTTGGTGTACCAGGAAATGGTGCGGGAAAGCCGTTAGTTGGTCTGGGTAATAATGGGAGACGGTAGAAGAGGGATACTATGATATTAATTGATACTTTGAAAGAAGCACATAGTTGTGGAGTTAGTCGACGTATGCAATGGATTGCAACGTTTCGTTGTGAGACGCCTATCGATTATGTTGCGGCGGCGGTGAATCAAGCAGCGCCAGGAACGGTTGAGGGTGCGCCTCCAAGACTTGCACATCCAACTGAGTTTTGGTATAAGCCTACAGTTGAGTATGTGGCGGGATTTTATAGTTCTCTGCGAAAATAGGATTTTGGTATTTTCTTACTTTTTTTATTCTCTTTATCTCATTTGTTTTGTTATTGCATCAGAGTCTAGAATATTTTCTAATGCTTTTATGGTGAGCAGATCGGTTTTATAAATATGGTGGGTTTGGTATTCGATGGTTGCTTCGAGTTCGTTTATTCTTTGGTTGATAGTACTATTTTCCCTATTCCAATGATACATGCCGCCAAGATACCATTGGTTGCTTGGGTGAAGATGGATTAATTCGTGAATTAAAGATTTTGTTTGTTCTTCTTTTGTGTCATGGGCTGATATTTCGATGATATAATATCCTCTTTCTTGTCTAAGATAGGCTTTTCCGGCGTTAATTGAGGCTGTTATTTCTATTCGGCCACAGTTTTGTGTGAATTGCTGATAGAGTAAGAGGATGTTGGGGAGTTCAGAATTTATACCTGTCATTTTTATATATTTTAATATGCCTGGTCGTGATGTTCTAGGGTTATAAAATAAATTGTTTCTTCATCTTGTGCGAATTTTAGAACAAATGGCCCTAATTGGACACGTTGTTGTCCTTTGAGTACATTACGTAAGTGCTTTATGTGGGTTGGCTCAAGAAGTATATCTCTTATCTTTTTCTCTACTCTTTCATAGAATGCTTTATCTTTTTGCTTGATTTTCTTTAATTGTTTTTCAAATTCTGAAGAAAAAATAGCTTTGTACATGTTTAAAGTTGTGCGAAGAAATTGTTTAATTCTGCTTCAGTCTTACAAATTGTTACTCGACCTTCGGCAATGTCTTTTTCACCACGTTTGATGCTCTCTTGTAGTTCTGTTTGAAATAGAGAAAGGCCTTGTTTAATTTCTTCTAACATTGCTTCTACTTTGTTTATTTTTTGGATATATTCTGTTATAGTTGCGGTTTGTGCTTGCATATATCTCATAATGTTTGTTTATTTAAATATTTTACGATAAAAATAGTCTGTTTTTCATTATCTCTTGTTTCTTACTCAAATTCACGTAAACTTTTTTGTGTTCTTTTTTCTTGGATAATAGAATTAATTACTTGAAAGTCTTGAGCCATCTGTTTGAACATTTCGGGGTTTCTGCCGTTGTAGAGGTAGTTGGCGGGGTGAATGATGGGAATTACGATGATTTCTTGGTTGTTGATGATGGTTGGGTGGATTTTGCCGCGCAGTTGGGTGATGCCGGTTTTGTTAAGAATTCTGTGTGTTGCGAAGTTGCCGATGGTAACGATGACTTTAGGCTGCATGATGGTAATGAGTTGGTCGAGGCGTTCTTTGCAGTTGTTGATTTCTTCTTTTTCGGGGTTGCGGTTGTTTTCGGGGTGGCAGAGGATGGTGTTGGTGATGAAGATGTCTTCGCGAGTGAGGTTGATGGTTGCAAGAAGTTCTTGGAGAATTTTTCCGGAGGCGCCGCAGAATGGGATGCCTAATTTATCTTCCGTTGCGCCTGGCGCTTCTCCGATGAAGAGGATTTTAGCATTTGGGTTGCCGTTGCCAAATACGACTTTGGTTCTTGATTGGCAAAGTTTCGGGCATTTTTGACAGGTGGAGTATTGATGTTGGAGGATGTCTAGGGTTTGAGTAATGGGAGACATGTGTTAAAATACAACAGTAAGCTTTATAAATCATCCGTCTGTTCTATCGATAAATGGAAGAGCAGGAATTTCAGCCAGATGTACCGCAAGGGAAAGTGAAGCGTTTTATCAAGGAAACAATGAGGGTTCTACGTATTACAAAGAAGCCGGATTGGGAAGAGTATAAGACGTTATTGAAAGTGACGGGAATTGGTATTGCGGTTATCGGGATGTTAGGGTTTGTGATTTTTTTGCTGAATCAATTATTATTTCAGAGGTAGACAATGGAAACACACTTATTTGGATTACGAACGGCAGCGAATAGAGAAGATCAGGTTGTTGATTATTTAGTTTCTAAATTTCAAATGCTGGCGAAAAAGCATTCTATCTTAGCAGTGATTAAAGCGCATGGGATGCGAGGATATATTTTTATTGAAGCGAGTTCTAAAGAGGGTGCAGAGGCAGATTTACAAAGTGTACCTTATGCACGAGGATTATTATCTGCAGAGATTCCGTATCAAGAGATTGAGCATATGCTTGAGCAAGTGAAAGTGGAGATGAATATTCGCAAAGGTGATATTGTGGAAATTATCTCTGGGGCGTTTAAGCGGGAAAATGCGAAAGTTATGCGTATTAATCGTCAGAAAGAGGAAGTAGTAGTTGAGTTATTAGAATCAGCGGTTCCGATTCCTATTACAGTTAAGCTGGATGCAGTGAAGGTTGTACGTCGAGATGAAGATGCGCCGGCGGATGAAGAAAGTTAATTTTTGTTGTATCTTTTTTACAATGGCAATTGAGGAGATTATTGAATTTAAAGCGGTTGATTTTGTGCCATATTATGGGGTCAAAGACTATAAATCTCGTACACGATTTTTGTTAGGTTCTGAATATACTTCTGTTGTTGAGAATAAGATTGATACTTTGAATTTGTTGGAAGGGGCTTATATCACTGCAGGGGTTGGTAGTGTGTTTGCTTTATTAGCAATCTATTTTCCGCTGAAGTGAAGCTTTTAAATATAAGTTATTTTTGTAATGTAATTATACGGCTGTAATCGAATGTTTTCGTCCATTCACACCGAGGTGGGTTTCACTTCGTTCAAGCCCACTATATAAAAAGAAATATAAAATCACCATACTAAATTACATTCATACGGCTGTAATCCAATGGTTTCGTCTATAGTCACTAACGTTCCTAAGTTTGCTATCGCAAACCATTGACACCGAGGTGGGTTTCGCTTTGCTCAAGCCCACCATAAAAAGGGAATTATAAAGATTATATTCATACGGCTGTAATCCAATGGTTTCGTCCATTGACACCGAGGTGGGTTTCGCTATGCTCAAGCCCACCATAAAAAGGGAATTATAAAGATTATATTCATACGGCTGTGGTCTAGTGGTATGATTCGAGCTTCCCATAATGATCTTATGGATTGTTCGGAATCAGCTTGCGGTCCGGGTTCGATTCCCGGCAGCCGTATCTTTTTTTGATTTTTACTTAATCGGAAAGTTTATGTAGTTCTTTTCTTTTTGATTAATTATGGTTCCATTAAAGAATAATTCTCTTGTCTCTTTGGCAGGTTCGTGGGAAATGACTGATGAGGAAGAAAAAGCGTTTTTGTTATCTTTAAAAAATGGATGGAGATGCTCTAATGAGATTTCTACTTCTTTTTAATCACACCTATCGCCTTCACAGCATGGTTTGATGTGGTGACAGTTATTGCAGATATATTTCTGCTTGATTGGTTGCATTTCGTGCTGACAGACTTCACAGAGGAGGGGCATGGGGTAGTGGTTTTCTTTCGATTTTTATACTTAACGGCAGCTTTTTAAAGAAGAAGGTTTGCCATAGATTCATGGGCGCGTAGCTGAGCGGGCCAATATCTGAGGCGAGATGTTCAAGTGAGGCGTTCTGCGGAAACCTCACGATAGAGAAAAGATTAGAAATAGGATTAGGATAGCTTTAAAAATAGATTATAATTCTACCAATTTATGGGTGCGTGGCTTAGCGGCTATAGCACTCCGTTCGCAACGGAGAGGTCTCGGGTTCAAAAAGGGTTTATATCTTGTGAAAGTCCCGATGCGTCCATATTCTTTATTTTAGGGTGGTTGTATTAGAATATGGGGTTCGAAATGGATATATTTATAAACCCTGAAATATTCCTTCCCCTAAGAAAAGAGGTAGTGAATGAAGTTTATTTTCATCTCTTTTTCAAATATAAAAATTGAGGTGATATTAATGGGATGTGGATCAAATATGTGTGGTGGGTGCCATGGGGCTAAAAAGATTGTCGTAGGGTTATTGTTGTTGTTAAATGCATTTTACTGGCCATTATGGGTTGATTTATCCGGATGGATTTCGTGGGTTGCTGTGTTAATGGTGGTTGGGGGAATAGTAATGTTATTTAAGCCAAATGGTTGTGGACATTGTAGTATGCCTCCTGCTCCTGCGGCTAAGAAGAAACGATAAATTTTTTTTTCTTTTACTTTTTTCTTGATATTATCATCTATTTTTTTGGTTGATTCTAAAGTTGCTTTTTGGTGTATATAACAAAGAGGTAGAAGGTCAAATTTGTATTCTTTATCCATTTGAGAGTACAGATTCTTGACTTTAGAGAAGTTTGCTGAACAAAAATGAATTACAGAGAAGTTTGAATAATTGATATTTTCTATTCAAACTTCTTTTTATTGTTATTGAATATTCACAGTTTGTTGTGAGTGTTGTTTTTACTTTTTTAAGTTCAAATACGCGAGTGTGCCGGTGATGAGTACGGCGATAATGCTTACCCAGACAGGTACTTGCCAGTTGGCGATTTGAGCTGGCCAACTTAAAATTACACGGGTTAATTGCAGCAATGCCATTACTGCAAAGAGTCCACCAGAAATCATTGAAATGTTTTTTGTTGTCATATGTATTTAACCTCTGAATTTGGTTATGGTAGGAGGATGTTGTTAGAGTTTAAATATTTTTGGGTTATTTTTATAAAGGATGAGTTTAGTTTGTTCTATTGTGCCAGCGTCGCATCCTTGAAGGACTGCGGTCCTTCGGTCGCGACGTGTCACTCATTCACATTCGTGCCAGCGTCGCATAATCCGGTATTGCGTCAGTCTCGAAGCAACTTTTAAGAAAAGTTGCATCAAAACAGAGCCTGTGGGCGGTTTTGGAAACTTACTTAAGAAAAGTTGAAAGTTAACCGAGCGAACTGATTCCTCTGGAATTCCCGGTTCAAATCCGGGCGCTGGCGCTTTTTTAATTTATCTCAAGATATCATTATAAAACACGTTCATTATTTTACTTCTATGCTGCAAAAGATGTTTCTGAAAGTTGGAGAGTATATACCGGAATATAGGTCTCGAGCTGTTGTTTTTCTTGCTGATACGATGGATGAGTTTTTAGCGGCTGAGGAAATATTAAAGAATCATGGTCATAAATTTAGAGGGGTGCAGTTGAAGAGTTCGTTGTTTGTTTCGTTACCACAACTTGATATTGTTACGGCGGTTTCTATTGTTCTTGAGGATGTTTTATGTTTGGATGATATTTTTAAGAAATGTCAGCGTAAGTATATGGAGTTGATTGTTCCGTATAGTCTTTTTAGTGCTGATTTGTTGAAGCGATGTGAGCGGGCGGAGAGGGTGATTGTTTCTTTTTCAAATGAAGAGGAGTTGGCTGGACTCAATGAGATGTTTAAAGCGTTTATTACGTGGAAACGTTTTCCTCTGATGTTGAATGTGCCGTTGTGTAAAATTGATGTGCGAGATGTGAAACATGCTGCGGAGATTTATCTGCGTCGAATGAGTGGTGTTGTGAAGCCAATGGCATGTGGTGGTTGTTTGCTGCAACGGTATTGTTCTTTTAATGGGAAGGGGTTTGTGCCTGTGCCGCTTGTTGATGCTGAAAAATATGCAGGGGTGTTAACGTTTCTGTCTGATGAAGATTCTACTGCTCGGTTTTAATGTACAAGAATCGGTGTTTCCGTTAGGATTAAGCTATTTGAAAAGCTATCTTCATGTACACCACCCAGAGGTTGAGGTGGAGTTGAAGGAATTTTCGTTTGGTAATCGAGTCGGCTATGAGACGAATAAGAATGTAGAATTACAGGTGTTGTCGTATATTATGCTGAGCAGACCGGATGTTGTGGCGTTTAGCAATTATATTTGGAGTAGCGAGATGGCGCAGGATTTTGCGCGAGCGATTAAACAGATTGATTCTAGGATTACGGTTGTGCTTGGCGGGGTGGAAGTTGATAAGAATCATTTGAAATCGGGTGTTGATTTTGTGATTACAGGTGAAGGTGAGATTGCGCTTACAGAATTGGTTGATTTTTTGCAAGGTAAATGTACAATTGAGGATGTGTCAAATGTTATTTGTGTGCGTGAGGGGGTTGTTTTGGAGAATAAGAAGAAAGTTGTGCAATCGCTTGATACGATTCCGTTTCCGTATCGGTTTTCTGATGTGAAACATTTTGATGCAGTGCGTATTGAGACGTCGCGTGGGTGTGTGTATAATTGCAATTTCTGTTATTATGCGCAGCCGGAGTTTCGTAATTTTTCGCTTGGGTATTTGCGGGAGAATCTTGCGTATTTATTTTCTGAATTTTCATTTCGCAATCTGACGTTTCTTGATGCGAATTTTAATACGAATGCTGTGCGGATGTTTGAGATTCTGGATATGGTTGAGGAGAATGTGAAAAAGTGTGGTAAGAAGATTGAAGTGCATTGTGAACTGCGACCGGAGTTGATTGATGCGCAGATGGTTGGCAGGATGAGTGGCTATTCATTTCGGATACGGGTGGAGTTGGGGTTTCAGTCATCGAATGCTATCGTTTTGAAACTTGCGAATCGGCCGACGAATTTGGTTAGAGTGAAAGAGGCGTTGGCGTTGTTGGATAAATCGTCTATTGCGTATAAAATTGATTTGATGTATGGACTACCTGGGGATACGTTTTTTTCTTTTTTGCAGTCCATGCAATTTTTACTGCGTCATGCGTTGAAGCAGCGCAAAGTTGTGGCGCATCATTTTATGGTGTTGAATAATACGACGTTTGGAATGCAAGAGATGGTGCGATTTACGCCAAATACGAGTAGTATGATTTTGAAGACGCAGACGCAGGATACGTTCGAATTGTATTTGACAAAGTTATTTGTGGAGATGGTGAATTCTGAGTTGGAGTGGTATTGAAAAGTACGTTTTATCGCTTTTCTTCAAAACCCACTAGATAATTTCATTACTTTTCGGAGTCCATTGTATTCTTGTGAGAACCCACTGGTCACTGGACAGATGGCCACAGGGCTTATAAATAACTGAATTCTAATATTTTTTAAGAATACAACCTAACAAATAGATCTCCAATCTTGATTTTTGAGAGGTAATATTTATAAGAGAGATGGAGGGGTTTTACTTATGCTAGATAAAATTATTATTCGTGGAGCTCGTGAACATAATTTGAAGAATATTTCACTAGAGTTACCTCGGAATAAATTGATTGTGATTACGGGGCTTTCGGGTTCGGGTAAGTCTACGCTTGCGTTTGATACGATTTATGCGGAAGGGCAGCGGCGGTATGTTGAGTCGTTGTCTGCATATGCGCGGCAGTTTTTGGGGATTATGAATAAGCCGGATATTGATTCGATTGAAGGGTTGTCTCCGGCGATTTCTATTGAGCAGAAGACGACGTCGAAGAATCCGCGTTCGACGGTGGGGACGGTGACGGAAATTTATGATTATTTGCGGTTGTTATTTGCGCGGGTGGGGGTAGTTCATTGTCCGAAGTGTGAGAGTATGCTGCAGCCGCAGTCAGCGGAGAATATTGTGTCTTTACTGATGGCGGATGCAGGGTGGGAGGTTGTGATATTAGCACCGGTTATTCGAGGCATGAAAGGGACACATGAGGGTGTGTTTGAGGAGTTGAAGAAGAAAGGGTTTATTCGGGTGCGAGTAGATGGTCAGATATATCGTATGGATGAGTTGGATGTTAAAGATTTGAAGCTGGCACGGTATGAGAAGCATTGGATTGAGGCGGTGGTTGATCGCATTACGATTTCTGAGGATAATCGATTACGTTTGTCACAGGCGGTTGAGCAGGCGTTACATGCGGGTGACGGGACAATTATTGTACTTGATCCGAAAGTTGTGAAGGAGAATACGAAAGTAAAAAAAGGGGAGAGTGGGGGGGAGATTGGCCGAGGGGTGGGTGAAACGATTTATTCGACGTTTGGGGCGTGTCTTAGGCATCCAGATATTGTGTTTGAGCAATTGGAGCCGCGGATGTTTTCATTCAATTCACCGTTTGGGGCGTGCTCTACGTGTTTAGGGTTAGGAGAGCATTTAGATATTTCTCCTGATTTATTGATTCCGGATAAAAGTAAATCGATTATGGATGGGGCGCTTGTGGTGTATGGACGATTGGATTTGAAGTGGCGGGCACAGCAGATGCAAGTGGTTGCTCGCGAGTTTGGGTTTGATTTATTTACACCGATTAAAGATTTGACCAAAGCGCAGCTTGATGTTTTGTTATATGGGACGACGAAAAAATTGAAAGGGTCTTGGAGCAATGGGGCGGCGATGAATATGGAGGAGGGATGGGAAGGGGTGATTCCGCAGACGATGCGGTTGTTTCGCGATACAGAGTCGGAACATCGTAAAGTGAAGTTTGAGCAGTTGATGGATTCGCGTCCTTGTGGGGAGTGTTCTGGTAAACGATTGAAAGAGAAGATGCTTTATGTTAAGATATTGGGTAAATCGATTATTGATGTGACGGATATGAGTATTGAAGAGTCAGTTGCGTTTTTTGAGGGGTTACGTTCGAAGCTTCGTGAGAAAGAATTATTTATTGCAAAACAAGTGTTGAAAGAGATTTGTGATCGGTTAGGTTTTTTGAAGAATGTGGGGTTAGGATATTTGAATTTATCACGAACGGCACGGACACTTTCTGGCGGGGAGGCGCAACGGATTCGATTGGCAACGCAGATTGGGGCGAATTTGATGGGAGTATTATATGTTCTTGATGAGCCGTCAATTGGTTTACATCAGCGGGATAATGCGAAGTTGATTAATACTTTGCATAGACTGCGAGATTTAGGGAATACGTTGATTGTAGTTGAGCATGATGAGGATACGATGAATGCTGCGGATCATATTGTTGATATAGGTCCTGGGGCAGGTGTGCATGGAGGGCATATTTGTGCGCAGGGGAGTCCTGCGGACGTTATGCGAAATGTACATAGTTTGACGGGGCAATATTTAGCTGGTAAGAAGAAAGTGGAGATTCCTACGATGCGTAGGAAAAGTTGTGATTGGATTACGATTCATAAAGCGGTTGAACACAATTTGAAGAATGTGACGGTGCGATTACCAGTTGAGGTGTTATGTGCAATCACGGGGGTGTCGGGTTCGGGGAAATCTACTCTTATGTCGCAGACGTTTATTCCGGCGCTGCAGAAGAAGTTTGGGGCGCAGGTTGGAAAAATTGGTGCACATGATCGACTGGATGTACCTGCTGAAATTCGTGATACGATTATTATTGATCAAGATCCGATTGGGAAAACGCCGCGTTCGAATCCGGCAACGTATACGAAAATTTTTGATGAGGTTCGGATATTGTTTGCGTCCTCTAAACAAGCGAAAGCGCGTGGGTATAGTGCGGGTCGGTTTTCGTTTAATGTGGAAGGTGGTAGATGTGAAAAGTGTTTTGGGGATGGTGTGATTAAAATTGAGATGAATTTTTTACCAGATGTGTATGTGCAATGTGAGGATTGTTTAGGGAAGCGATATAACAAAGATACGCTTGAAATATTATATAAAGAGAAAAATATTGCGGATATACTTGAGATGAGTGTTGAGGAAGCGTTGCCGTTCTTTGATGCGCATAGTTCCATTAAGCGTAAATTGCAGACGTTATTTGATGTAGGATTAGGATATATTAAATTGGGACAGAGTGCGACGACGTTATCGGGTGGGGAGTCGCAGCGTATCAAATTGACGCGGGAACTGGCGAAGGTGAAGCGAGGGAATTGCGTGTATTTATTGGATGAGCCAACGACGGGATTACATTTTGAAGATGTACGTAAATTGATACAGGTGTTGAATCGATTGGTCTCAAAGGGAAATACGATTTATGTGATTGAACATAATTTAGATGTGATTAAGTCGTGTGATTATGTGATTGATATGGGTCCGGAAGGTGGGAATGGCGGAGGGGAGGTTATTGCTGTGGGAACGCCGGAGGAAGTGGCGTTGGTTGCTAGGTCGCATACGGGGATGTTTTTGAAAAAGGTGCTTGGTGCTACGAAAAAATAAGAGATTAAAATAATGATTCCTCTTTCAATCATACCACAGAATCCAGGTGTATATCAATTTAAAGATAGTGCTGGTGCTATTATTTATATTGGGAAAGCGAAGAATTTGCATAAACGAGTGAGGTCGTATTTTAATTCTGTTGAGAAGGATGCGAAGACGACGTTGCTGGTTCGGCATATTGATTCAGTGGATTTTATTATTGTGGATTCTGAGGTTGAAGCATTGCTGCTTGAGAATAAGTTGATCAAAGCGCACAAGCCAAAGTATAATATTAGTTTGAAAGATGGAAAGACGTTTGCGTATATTGGGTTGAGTTTAGAGAAGTTTCCTCGTATTTTTTCGACGCGATCCGTTTCTTCTGGGGTGAAATTATTTGGACCGTATACTGATGGGTATGCGCGGCGGCAATTGATTGATTTGTCTGTACGATTGTTTAAACTGCGGGTGTGTCGAACGATGCCAAAGCGGGCGTGTTTGAATTATCATATTGGGTTATGTACGGCGCCATGTATTGGAGCAGTTAGTGAGGGGGAGTATGGGTTGCAGGTTCGCGAGGCGACGGCGTTTTTGAAAGGGGATACAACGAATGTTGTGAAAAAGTTGGAGAATGAAATGAAGACTGCTTCTTTGGCACAGAAGTATGAGTTGGCACTAGAAAAGAAGCGAAATATTGAGGCGATTGGGCATTTGGATGAGAAGCAGAAAGTGGATTTAGTCAAACAATTTGATCAGGATGTGGTCGTGATGGAGTCTGATGAGGGCAAGGTGGTTATCGTGTTGTTTTCGATTTCTCGCGGGGTTATTTCGGGGAAGAAAGAATTTAGATTTGATTATTCTGTTGATATGTTTCGTAGTTTTATTACGATGTATTATTCGCAGAATTATGTACCGCATGAGATTATTGTGAATGTTGATTTGGGTGAGGAAAAAGAGGTTATTGAGGAATATTTGGCAACGTTTTCGCATCGATCTGTTGCGATTACGCTGCCGATTCGTGGGGAGAAGAAGCAGTTGATGGAATTGGCGTTGAAGAATGCGCGTATGGCACTTGAGAATGTGGTGTTGAGAACGATACAAGAGAAGTTGAATTTGCCAACCATTCCGTATGTGATTGAGTGTTTTGATATTTCTAATTTAGGTGATCAATTTATTGTGGGAGGGATGACGCAGTGGGTGAATGCTGCGCCGAATACAAAAGAGTATCGTCGTTTTGAGGTGCGTTCGATTGATACGCAGGATGATTTTGCGGCGATGAGGGAAGTTGTGTATAGGCGGTATTTACGATTGCGGGATGAGGGCAAAGAGATGCCTGATTTAATTATTATTGATGGGGGGTTGGGGCAGTTGGGGGTGGCAGTTGGGGCTTTGGAGGAGTTGGGGTTACATATTCCGATCATTGGGTTGGCGAAGCAAGAGGAGGAGATTTATATTCCTGGTTCGTCTGTAGGGATGAGATTTGAGATTAATAGTCCGATGATGTTGTTGATTCGTTCGATTCGGGATAGTGTGCATCGATTTGTGTTGTCGTATAATAGGAAGAAGAGGGAGATTAGTGTACGTGAAGAGATGGAACAGATTAATAAAGAAAACGGAGAGAAAAATAAAAAATCATGAAATTCAAACTCATTTCACACATGAACCCTGCCGGAGGGCAGCCAGAGGCTATTCGAAAACTGGTAGATGGTTATAAGAAGCATGGTAAGCAGACGTTGCTTGGAATAACAGGATCTGGAAAAACGTTTGTGATGGCGCAGGTGATTGCAGCGGTGCAGAAGCCGACACTTGTACTTGCGCATAATAAGACGCTGGCGGCGCAGTTGTATACGGAGTTTAAAGAGTTTTTTCCGGAAAATCGGGTTGAGTATTTTATTTCGTATTTTGATTATTATCAGCCGGAGAGTTATATGCCAACAACAGATACGTATATTGAAAAAGAGTCGACGGTGAATAAAGAAATTGAGAAGATGCGGTTAAAGACGATGGCGGCGTTGTTGTCTCGCGAGGATGTGATTGTGGTTGCGAGTATTTCGTGTATTTATGGTGCGGGGAATCCGTTTGATTTCAAACAGATGGCGCTTAAGATTAAAGTTGGGGAAAAAGTGAATCGAGAGGTTCTGATTGAGCGGTTAGTTGCGATGCAATATATGCGCAATGATGAGATTCTTGAATCGGGAAGATTTCGGGTTCGCGGGGATGTGATTGATGTGTTTTTGGCGTATGATAAATCGATTATTCGTATTGAGTTGTTTGGTGATTCGATTGAGAAGATATCGGAGTTACATGCGGTGACACTTGAGAAAATTGCTACACTTGATGCGATTAATTTATTTCCAGCAAAACAGTTCGTGGCACCTGAATCAAAGATGAAAGAGGCGAAATTGGCGATACTTGCGGAGTTAGAGGAGCATGCACCTACGCTTGGAATGCTTGAGTCGGAGCGGATACGCAAACGAGTGACGTATGATCTGGAGATGATTGATGAGGTTGGGTATTGTAGTGGGATTGAGAATTATTCGCGGCATTTAGATGGGCGAACTGCGGGATCGGCGCCGTATTGTTTACTTGATTATTTTCCAGATGACTTTTTGATGATTATTGATGAGAGTCATCGTACGATTCCGCAGGCGCAGGGGATGTATAAGGGGGATTATTCGCGCAAGAAGAATTTGGTTGAGTATGGCTTTCGATTGCCGTCTGCGTTTGATAATCGGCCGTTGAAGTTTGGGGAGTTTGAGAAGTATTTGAAGCATGTGGTGTTTGTGTCTGCTACTCCTGCGCGCTATGAGATGCAGGGGAGTGGGCAGGTTGTTGAGTTGATAATTAGACCGACAGGGTTAGTTGATCCGTTGATTGAGGTGAAACCAATTGATGGGCAGATTGCGGATTTACTTTTGGAGATTGCAGGGGTTGTTCGTTGCGGGGAGCGGGTGTTTGTGACGACGTTAACGAAGAAGATGGCGGAGGATTTGACAGAATATTTGGCAGGGCAAGGAGTGAAGGTGCGTTATATGCATTCGGAGATTGAAAGTTTGGATAGAATTGAGTTGTTACGGGCGTTGCGTGCGGGGGAGTATGATGTGCTTGTTGGAATTAATTTATTGCGGGAGGGGCTTGATGTTCCGGAAGTGAGTTTGGTTGCGATACTTGATGCGGATAAAGAAGGGTTTTTGCGGGATGAATCAAGTTTAATTCAAACGATTGGGCGAGCGGCGCGTAATGTGCGAGGTCGAGTTGTGATGTATGCAAATAAAATGACGGAGTCGATGCGGCGAGCGATTGGGGTGACTAAAGCGAGGCGGGAAGCGCAGATTCGATATAATACTGAGCGTGGGATTGTGCCGCAGACGATTTTAAAGAGTGTTGTGGCAAAACAGCGAGAGATTAAAGGATCAAAACATATGGCGCAAGGAGATATTATGAAGAGAATGGTGGAAGTTGAGGCAGAGATGAGGAAGATGGCAGAGCAGCTTGATTTTGAGAAAGCGATTGAGTTGCGAGATTATTTGGAGGAGTTGAAGAGAGAGATTTGAGGTGATATTACTTTTTCTTTCTAAATAAAGAAAAGAATGATGCCAAGGATGATTATAACTATTGTTGTAATTAAACCAAATAGATAGACTCTTTTGTGAAAATTTGGATTAAAGAATGTGAGATTTTTTGGTTTGTCATATGTTGAATATGCCATGTACATCATGAGCCAGAAGACTATTGTTAGTGTGCCAAAGAACCAACCTAAAATGTAGAAGAACCATTGCCAAGATTTAGGGTAGAAGTTGGTCGGGGAAGGCATTGATTATAAATGTTTTTAGAGTTATATAAATCTGTTGGATGGTTTTGAGAAGATGAAGGGAGACATTAGTTTATATTTGTTACTTCATAGTAGTTTAAAAACAAAAGATTTATAAAGAGTGGTTTGCTTTTAAAGAGTATGGTCATGAGTGAAGGGCAGAAAGAGTCGTTGTATGAAAAATTAGTACGTTGTTCTCAGTTGGGAGAGGTACCGGAACGGTTACGGTTTTATGATAAGCCGAAGTTATGGGAGAGTATGGGGGTTGTATTTCGAGAGAATTATGTTGAGCATGATGGCAAAGAGGTGTTGTTGAAAGTGCAGTCGCTGTTACAAAATGTTTCTGAAGATCATAGAGTAAGGCCTGTTGAGGAATATCAATTGATTCCGGAAGGTTTAGTGTGTGATGGGCAAATGTATGCTTTTGATAATAGAGTAGAGGTTTTTAAGAAAGAATGTTTTCGGATTGAAAATGCGTTTAGGGAAGTAAAAGTATTAGATTATTTGGCAAGACAAGGATTAGGTGAGCGGTATGTACAGCGGTTATTCTGTCCAGATACAGGACGAGATCATGAATTATTTTTTGCAGGGGGGGATTTGTATTTGCGGACGCTTATGGAACAAAAGCCAGGTCATTGTTTAGGGGATAAAGATGTTCGATTTGTAAATGATAAAGAGAGGAATTTTGGGATTATGGATCCACGAGATATTATGCGTTGTGCTGCAGATTTAGCAGAGGATTTATTAGTGTTACGACATCATTCAATTTATCATAATGATGTGAAGAGGGCAAATGTGTTGCGTGAATTAGGTTTGCCAGGTGAATCGAAGTTTCATTTGGTTGATTTTGGTTCGGCACGTTTTTATCAAGAGCAGGTTGATAGATTTTTAGCTGTTGGAACAAGAGGTTATCAGGCTCCAGAAGTGATGAAAGCATATGGCCCAAACTCTTATTCTGATGCATGGTCATTAGGGGTGTTGTTGTATGCGGAAATTGTGGGGAAATTACCCTTTGAAGGGGCTTATAAAATAATTAATGAAAGTGATTTATTATCACGACGTAAAGCGTTGTATCGTGCGCAGGTTCCTTTTGCGTATGAGTTTTTAGATGCAATTGTGATGTTATTATCAGATGATGCGCGAAAACGTGATTTAGGACAGTTGCAGGCTGTATCATTACACTTATTGGAAAAAGGTTTAATCTATCGTAGTTCAACAGAGAGTCCGACATTACGTCTGCAAAGGTTCGAACGACCGGATTTGAAAGCGCAATTTAAATCTACAGCGGTATCGCCTCTTGCGGAGATGAAAGTTATGGAAAGACAGAAAGAGGTTACGGAGACGTTTCAAGAGGGAGAAATTGATGTTGCGGCGTTACATGAGGCGCTTGGGATAAAAAAATAAATAATTAATTTTTATTGAGGTTTTGTACTTTGGCTTATAATTCAGTTAGGATTCAACATGAATGGAATGTGATTAGCGGGGCGGTGTGTTTGACGTATGATTTGTTGAAGTAACACAAAAGATATATTTGTGTTTTTAATTCTAGATTAAAAATTCTGATTCTTTGTGTCTTTTTATAGAATGAGGGAGATTTGCAAGAAGAATATTACGTATTTCTTCGATTTCTTGTTCACACAGAATGCTTTTGACCGTATGGTAGTTACTTGGATTTAAAGTGGGTATTTGAATGTCTTCAAGTGTGTCTATTATTTCATGAAGAGGGAATATGTTTTGATAATCCCTGGTCATTATTGAATATTTTTGGAGCATTTTAATTGATGCTTTATATTCTTTTTTACTCAGTTCGATGTATTTTCCTTGTCGTTGTTGTAATATGCCTCCAACACTGTCGACAAAGCTGCAGCCAAGGTCTATATAAAACATGTAAGGGTGTGGTGCTTCAAAATAACAAAAGTTTTGTTTTTTACCGGAAATATCGGAGATGAGCAAGATGTCACGAAATATTTTTTCTCGTTTCATTTGTTGTTCTACTTTGAGAGGATCTTCGTTAATAGGAAGTTGGACTAGTTCAGAGAGCAAGTAATAGGGTTTATCTTCTGCTAATTTTTTTATTCCTTTGTTATATGAAAAGCGTAAATCTTTTTTTTCATTGGAAAGAATATAATAATTTGGGATAATTAGGCCTAATTTTTGAGCAAGGGCGAAGGTTATAGCTTCATATATGGGTTGGTGTTGTGCGTTAAAAGAAGTTGGATGTCGGATGTGAGAAATATTACAATATTTGAGATAGATTTCTTTTTCTTCTCCATAGATTGTGGTTTTACCTTTGCCACCAGGGTTTGAGCCTTTTGGTTCGCTTGTGAGAATAAT
>Ga0209515_10001379_pt1 | contig 41087 bp, 37 predicted proteins | sample Subgroupgradi54m_FD_187454 | JGI IMG/M metagenome (GOLD analysis project Ga0209515, IMG submission 187454) | Subsurface groundwater microbial communities from S. Glens Falls, New York, USA - GMW60B uncontaminated upgradient, 5.4 m (SPAdes)... ... | reverse complement strand
CATCGTCCCGCAGGGGGAGCAGGCGAATCCCAAAAAAGAGAATCTGTTTGAGCAGATGCTGGTGAACCTGCATAAAATGGCGCATCACCATCACGCGGTGATTTCGTTTGAGTATTTTGGGTTTGAGCAATACACCTACTGCTACATGGTGGTGGGCGAGGAGTGGGTGGAAACCATTGAAGGGCTGATTTACTCCACGTTTCCCGATGCCGAAATCCGGCAAACCAAAGATTACACCATCAGTTTTAATCCGGCTCGTTCCGGCATCGCGGGCGCCACTCTTAAATTTGCCTTTCGCGATGTTTACCCCATCAAAACCTACGAGGCCTTTACGGAAGACAGCCAGTCGAACCTTTTTTCCGTGATCAGCAAGGTCAGTACGGGCGAACAGGTGTGGGTGCAGCTGGTCACCGGCCCCCGGCATGAAACGGCGGGGTATCACTTCCGCCGCACGTGGGCCATGCGGTTCGCGCGGCTGCGGCAAATCTTCCATGTTCGTGACTGGTTCCGGATGAAAACCGAACACTCAATCCGCCACCAGCGCAAAGAACTGGCCGAGCATAAATACAAAGAAGAGCCTTACCTCGTGTCTATTCGGCTTGGATATGTGGCTAAAGACACGGAAACGGCCGCCCGCAAGTTGCACGCCGTCATCAACAGTTTTTCCCAATTCAATCTCACCGACATTCAGGAATTTAAATCGAGTTCAGTGGTTACTAACGCCTCCTTTGCCGATCTTTTCCGTGAACGGAGTCTTTCGGGCGCCAAAATCTTCAACACCAAAGAGCTGGCCACGCTGTACCATTACCCGAATTCCGATCATACGCCGCACATCGTGCACGTTTTGGCCCGTAAATCCGAACCGCCGCAAGATTTGCCCTCGGGCGGCGGGCCCACGCTTTCCATGTTCGGCACTACCAATTACCACAATAACTTCGTGGATTTCGGCATCAAGCGCGAAGACCGCCGCCGGCATTTGTACGCGGTGGGGAAATCCGGTTCCGGTAAATCCAAACTTTTGGAACTCCTGATTCAGGAAGATTTGAAAGCCGGTCATGGCATCGCGGTTCTTGATCCGCATGGCGACCTCGTTGATAATATTCTTCCTTACATTCCAGAAAACCGGAAAAATGACGTGATTATTTTTGATCCGGCAGACATCGAATTTCCGATTTCCTTCAATCCGCTCGAAAAAGTGGACGAGGCCTACAAAATGCAGGTGACGCTGGGGTTCCTCGATATTTTCAAAAAACTCTTTGGCACGGCCTGGACCGACCGCATGGAACACGTGCTCCGGTACACCACGCTGGCGCTGCTGGATAGCCCCAACACCACGGTGCTTTCGATCCTGAAAATGCTCACGGACAAAAACTATCGCCAAAAAATCATTTCCCGCATCCAGGACGCGGTGGTGAAGAACTTTTGGGTGTCTGAATTTGCCGCCTGGAGCGAAAAATTCGACGCGGAGGCCATCACGCCGCTCCTCAACAAAGTCGGCCAGCTCGTTTCTACCAACATGATCCGCAACATCATCGGCCAACCTGACACCAAGTTTAACATCCGGCAAGTGATGGATGAGGGCAAAATTCTGCTCATGAAGGTTTCGAAAGGGCTGCTCGGTGAAGAAAATTCGGAAATCATGGGGGGCATGATCATCACTAAAATCTACCAGGCCGCCATGCAGCGGGCGGACACCAAAGAGGCTGATCGCCGTGATTTTTACTTTTACATCGATGAGTTTCAGAATTTTGCCACCGATACTTTCTCCGAGATTCTTTCCGAAGCCCGTAAGTATCATTTAAATCTCACTCTTGCGCATCAGTACATGGGGCAACTCTTGGAAGTGGTGCGTAAAACGGTGTTCGGCAATGTGGGTTCCATCATCAACTTCCGTGTGGGAGCCGACGACGCGGTTATTTTGGCCAATGAATACACTCCCATCTTCAAAGAACGCGACATCATCAACCTGGGCGTCCGCGAATTTTACATCAAAATGTCGGTGAATGGCGAAATCCGCGAGGCTTTTTCTGCCCGCACGCTGGGGGTCCCCGCGCCCGCCAATGACTTGAGCCAGGAAATCCAGGCCCTTTCGCGCCAAAAATACTGCACGCCCAAAAAGGAAGTGGAAAAAATCCTCAGCAAATGGGACGAGGCCGGCGAATTTACCGCCGAAAACATGGCGCCGGAACTGGAGAAGGATTTTGAGGAGCCGCTCATCTGATCCACCCCCTCATGAAAACGTGTCGCCAATGCAGCGCAGGTTTCGAGGTCACCGACACTGATCGGGCGTTTTACGAAAAGGTGAGCCCCACGTTTGGCGGGAAAAAATTCCTTATCCCCGAGCCGACGCTGTGCCCGGAGTGCCGACAGGTGAGGCGACTGGTGTGGCGCAACGAACGGAATCTCTATCATCGTCCGTGCGGGCTTTGCAAAAAATCCATCATTGTTGCCATCGCCGAAGACAGCCCGTATACCGTCTATTGCCGCGATTGTTGGTGGGGGGATGGTTGGGATCCTTTCGATTACGGGCGGGATTTTGATTTCAGCCGGCCGTTTTTCGATCAGTTCGGAGAGTTGATGAAAGCTGTTCCCCGGACGGCCCTGCTCTGCATCAACGTTGAAAATTGCGATTACACTAATTTTCTAAATGATTCCCGCGACAGCTACCTCTGCTTTGGGGCGGGCTTTATGGAAGACTGCCAGTACGCGGACTGGGTTTATTACGCCAAGAACACCTTCGATTGTTCCTTTTGCCAAAAATCAGAACTTGATTATATGAACGTGGACTGCAGTGAAACCTACCACTGTAAATTCCTCTACGATTGCCATAATGTGAGCGACTGCCTGTACTCCATTGATTGCCGGAATTGCAAAAATTGTTTCGGCTGCGTGGGCCTGCGGAACAAGGAATATCATCTGTTCAACAAACCACTGAGTCCAGAACAGTATCGGACGATGACGAAAAAGCTCAAAGACCCGAAACACCGCCAGAATATTTTTGAAGAAGTCGCTAAACTCAAAAAAGATCATCCTCATTTGGCCAGCCGAATACTGAACAGTGAAAATTGCACGGGGGATGACATTGAAAATTGCAAGGACTGTCATGAGTGCTTTGGCATCAAAGATGCCAGGGACTGCAAATTCAGCTGCGACGACATCCAAAATAAAGACACGATGGACGCGAATCGCACCGGGCTCAATGAGCTTTGCTATGAAACCGTTTGTGGGGGCTACAATCAGCAATCGCAATTCGTGAACCACACGGCGTACGGCGCTTTCATGCATTACATTTCCGAATGCATGCATTCCAAAGACATCTTTGCGTCCATTGGCCTTAAACACAAAGATCATGTAATTTTCAATAAACCCTACTCCAAAGAGGAATATGAGTCTTTGGCGGCGCGGATCATTCAGCACATGCGAGACACGGGGGAATGGGGCGAAATGTTTCCAGCCGCCCTTTCGCCCTTTGCCTACAACGAAACCGTGGCGAATGAATTTTTTCCGCTGAGTGAAGCGCAGGCCAAAGCCCAGGGATTTCGCTGGCGGCCAAAAGAAAAACAGGAATATCTGCCCGCTCATAGCGATATTCTGGCCTGTGAAGTGACGGGCCGCAATTTTAAGCTCACGCCTCAGGAAATTCGTTTTTATAAAGAAGAAAGCCTGCCAACCCCGACTCGGCATCCGAATCAGCGATACCTGGATCGCCTGAGCCTGAAGCTACCCCGGCGGCTTTATGATCGTCCGTGTGCCAAGTGTAAAGCGGGGGTTAAAACGCCGTATGCGCCGGAGAGGCCTGAGATTGTAGTCTGCGAAGCCTGTTACTTGAAAGAAGTCTACTGAGAGAGTATAATTTAAACGACAAATAAACGACATTTTAAACGACACATGTTTCAACCCCTTTTCAGCATCACACCGGCTATCCTTAAGCGACTCAATCGGATCGAAGTGATCAAAGAAAAACTCGCCTCTTCCCGCATTCATCCCCGGGAGGAATATCGCCTGAAGCGGGAGGCTTTGATCAGCATGGTCCATCACTCCACGGCCATCGAGGGCAATACGTTGAATGAACGGCAGATTGATCGCGTTCTTCAGGGGAAATCGGTAACCGCTTCCGCCCGCGAGATTCATGAAGTTAAAAATTACAAAAAAGCGCTGGACTGGATCGGTCGGCGAGAATCTTCTTTGATCACCGAAAAAGAAGTGCTCAAAATCCACGCTCTTGCCATGGCGAATATTTTGCGAAAAGAGCGAACCGGGCATTTTAGGCAGGAACCGGTTTATGTGGTCAGCCGCACGCCGATTTCCTATGAAGTCCGGTATACAGGGCCGGACCATAAGCAGGTCCTTAAGCTCGTCAAAGCGCTTTGCCGCTGGATCAATCAGGTCCGGAAAGAAGGGCTTTCCCCGATTCTCATCGCCGGTGCCGCCCATGCCGAGATTGCCGCTATTCATCCTTTTGTGGATGGCAATGGCCGCACCGCGAGGCTACTCGCGACATTGATCCTTTACACCGAAAAATACGATTTCCGGAAGCTTTTCGCCCTTGAAAATTTTTACAACACCAACCGTCCGGCTTATTACGAGGCTATTCACCTGGGCAAAACGTATGCGGAACGTCAAAAAAGTCAGCTCACGCATTGGCTCGACTATTTTGTGAAAGGATTTTTGGCAGAAATGGAATTGGTGCTGGATAAAATCAGACCTTTGCTTTATCTGAAAAAAGCTTCCCACGAAAAATTGGTACTCAGCCGCGATGAAATTCAGATTCTCGATTTTATTCAGGAAATCGCGAGCGCTACTAGTAAAGATGTGCAAGGTATTTTGAGCGTTACGCCGCGAACGGCTCAACGCGCCTTGGGCAAGCTGATTGCAAAAAAGCTCCTTCGGCGCCGCGGCGGCCGTAAAAACGCCCGTTATGTTTTGGCTTCATGACGAACGCAATCTGCAAACTCACCGGGCAGCCGTTTGAAATCTCATCGCTGGAGGCGGCGGTTTTGAAAAAAATGGGTCTCAAAGATCCCTGGTACTGCCCCAAAGTACGCCGGGCGATGGGATTGGCGTTCCGCAACGAGCGCAATTTCTTTCTTCGAAAATGCGACGCAACGGGGGAGCGGATCATCAGCGTTTTCAGTGAAAAAAAGCCGTTCCCGGTTTATAAATTTGAATATTGGATTACCGACCAGTGGGAAGCGCCCCAATTGGATTACGATTTTAATCGGCCCTTTTTTGATCAATTCATCGAGCTTTCCAACAAAACGCCCCGGCCGCATGGTTTTTCACCTTACAACGAAAACTGTGATTACTGCAACGCGGCAGAAAAGAACAAGAATTGCTATTTGCACATTCTGGGCGATCGCTGTGAAAATTGTTATTACACCCACGGCGTTTTTGGCAGTCGCGATTGCATTGATTCGGCGTATGTTATCGACAGCGAGCTTTGCTATGAATCGGTGGACTGCCGCAATTGCTATCACTGCCGGATGGCGCTGCTTTGCGACAATTCCAGCGATCTGGATTTTTGCTTTGATATGCGGGGTTGCCGGAATTGTTTCATGAGCTTTGGACTGCAGAATCAGCAGTATTGCATTCAAAACAAGCCGGTTTCCAAAGAAGAGTATGAGAAGAAGATAGGCGAAATCAATTTTGAGTCCCCCGAGGTTTTTCAGCTGCTGAAAGAAAAATTCATCAAAGAAGTTGTTCAGGGCAAACCCTACGTTCGCATGATCAACACCGAGAATTCAGACGGCAATTTCCTCATCAACACCAAAAACTGTCATCATTGCTACGATGTGGAAAACGCCGAGGACTGTGAGTATTACGTCATCGGCTCCAACGGTTGCAAGGACGTGGTTCACAGCCACGCGATTGTGGACGGTTCACAGCTGATTTACGGCAATGTGAGCACCACTGAATCGTTTAACTGCCACAATGTGATCGGTTGCTGGACCACCCGAGACAGCGCTTACGGCAATTTTCTGCAAGGTTGCCAAGAATGTATTGGCTGTATTTCGCTCCGGCATAAAAAATTCTGTGTGCTCAACAAGCAATACTCCGAACAGGAATATCAAAAGATCAAAGCGCACATCATGAATGAGCTGGGCGAATACTGGGGCAATCCATTCCCCTTTAAATGCGCGCCGCTTGATTACATGGAAAGCGCGTTCCGCGACTACGATACGTTCACGAAAGAAGAGGTGAAAAAGGTTGGCTGGCAGTGGGGCGAAGAAAAAGAATCCGCCCCGGCGGAGGGAAAGCCCTTCAGGGTTATTGAACAAGAAGCCGCGCTGCTGAAAAAAATCGGCGCGCCGCTGCCCACGATTCATCCTGAAATTCGCTTCCGAAATCGTGTACAATTTAGAAAAGCCCCCCATGCCAGCGTGTAAAAACTGCAATACCGGCTTTGAATTCTCCGACGCGGATCTGAAGATCCACGCGAAGATGAATGTGCCCGCTCCGACCCATTGCCCGGATTGTCGCCAGCAGCGGCGGATCGCGTTCCGGAACGACCAAAATTACTACAAGAACGCCTGCCACCTGTGCAAACGGGGCGTGGTTTCCATTTATTCGCCGGATAAAGGGGTGCCGGTGCTTTGCCCCGATTGTTTTTGGAGCGACCGGTGGGATCCCTTGGATTACGGCCAGGAATTTGATTTCTCGCGGCGTTTTTTCACCCAATTTGCCGAAATGAAGGCGCGCGTTCCCCGGCTGGCAATTTTTAATACCCAGAGTGAAAACTCCGAATTCACAGTGCACAGCTCCAAAAACCGCAATTGCTACATGGCGAGTTCCTTGGTGAATTCCGAAGATATCCTTTTTAGCGACTTTGCCCATTCCTGTAAAGATTCCATGGATTTACTCTTTTGTCATCGTTTAGAAATGTGTTATCAGTGCGTTGATTCCCAGGACTGTACTCTTAGCAATTATCTGGAGCTTTGCTACAACATGAGCGAATCCTTTTTTGCGTTCGATTGCCGGGGTTCCAAGCGGTTGGTTGGATGTGTTTCGCTTCGGAATCGCAAGAATCACATTCTCAATGATCCCGCTTCCAAAGAAGAGTGTTTAGCCACTATCCAGCGCCTCAAAACAGATCCCATTTTTTTTACCGAGTTCAAAGCCAAGTATGAAGCGCTGAAGGCCACGTTCCCCAAGCCTTATGCGTGGATGATCAATACCGAACGCTGCAGCGGCAATTACATCACGAACGCAAAAAACGCGCATTATGTTTATAATGTTGCGGATATTGAAGATGCTCGATACATCTATGAAGCTGATTCAGTTAAAGATGGTTATGATATTACCCGAGTTGCCCCTGGGGAGATGCTTTACGATGTGACGGCGGCGGTGGACCTTAAATTCGCCAAGTTTTGCAATCTCACGTATCAGTCCGACAACGTGGCCTACTGCGACAATTCCCAGAACTCCCACTTTTCTTTTGGCTGCATGAGCTTAAAGGGCAATCAGTTTTGCGTGCTCAACAAGCAATACTCCGAAAAGGAATACAAGGAGCTCGTGCCCAGGATTATTGCCCACATGAAGACGACGGAGGAGTATGGAGAGTTTTTCCCTGTGGAATTGAGTCCGTTTGGTTACAACGAGACCAAGGCGCAGGAATTTTACCCGCTCACGCGCGATCAGGCTTTGGCCAAGGGCTGGAAGTGGTCGGATTTTGAGCCCGCGCTCCCCGTGGACGTCAAAACCATTCCCGCGCGGCGCCTGCCGGACAACATCAAAGATGTGCCCGATGACATTCTGCAATGGGCCATCCTCTGCGAGCTGGATAACAAGCCCTTCAAAGTTGCGCCCCAGGAATTGAAGTTTTATCGCCTCAAGGGCTTGCCGATTCCACATTTAAGCCCCAAACGGCGGCATCAGGCCCGTGTGGCCCTGCAAAACCCGCGCAAACTCTACGACCGCACCTGCGATTTGTGCCAAAAGCCAATCCGAACGACGTACCCGCCTGCCGGACGGGCAGGCGCACCCGACCGGCCTGAACAAGTGGTGTGCGAGGGGTGTTATCTAAAAATTGTGTATTAAAAAGTTAACTATATTTTATAAAATTGAATGTTTTTTAGTTAACTCATAATGTTATTTTTTTGGCTTTTATAAGACATATCTATTGACTTTTACTTTTTATTTTTCTATAATTAGATTATAAAAATGCAATATTTTTAGTTAACTCAATTTAATGCAATTCATCACTAAAAAAGTTATCAAAGGCAATGATTATCATTACCTTCAATATGAAGGTTCTTCCATGCTTTTGGGGCGACTCTTGCCACCAGACCTCAAGGAGCAAATGCTTTATTTTTTCCAGGACGTTGGCAAAAAGAAATTTTCCACCTTTCCTGCCGATATAAAAAACTCTTTTCGCTATGGAAATTTAGAAATTCTGGAAGCATTCCATTATTGGTATATTTGCCTTAATCACGAGCTTTTTGCCCATGAACGGCAGGATTTCATGAAATGGTTTACCATTCTTTTTACTTTTAATTCCAATCGGGCTGAGGGTTCAAAAGTGAGCCGGCCTGAAATTGAAAAGTTTTTTGCTACCCATATCCGAAAACCGAAAACGAAGACGGATCAGGAAATTTTCAATTCCTTTTTAGCGCTTGAATACGCCTTGTCGCCCAAAATGAAATGGAATATGAAAAGTCTGAAAACCATCCATTTTTTGCTCCTTCAAAATCTAGATCCTCTCATCGCCGGTGACTGGAAAAAGGAAAATAATGTGGCTCCCGGCAGCCAACCCACCGCCCCCTTTTCAGAGGTTCCGAAAAAAATGAAAGTGCTTCTTGAATGGCTCAAGAAGGGGGCCCGAGAAAGGGTTTATCCGCCCCTCTTGGCTATTCGTTTTTATTGTCAATTTGAAGCGATCCATCCATTCCTGGATGGGAATGGCCGTGTGGGCCGGATACTCTTCAATGCTATTCTTCACCAGTTCAAATATCCGCCTCTGATCTTTTTTACGGGCAATTTCCGGGAGCATTGTAGTGCCATCACTCAGGCCATTGAAGGCCGATACACCAAGATGAATAAACATGTTTTGGGTCAGGCCAAGAAAACTTATAATGAATTGGGTCGTTTGTTTAAGTAGACGTGATATGCCCAACTGTCGCCAATGCAACACCGCGTTTGAAGTCACCGAGGAGGATCGGATTTTTTACCAAAAGATCAGCCCCGAGTTCGGGGGCCAGAAATATTTGATTCCCGAGCCGACCCACTGCCCGGAGTGCCGGTTGCAGCGGCGGACGGCGTGGCGGAATGAGCGGTGCCTTTACACGCGGATGTGCGACCGCTGTAAAAAGAGTCTGGTTTCCATCTATTCTCCGAATTCCGGCATTCCGATTTACTGCAATGCCTGTTGGTGGGGGCAGGGGTGGGACGCGCGGGATTATGGCCGGGCGTTTGATTTTTCGCGGCCGTTTTTTGACCAGCTCCAGGAATTACTTCGCTCGGTGCCCCAACTCGCCATCCAGAACGACGACGGCGTGGGGAGCCAAAACTGCCAGTACTGCCAGGATTTTGCCTACGGCAAGAACTGCTATTTTGTGATCGGCAGTTGGTACAGCGAGGATTCTTTTTACTGCAACATTAACGCCTCGTACAATCGCTGGGTGTGCGATTGTTCCAACGTTTCCCACTCGGAGCTGGCGTACGAGTGCACGGATTCCCGGTCGCTGTACCATTGCGCTTTCCTGGCCGATTCCGAAAACTCCAGCGACTGCTTTTTTGGGTTTGACTTGAAGGGCTGCCGGAACTGTTTTGGATGCGTTGGTTTGCGGCAAAAACAATTTTATTTTTTCAACCAGCCGCTGAGTGAAATCGAGTATAAAAAGAAGGTCGCTGAATTCCGGCTGGATTCTTTTGCCGCCCTGGAAAAAATCCGCGCCGATTACACCCCGTGGTCGCTCCAATTTCCCCGCAAGCACATGAACCTGCAGAATTGCGAGTCGAGTGAGGGGAATCACCTTTCTAATTGCCGGAACACCTTTGGTTTCGCGCTTTTGGACGCGGATCACGCCCGCTACTCGGCCCAGAGCGACATCGCCCAATTCAGCCACGACATCTTCAACAGTGGCCGACCGCAATGGTGTTACGAGGGGATGACGCCGGACGATTCGTACATGACCCACTTCTCCTGGTTTTCATGGAAAAATAAAAATGGCTTGTACGCGTTCAACTGCCACAGCAGCGACTCTCTTTTTGGCTGCGCTTCGCTTCACCGGGCCAAGCATTGCATTTTGAATAAACAGTACACTCCGGCAGAGTATGAGGCGCTGGTTCCCAAAATCATTGATCACATGCGATCCGCCAAAGGCGGAGGGGAGTGGGGTGAATTCGCCCCCGTCCGGATTTCCTTTTTTGGCTACAATGAAACCGTGGCTCATGAGTATTTCCCGCTCTCGCGCGAGGAGGCGTTGGCGAAAGGTTGGAAGTGGCATGAGCCGAACCCCAAGGAATATCAGCCGCAGACTTTTGCACTGCCGGACTCGATTCACGAAGTATCGGACGATCTGGTGCGGGAGGTGCTGGCTTGTGGTTCATGCGGAAAAAATTATAAAATTGTTCCCCAGGAACTCGTGTTTTACCGCAAAATGGGGCTCCCCGCGCCGCGCCGATGCCCCGATTGCCGCCACCGCGCCCGCATCGCCTCCCGCACGCCCTACAAGCTCTTTGAACGCGTCTGCGCCCAGTGCCACGCCGCGATCAAAACGCCGTATGCCCCCGACCGTCCGGAAATCGTGTATTGTGAAGCCTGCTATATAAAGCAGGTATATTAGCCAAGCCCTTTCGGGCCAATATCAAAAATGATGTCTTAAAGACAGCAAAAATGATATTGATCCAAACGACCTATGCCCCACTGCCGCCAATGCAACACCGGCTTTGAAGTCAACGACTGGGATCGCGATATGTATGCGCGTGTGAGTCCGGTGATCGCGGGGAAAAAATATTCGGTTCCCGAACCAACGCTTTGTCCGCCGTGCCGGGTGCAGCGGCGCATGATTTGGCGGGCGGAATTGAACTTGCATAAGCGCAAGAGCGACTTTTCCGGCAAGTCCATCCTTTCAATGTATCCGCCCGAGGCGAAATGCAAAGTGTATGGTCATGATGAGTGGTGGGCTGACGACTGGGACAGCCTTAAGTACGGCCGTGATTTTGATTTCACGCGGCCTTTCTTTGAGCAGTATGCAGAACTCATTCGTGAAGTTCCTCTGGTGGCTCTTTCGGCTGAATCAAATGAGAACAGCGATTACGTGAACAGCGTTTCGTGGAATAAAAACTGTTACCTCATCGCGGGCGCCAATCACAATGAAGATTGTTATTACGGAAATTACATCAACTACTGCAAAGTGTCGGTCGACAACAGCTTCCTGGACCATTGCGATTTTTGCTATGAATGCGTGGACTGCAAAGGCTGCAATAATTTGAAATACTCTACCAATTGCCAGAACTGTTCGGATTCATATTTCCTCTACAATTGCAGGAATTCTCATCACTGTTTTGGCTCAGTGGATTTAGTCGGAAAAGAATACGTGTTCATGAATGAGCAACTCACGCGCGACGCGTACCTGGCCCGGATCGCCAAATTACAGCTCGACCGCCGCAGCCGCATCGAGGAAGCCAAAGGATTTTTTGAAAAACATCGTCTTAAATACCCCTACAAACATCTGATCGGCGAAATGAATGAAAATGTCACCGGCAACGCCATCAATCAATGCCGCAATATTGATGAGTGCTATGACGTGAGCAAACTGGAGGAATGTAAACACTGCACCTGGTTTAATGAAAGCAAAAACTGCATGGACATTTATGCGTGGGGCTTTGGCGCGGCGGAATGTTATGAGTGTCTGGAGGCGGGGGACAACAGCTACCACACGATGTTCAGCGTTTCGACCTACAACGGCAATGAGGTGTATTACTCCTATTACTCGATGGGATCCAAGCACCTTTTTGGCTGCGTTTCCTCAAAAAAGAAAGAATATTGCATTCTTAACAAGCAGTATACGCGTGAGCAATGGGAGGCGCTGGTGCCACGGATCATTGAGCATATGCGCAAATCTGGTGAGTGGGGCGAGTTTTTCCCGATGTCGATTTGTCCGCTCGCCTACAATCAAACGGTGGCGCAGGATTACAGGCCGATCACCCGAGAGGAAGCTCAAAAACTTGGGGCCAAATGGGCCGAAGCACCCGCGCCTGTTTCGCCGGTGGAAAAAATCGAATTGCCCGATTCCATCAACGCCGCCGACAAAGGCCTTTGCGAAAAAGTTTTCACCTGCGCGCTCACGGGCAAACCCTACAAAATCATCGAACAGGAATTCAAATTTTTTAAATCTCAGGGCATTCCGCTCCCCTCGCTCAGCTGGGAAGCCCGTCACCGCGCGCGCCTGGCCCGCCGCAACCCCCGGCAGCTGTGGGATCGGGCGTGCATGAAGTGCGGGACGGCGATCCGCACCAGTTATGCGCCAGAAAGACCGGAAATTGTATATTGCGAATCCTGTTACCTGAAAGAAGTCTATTAGGCACTCTGAACCAATATAAAAAATGATGTCTTTAAGACATCAAAAATGATATTAGCGCGCGACGAAGCTTGTAGCCCCCAGCCACGCCAGGTTAAAAATCGAGTGCTGGGTTTTGGCGTAGAGCGGGCTTTCCATAATAAGCCCCACCAGCTCTTCTTTGCTGAGCGATATCAGCGACACAAAGTTGTCGTAGATGCTGATCTCATACTCAAAAGGGTATTCATCCGGATTGATGAACAGGATTTCAGTCAGGCTCAAGTCGTAATCAGAAGGGTAAAAGCGCTTCAGGTAATCGAGCGCCGTCGGCGTGAGTGGGGAAAGCATGCGCGTGCGAATACTTTTGCCGATTTTTCGTTTAGCGAAATCTCTCAAATAATCTTCGGGAATGATTTTGGGCAGTTCTTCCAAGTTCGTGTAGCCCACAATTTCCCCTTTGGCGTCGAGTGTGTCCTCCAATAAATTTTTGATGCCCTGCAGGCCTTCGTAATACTGAATTTTAGGCTTGTAGGCCATGGTGCTCGTCAGGGACAAAAGCTCCGGTAAAATCATTTTCGCGCGGGCTAATTTGTCTTCCATCTGGTTCACCAGGATTTGCGGACTTTCCACCGCAAAATAACGCACTTTGTTTTTGGAGAAACTACTCACGAGCCCTTTTTTCACCAGATTCCCCAGCGTGTGGTAACACCCCACCCGGTTCACTTTGGCTTTTTTGGCAATCGCGCTCACGTACGTTCCACCGAGTTCCAGCACGGCCAAATAAACCTGCGATTCTTCCGGAGTCAGCCCCAATTCTTCAAGGTCAGAAATGAGCATGTTGTAAAATTATTTCTACAGATATTATATATCATTTTTTTGTTTATTTCAAGCCTTAAAATCACTATTTTATTCACTTATTTATTTGAGTTGTATAGACGTAATTACAATAAGATGATACATTGATAATCCATGAAAACCTGCACGCTGTGCCAATCATCGTTTGAGGTGTTGCCGGATGAAACGGCGTTCCTGAAAAAAATGGATTTTAAGTTCGGGGATCAGGTGATTCGCTTGCCCGAGCCGACCCAATGTCCCGATTGCCGCAATCAGATCCGGACGACGCATCGCAATGAGCGGAATTTTTATCACCGCAAATCGGATTTTTCCGGCAAACAGCTCATCTCCATTTATTCCCCCCAGGCGCCGTGGGGCGACGATTACAAAGTCTATTCCCAGGAAGAATGGGAAAGCGACCAGTGGGACCCCTTAAGTTACGGCCGCGACTTTGACTTCAGCCGCCCGTTTTTTGAACAGTTTGCCGAGCTTTCCAAGGCGGTTCCCCACCGTTGCCTGATTACCGTGACGAATGAAAACAGCCCCTACACCACGGGCACCGGCTTCTGCAAAAACTGCCATCTCATCAATTCCTCCGAATACTGTGAGGATTGTTATTACGGCAAACTGCTTCAGCGCTGCCGGGACTGCGTGGACTCGGATTATTTATACGATTCAGAGCGGTCTTACCAGTGTTTCAACTGCCGAAAGTGTTACCACTGTGTTTATGTCTCGTACTCTCAAAATTGCTCCGACTGCTGGTTTTCTGAAAATCTCACGGGCTGTAAGAATTGCTTTCTCTGCACCAACCTTTCGAATAAACAGTATCACTTCATGAACCAGCCGCTTCCGAAGGCCGAATATGAAAAGCGGATCCGGGAATTCAAAGGATCCCATCAGAATTTTGAAAAAGCCAGAGCTATTCTCCAGCGCCTGCGCACGGAACGCATCCACCTGTACGCGACGATCACGAATTCGGAAAACTGCACGGGGGACTTCATCCAAAACTCTAAAAATTGCCTGGATTGTTACGACGTGAATGACAGTGAAGATTGCCGCTACGTGTGGGTGGGCGTTGAAAACAAGGATATTTACGACTGTTCCAATATCTTCGTAAAATCCCAACTCAATTACCAGGTATTCGGGACGCTGGAAACCTTTCACGTGGCGTTTACGCTCTACGCATTCAACAGCCAGAATGTGCTTTATTCTGAGCTGATTTATAACTCCAGGGATCTTTTTGGGTGCGTAGGGCTTAAGCGTAAGCAGTACTGTATTTTTAATAAGCAATACACCAAAGAAGCTTACGAAAGGCTGATCCCCAAAATCATTGAACACATGATGAAAACAGGGGCCACGCCTGGCGGCGGGCAAGAGTGGGGACAGTTTTTCCCGCCCCGATTTTCGGCTCATGGCTACAATGAGACCGTGGCGCAGGAATATTATCCACGGAATCGCGAGGAGGTCGAGGCTCGCGGCTGGCATTGGAAAAAAGAGGATAGTGAAGCGGCCTACCAGGGGCCCACGGTCGATATTCCGGACAAAATCGCGGACGTGCCGGATGACATCACCCAGCGGATTTTACGCCGTGATAAGCTTTATAAAATCATTCCGCAGGAACTCAAATTTTATCGGAGCCTGAGCCTGCCCATCCCCCGGTTCAGCCCGGATGAGCGTTACCTGCAACGGCTCCGCCTTCGCAATCCGCGCCGACTGTACGCCCGTTGCTGTATGAAGTGCGGCCAGAAGGTTAAAAGCACTTTTTCCCCCGACCGTCCCGAAACCATTTATTGCGAAAAATGCTATTTGCCGACTATTCATTAGCCATTATAATGACGGCGCTCCATTTATTTGATCTTCTTCAGTCTTAACTTAAACTTTTAATTCTTTAATTTTTATTTCTATGTTTAAAAAGATTTCTTTCATCGCCCTGGCGGTGCCCCTGATGATTTTGGCGGCTTGCGCCCAGGGTCAGACCGGCGGAGGAGCCGCGGCCACGCTGCCCGACGTCATTAAAATTGGGTTCATTAGCCCTTTAACTGGCAATGCCGCGGCGTATGGCCAGGATGTAAAACACGGCATTGAGATTTATGTGAGCGAACATCCCGCCATTGCCGGTAAACCCATCCAAATGATTTGGGAAGACGGCAAATGCAATGGCCAGGATGCCGCGAATGCCGCTCAAAAACTGATCAACGTGGATAAAGTCCAGGTGATCATCGGCGGCTCGTGCAGCGGCGAAACACTTGCCTTTGCCCCCATTGCGGAAGCCAATAAAGTGCTGGTGATTTCTCCGCTCTCCTCTAGTCCCGCCCTCACAACGGCCGGGGATTACATTTTCCGCAATTATCCGTCTGACATGAAAGTCTCGGAAACCATGGTGGATTATGTGATCAAAAATCACAAAAAAGTAGCCATGATCACGGAACAGACCGATTTTGGCCAGGGTTATCGAAAAGCGGTCAACGAACACCTCACCAACAAGGGCAAGAAAGATATGCTGGTGCTGGATGAAGCTTACCCCGCCGATAACACCGACTTCCGCACGTTACTCACCAAGGTGAAAGAATCCGGCGCGGACGCTTTGATTGCCATTGTGCAGGCTCCGGTGACGGGTGGATTTGTGACCAAACAGGCCGCCGAACTGGGTTTGAAAGTTCAGATTTTCTCCGGTGACGCGCTTCCCGGCCCCGACTTCTTTTCGACCGCCAAAGACAAAGCGGAAGGCGTGAAGGTGGCCGTGGTGAGTGAAGACCCCTCCCGCAAAGGCTATACCGATTTTGCCACTAAATTCGTTGCCAAATACGGCAAGCCCGCGGCCTCGAATGTATTTCCGGCGTTTGGCTATGATGCCGCTACTATCGTTGCGAACGGCATTGCCGCGGTTGGGTATGACGGCACCGCGCTGAAAGATTATTTGAAGGGAATGCCCACCTTCAAGGGAATCGCCAGCGATGTGACCTTTGATGAAAACGGCGACAACAATGTGCCCGCCTTCATCAAGGTGGCCAAGAACGGAGAGTTTGTGCTTGAAAAATAATGCAGATCATCGTGAATGGCATCATCATCGGCGGGGTTTACGCGCTCATCGCGCTTGGGTTTAACCTGATCTATTCCTCGGCCCGGTTTTATCATTTGCTGTATGGGGTATTGGCCATTTTGGGCGTTTATTTTGTCCGGGAAATGGGCCTGCTCTGGAATGTAAATTTTTTTGTGGCCACCTTCATCGCGGCGGTGTTGGTGGGGTTTTTGGGCATGATGGCCTGGCAGTTTTTGTACCGACCCATGCGGAACCGCAAGGCGTCGGATCTGGTGATGCTGGTCACGTCGTTCGGGGCGGTGATTGTGCTCCAGAACCTGATCGCGGCCATTTGGGACAACAATACCTACGCGATTTCAATCACGGACACCATCAAGCCAGGGTATCAATGGCTGGGGCTCACCATCACGTTCAATCAGCTGGTGATTTTGGGGGCCAGTTTGGTCATCATGATTCTCCTCGAACTTTTTTTGGGGAAAACCAAGTGGGGCATGGCGATCCGCGCCATCGGGGATAACCCCGAGCTCACGACGGCGCTCGGGCTCCACACCAACCGCATTATTTTGATCGTGTTTTTCATCGGCTCCTTCATGGGGTCGCTGGCGGCTACTCTCGTGGCTTTGGAAATCGGCGTCCGTCCCACGTACGGCATCACGCTGGTCTTGGAAGCCATCATTGCTTCCATCATCGGCGGCATCGGCAGCATGCGCGGGGCGATGCTGGGGGGGCTGATTTTGGGCATTGTGGAAAATATCGGCATTTATTACTGGGGAGCCGAGTGGAAAGAGGTCACGGCGTATTTGCTTCTCACCCTGTTTTTGCTGTTCCGGCCAAAAGGCCTGTTCCAGAAGATACAGACAGCTCAATAACCCAATGTCACTCTGAGTACAGCGAAGAGTCTCCCGGATTACTCGTAACGAGGAGACTCTTCACCCCTTCGGGATTCAGAGTGACATAAAGACTCATGGACTACGTTCTTCATCTCCTCATCCTCATTTCTATTTTTTCCATTCTGGCGATCAGCCTGAATTATATGGCGGGATTCACGGGGATTGTTTCGGTGCATCATGCCAGTTTTTACGGGCTGGGCGCTTACGCCACGGCGATTCTGACCAGCCGTTACGGGTTCACCTTCCTCCCCAGCGTTGTCGCGGGAGTGGCGATCACGGCCCTTTTTGCCTGGCTGGCCTCTTACCCGATTTTACGCCTGAGGCACGATTCGCAGATCCTGGTTTCCATCGGGCTTTCCTTCATTGTTTTTAACCTGATGCTCAACTGGACAGACCTCACCGACGGTCCGCTTGGCATCAAGGGGATTCACGCCCCCACGATTCTGGGGTTCAGCTTTTTCCAAAAACCTTTATTTTTACTGTTGGTGCTGGCGGCCCTGGCCCTCACGTACTGGTTTTTCCGCCATCTCACGCTTTCCCCGTATGGAACCATCCTCAAGGGCATCCGTGAAAATCCCACGGTGGCCAGCGTGAATGGGCACGCCGTCACCCGCTACCAGCGCAGTGTGTTTGTGATGGGAGCGGTGTTTGCCGCCCTGGCCGGGTCTTTCATAGCTACGTTTTTGACCTTCATTGAGCCCAAACTCTTCGACCTGATGCTTTCAGTGTTCATTCTGGTCATGGTGATTTTGGGAGGCTTGGGGAACCTCAAGGGCTCCATCGCGGGCGCGGCGATCATGATCCTGATTCCCGAACTCCTGCGCTTTGCCGGTTTTCCCGCCTCCATCATCGGGGAGCTCCAGCAGATGACGTACGGGCTGATCCTGATGCTCCTCATGTTCTTCCGTCCCGAGGGGCTGTTTGGGGAGTATAAAATATAACCAAATGTCACTCTGAGCGCAGCGAAGAGTCTCTTCGTTACCAGTAATCCAGGAGACTCTTCACCCCTTCGGGGTTCAGAGTGACACAAGACTCATGCTACAAGTACGAAACCTCAATCTCCGGCTCGGTGGACTGCACATTCTGAATAATTTGACGTTTGACGTTCGGGAACAGTCCATCACGGGGCTGATCGGGCCGAATGGCGCGGGGAAATCGAGTTTCTTCAACGCCGTGTTCGGGCTTTTCCCGGGCGCGACGGGATCGGCGAAACTCGAAGGCGTGGAACTTTTGGGCAAAGAACCGCATGAGGTGAGCCATTTGGGGATCATGCGGACTTTTCAGGACGCGCGCCTGTTACCGCAGATCACGGTGCTCGAAAACCTGCTTATCGGGGCGCGGTATTCGGAGCCAGTGACTTTGCGACGTGTGTTTTTTGACTCCCGGAAGCTGGATGAAGAGCGCCAGGCCCATGCACATCGCGCCCTGGAACTCCTCCGCACCGTCGGACTTGAAGAGAAGGCCCACGAACTCGCCAAAAGCCTTTCGTACGGCCAAACCAAGCTCATCGAGATCCTTAAACTTTTTATGACTGACAGCCGCGTCATTTTCCTCGACGAGCCGTTTGCCGGGCTTTTTCCGGAAATGATCAAGCTTATTTCGAAGCTCATCCGGGAACTCACGGCCAGCGGCCGCACCATCATGCTGGTGGAGCACAACATGAAGCTCATCAGCGAGGTGTGCGACCATGTGATCGTGCTCGACGCGGGCGCTAAGCTGGCGGAGGGGACGTTTGATGCCATCAAAAAGAAGCCCGAGGTGATTGAAGCGTATTTAGGTGATTAGTAATGCAGCAGTTCAGTTAAGGGCAGATCCTTCGTCGCTACGCTCCTCAGGATGACAAGTAACCACACTATGATAGAACCCCTTCTCAAAGTCCGGAATCTCGACGTCCACTTTGGTCACACCAAGGTGCTGCACGGCGTGAACATCGATGTAAAGCCCCATGAAATTCTTATTTTGATGGGGCCGAACGGCGCGGGCAAAACCGTTTTGCTCAAAACCATTTTCGGCATTTTCCCCAAATCCGAAGGCGAAGTGCACTTTGACGGCCAGCTCATCCATCCCGAGCCCTCGCGCATGGTGGAGGCCGGCATTTCTTTCGTGGGCCAGGGCAAACGCGTGTTCCCGAGCATGACGGTGGAAGAGAATTTGAAGATGGGCGCGTTTTTGTGGACGGACAAACGCATGATCGCCGAGCGGATGGAGGAGATTGTCCATTTTTTCCCGGTTCTCCATCACAAATTCAAAACCCTGGCTTTCAACATGAGCGGCGGCGAACAACAAATCCTTTCGCTCGGACGGGCGTTGATGATGAACCCCAAGCTCCTCATTCTCGATGAACCCTCGCTCGGGCTCGCCCCCAAAATCGTCCAATCCGTGTTTGAAAAAGTGGCGGAAGTGAACAGGGCCTTCGGCACCGCGATCATCATCGTGGAACACAATCTCAAGAGCCTGCTTGGCATCGCCCACCGCGGTTACATCCTGGCTCAGGGCAAGATCGCCCTCGAAGGGCTGGTGAGCGAGCTTTCGCAAAGCTCCGTGCTCGAAAAGGTGTTCTTTGGGGAGCTGGCCTAATGTCACTCTGAGCGTAGCGAAGAGTCTACCCTATTACTCGTTACTCAAATCCTTCCAGGATGGGTTCAGCTGGGCGATCAGGCTTTCCTTCTTTATTCGTAACCATCCTTTCAGTTCCTTTTCTCTGGAAATCGCTGCATTGATATCATCTGTTTCTTCGTAATAGACGAGCTTGTTACAATTGTATCGTTTGGTGAAACTACCATCGCTGTTACCTTGCTTATGCTCTTGTACCCGACGTTCAAGATCATTGGTGACTCCTGTATATAAAACAGTGTTCCATTTATTCGTCATCATGTAGACGTAATAACATCTCGTATTCATTGGTAGCGGGTAATTGGGGGGATCCTTCGCTTTGCTCAGGATGACATTGGGTCACATCTTCCGTACCACGGCCACCACTTTTCCGAAAATTTTGAGTTCCCCGCGGGGGACAATGGGGGAAAATTTGGGGTTGGCGGGTTGAAGGATGAGGTGGCCGTTCGGGCTTTCGTCGAGAAACTTTACGGTGTAATCGCCGTCGACGACGGCCACCACGACGTTGCCCACCTGGGCGGTGGCGCCGATTTCAACGATCACTTTGTCGCCTTCATGGATGCCAGCATCGATCATGCTTTCGCCCCGAACATTGATGAGCACGGTTCTCCCAGGTTTTTTGACGAGATATTCATTCAAATCCACATGGTCGATCAGGATTTCTTCCTCGGCGGTGGGCGCGCCGGCCTGGACGCTGGCGAACAAGGGCAGGCCCAGCAAGTGCGGCCCGGGTTTTAGGCGGCCTTTCTCCATTTTTTCAATAAAACCCTGTTCCACGAGTTTGCCGACGACCTTGAAGGCCGCGTTTTTGGATTTAAATCCGAAGAGTTCGCAGATCTCTTCGTACGTGGGCATGATTTTATGCTCGTAATAATAGTTGCGGATCAGGCCAATCCGCTTGGTGAGTTGATCTTTCATTATTGTAAGTGGTTAATGATAATAAATGAGCTGAGACTGATCGAAACCAGAAACAGGGCGAGTAAAAATGTACTGAGCATGGCCGTGAAATTAAGAGTAAAAACTGATCCCAGTATAGTAAACTCGCGTTCACTGGTCAAGCATAAGTGAACAAAAATTCTTAAATTGAATAGACCGTAAAATAATTTTATCGTCTAATAATAGTTTGGCTGGGGAGGAACCCCGCTTAGCGGGGGAACCTTCGCATGCCCCGCCAGAGGCGGGGTGCCTTACCACTTGGTAAAATCATTATTATTCCAATCCATTATTTCTTATACATGCTTTATAGTTTTTGTCCGTATTTTCTCCTATCGTTGATGGAGCGATTTTCGAACAATTTTTTCGAATTTCAATGTTTTTTATTGTTTCTTTGTAGGGCAAATATCCTACAATAAAAGAAACGATCAAAGCTATTATCGAAATTCCAATCGCAATCCAATTTGGCAATTTAGTTTTCCAACTCTTTAGCTGCTCCAGAGAATCAAATTGTAATAAGCTAGATAATTCTATTGTAAAATGGTTCGAGCTCCAGCAATTAGTACAAGAAGCATTAGCTGGTATCCAAACACCACCTAGTAAGTTAGCCGGGCTGATTTGCCATTTGCCCGAATTCCTACATTTAGGACAATTTATGTTCATTTTGGCGATGTTAATGATGTGCTCGCAGGTGCTGGACAGGTTCTTTAAAAGCTTTGTGCATTCTCATGGCCGCATCGGTAAGAAAGTTTTTCATTTTTGACCAATCTTCCTCGTTGAAAATATCCACGCCATCTAATTGATATTTGATTCGAGATGTGACGCGGTCTTCCATGCGTTCCCATATTAAGGAGGTTCCAAAATTTTTCTCGATCTCGTCTTTAGATTTTTGGAAATAATCAAAAGTCTCTTTATTCTTTATTATGTCCCCTCGATTGATATAAATTTCAGAGCGGACATAATTTTTTGTAGCGACTAAATTCATATTTACCCCTGATACCCCCAAGGAAATGCCAATCCACGCATCTGTGCCGGGGCTTATATTTTGGCATAAATTATTTTGCTTGTTCATTTCTTCAATGAGCTGCGCCCAGAATTTTTCCCTTACAGTGTGCCGCTTTGCGTAATCCTTTTTTTCTGCACCTATTTTTTTCCTTTCTTCGGTCGGTCCTTCAATAACGGTAAAAAGAGGAGCAACTGATGATTGTCCTTTTATTCTGATACCTTCAACTTTGATCAGATAAAAACGCATGTTGTCTGGCGTGGTTTCATTGAGCCACTCAATTACCTGACGATGCTCTTCTACTGGATTTGCCGTAATCCAGATAGCGATATTCGCATCAAGATTTACAAAATAGGTCAGTATTTGTCCGAGATGTCCGTGATCGGTTTTTTCGAGCTGGTTTTCAATTATAACTTTGTTCCCCGCCCCATCTTCACCATAAATATCCACTCTATAAGGTCCCACATTGCCCTCAACCCCTTGTACTGCTATATCCAAATCAATCACCTCATTCAGGTAGTCGATATTATTTGCCAGCCATTTTGAAAAGTCAGTTTCCCCTCTCCAAGGCATTTTTCTTAAGTCAATTTTTTCGATTTTACCTATAGCTGAGTCCATAATAAATTGTTTAAGTTTGGCTGGGGAGGAAGGGGTCGAACCTTCGCATGGTGGATTCAGAGTCCACTGCCTTACCACTTGGCTACTCCCCAACGTTTGAACTGTTTCCCGATAGTTATTGTTGTGAACCTTCGCATGCCCCGCCAGAGGTGGGGTGTCTTTTCCCGCTAAGTGGGACTACTCCCCAACGAGTTAATATCTTCTTGAATTCATTACCGCCTTTTAACCGCTTCAGATACTTTTCCATCTTCATCGCCTCGGCTCTTGTCTCATAACTTTGCGATGCGATCAGAGTGAATGGCCTTCTGTTTCGGGTGATTTCGACCATGCCCTGATTATGTCTGAACAGGCGCTTTTGTAAATCTTGTGTCTGGCCGATATACAAGCGGCTGTCCTTTTCGCTTTTTAGGATATAAACGTAATACATTAAATCTTTTTTTACAATAATTCCTGATCGAACCTTCGCATGGTCCGCCAAGGCGGACTGCCTTATCCGCCGCGGCGGACTACTCCCCAACAAGAAAGCCCATTCATCTTATTATTTTGTGGGCCGAATTTCAACTTTTAAATAACTACACCATACGGTTACGGCCCTATTGCCTTTCTTCAGCGGAGGGGGCATAGTGCAGTCAGTTATGATTTGCATAAAGGCGTCACAATCCGGTTCCACTCTGATTCTCCTGCTTCAAAAAAGCTCGGGGAACTTTCGTGCGTAAAATAATTTAACTCCTTCACACACGTCACCCCGAGTCGCTCGGGGATTTTTATGAATGAATTCGCTTCGATCCGAAATCAGCGCTGTCCCAACCCGTTTTGCCCCTTTCAAGGCCAAGTGTTGGCGGGGAATGTCATCGTCCACAGCCAGACGGCGCGGCGCATGCGGTGCAAGCGCTGTAAAAAAACCTGGGTGACCCGGCGCCACGAAGTGACCTACGGCCTTAGGACGGCTCCTGAAAGCATTAATTTGGGGCTCGCCCTCCTGAAAGTCCACATGAGCATTCGCCGTGTGGCCCATGAAGTCCAGGTGAGCCCCAGCACCATTCAGCGCTGGAAGGCTCGCGCTAAAAACCATTTTATTTCTTAATTTTCAATTGTATGCCTATCAATCGAGCCGCTTATGAAGCTGTAGAACCTGAAACCACCGATTTGGAACGACAGGAAACAGGCCATTTTTTCCCGTATCGGGACAGCCGAACCGTCCCTTTGTCTGACCCCAGGAAGGCCTATGTTTTAAGACTGCGTATTACCATATTCCGTTGCGGCGCGTGTGGAGCAAAAACCCCCAGTCTGGAGCGCCTAAAAACCATACACTGCGATGAAACCCTGCACCCTCCTTTTACTTTATAGTTTCACTTTCCAGCCTCAGTTTCAATAAAAACAGTAGATCGCTCTTCAGATTTGCCTTGACCCAGGCTTTTTGTTTTTCATCCAGCAATTCTCCAATGCCCTGCAGAATGTATTCATCGTTGTATTTTCCGATGAAACCGATCGCTTTTTTGAGATAACTTCTGAATTTTAATCCTGAACGTTTTTCGACAATGGCCGGATTGATTTCCCAATGATTTTTCAGGAAGAACCACAGGTCATAAAGGTCGCGGTTCGCTGTTCTTTTACGTTCGAGAAGGGCCATCAGTTTGCAGGCCGCCATATCCTCCTTTTCAATCACCAGCATGGAAATGCCCAAATAATTCTGAAGGCGGTAACGGGCCTCTTTGCCCCTGCGCGAAATTTCGATTTTGATGTTGTGCGCTTTTTCGGAGTAAGAAAGCATGAAAAAGAGGGTGTGATGTTTTTTGTACTGCTCTTTGATGGCGCCAAAAGGCTTCAGGAGCAGGCTCACTTTTTCAAAAACCAGATCTTCCTCCGTGGCATCCAAAAGGTCAAAATCCAAGTCCACGGACAGGCGGTCTAATCCATAAAAAAGCATGGCGGCGGTTCCCCCTTTAAATCCCATAGCGGGACCCAGGGTTGTGTCGGTATAAATCGCTTTCAGGATCTGAAGCAGCAGGCTTTTGTGGAGGCTAGGATTTTTGAGCATCGTTGTAATAGGTGTTAAGGGTTTTTGCCAGGCTTTTTGTCTCGTAAAGGGGGAGCAGCTTAAAACACGTTTCCCAGTCCATGCTCCGCAGATTATCAAAATGATAATTTTTTACTAAATACAGGGTGTCCATGAAGGCCCGTTCTTTGGAGGCGATCGTGTAATTCTCTTTTTTGATCAGCCCCAGAGGATTGATTAAAATAGCGTCTTTCAGCTTTTTATAAGCAAACGCCTGCCCCTCGCATTTGATTTCGCGGGAAAGGTACGAGGCGACAAACAGCGTTTTGTAATGCTGAAAAATCATTCCTTCATTCCTGAGCACCGTTTCAAAACTGAGGTAAGCGGGGGTATAAATTTTAGTGGCCAGCTCATAGGGATCGTAGCTTTTATCTTTGCCGTAAACCCCCCGGCGGATGGGGTGCAGTTTGCCTGCTTTTACATAGCGATAGACTTTTTGCTGAACCAAACGCTTGTCCGTTTCATTCCACAATAAGGCAATGTCTTTAAAGGTGAAGACCGTGTTTTTGGAGCGCAGCAGGTTTAAAATATCGTTTTTATTCATTTTGTGAACTGAATATAGTCAAAAATGACTATCTTTAGTTTATCACATAGAATAATTTTAATCAAGCTTTAAACCTTTTTAACCTCAGCGCATTCAGCACCACCGAAACGGAGGAGAAGGCCATGGCGCCGGCGGCATCTTTCGAAAGAAAAATCAGGCGAAAATCTTGTGATTTATGCAGGTTCCCGCCAGCAAAAAACGAGCCAAGATCGATGGATCAGCTGGAAAGAAATGGATAAGAGTTTAATGAATCCTTCCTTCGAACCTACTCCTATGCCGCTCCCTCTTTAGTGAAAAGTTTTTTAACCATAGCAAATCTTCTCCAATCCAAGGCCAATTGTCAGGCCAATTGCCCGTTTTTTCTTGCTGCCAAGCAGCCCCCAGAAAATCCCGATCCGATATGTTAACATCTTCACCAACTTTCAGAAGGTATCTTTGTCTCCCATCCATTGTAGAGCCGATAAATAGGCGCTGTATATCTTGGTACCCACTTCCAAAATGTTGAAGATCTTCGAATTTACTTTTTCTAATTCTTGTATCCCCAAAACCAAGATTTCTACTTATTAAAACTCGTGTTATTAAATTTGCTATTTCGGCAGTAGGCATATACCGCTCATGGTTCGAATCTAAACCGCTAATATAATCTCGAGCTTTATTAGCATCACCAAAAAATTCTATTAAAATTTTCACTTCCGCCTTTTCCATTTCTTCTCTTTTCCTATCAGCTTCTTCAATGGTTTCTCGTAGCCGACCTACTTCTTGTAGAAAACTTTCTTTTGAGCACGATCGTGGATTCCTTGCTAAGTCAAGCATTCTTTGTTTTAGCCTAAATACTTCATCCCTTAATTTTTTTAATTGGATATATTCAGGTTCCAGTTTTAACTGAGCTTCTTTCACTTTTTCCAGTTTTAACTGAGCTTCTTTCACTTTCGCTTCTCTCTCTTTATTCGCTTTTCTTTCTGTCTCTTTTTCTACCCCCAGCTTTTGTATTTTTTCCGCCAATTTCCCGCCCGCCTTTAACCCCATTACCGTCACATAAGCATGCAAAACCTCATCCCCTATATTCTGCCAGAATTCATCCAGTGAGCCTTTGTAAGCCCCATGCTGCATGGCGCCAACAACCAGCAGGGTGGCTGCCTCCGTATGCCCTTTTAAGGCAAGGGTTCTGACCGCTTCTCTTACCGTATTATTGGTAATATTGCCGCCTATCACGTCGCCCAGCCAGGTATTGACCGGCATTCCCTGAACCGTTTTGGTCAGCATTCTTTCTGTTGCTTTGCCGGTTCCATGAAATGCGCCCAGGGTGACGGAAGACCAAAGAACCGACCTTCCCCAATCCGGCAAATCACGGTACATATCAAGGCTTAGGGCATGGTGGGTGGCATCAAAAACCAGGCCTTCGGTCAGCATTCCGGCAGAAACGCGGGCGGTTCCCGAAACCACTTTGGAAAACAGCGTTTTTTCAGCGAATTTTTTGCCCAACAGCACATGCAATCGTCTGGCGCCCCCATTTTCGGCCAGCCATTTTATTGTTGCCTCGCTTAAGCCCCTACGGGCCAAAGAAGCGACACTGCCGCTCGCAAGAATTAAAGGAAGATTGATGGCCATTTCCCGGACAATGGTATCCCATTGCTCGTCCCTTAAATTGGTCCATTCGCGTTTTGGATCCAGCATATCCATATACTGAGCATGAATAGCCCGCTTTTCTGATGGGACTTTACTTTTTTGTTCTAACATATAACCTGCAGCGCGTTTATTGGCTTCATGCTCATAGGCGATGCCACGCAAACTTGCGTAATAATCCAAAACAGCCTTTTCCACCCGTTCTTCAGAGATATCAGGAGGCGCAGTTTTTCCTGAAGTTTTATGCCAGGCTTGAAATTCATTTTGGAACTGTTCCCTAAATGCTGCACGCCAGGCTTCCTGATTTTCATGATAAAGCTCGTAAATTTTCCGGTCTGCCTGGGCCCTGATTTCATCAATCTGTTTTTTGCTCATTTGTTCCCGGCCCTTCGCCAGTTCCGGCGCCAGAACTTCTTCCATCATAGTTTGGGCTCTGTCATATTCTTTGGCAGACCTTAATTCTGCAACAATACGATTGTACTGGGCATAAACATCCGCTTCCGTTTTAATATTTTCCAGTTTAATTCCGCTAAAATGCTCAATCGCTTTTTGCATTTCCTCAGGAATTCCAGCAGGGGAAGCGAGATTGAAATTTTCATCAGTAATAATATTGATAACAAGTCTGCTTTGATTTTGCTGAAACCATTGATTGATTTCATAGGGCTTACCGCCCGCGCCCACTTCAAATCTAAGACCAGGACTGACAAGCATTCTATTATGACTTAGTTCATCGGTTAAAACCTGAAGGAATTTCACCTTCAAAAAAGCTAATTCTTGTTTTTTAGTGAGAGGTTTTTCTTGTTGTTCTTTTAAGAAATCCTCTAAAAGCTGCAGTTTTTGCTCAGGACTGAGCCCTTCTAAAAGTTTTTGCTCATCCGTTTTTTCCGGTAATTTCGCCAAGCCCGGTTTTCTTTCAAGAGAAGCTCTCTGTAACATTTGGCTTCCCATGCTCATTGCTCTGCTCAGTAAAGTTCCTTCATCACTTGGATCTTCCTGAGGGGGGGGGCTTACGGGTTTGGCTTCTTTTGGCTGTGGGCTTTCTGCAGACATAATTTTAGAGGTTAAATTTTGTTGTAATCAAAGTATTATAACAAATTTCATCAATAAAAGCAAGCACAGAAACCGACCTATGGCTAAAAACATTATTATCCGCAATCAATAGCAGATTAATTTTTCATCCAATAGCAACCAGCACCACCTGTGAATCTGGGCAAATGTCTTTTAATAAATCTGCTAATTTCCCCCTTTTAAGTGTGGCCGTATGATGCTCATCAATAACAAAATCGTCTCTGGAATCCGATGCAAGCAAATTGCCCTCATCATCCAGTCTTAGTCGATCAAAAGGTCCATCTGGGTCTGTGGCGTTTCCAAAAAGAAAAGAAAAGGTTAACCTTAATTGTCGGGCAATAGCCACTTTAACTGCATTCAAAGCAATTGCATCAGGCTCTCCTCCTTCAGCTGATCTAAATTGAAATTTATGTAATGACATTGTTACTTTTTTTGGATGTCCATCGTCCCTAATTATATCACACTCCTACTTGATCCGCCCCTCCTTGTATTTTAAACCTCTTCAATCGTAGCGCATTCAGCACCACCGAAACGGAGGAAAAGGCCATGGCGCCGGCGGAGAAGGCGGGGTTGAGTAATCCCAGAGCGGCGACGGGGAGGCCGACGGTGTTGTAGATAAAGGCCCAGAAGAGATTTTGTTTGATGTTGCGGAGCGTCGCGCGCGAAAGTTCGATGGCTTCCACGGCTTTCATTAAATCGCCTTTGACGAGCACCAGGTCGCCGGATTCCATGGCTACGTCGGTGCCGGTGCCCATGGCAATGCCCACATCGGCTTTAGCCAGGGCGGGGGAGTCGTTGATGCCGTCGCCGACCATGGCCACAAAAAAGCCCTGCGCTTGAAGGTCGCTCACTATCTGCGTTTTTTGTTCGGGAGTCACTTGGGCATGCACTTCGTCGATGCCCACCTCATCGGCAATGTGCTGGGCCACTTTTTCATTATCGCCGGTTAGCATCACCGTGCGGATGCCGCGTTTTTTAAGGTGTTCAATTGCCGAGCGCGAGGTTTCTTTTACGCCATCCTGAACCGCAAAGAGAGCGAGGACTGTTTTTTCGTCAGAGAGAATGAGCACTGTGAAACCTTGATCCTGCAGGGCTTCGATACGGGAAGTCACGGAGCTATTTAAAACTTTGAGCTCTTTCATGTAGCGGCTGCTGCCGAGGTGATAAGGCTTGCTATCGATTACACCCCGGACGCCCAGGCCTGTCATGGCTTTAAAATCTTTGACGGGGAGTTCATGTGCGTTTTTGGCTTTTGCAAAGCTCGTGATGCTGCGGGCCAGCGGGTGTTCCGATTGGTTTTCGAGCGACAAGGCGAGCGTGAGCGTGTGCTTTTCGTCGCCGCTCAAAAGTTCAAATTTTTGTACCTCCGGGTGCCCCTTGGTGATCGTGCCGGTTTTGTCGAAGCAAATGGCCGTGATTTTGTGCGTTTTTTCAAGCGACTCCGCTTTTTTGATCAGGATTCCCAAGCTGGCGCCACGGCCGGAGCCCACCACAATCGAAATGGGGGTGGCAAGCCCCAGTGCGCACGGGCAGGCGATGATGAGCACCGCGACGGTGTAAATGAGCGCCTGGGCAGGGAGAGCCCCGCCAACCGTCGTCCACAATGCAAAAACGGTGATGGCTATCGCCATCACTGCCCATACAAAGTAACTCGAAATCACGTCCACGAGCTTTTGGATGGGGGCTTTCGACATTTGTGCCTGTTCCACGAGCTTGATGATGTGGGCGAGCATGGTTTCCGAACCCACGCGCTCGGCCCGCATTACGAACACGGTATTGCCGTTGATGGTGGCGCCGATGACCTTGTCTCCGGTCATTTTATCGACGGGGATGCTTTCGCCGGTGACCATCGATTCATCCAAGGTTCCTTCACCTTCAGTAATCACGCCGTCCACGGGGATTTTTTCACCGGGTTTTACTCGGAGAAGGTCGCCCTTTTGGACTTGATCGATCGGAATATCTTCAACCGATCCGTCGGGTTTTACGCGGTGGGCGACTTTGGCCGAAAGTTCTAGCAGTTTTTTGATGGCTTCGCGCGCCGAGCCTTTGGCCCGAGCTTCCAAATACCGTCCGAAAAGGATGAAGGTGGTGATCAGGGCCGAATCCATGAAGTATTCCTGTGTGCCTGTGGTGAAGAGCGTCACGTAACTGGAGTACAGGAACGCCGCGCCCACGCCCAAGGCCACGAGCGTTTCCATCCCCGGCCGGCCGCGCAGGAGCGACGGGATGCCTTTGGTAAAAAACTCCCGGCCGCTGTAACCGAGGATGATGAGCGAGAGAATCATCATGATTTCCATCTCTTTCGGAACGTCCACGGCGAAGCTGAGGGTGAGCACGGCGAAGCTGAGAACAAGGGCGACCAGGAATTTTTGGAGGCGTGAGCGGATGTGCTTTTCATCTTCGCTCTGGGCGTGCCCGGCGTGTTCGTCCATGGAGTGTTCCATTGCCGCGGCGCCCCCCCCCGTCACGGTCGCCCCGTAGCCCGTTTTTTTCACCTGGGCGACGATTTCTTTTTCACTCAGCTTGGTTTCGTCAAAATGCACCTGGCCGGTTTCGGTGCCAAAATTCACCGCTACATGGTGCACGCCGGGGAGCTCCTTCAAATCATTTTCAATGTGGCGCACGCAGGAAGAGCAGGTCATGCCGGTGATTTTGAGGTTGATGGTTTTCATGTGTCATGTGTCATCCTGAACCCCGAAGGGGTGAAGGATCTCCCCTGTTACTAGTCACAAGATTGCTCGTAATAGGGGAGATCCTTCGCTGGCGCTCAGGATGGTCGAGTTATTACTCGACCACTTCAAACGCCGCCCAGGGCGTGGTCATTCCCATGGGGCAGCTGAAGGCCAAGCGGCCGGTTTGGGTGGGAGTGAAGGTGATGGTGGTGACGCTTTCCCCTTCCAAAAGCTGTTGGATCCGAAGGGCGGGCATGACGATGAATCGGCCGCAGCCGCCGGCTTCGCGACCATCCACCTGCCATTCCACGGGAATGCCTTTTTTCACCGTGAAACTGGAAGGCGTATATTCCAGCCCGCGCACGGCCATGCGGGCGATTTGTTTGCCGTTCACTATTTCTACGTTTGTTTCGGCGACTGTTCCGACTGCGGTTTCTGAGGGGAGCCAGGCTTTCACATCAATGCCGCTTAAAACCACCCCGGCTTTGACGTTGAGCAAGGCGATCAAAATGATGAGCGCTCCGGCCACGCGCATAAACATCCGCTTCATGGTTCCGTGGATGAAGCTCGAAAACGCGCTGACGGAGAGAAGGGCGGGCATAGTGCCCAGCGCGAACACGAACAGGGTGAAGGCTCCTACCTTCCAGCTTCCCACGCTGAGGGCGTAAAGCTGCAGGGCCTGGGTGAAGCCGCAGGGAAAAAAGAACGTGGCGCCCCCGAGCAAAAACGGCGCGAGCGGATGGTTGTTTTTTTCATATTCGTGTATTTTGTGCGCCAGTCCTTTCGGCATTTTGGGGATGAGCCGTCCCGCGCCGGGGAACAGATGGAGCAGATGAATGCCCAGGGCCAGCATCACAAATCCCGCGATGATCACGATCACCGCGTTGGTGCGCGGAGAAATCTGGAGCGCGGAACCGATGGCGCCGACGACTCCTCCCAAAACCCCGTAAAAAAAGAGGCGGCCCAGGTTGAAAGAAAGCAGGGGTTTAAAGCGCTGCCAGCCCGTCATTTCCGGGTGCCGCTCGGCCCACTCCGAGCCCACGGCGAGTAATAATCCTCCCGTCACCGCCATGCACGAGGTCACGGCCGCCACCAGCCCCAAAACGAACACAAAGCCATAGCTCATGTTTTGGGACACGCCCAAATTATCCGGTAGGAAGCCCAGTTCTTTGATGATGAGGTAGAGCGAAATCAGGATCAAAAAAATCGCGCCCACCGTCAAATAATCAAAAAAGTCATTTTCGGGTTCCTCCGGCGTTTCGAAGCGCGGCTCGCTCCACAGAGCCACGCGGTAGCCATCCTGGGCCAGCGCCGCCTGAAGGGTTTCCAGGTTCAGTTCATCCGCGTGAGTGATGATGGCTTTGCCCGTGGAGTGGTTCACGCGCACTTGAAAAATACCGGGAATTTTTTTCCATTTTTGCTCGATGCGCACTTCGCAGCTGCCGCACGTCATGCCGGTGATGCGGAGGAGGGTTTTTAGCATGATTCGCCTGATAATTTTCCGGTTTCGTTCTCCACCTGGATGAGCTCACGATTGATCGACGCCTGGCTGCGGCTTTTGGCTCCGTAGGTGACAAGCAGGCGGTCCAGGTCGTGGATTTCGGTGTTGGCAATGGAAGTCACTTCCTTTCCGTTTAAAAAGAAGCGGAACGAATCCGTTTTGCTGTTTTCATAAACTTTACCTTTGTTGTCCACAAATTGCGTGTCACTCAATTTCATGCCCATGGATTCAAAAAAATCATGATACTGGATTCCCGCGCGGTGCACATGAATGAGGTGCCCGTTCCCGTCGTGCAGGTGCACGGCCCCCTCGAGCGCGCCCTCGTCTTCGTCATGGGCATACGCTGCCGTGATCCAGCTCGTCTTTTCAATTTTGCAGGGATTCACATCCATGAATTCGGGTTTGCCAAAATCAAACCGCTGGCCGTTCAAAAACAAGGCAAAATTCGCATGAATGTGGAATTCCGGCGCGGGATTTGAGTTCCTGAAGGCCGCATTGGCGGCGACCCCGGCCATAAGGCCGAAAATGAGAAAGAAAATTAGTTTTTTCATTGGGGTTTATGAGCTAGTAATAGTTCAAACATACCATGAGTTTGGTATAAGCTCTGAATATTTTTGAATCCGGCTTCCCCGAGGAAAATTCGGTATTTTCCCGCAATCGCGTCATCGAGCTGTTCAGCTTTCCGGAAAATTGTCGTGAAAAGTTTTCCATACCAATTGGTCGGTGGCGCGAAATCAAAAAGATAAAACCGTCCGCCGGGGGCCAGTACCCGGTACACCTCCCGCATCATCTTTTGCTTTTGCTCTGGTGTTAAGTGATGGATCATCAAACTGCTCGTAATAGCCTGAAACGCTCCGGCGGGAAAGGGGAGCGCGTCCGCCGACCCTTGTGCCAGGGTTACCGATGAGGACAAATTTTTGCGCGCGATTTCCAGGATTTCCGGATCCACATCTAAACCGGTGAACTCGCCATTCGGATATTGGAGGGCCAGAAGCTTGAGAATTTCTCCCGGGCCGCAGCCCACGTCCAGCACCTTATCCCCGGGCTGGAGCCGGATCAGATCCGCGACATGCCGGTATCGCTTTCCAAACACCAGCTTCATGAAGCCGTGGTAGTACGGGGTCAGGCATTTCCAGTGGGCGGCGGGGATAAAGTCGGTTTTAGCGGGCATTATTAAGATTGAAAATAAATCAGCGGCTCGAAAGCTCGCAGGCTTTCACAATTTCTTTGATGAATTTTTCCCGCACTTTTTTAACGGGCGACCCCAGCTGTTTGGCGCCGCAGGTGGTCAGGTGGCTTTCCAGGATGAGCGGCGTCACCCCTTTAATGGCCCCCTGCAGCGCGAGGAGTTGGGTAAGAATATCGGCGCAGAAGTGGCCCTTTTCAATCATATTGATCAGGCCTTCGATCTGGCCTTTGGCCCGCTTGAGCCGGTCGAGCGATTTTTGCCTGAAGGGTTCTATCATGGTCATGGGGTTGAACGTAATAAACCTATACCCAGTATAGGTAAATGCGCCTTCGAAGTCAAGACTATTTCAAACCCGATGGTTCCCCATATCGTATTTCTATTATATCCTTGTCTTGCATCACATAATTTTCGAACTCCGTGTTCTCGCTTCCGTTGACCCGCATTTTCACTTTGCCTTCGGGGCTATTGCATTGGTCGAGAATGCAATTGGAGTTGAAGGTTTTGCCCCAAATCCTGAAGAATCGGCTCAAGGTGATGTCATTTTTCCGAATCAGTCCCTGCATCTCCAAATGGATCGTTCCGGTGGAGTCATGGGTGTGGATTGGCATTTCAGCGGAGCCGAGGCCTATACCGGCGGGGATTTCGCGTTTTTCCCCTTTGATTACGATGGTCAATTCAGGATGCCAATGCAGGCCACTCCTGGAAATGATTTCACTTTCAGGTATTTGGGGGCCGGTTAAAAGATACCACACCAGGCCGATGCATCCGAGGATGGCCAGCGCCTTCAGGGCCGTTTTCAATACGCGCTTGAGGTTGTAAGACATGTTGTAGGGGTAAAGAATCATTCATTCAGGGCCGCATCGATCGCGGACTTGAAGCTTTCGAAAGGCTGGGCGCCTGACAATAACTGGGATTTTTGCGTTTTGAGATTTACGACGAAGTTGCCCGGCGTGCCTTGCACCCCCGCCGCCTGACCATTGGACTCCTCGTCATCGACGAATTTTATGTATTTGCCTGAAGCGAGACAATTCTGAAATTTCGCGGAATTGACTCCTGCCTCTTTAGCGGCGACCGGTAGCTGATCAAGCGGAAAGCCCGTGCCGTTCGAGGTGGTTTTCTCGAAGACGTAATCGATGAATTTCCAGTAAGAATCATTACCTCCCAGTTCGGCTGCGCATTGCGATGCTTCGGCCTCCTTGTGGGCGTTCTGGTGAAAACCCAGGGGGAAGTCGCGATAGACCCACACCACCTTGTCTCCGTAGGTCTGCATGATTTGCTGGTAGGTCGAGTGGACGCGCTTGCAGAAGGGGCACTCCATATCCGAGTATTCAATCACGGCCACCGTTGCCCTGCCAAGATCCCCGCGGATGTGGTCTAGTTTTGCGGAAACAGGTTCAACTTTTCCAGCGGGTGCCTGAGGAGCCTGGGCGCTTTGAGCTGCTTGCTGCTGCTTCTTGATGTAATTGCCAATCGCCTGATCCACCTGAGCTTGGAAGGCTTTATTCCCCTCGGCTGAAACGGAACCATTGCCTTTAAACTGCAGTCCTAAAAAGAGAAGAGAACCTGAAATGACGATAGCCGCAAAAACAATAGCGGTGCTCAGCCGGGGATCTTTGCCTGCTGGCGATGCGGACGACGGTTTTTTAGCAGAAGTGTCCTCCTGCCAATTGAGAGAAACCATAAGGGATAAAAATTAAGTATTAAAATTTTGATTATAGAATCAGCCCGGGGTGATCCGAAGCGTGCCCATCCTGATGCCCATGCCGCAGGTGATCGGGTAATCGCCGGGCTCCGCGCTCTCGGTGGCCAGCATGACCGTCACGGGGGCCGCTCCCGGCGGGGGGACGAAGGCGGATTGATCAAAATTGGGAAAAACGATGGTGCTCATGCAGCCGCCGGTTCGGGCCGTCGCCGAGACGTTCACTGCCGTTGACTGCCCCTGCTTCACTTCCAGGACTCGCGGTGAGTAGCCAGAGCTCGTCCAGGTAAGATCAGCCACCTGCGCGTTCGTGGGAATAGGGGCTGTCGGTGCAGTGGCTGCCGCTGGAAAAGCGGCCCCACCCGTATCGGCGCTCGCGACCTTCACATTCGCCCGCACCATGCCCATGGCGCACGTGAGAAGAAAATTCTGAGTCGGATTGAAAGGGCCAAGCTGATTCTCTCCCGGGCGAAGATACTTTGTGAGGCCGAAATCGGGAGCCGTGAGGACACTCGTGCAACCGCTGATGCCGGAGTCCGCTGTCGCCCGGACCGTTGTCGGTTTCCCGCCCTCGATGGTGAAAGAGCTGGGCTCGTACCCGTACGCCGTGACGCGCATGCTGATGGTCTGTGACCCATCGGGATTTTGGGTGACGTTCGGATCATTGCCGGCATAGGCCACAGGAGCGCTGCCCTGAAAGGCCGAGCTCAAGACCTCTGAGGCATCCACTCCCGTGAGGAGGAGGCCGCTCTGCAGGTTGAAAAGGGCGAGAAGGAGGACGAGCGCTCCTGAGAACCGCAGAAAAAGGCGCGAAAAACCCCCTTTCGCTGTCGAAGAAATGGCGCTGATCCCGAGGAGCGTCGGCAGCGTCCCAAGCGCGAAGACAAACATCGTGAGTGATCCGGTGAGGAAGCTACCCGAGGCAAGCGCCACCAGCTGCAGCGACTGAGTGAAGCCGCAGGGAAGGAAGAACGTCCCCGCGCCTAAGGCGAAGGGGGCTGCGGGATGATGGCTTTCCGTGAGACTGGCAATCCAATGCGAGAGCGCCTTCGGCGGGCGGATACCCAGTTTCCATTTGGGGAAGATTTTCAGAATGGAAAGTGCGAGGGTGAGCATGACCAGCGCGACAACGATGTTCATGTATCCCGTCATGCGCGGCGTAAGCGTGATGGAGTGGCCGATGACGCCCACCAGTCCTCCGAAAATAAAGTACGAGACAAGACGTCCGATGTTGAAGGAGAGGAGCGGTTTGAATTTCTGCCACTTTGTCTCGGTCTGATGCGTTTCGTTGTACTTCGCCGCCATGCTGAGGAGCAGGCCGCCAGTCACGGCAAGACAGCTTGAAGTTCCCGCGACAAGCCCGATCAGGAAAATGCCTCCGAAAGTGGCCGCTCCCGCTGTGGAGGAGACGAAACTCACGATGTTGAATGCCTGGAGGATTTTAAAAAGGGCGAAGAGGATGAGGAGGCAGGCGCCAATTTCCATCCATTTGCGATGGGGCGGCTCGGCATCCCCCGCCGCGCTGCCTTCAAGCCGATAGCCTGCATCGTAAATCACGGACTCGATGCGTTCCCCATCGGGGAGAGCGTTGGCATCGGCGATGATCATCGCAATCCCCGTTTTGTGATCGACCTCTGCGCTGAGGACGCCGGGAACCTTCCTCAGCTTACGTTCAAGCATGATCTCGCAGCTGCTGCAAGTCATCCCCTGGATCCTGAGCTTCGTGCAACGTTGGTTAGAGTATTCGTTCGTCATAGTGAGGATTTAAAAAAAGAAGTACAAATGGAGAAAGACCGGCCAGAGAGGCCGGACGCTCATTTGAAATTTCTTTTTATAATCTCAGAATGACACTTGAAAGAACCAGAGACCGATGCGGGCCGCCCTCCGTGACAAGGGCGGACGGAGACAGCGAACCGTCGAAGAGTGCATTGGTAAAAGAAGACAACAACACCGCATGAGCTTCCTTCACGTCTGGCGAAAATACCTGAGCAAGTACGTCCCGATCGACGGAGTGATTCATGGCAAGACAGTGGCGGCCAGAGCAACCCGCAGCCAAAGGCTGCCCCATTGGCCGCTCCATAGAAAGGGGAACTACAAACGACATTGAAACGGGCGGAGTCATCCCCATGGCCATCGCAGACTGCGGCGGGCAGAAACTGCTGAACGCCAGGGTGGCCATGTACAGGATAACAAACAATTTTTTCATCTCCTTCATTATAGATGAAAAATTGCTACGGGGCAATCAAAATTTTCAAAAAAGTTAATTCAATAGGGCCAGAGGGATTTTTCGTGGGATTTTCGAAATCCAGAATACGCTCAATGATGTACCGCGCGTGACGTTTAGGGTCGATGGTTTTCGGGTCGACGTCCCAAAAAAGTTCCTGGCGAAAAGGGATTTTTTTAATGCGTTTTTTCATGCTCTCATTTTATACCAAAGAGAGAGCGGAAAGTCATTAGTATTCCCAGCAAAACCGGCTGATGGATCAGATAAATCCACAGCGAATATTTGCCGAGCCACAAAAGGGGTTTGGCGTGGCGGGGCGGGGGAGCGGCGGCGCTCTTTTTTTCGATCCACCAATGTCCCGCGGCTATGCCGAGGAGGAGTACGCCGAACCAGGGGAAGAGGGGGTAGTAGTCGAAGGTCTGGAAATGGGTGGGCCGCACGCCGAAGAGGATCCACAGTGGCGTTGTCGAGCGCAGGGTTTTAAACCAAAATCCGATCCCGATGGCCGCCATCCCCATGGCCGCATTCATCCAGCCGTGGCCGGTGAAAAAAGAGGAAAGCACAATCGCCACGCCCAAAAAATGCAGAATGCCGAACCAAATCGTCCACTCAGGGTAAGCGATTCGGGTGGCGAGAGTGATAAGGAAGCCCAAGGCGATGAGGCGTAGACCCCGCGACGCGTTTTTGCGCCAAAGTTCCCGTCCGGCGAACTGGCGGCCGAGGAGGGCGCTCACCGCGCCCGCCAGCCCGATGAAGAGGATCGCCGCGAACCGGCTTTCGTACAGCCAAAATCCCTCATCGATCCGGAGCGCACTGAATCCGAAAAAATTTTTCAGGTCAAATATCAGATGAAAAGCGACCATTAAAATTATCGCCACACCCCGCAGGGCATCGAGCGGCCACAGGCGTGGAGATTTTTCCAGGATTGTCATGAGTGAATTTCTTTTCGAATGATGTCCGCCACTTTCTGGATCGTCTGCTCCAGTTCCCCCGTGCGGTTTTCCACCAGATAATCGCATTCGCGGGCCCAGCCGAATTCGCGGTGCATGCTTTCCACCCGTTTATTCAATTCCCCCTGTGAAATTTGCGCCCGGCTCACGATGCGCTCGATCAGCTCCGATTTATCAGGCACGGTGATGAAAATCGTCGTTAGGCTCGGCTTTTGGATGACTTTGCGGATGCTATCGAATCCCTGGATGTCTACCTCGCGCACCAGGGTTTTCCCGGCTTTGAGGGCGCTTTCAATCGGCTGTTTCAGCGTGCCGTAGTAATTGGAATCGTGCACGAAGGCGTATTCCAAAAATTCCCCTTTTTCTATACCGTCTTCGAATTGCTTTTTGGAGTAAAAATGGTAAATATCGCCGTCTTTTTCGCCCTCGCGCATGGGGCGGGTGGTGGCGGAAAGCGGGTAGGTGTATTCCGGATGGAGTTTTTTGAGCCCCATCATCACGGAGCTTTTTCCGGAACCCGACGGGCCGACGATGAGAAATAATTTTCCTTTCATGTGTTTTGGATACTAGCTTAAAAGGAAAGGAGGCGAAAGGCTTGACGTTTAAATGCCGAAATGATATAATACTTTGAACACTTGATCTTTTAAAAGGGGCGGCAGTCGGGAGGAAGCAGTCTTATCATCCTTACCCCCTAAGCGATGGTAGATTGCTTTCTCCCTACTTTTATCACCCTGCCCCCGCTTAGCGGGGACTCAGGCAAAAGTAGTCTCTCCTTCGTTAACTCGGAGTTGTAGAGGCCAAAAACAAAAAACAAAAATCGGTAGGGAGAACATGACCCCCTACTTACTAAAGTAGCGTGTCGAAAGGGCGCCTTTGCCACCTCTGATGATCCATCTTTGCTGATGATCGCATGTGAAATGCTTGGCGCCTTTTAAAAATTGTGCTACAATCCGAGCCAATAAAACAAATCTATGCACAGTCGCGATATCGTTCGCAAGGCTTGGCAAATCACCCAAGTCCACATCAAAAAACTCGTCTGGTATGGTTCCATACCCGCTTTTTTCACCGTCATTGTCAGCAGTATCTACTCCCTGTACCAGTACAATGCCTTCAAACATTCCGAGCTTTTTTCGCCCGGGGAAAAATCCGACCTCAAGCCCATGCTCCAGATGATCTGGGCCTGGATCACCACCCATCCGTGGGGCACGGGGGTCGCGGTGGTTGTGGCCTTACTCTTTTTGCTCGGATACGTCATTCTGCCCCCGATTTTTAACGGCACCCTGATCGCGGCCGTTATGCGCATCCATGATTTTAAACCGATTGATGGATCCCTGGAAACCGGTCTGCGCAAGTTTTTCCCGCTCTTTGAGTTCGGCCTTCTCACGGGGTCTTTTGGCGTACTCACCCTTTTCACCGAAGGGTCCTTCATTTTGCGCTGGTGGGGGCTGAACGTGTTTTTTGTGGCTCTGCCCATGCTCATTTTCATCTCCATTATCGGGCTGATCGTCACATTCCTTTTCACCTACGCCCAGTATTACATTGTGCTCGAGAACAGTTCGCTCATCGGTTCGATCAAAGAAAGCGTGATCCTGGTGCTTTCCAACTTCCGCAAAACCATTCTTATCTTCCTGCTGATGCTGCTCATTGGAGTGCGGGTGGTGCTGAATGTGGTGCTGGTGCTTTTGATTCCCATGAGCCTGGTGGCCCTGGGCAGTTTCTTTTCCCACATTTTTTCATCCGTCATCATCCTTTCACTCTTGGGATTGGTGGGGCTGGCCCTGCTTTTGGTTTCCTCGTACCTTTTCGGCCTTTTCCATATTTTTTCCACGGCCGTGTGGGTGCTCACCTTTGCGGTGCTGGCGCATAAATCCAACCCCAAAGCCTCTATGTCCGAGCACGAGGCTCCCCATGCGGAAGGCGCCCACGAGGCTCATGGCCCCGCGGTTTCTTATTCGCACTAAAAATTGGCCAAAATTGCCCGAGGGGCTTGCAATTTATCAAAAACCATGGTATAGAAATAACCCTTACTTAATTTAATACCATGAACGATAAAGACATTTTTGAGATGGGTAAGAACCCACTGAAAACCTTTTGGGTAGGTGATTTGGAGCCCGATTTACTGAAGGATTTACTTATTTTTGTCAGACAAGGAACGTGTTGGAATAATGATGGGATTAGCGGAAACATTGATCTGAAGACACTCACCGATTCCTTATTCAGACTTAAAGCCGGCTTGCCCGCCAGAAAAGGCGACAGGCTGTTATTGGTGAAGGGGGGTTATATTGAGTTTCATATTTGTATGGAGGATGAAAATGAAGGCAAGATACAACTGAAAAAATGGAGTGGCAATGGTGGCGGTGATGGGTGGGCGGATAAACCAAAAGTAGCCGATGCCATTGAATATCGCAAGCATCTTATCGGTGATCTCCAGATGATTATTCTGGCGTTGTATCGAGTTGGCCGATTGCGCGATCATCAAAATATGTATGTTGATTTTGCAAAAAAGCAATGGACCGAAAAAAGTCAGAAAATGGCGGATGGATGGCGAGCTATTTCACTTGGTCAGAGAGAGTTTTTCGAAAATGACAATGTCAGTGGCATCGACATCATGATCAGTGGATTGGAAGCCTACATTGAGTATGAAGCCTCCGATTCATTTAATCTTCCTGTAAGAGCTGCGGCAGCTCGGCTGGCTGGTCCGGATGGGTTGGAAGATTTTGATTATAATGTGGCCTTGTCATTTCTGGAAAATGAGCAGGCAAAGAAAATGCAGTTAGTATTTTTAGCAAAGAACCTTCTTTTAGCTCTAAAGAACAGGCTGGGTAGCCCTGTTAGTCCTAGTGAGAAGGAGTCAATACCAACATCAGCCAGAAAGCAAATTAATAAATGTTTGCCGAGTCATTGTTTTTAAGGTTTCCTCAGGCAAAATCAGGGCGGAAGCAGAGCCCTTTTAAATTTCCCGCAATAAATTTTTATTCCGCTGATTTCTAAATAAAAAGACCCTCCGCTAGCTGTGGTTTATAAACCACGGGCCGAAAGTCTTTTTCTGGATACAGTTTATCAAAGAACAGTCATGAGGGCAATGGAATTACAAATTTTTCGTCATATACGTTCCCTCCAGTTGGTAGCC
>Ga0209515_10001377_pt1 | contig 41106 bp, 46 predicted proteins | sample Subgroupgradi54m_FD_187454 | JGI IMG/M metagenome (GOLD analysis project Ga0209515, IMG submission 187454) | Subsurface groundwater microbial communities from S. Glens Falls, New York, USA - GMW60B uncontaminated upgradient, 5.4 m (SPAdes)... ... | reverse complement strand
TGTACTGCTGCCCATCCGTCACCCCAGGCACAAACCCCGCCCAGTACCCGGCCGCGTCCTTCACCAGCCCCGCGCCATCGTCCTTCGACCAGTTATTAAAGTCGCCACTAACAAAAACCGCTTTCGCACGCGGCGCCCAAACGCGAAACGTCGCGCCACCGCCAATGAGATTCGCCCCGAGTGGGGTTTGAGACGTGATATTGGTTTGCAATGCAGGCATGGCTTGCTCCTCCTTGAGTGTGGCCACGGGGTCAGTATAACGATTGCTTCCCGTGGTTAGACAATGGCGGCCCGATCGTCGAAAAACGCCGCAAGAAGGGGATAAGACCCGAGTGTGTGCTAGGATTCCCGGCGAAACGGGAGTAGGAGGGGGCTTGGTTCCGCAACTAGAACAAGCAGCACGGAAAGCGCCAATAGAAAGAGCGGAAACGAAATGCCACTAAATCTAGCTGGTACGTTTTTCCCGTCATTCACTGCCAATCCGGAGCGCTACTCCGCTGCGGATAAGCAGTGCATGCAACGCACGGTAGAGCGCTTATTGGCTACCGAAACGAGCGCGGCTCGGCCCGGGATGCTGCTTGGCAAGATCCAATCTGGCAAGACGAAAACGTTCTTAGGGATCATATCCTTAGCATTCGACAACGGGTTCGATATCGCGGTAATTCTCACCAAAGGCACGAAGGCACTAGCTCGCCAAACGTTTGCCCGAGTAAATAAAGAGTTCGCGGATTTTCATCAGCGAGACCAGCTGCAAATTTTCGACATCATGACGCTCCCAAACCTGACGGGTTATGAGCTAAGTCAGAAATTGATCCTTGTCGTCAAAAAGCAATCCGACAACATGGATCGCCTCTCTGCTGTGTTCGAAGAGACTTACCCTCAGCTTGCCGCAAAACGAGTTCTTATTGTCGACGACGAAGCGGACTTCGCGAGTATTGGCTTCCGTAACAACGCTCAACAAGGGGTAGTCGCGAACGTTACCGCCCGCCAAATTGACGATCTGCGTCAAACACTCGCCGCTTCATCTTTTCTACAGGTCACTGCTACTCCTTATTCGCTCTATTTGCAGCCAAACGATCTCATCGTTAATGGAGTCGAGTTCAGACCCATCAGACCGTCATTTACTGAGCTAGTCCCCGTCCACGTCGACTATGTCGGCAGCGATTACTACTTCCAGCGTAGCCAAGAAGAAAACACCGTTGCGTCCTATATTTATCGGCCTGTTTCACTTCAAGAGCTGGAAAATCTGCGACAGCAAGATCGTCGTCGATTTAAGGTTGAGGATTGCCTTGAGAGCGATGCAATAGATTCTCTTCGCGGAGCTATTTGTAATTTCATTATCGGTGGCTGCATTCGTCGTCTTCAAGATCAGCAAGCGGGCCGAGCGCCAAAGAAATTTAGTTTCTTAGTCCACACAGAGGCCGGCAGAGCTGCGCACGCATGGCAGGAGCGGTTAGTTCTCGCGCTTAACTTCCATCTCACAGATGCAGTTAAGACAAAGCCTGATGTGCTTCGGCGGCTCTTCTCGCGTGCTTACGAGGAACTCGCTGTCTCGATTCAAGCTATGAATCACCCTTTGCCGCCGCTCGATGACGTGCTTCGAGAGGCGCTGAATGCCCTAGATCAGGGATGGCTGATGATTACGAAGGTGAACTCAGAACAGCAGGTCGAGGAGCTTTTAGATGGAGAAGGGCAGCTTCGGTTACGGACACCACTCAATGTATTTATCGGCGGTCAAATTCTCGACCGCGGCGTAACGATTGCGAATCTAATCGGCTTCTTCTACGGTCGGCGACCTCAGGTTTATCAGCAGGACACGGTGCTGCAGCACTCCAGAATGTTTGGTTTTCGACCAATCGAAGATTTAACAGTAACGAGGTTCTATACCGCACCGGCGATTTACGATGCCATGCGGAGGATGCACGAGAGTGACGTGGCCCTTCGACTCGCAATTGAAGGAGAGCCCGTTCAGCCTATCGTCTTCATCCAGCGCGATGATCGAGGACAAGTTATTCCATGTAGTCCAAACAAAATTCTGGTTTCTCGGACGACGACTCTGCGCCCGTTCAAGCGCATCCTGCCGGTTGGCTTTCAGACGGACTATGCGGTTCGCATCCGGCCCGTTGTTGAAGGAATCGATCGTTTGCTTGACGATGCGCGACCCGCCGCGGGATTTGATCAACCGTTCGAAATTCCTCTGGCGATGGCGCTAGACGTGCTGCGACGCATCGAGCCAACACTGAAAATTGAAGAAGACGAAGGCTACGACTTCGATTGGGAAGCTGCACGTTCCGGACTTCAGTATCTAAGCAACGTATCACCGGATCAGGCACAGCGCGGACGCGTTTGGTGTTTGGTTCGCACCGATCGCAATGTTAGTCGAAGAGTTACGGCTGGGAGTCACGCCGTATATTCAGACGCACCCGACACGACCCGTACCGAAGGAGCGATTGCTCGTCAGGTGGCAATTGATATCCCGATGTTGATGTTGATTCGACAAAATGGTTTGGAAGAGCAAGGTTGGCGCGGTACACCGTTCTACTGGCCGGTTATTGTGGCGCAGCGGAACCTCCGTACTTCGATATTTGCGCACGAGACAATGTAAGAGGCATTAATGGCCGGCAAGAAAAAGGCAGGAGCACCTCCGCGTGCTAGTAAGTCGAAGACGACGATATCTAAGTCTCAAGGGGGTATGTCGGATGACGACTTCACCTTGGAAAGCCAGATAGCACCAGAGGACGTAAGTTCATCGGCTAAACGTGCCGGTGTTCGCACCGCTACGGCAGGTAAGCGCGGCGATCAGACAGAAATCTTGAGCTATCGCCATCCTGACAAGCGCAAGAATAATCCGGAAGTGGGGATGGTTAAGCCCGAAAACGATCCGGAACAGCCGAAGACCGTCTGGCAGTATGACCCGCATTTGGATCCCGCATTGCAGTTCGATAGCAGCCGGGCGCAGATTGAAAATCTCATCGATGATGCGCTGAAGAGCCAAGACGAAGCGCGCATGCGTGCGGCGCTGGAGGAACTGAAGCGCATGCAGCAACCCTACCTCAACTGGGCCGGCAAGGCCGAGCGGACCAGTTTCGAGATCGACACCGTGTCGCTGCACGTGCACGAGCGCATCGACCCCGCCAGTATTCTTTCCGCTGTACGAAAGCGCATGGCGGAAGGCAAGAGTAAAGGTGAGTTCCTGCAATCCGATCTGTTCGCCGCGCCGTTTGAGAACCTGCCGCTGCGCGACGCGATCGATTTCTACAAACACGAGCGCGGCTGGGCCAATCGCTTGATTGCCGGCGATTCGTTGCTGGTGATGAACTCGCTGCTACAGAAGGAAAGCATGGCCGGGCAGGTGCAGATGATCTACGTTGACCCGCCATATGGCATTAAGTACGGCTCCAATTTCCAGCCTTTCGTTAGTAAGCGAAAGGTTGAAGACAGAAAGGATGCGGACCTTACGCAAGAACCGGAAACGATAAAGGCATTTCGTGATACTTGGGAGCTAGGAATTCATTCGTACTTGACCTATCTGCGTGATCGTTTGTTGTTAGCAAAAGGACTTCTCCACGAGTCCGGTAGCGTCTTTGTCCAAATCTCCGATGAAAACACTCATCATGTCCATGAAATCTTGGAAGAGATTTTTGGCAGGGAAAACTTTGTTTCTCTCATTTCGTTTGCGAAGACAACGTCTTCGACAAGTGGTTCACTATCCGGTGTTTACGATCAGATTATTTGGTTTGCAAAACAGAAGACCCGCCTCAAGTATCGAGGCCTTTACTTGCTGAAGCAGAGAGGCGGTGAAGGAGCAACAGGATATACCAAGGTAATGAATTCCGATGGCAGCTTGTTGCCGGCATCAAAATTTGAAAACTCTGAAGGCGACCTTGTGCTACCGGAAGGATTTGATCTTGTCGCTACAGACAATATTACCTCCCAGAGTCCGGGATCGCGTTATGACGTTCCGTTCAAAGGGAAGTCGTTCAGGCCAGAACCAGGGTACTGGAAGACTGACGAGCCGCGGATGTATCGGCTGCTCCGCGCCGGAAGAATCGCTTCGACAAAAAACCTTCTCGCCTATGTGCGAAAGTTCAAGGATTTTCCCGCGTTTCCACTCTCCAACATGTGGACGGACACGCTCGGCCAAAATCAGTTTGGCGGTACAAAAGTATATGCAGTGCAAACGGCAATCTCTGCCGTGCAGCGCTGCTTGTTGATGACGACCGACCCAGGTGATCTTGTACTGGACCCTACGTGCGGTTCAGGAACTACCGCCTTCGTGGCTGAAAAGTGGGGCCGTCGATGGATTTCTTGCGATACCTCGCGCGTGGCGGTGACGCTTGCTAAGCAACGATTAATGACTGCGAGCTACGACTACTACGCGTTGCGCTACCCACAAGAAGGACTAAAGGGCGGGTTTATTTATACGACCGTACCGCACGTTACACTCAAGTCCATCGCAAATAGTTCAGAAATTGATGAGATTTACGAGCGCATGAATCCGGTGATCGAGCAGGCGCTGAATGAGTTGAATAGGGCGACGAAGAAGAATCAGAAGGAATGGGAAGTACCGATTGATTTTCCAGCAGATTGGCCGGAGGGCGCGCGCAAGTCGTTCGATGCCTTACATGCGGCGCGTCGGGCGATGCAGAAGAAGATGGACGGCTCCATCACCGCGCACGCCGATCAGGAAACGCTTTACGATCAGCCGCAGGCGGACAAGAACAAGCTTCGGATCAGTGGTCCATTCACGGTCGAGGCGGTGCCGTTCCCGACGGTGACAGCGCTTGATGAGACTGAGCCCGGCCAAGAGGCAGACATGGCGATTGCGCGCTCGGGCGAATCTTCTCGTCAGCATCAATGGCGCGATGAGTTGCTGAAAACAGGCATTCGCGGAAAAGGTGGTCAAGTGCTTAAATTCGCCGAGTTGGAAACCTTTCCGTCTTCCGAAAATATTCGTCACTTGCACTGCAGTGGGACGCTGGCTGAGTCCGGAGAGCGTGTTGTCGTGAGCTTCGGCCCTGAATATGCGGCACTAGAACAGCGGCAAGTGAGCTTGGCTTTAAATGAAGGCGAGAAGCTTAGGCCAGCGCCTAAATTCGTCATCTTCGCGGCCTTTGTGTTCGATCCCGAGGCACAAAAGGATATCGACGAAACGAAGTGGCCCGGTGTAACGCTACTGCGGGCGGAGATGAACCCCGATTTGCTTACCGACGATCTGAAGAAAGCGCGGGCGAGCAATCAGAGCTTCTGGCTCATGGGTCAGCCGGATGTGGAGCTACGTAAACGCAAAGACGGCAAGTACGAAGTGGAAGTCCACGGCTTCGACTATTTCGATACCAGCAAAGGCGAGCTTGTTTCGGGTGGCAAGAGCAAGATTGCTGTGTGGTTCCTCGATACCGACTACGACGAACGCTCCGTCTTCCCCCAACAGGTATTCTTCCCGATGGCTGGCAAGGACGATGGCTGGATGAAGCTCAAAAAGGACATTCGCGCGGAGCTAAACGAGGGACTGCTACACAAGTATCACGGCACTGTGTCGCTGCCATTTGAGGCGGGAGATAACAAAAAGGCCGCTGTGAAAATAGTAGATGACCGTGGCATTGAGTCGTTAAAAATTATTTCGTTGGACTAAGGCAAGCCATGACTGCGCCAAAGTCTCTAATCATCAACTCGCCTTATGACGTGCCTGCGCAACATTGGGAGCAGGCGCGCGACGGGACGCTTTCGCTCGTGCCGGAACGTCGTTCAGCGGGATACGAAATATTCGATATTCGTAATAACACCCGCCGAGTTGAATCTCTACAACTGGTGAATGAGATTCGCCAACGCGTTGATGATTGGCGCGCGGCGGAATATCCCGGCATCACCAGCGTGACCCGCAGTTTGCTGGAACACTGGCGTGATCGGACCCCAGGTGTTCGGCAGTACCCGTTTTATTTCTGCCAGCTTGAGGCCATCGAGACGTTGATTTGGTGGGTGGAAGGGGCTCAGGAATTCAAACAGGGCATTTCAATACCTGGCGACGGCGGGGCGTGGGAACGCCTGTGCAGCAAGATGGCGACCGGCAGCGGTAAAACCACGGTGATGGCGATGATCATCACTTGGCAGGTATTGAATGCGCTGACGTATCCGAAACGCAATAAGGAGTTCTCGAAAGCGATCTTTATCGTCGCGCCGGGCCTGACGGTGAAAGAGCGTCTACGCGTCTTGTATACCGGGGAACCGGATAACTACTACGATGCTTTCGGGCTTTGCCCTTCAGAAGCTTTGCGCCAGAAACTAAATCAGGCGGAGATTCTCGTCGAAAACTGGCATACGTTAATGCCGCTCAAAGATGTGCAGAGGTCGGTGGTTAGAAAGGGTGCCGAAAGCGACGAAGCCTACACGCGGCGGGTGATGGAAAAGCTGGCAGCTTTTCGAGACATCATAGTGATCAATGACGAAGCACATCACGCTTACCGCCAGCATGCGGAGATGAAGGTCAGTAAGAAGGAAGCGGAGGAATTCGGAATCGATCTGGACGAAGCGACGCGTTGGATTGAAGGGCTGGACCGAATCCATAAGACTCGCCGAATTCAGCGTTGCTTCGACCTGACTGCAACGCCGTTTGCCCCTACCGGAAAGGTCAGCACTGAGCAGGGGCTGTTCGGCTGGATCGTTTCGGATTTTGGACTGAATGACGCAATTGAGGCGGGATTAGTCAAAACACCGCGGGTGGTCATTCGCGACGATGCATTGCCCGATGCCAAGACGTATCGATCCAGGCTTTATCACGTATATCGGGACCCGGAAGTTTCGCAAGATCTGGCACGCCGTGGCGCAGAGCCACATGAGGCATTGCCGAAATTGGTCCAAGACGGCTACACCTTACTCGGCGCAGATTGGCGCGCGACCGCAGCGCAATGGCACGCCGCCGGTCACAAGTCACCGCCGGTAATGTTGACGGTATGTAACAGCGTCGAGACGGCGGCGAGAGTCGAGCACTATTTCAACCACGGCGATGCGCATTGGCCGGAACTACATGCGCCAGCGCGCACGCTACGAGTTGATTCCAAGGTCTTGGAAAAGGCTGAAATCGGAGAGAAGGCGAGCGCCGACAAAGCCTATGAAGCCAGGCTAGCGGAGATTCTGGACGCCGCTGACATACCGGAAACAAAGAAAGAACGCTTGAGAGAGTTGCCAAAGGAAGACCTTTTGCGTGCAGTCGTTGATAACGTCGGCAAGCGAGGCACGGCTGGCCAGGATTTGCAGAACGTAATTTCGGTAGCGATGCTGTCGGAAGGTTGGGACGCCAAGAACGTAACTCACATAATGGGGCTCCGTGCGTTTACCAGCCAGCTGCTATGCGAGCAAGTTATCGGACGTGGCTTACGTCGCGTTTCTTACGATATGGAAGGCGGGTTGTTCAAGCCGGAATACGTAAACGTATTCGGTGTTCCGCTCTCGATCTTCCAGGATGCGAGCGAAGCGGGTGAGGCACCGCCTCCGCCTAAACCGAGCACTCAAATCGAGTCGTTGATTGAACGCAACGATTTGGAGATACGGTGGCCTAATGTGTTGCGCGTCGATGTGGTGGTGCGCCCGGTTCTTGCCGTCGATTGGAGTAAGGTCGAGCCACTGGTCCTCGATCCTGCCAGGACGATTGTTAGCGCGGAAATTGCGCCGGCGGTCGGGGGCGCGACAAACCTTTCTCAAGTCCACGAAATCGATCTTGCAAAACTTCCCGAGGAATTCCGGCTCCAGCGCGTGATATTCAAAGCGGCGAGCAACGCGTTTGCGACCATGCAAGGGCGTTTTACCGGAACGCGGGAGTATCTCGTATTTCAGCTGATCCGATTGGTCGAAGAATTCTTCGAGTCTGACAAGTTGCAGATTCCATCACTGTTTCATCAGGAGCCAATACGAAAGCGGATATTGTTAGCGCTGAATATCGATTTGATTGTGCAGCACTTACTCCGCTATGTGCATGAACAAAACAAAGAAAAGATCGAGCCGGTGTTTGACGAAGAGTCGCCAATTGGCTCCACGCGTTATATGCGTACGTGGTACACCACGCGCCCTTGTCACCCAACACAGAAATCGCAAATTAGCCACATGCTGTCCGATAGCGCATGGGAGCAATACGCAGCAAACGCATTGGAGAAGCACGACCACGTAGCGGCCTATGCAAAGAACGATCATCTTGGATTCCAAATTTACTACCTTTGGAACGGTGCACGCCGACGGTACATTCCTGATTTCTTTATACGCATGAAGAACGGCAACACGTTAGTGCTGGAGGTAAAGGGCGAAGACTCCGAACAGAACAAAGCGAAGCGGGCGGCGCTCGACGCGTGGACTAAGGCGATTAATGAAAAAGGCGGATTCGGCACGTGGTCCTGGGACGTTGCATTTGAGCCGGCTCAGATACATGACTTAATTGAAAAGGCCGCTAACGCTACCTAGTTGGTCGTGAGTAGACTTTCAAATAAAAGATGGAGCGTCGCGTGCTGAAATACGTAAATGTGCCCGCATGGTTGCGATCAACAACTCCTGACACTTTGCTGCGATTACTGGTGGCGATCACCGCGACAGCAGTGGCGATCGCGGCAGCGGTTGTCTTTGACTACCTAATTCAATTTGGACTGACTGCCTCTCATGACCAGGCAGTATGGGGACAATTCGGGGACTTCATTGGTGGAACATTGAATCCGTTGTTTGGGTTCTTAACATTGATTGCGCTACTCCTCACGTTAGTGATTCAGAGCAATGAGTTGCGTATTTCGACAGATCAACAAAAGCGGTCTGCGGATGCTGCACAGAAACAAATTGAGTTCCACCAGCGCGAGTCACGAAGAGCGGATTTGTATCGGCTAATTGAAAAGTTGACTGGACGAATTAACAGAAACTTCAACGAAAATAGATTAGATGAAGGACATTCAATGCACGGAGTCCTTGCAGACAAGGATATGATTCATCCGCGGCTTGACACATCGACGTTCTACAAATTTTATCATCAGGAAGGATCGCTCACTCGTCGCACGGTAGGTTGGATAGAGGCTGATTTGACTATGCTGAGGGAATATCTCACGCAGTACGAACAAGTAAGTGATTTCGGATTTGGAGAGACTCCGCTAGCAGAATTTTTCCGTCATGAATATGGCGAAATGATTTCTCTTTTGAATCAATACGGAATGATAAAAGCGGATATCTATGAGTACTTTGTAAAGAGTAGCGTGGTCAATTAGAGCGCATAGTCTTAATCTCCACGGATCGTCTGTAGAACGTTTAATCGAAAAACTGGGGTCAGATCACAGTTGTCGCTAATATTCCTCGAAACTGTGATCTGACCCCAATTTTCCACGGCGACACGTCGGGCCACCACTAGCTTACGTGACATGAACATTCTCGACTCTAAAGTTAGATACATCCTGACGCATCCCGGCGCCTTCGCGCTCCAGACGCTAAAGAGCTTCCGCGCCAACCAGGGCCTGCTTCTGGCAGGCGCCGTCGCTTACTACGCGCTGTTGTCCATCGTTCCGCTGATCGTTCTCACTATCATCGCGCTCTCGCACTTTGTCGATCAGGCCGAGTTGCTCCAAACCGTGGGCCATTATCTGGAGTGGCTGTTTCCGGGGCAGGCCAACGCGATCGCCGGTGAGCTGGCGAATCTTCTCGATCATCGCGATGTGATCGGCTGGGTGCTGTTGGCAACGATGCTCTTCTTCAGCTCGCTCGCATTTATGGTGCTGGAGAGCGCGATGTCGGTGATCTTCTTGCACCGCGCCGCCGTTCGCCGCCGTTCTTTCCTCGTTTCGGCCTTGCTCCCATACTTCTATATCGTTTCCCTTGGTGTCGGCCTGTTACTGGTAACGGTGGTCACCACCAGCCTGCAATCGATAAGCCAGGAAAGCGTCGACTTCCTCGGCCGCAGCTGGTCGCTGCGCGGTGTCTCCGGTGTGTTGCTCTACCTGCTCGGCGTCAGCGGAGAAATATTCGTCCTGACGTCCATCTATTTCGTAATGCCGGTAGGGAAGATCTCACTGCGCCAAGCACTCGTTGGCGGCATCGCCGCCGCTTTGATGTGGGAGATCGCGCGCCATCTGCTGGTCTGGTATTTCACAAAGATATCCCAGGTCGGTGTCGTCTATGGGTCACTCACGACGGCAATCGTGGTACTGCTCAGCCTGGAAGTCGCGGCGACATTGCTGTTGCTAGGCGCTCAGGTCATCTCCGAGTACGACCGGCTCGGCAAAGGACAGCAGGGAAAATCGGTGAAGCGGGTACATCGGCATTAACGCCTATAGCGGCTATGGCTCGTTGAGCTTCAGGCCCATTTACTGAATCCTTAAAGTAAGGTGCATCAAAACAAACCCCGGCACGTGCCGGGGTTTGTCGTTTCGGGATCTCTACTCGTTCACGATCTGCTCGAATCCGCCCCAGAACATTCGCTTACCATCGAACGGCATCTGCATGTTGGCCCTTTGCGCTGTGATCTGTACGAAGTTGGCAAAGTCCGCGGCGTCCGGGTCTTGGGTTCTAGCTGGTCCAGCACCGCTTTTTTGTTCACGCCCATCAGCTCGCCGTTGCAGCGCAGGCAGCGGGTAAAGGATTTGTTGTCTGCGTTAATGCAGCATATACGCTGTAGATTGTACGGCGGAGACAGTTCACAATGGACGCGATCTCGAAGTCCTACGAACCGCTTCTTCAGACTGAAACCGAGTCCGAGGAGAGTATTCGCTAATACTCGAAAGCTTGATGGCGCGCGGGGTTGGCTAAGTTTAAGGTTTCCGTGACAGGCCCGTCCTTCGCCACGGCAAGTTACGCATGATTACCGTCTAACCAACGCAACGGAATCACATGCAACAAAAAATACGGTATGAATTGTCAGCTCATGCTGTAGCAGTAATGACTGAGCGGCAAATTCAACTGGGATGGATGGAGGGCGTTCTGACCAGTCCCGAACGCACGGAACCGGACAAAGTAGATCCCGATTTGCAGCATGCTTTGGGGCGTGTCAGGGAACGTGATGACCGGGTATTGCGGGTGGTCTACAATGACAAGACTGATCCGTGGCGGATAGTGACTGTCTATTTCGATCGGGCGATGAGGGGAAAGCTATGAAAATGCACTACGACCAAAGCACCGATGCGCTCTATCTGCGGCTTGATGAATCCAAGATCGTCGAATCCGAAGAAGTGCAGCCAGGAATTGTACTCGACTTCAATGCAGATCAGCAGGTCGTTGGTGTTGAGATTCTTCGTGTGAAGGAGCGGGTGCCGTCCGCCGACCCGAGCCACCTGGATTTCAAAGTTGCCTGAGTAGGCCGGTGCTCCTTGCTGGATTCAGAAACCCGCCGCAGGCGGGTTTTCGTTTCTTAGATCGCGTTGCGATTGTTAGCAGGGAGTTGCTGAGCAATTTCGAAGTCGAGGATAAGGTCACTATGTTCTTCTCTAAAATAAAAAAAATCTCATCTACGCCGTTTTCAAAGTTTATCCGTGAAGCCTCTTCTGCGGAGAAAAAGCGCGTCTATACGGATGTCCTTAAGAAAGCATCTGAAAGCCAGAACCGAGTGGTAGAGCGTCACAGCCAAGCAGTGGTTCGCAACGCGCGGAGCAAGTAGCTCATCTAGAGATGAATTAAAACAAACCCCGCCGCTGGCGGGGTTTGTTTTTTTGTGCGGCTCGTATCCCTACTCGTTCACGATCTGCTCGAATCCGCCCCAGAACATTCGCTTACCATCGAACGGCATCTGCATGTCGGCCATGGACGAATCTTCGCTCATCCTTTTGTTGGCGGCGTCGCGGGTAGCCTTATCCGGATACTCGATCCAGCTGAAGATCGGCGTCTCGCCTTCATGTGCCTGTGTGGCTTTGTAGAAGTCTGTCACCACGCCCTTGGGGACATCATCGCCCCAGCATTCGACGTAGTGTGTTGCGCCCAATTTTTTGAAATACCCTGCCATTTCCTTTGCATGTTTGGCAAATTCGTTCTTATTGGTAGTCGGTACGGCGGCAATGAATCCTTCGATATAGGCCATGTGCGCTTCTCCTGATGATTGTCCGTCATGCGTTAGACAGACAATTTGCGCTGCGATCTGCCCGACGTCGACAAAGTCTGCGGCGCATGCCGATACCGCGGTGCGGCATGTCCCCCTCTCCTCAATCCTCTCCCACGAGGGGAGAGGAGGTTAAGGCGTCCTTCCTTCGACAAGCTCAGGATGATCGGAACAGCAGGCTCAGGACGAACGGAAAGGGAACTGAATTGGTGTCAGGTCTTGCAGCGAAACATTGAGCGGAAATGAATCGGATTGTTATCTGACTGCCGCCGTGGGGCGTAAGGCTCCGAATGTGGACGGATTTGTCTGTACAATATTTACGATTCGACCTTTCCGGGATGCTGATGTCTATTAACACAGATAACGAGCAGATCGCTGACGTCAGTGGCTTGGGCGTGTTGGGTATCGTGGCGGCGGTTCTGGCGCTTATGTTTTTCTACCGATTCAGCGAAAGCGGTTTCATTCCGATTCTCGATCACGCCAATCTCGCTTTCCACGAAGCAGGACATCCGATTTTTGGAATGTTTGGGTGGACGATGGGATTGTTGGGCGGCACGCTCGGGCAGCTGGTGTTTCCCATCGCGGTGACCGTGACGTTTCTACGCAAAGGTGCGCTCGTGCCAGCGGCGTTGGGATTGATATGGTTGTTTCAAAATTTCCTCAACGTCGCGCGCTACATCGCGGATGCACGGGCACAGGATTTACCGCTCGTGGGCAATGGGGATCGTTTGCATGACTGGAATACCCTGCTGATGCAGTGGCATGCATTGTCGTCGGATACGTCAATCGCGCGCGCCGTTACCGTGATTGCGTGGATGGGCATGATGGCGACGTTTCTATGGGTGACGATCGTTTGGCTGCGGACTCGTGAATAGCGCGTAGTGCTTAGCCAAGCGCCGTTTCGAAGTCGGCCAACAAGTCTCGCCAGTCTTCGACGCCGACGGAGATGCGGATCAGGCCGTCGGTGATTCCCGCGTGGCGTTGTTCGTCGGCTGTCATCTCCGAGTGCGTCGTGCTGGCGAGGTGACATGCCAGCGTTTCGACGCTGCCTAGGCTCACGCGTTGCGTGCAATGCGCAGCTTGCGTAGAAAATCAAAGGGGCGGGCTTCCCACCCTCGATTTCGAACGCAAACATCGAAAAACAAGCGGGGAAAGACAAACGGGGTCGGGAGCCTTTGTTGAGTGTTGGCTATGAAAATGAGCGACAAATCCGGCGCTTTTATTAGACCAATTCCACTGCCCGGGGCATTAGGTGCTCGCAATGAAAGTGTGTATAGTCAACGTCCGCAGCGCTTGTACACGTGATCACTCCCGAAGGTTTCTTGGTCAATCCATCACCCCGGTCAGTATCCAGTCAAGAAGACTGCATCCACAAACCAAAAGGTGATTTTCAGATGGCATCAGGAACCGTGAAGTGGTTTAACGACGCGAAGGGCTTTGGCTTTATTACCCCGGATGACGGCAGCAAGGATGTATTCGTACATCACTCCGCTATCCAGGGCGCTGGCTTCAAGTCGCTCGCTGAAGGACAGAAAGTGACGTACACGCCGGAACAGGGCCAGAAGGGCCCGGCGGCGGGTAACGTTCAGCCCGCTTAATTGCGAGCGATACGGTAGTAAAAAATCCCGCCACTGGCGGGATTTTTTTTGGCTGCGGTGGAAAATAAATCGTGTCTATTTTAGGTAAGCGCTGTTTCGAAGTCGGCCAACAGGTCTCGCCAGTCTTCAACGCCGACGGAGATGCGGATCAGGCCGTCGGTGATTCCTGTGTGGCGTTGTTCGTCGGCTGTCATCTCCGAGTGCGTCGTGCTGGCCGGGTGGCACGCCAGCGTTTCGACGCTGCCCAGGCTCACGGCGTTGCGCGCAATGCGCAGCTTGCGTAGAAAATCGAAGGCGGCGGGTTTTCCACCCTGGATCTCGAACGCAAACATCGCGCCCGGGAAACGGCACTGCGCGTCGCGGATGCGGATCTGTTCGGGGTCGGTAAAGAGCGACGGGTAATACATGCGCGTGATGCGCCGGTGCTTTGCCAGCGCCTCGGCTATTCGCTGCGCGTTCTTGCTCTGGCGGTTCATGCGCAGTTCGACGGTCGGCAGACGGCTGTCGAGCATCCAGCATTCGTCCGGCTGCAGGATGTTGCCGAGGATCGCGCGCGTGCCGCGCAGGATCGCGATGAGCTCGGGATCGCGCCCGAGAATCACGCCGCCTAGCATGTCGCTGTTGCCGGCGAGGTACTTGGTCGCCGAATACACGACTGCGTCCGCCCCAAGCGCGAGCGGATGTTGAAACGCAGGGCCCATGAAGGTGTTGTCGACGGCCACCAGCGGCCGGTCGGGCCGCGCATGCGCGGCGGCTGCGGCGGAGGCGATGTCGCACATGCGCAGCGTCGGGTTGGCCGGCGACTCGATGAACACGAGCTTGAGTTGCGGCGCCTGTGCAATCGCGGCGCGCAGGCCGGCGGTGTCGCCCGCGTCGACGGCAATCGCGTGCAGACCGAAGGGTTCGAGCAGCTGATGAATGAGGTGTTGCGTGCCGCCATACAACGGCGTCGTGTGGACGAAGCTCGAACCCGGCGGGCAGAAACTCAGGAACAACGTCGAGATCGCCGCCATGCCGGAATTGAACACCGCCGCCGACTGTGCCTCCGGCTCGAGCGGCACAATCTGATCCTCCAGGATCTCGGCGTTCGGATGCGACAGCCGCGAGTAGATGAGATCGACGCTCTCGCCCTCGCTCGGATGCGCGCGCCCGAGCGCGATCGCAAACGCGCGTTCGGCCGATTCCGGGCTGGAGAAGACGTAGGTCGAGGAGCGGAATACAGCCGGGCGTGCCGAGCCGACCGAGAGGCGCGGATCGAAGCCGCGCGTCAGCACCGCTGTCGGCGGTCGCACGAAGTACGGCGTTTTGCTGCGCGGTCCGGAGGCCATCGTCGACTCGCTTTGCGCAACCGCAGATTAGCTGCGGCAATATGACCTCAGCGGCTGTGCGGGGTCAAGCCTTGGCCTCTCGACTTCCTATTCAGCTGTCGCAAAGTACTCGCACAGCTTCTCCATGCGGTTGAAGTGAGTGTCTTTCCAGTACGCCTGCTTCTTTGTCTGCGTCCTCCAGTTCGCCGTTGCAGCGCAGGCAGCGGGTAAAGGGTTGCAAGGCGCCATGACTGAGGTGCCGGTTCCAACGGCGTGGTGCTAGTTCCTGATTAGTGCCTTGAAACTTTGCCGGTCCCGTAAATTTAAGGGTTAGTTTCAACGAGTAATTTTCGGTGCGTTTGCAGCAGGTTCGGTGAGGAAAGCATTCGGTAATTGAGGAAACGAGGGATATACTGTAATTACATATTGTAATTAATTCCGACTTCTAAGTTAGGCCAAAGAAGTGATGGATCGCCGCATTCGCTTGGAGGAATGTATGACGATTACAGATCGCATCGAAGTGAACCCAGAGATAATGATGGGGAAGCCCGTTATTCGGGGTACTCGAGTAACCATCGAACTAATTCTTCGAAAGCTTAGCGAAGGCGCCAAAGAATCTGACCTCTTGGATGCCTATCCACAATTGAAGAAAGAAGATATCCACGCTGCGATAGGTTATGCGGCTGACGCTGTCGCGCACGAAGAAATACTAGAAGTAAAAAGAAGCAAGCATAATTAGGGCGCCCGCACGGATGCATCTTTTGGCTGACGAAAGTTGCGACTTTTCTGTTGTTCGGAAATTACGCGCCGCAGGGCACGATGTGGTGGCGGTAGCGGAAGTTGCGCTGGGAGCCACGGACGATGAAGTAATCGACCTCGCTCGACGCGAAACGCGCGTTTTGATTACTGAAGATAAGGATTTTGGTCAGCTTGTGTTTGCTAGTGCGAAATCGTCAAGCGGCGTCATACTCATCCGATTTCCGTCAACAGCCCGTCCTCTTCTCCCGGAGGCGGTTCTTGAACTGGTCAATGCCGAGCAAGAACGTTTGTTTGGTTCTTTCGTAGTTATCCAGCCGTCGCGTATCCGAATCACGCGCGCGCCGTAGGAATCAGTCGATATCCGAGAACTCCGCAAACGCTTCATCCGAATAGCAATACAACCAACGCTCCCCCGGTTCGGCCGACGCGATCACCGGATGGCCGCTGCCGTGTGCATGTTGGGAGGCGTGGCGGTGGGGCGAATCGTCGCAGCAGTGCGTGGTGCCACACGTCTGACAGGTGCGTAAGTGAACCCAGGTACCGCCGATCTTTATGCATTCTTCGCACACGTGGCGTTTTGCCTTCTTTACGGTGGTCACAGCGGTGATATGCGAGCAGCTTTCGTCCGGTTCCATGGCCATTCCTTTGTCGGGCAGGGTTAAAGAGTATTAGTCGAGCGTATTTCTCTAAAATTCGATTGTTGATCGAGAGTTCGTTGGGGAGTTCGTTGGGGTTAGGCTCGATTGATCGCTAACCTCCGCGTCGACCAATGGTTTTGGGAAGTTCTTGGGCCGTTCAGTCGCGCAAGCCTGGGCTAAGCTTACCGGAGCACATCGAGGGGTGGTTCGATGCCGCACTACCGGACAACAAAAAGAAAGGGGGCGTTATGACAGCGCGTCTTGTTTATCGGGTGTTGCCAGCGGGTTCTTCGTGGCAGGTTAGACGGGGAGCGTCGAAAAAATCGAGCAGCGTGCACGCGACGAAAGCGTTGGCTATTTCCCGCGCGAGCGACCTGGCGAAGAACCAACCGCGTGCGCAACTCATCGTGCATCGCGCGGATGGAAAGATCGAATCGGACCGGCTGTACGAATACACTCACTACAAGAAGAAGCAGAAGAAGCGCCGCACCGGCACCAAAATCAGAAAAGGCCTGGCGCGGCATAAGCGCAAGCTGTCCGAGAAAAGGACGGTACGCCGCAAGGCAGCGAGACTCGGGTGGGGACGGATCAAGCGCAGGTATTATCGCCGTCGCACCGCCGCCTTGAAGGCTGTGCGGAAAGTAAGGTGGTGGATTTTTTCCTCATGAATGGGACGGGGTAGGGGCAGTTGAACGCGAACTCGCGTTGTTCCCCTCTCCTCAATCCTCTCCCAGTCGCTCCTGTGCATCCATGCGCCCGCGATATTCGCACGTCCCTGCGCAGCACAAGGGGAGAGGAAGTGATGCGTCTCGGTAAGCGTTGCGTCGCGCGAATGGCTGCTGGTTGAACGCCCTCTGGAGCGTGCACGGTGGCTCCGGGGGAGCGTAAGCAGCGCTTACCGTATAGAATTGACCTAAAGGGAATTCGCCATGAAACGCGATGAGGTAGTAGGTCAATTGAGGCTACATTTCCCCGAACTCCAAAAGGAGTTTGGGGTGGCGCATATGTCACTTTTCGGGTCCGTGGCTCGCAATGAGGCCGGACCAGACAGCGATGTGGATGTTCTCGTTGAGTTAAGCAAACCTACAGGTCTCTTTGGGCTTGTGCGCCTCCAGGCTCGACTCCAAAACTTGTTGGGGCGCAGAGTGGACGTTGGTACCCAGGCCAGTCTTAAGCCAAGAATACGCGACCGGGTCCTCAAGGAAGCCATTAATGTCGCCTAGAGAATGGCCGAATCGTGTCGAAGATATTCTTGACGCGATTGCGGAGACCGAAACATTTGTGCGTGACTTGAATTTCGAGCAGTTACGTAGCGATCCCAAAACGCTCAAAGCAGTAATGGCCAACCTTGTGGTCATTGGAGAGGCTGCCGCGCATATTCCCGAAGACGTCTCATCTGCGCAGCCCGAAATTCCGTGGGCCGATATGAAGGCAATGCGTAATCATGTTGTTCACGTCTACTTCAACATCGATCCCGAAATAATTTGGGATACTGTTAAGAAGGATTTGCCAGCCCTCGTCGCTCCGCTCAAAGCGTTGTTGAACAAGACGGTTTAGTTCCACAAAGACCAACGGAAAGATGGTGATGCGAAGGGTCACGCAGGGCCAGGTCTTGCAGTGAAACATTGACAGATTTCGGCAAAATATTTTTTAACACCCATGATTCAGCAAACCGGATACAACCAGAACCATGAGTAACCTGCCCAAGTGCCCGAAGTGTGCCTCGGAATTTACCTACGATGACGGAAATATGTTCGTCTGCCCGGAATGCGCGCACGAATGGTCGAAAGAGGCGGTGGCCGAAAGCAGTGATGAGGTGCTCGTGGTAAAGGATGCGCACGGCAATCTGCTGCAGGACGACGATACTGTCACCGTCATCAAGGACCTCAAGGTCAAAGGGTCATCGCTGGTGGTGAAGGTCGGCACCCGAGTGAAAAATATCCGGCTGGTCGAGGGCGATCACAATATCGACTGCAAGATTGACGGGATCGGGCCGATGAAGCTGAAATCCGAGTTCGTGAAAAAGGCGTAGTGGCGGTAATCGACTATGGCTTCGGGCGGCGAGGTTTTTCAAAACTCGTTCACTGGCGGTAGAAGCGATAGTGGGCTGCCCGCCCCAGAGTCAGCACTCTCGATTGTCGCGGGCTAAAGCATGTATAGTGCCGGCATAGAATAATAAAAGTCGCAAGGGAGATGCGTTATGGTCCGTATTCCTCGGCCGGGACAGCCGCAGCACGTATCAGTGCGGCAACAACCGCGGTCCGAAATTCTTTCCGATATCGATCAGTTCTATCGAAACCGCTTGCGAGAAGCAGGCGGCGGTCCTTTTTTTGCCCGTTTATTTCATTGCACGCCTGATTCTGCGCGCCCTGTTTAATTTGCGAATAAAACAAGGAGGTGAAAAATGCCGTGGACACCGCTCATTGACTCCGAGATCTGTGCCATCCATGCCGCGCTCGTGCCAACCGCCAATGGCGACGGCGAGATTATCTATTTCGGTGGGGACGAGCACAGTCCGCCGGAGCTGCAGGCAGGCCATCTTGATAAGTCGCGTCGCTTCAATTGCCGCACCAACGCAGTCACCTACGTAGCATCACCGCCGGCGGATCTTTTCTGCTGCGGGCATAGTCTCATGGCGGACGGGCGCCTGCTCGTCGGCGGCGGTACGAAGACGTACGAGGCAGAGGCGCCCGGCGACCACCACGGCGTCCACTTCACGGGCGAACGTCGCTGCTGGGCCTACAATCCGTTCGCTCCCGGATTTTCGGAGATCGCCCGCTTCGGGCCGGCGCCCGCGCAAGAAGCGGACGACACCGGCGGCGGCCGCTGGTACCCGAGCATCGTGACGCTGCACAACGGGCAGTTGCTCGCCGTCGCCGGCCACCCTTCCGGTGATGATCTTCGACACAGCAACACCACGCCCGAGCGCTATCTGCCGGCAACAAATTCTTGGACGCGATTGCCGGAGCTCGATACCGACTGGTTTCCGCGTCTGCACGTGTTGCCGGCCGACGGCACGGTGTTTTTCGTGGCCGGCGGCGGGCAGAGTTTCCGCTATCACCCGTGGACCGGTGAGCGCACGGTGGTGAGCAGTGCGCCCGGTGGTCTTTACGGAAGCGGCTGGGCGGCGTCGTCGGTGATGTTGCCGCTATCGCCGGAGGACAACTATCGCGCGCGCATTCTGATGACGGGCGACGTGCAGCCGATGAAGATCGACCTCGGTGCCGCCACCCCGGCGTGGGTGAACGCCGGGACGCGCACCGGATCGGCCGCGGGCAAGTTGCGCAACAACGCCGGTGCGGTGCTGCTGCCCACCGGCAAAGTACTGGTCGTGGGCGGCGTCGAGACCGGCGCCGATACCAGTGCAGTTCTCGAGCCGGAGCTTTACGACCCGGCGACGGACGCTTGGCAGACGTTGGCGGAGCCGGCCGCGCAGCCGCGCAACTACCACTCGACGTATCTGCTTATGCCGGACGGCCGCGTATGGACCAGCGGATCGAACGTCGACGGCGCGCGCACGGAAGGCGGTGTCGAGCGGCGCGTGCGCAACATCGAGATCTTTAATCCGCCGTATCCCGCCGGCGCGCGTCCGACGATCGCGGCCTGTCCCGGCAATGTGGCCTACGGGCAGCGTTTTACCGTGAGCAGTCCGCAGACCGAGCACATTCAGCGTGTTGCCTTGATGCGTTGCGGCTCGATGACCCACGCGTTCGATTTCGACCAGCGTTGCGTGATCCTTGAGATCGCGAGCAGAGACGGTAACAACATCGAGGTCATCGCTCCGCCGCACGGCGCGGTGGCACCTCCGGGATATTACATGTTGTTTCTCATCGACGACGCCGGGCGTCCGTGCGAGCGGGCGCACTTCGTCAGGGTCGGCGGCGAGATGTACGTGATCACGGACCGCAGCCATTTCTCGGAAGTGGAAGTCGATTCCATGATCACGGCGAGTGGTAGCCCCGCGACCTTCTACGATTCTTTTTATGTGGTGCTGGACGGGTTCCTCGCGGCCGACGTGGGTTTGCCGGCGGGACCGACCGTCTCGTTCGCATGGGCGAGCGGCGGCGCGGCGCCGAACATGAACGCGCGCCTGGAAGAGGCGCTGTTCGAAGCGGGTTCCGCATCCCCGGGCGTGGGCCAACGAATTGTGTTGCGCTACTCGGTGCGTTTCCCCAGCGACAGCGCGTTCGCCACTTTCACTGCCACCGAGCAGCGCGCGGTGAGCGTGATCGTGCGCAGCGGGCCGCACGAGGCACGCGGTACGTTCGTGCTGTTCAAGCGCAAAAACCCGTTCATGATCGACGGCAACCCGCACTGGCTGAGCGTCGACCTGCGCGTGCTCCAGATTCCCGCGGACCAACCGTTTCTCGGCGTCCCTCAAGGGTCCGACGCCACCGCGCCGTTCGACTTCCTGGACGGCGTGCTGACCGAGCTACGCGCGCGGCCCGAAGGCCCGATGCATCCGTTCGATAACGACACGCTCAAGAAAGAGCAGGCCGCGAGCCCGCTAGAGCTGTCGTCGCACGTCAATGGGAAACGCGTCTTCAACTACGCTTTCGCTCGCGTGCACTACCGCGCGCCGATGGGGCAGAACGCCGACAACGTGCGCGTGTTCTTCCGTGCGTTCACCACCGCCGCGGCGTCGCTCGACTATCGGCCCGGAACCTATCCGGTACACCCCGTCGGCAGCGCCGCGACCCCGCTTATCGGTCTGGCCGGTGATGAGGTTGCGTCTATTCCTTTCTTCGCCCGCCCGCGCGAAGCGGACTTGCGCAACCAAACCGATCCGCAGAACACGCGCACGCTCGCGGGTACCGGCAACGAGGAGTACGAGTACTTCGGCTGCTGGCTCGATTTCAATCAGCCCGAAGGCCGTTACCGCGAGCACCCGACGGCCGATGGCACCGGCGGTACCGGCGATCTGTTGTCGCTGCAGGAGCACATCCGCGGCCAGCACCAGTGTCTGGTCGCCGAGATATGGTTCCCGGAAGATTCGATTCCGTGGGGCGCGACGCCGGGCGACAACGACAACCTCGCGCAGCGTAACTTGATGGTGGTCGAGTCCGACAATCCCGGCGGCGGTCCCGGCCACCGGGTGCAGCATACGTTTGAGCTGCGACCCTCGGATGTCTGGTCACTGCCGATGGCGCTCGGGCAGATCGGCGGCGCCGCATTCGCGTTCAACGAGTTCAAGCGTGGTCAGGCCCGCCCGGACCAACTCCTGATCCGCTGGAACAACTTACCGCGCGACAGCGTCGCGACGATCTATTGGCCCGACGTCGATATGCGCGAGGTGGTGGAGATGGCGTCGGTGCGGCCGAGTGCCGGGAGTCTGCGCCTGGTGGATGCGCACACGCTGGAATGCAAGGTTACCGACTTCACGCTGTTGCCGATTCCTGGCAACCGCGCGACCAACATCCCGGGGCTGATCAGCATCCAACTCCCCGACTCCGTCGCCAAGGGCCAGTTATTTCGGGTCTTCGTGCACCAGATCTCCGGTACGTCGAACAAAGTCACCGGCGCGTTCCAGTTCACCATCCCGGTGAGCCTCGGCCCGCTGTTGCTCGAGGCCGAGGAGCGCAAGCTGTCGGTGCTGAGGCACATCGCCCTGGCCATCCGCCCCGGCAACCGCTGGGCCGCGGTGTTCGCGCGCTACCTCGATGAGATCGCGGCGCGCGTGCAGTCCTTCGGCGGCGATCCCACCCGGATCGCGCCGTCGCCGGCCGGCACCGGCCGAGTCCCCGACGAGGATTTCGACTGCAGACCGGTCGAGGGAACGTGGACCGGCAGGGTGGTCGAGATCGTCTACGATCGCTTCGGCCACTTCGATGGCTTCGTGCTTCGCACCTGCGGCCACAAGGCCTGCGGGTGCTGGCGCTGGCTGTGGCCATGTTGCTGGAAGTGCCGCCGCCGCGCGTTCACCACACGCGACAAAACCATCGAGGAACTCGTGCTGCGCGCCTGCCGCGAGCGCGTTGTATTGACTGTGCACGAGCACCCGGTCGGCTCAAAGCGCCCGCATTCCATCTATTGGCATTGCTGCTGAAGGGGGCGCAACGCAGAGCACTCGCGATGCGATGTCAGAAGACCGGCCGAACCGGATAGCTTGCTTCAAGCGCCATCGCCGGCGTGGGTTGGCGGTAGCAATGGCAACGGAGTCAGGCTCGATTGTGCAGCTGGCTGAACAGTACTGAGTCAGGTATCCATTGCTGCCCGGGCTTAATCGGCGATAACCTATCGCCATGCCTCCCGATTCTCAACCTTCTCCGCTTTACTACCGCCACCGCCTACCGGTGCGCATCATGCATTGGGTCAACGTCATCGCGTTTTTCGTGCTGCTGATGAGCGGGCTGCAGATATTCAATGCGCATCCGGCGCTCAATTGGGGCAAGTCGTCTTACACGGACCGGCCGCCGCTTGTGGAAATGGTTGGCGCGCAAGCGCCGGATGGAAAGGTTTTCGGCGTGACGCGTGTGTTCGGTCGTGAGTTCAATACGACGGGTGTGCTGGGCGCATCGAGGGATGAAGACGGCGCGATGGCCGCGCGCGGCTTTCCGGCGTGGGCGACCGTTCCTGGTTCGCGCTGGCTCGCCATGGGTCGGCGCTGGCATTTGTTCTTTGCGTGGTTGTTCGTCATCAATGGCGTGAGCTACGTCCTCTATTCCATCTTCAGCCGGCACCTGGCGCGCGACCTGGCGCCGACCAAGACGGACTGGCGTTCGATCGGGCGGTCGATCATCGATCACTTGTTGTTGCGACATCCGAGCGGCGAGGCGGAGAAGCGCTACAACATATTGCAGAAGCTCACTTACTTGATTGTTATTTTCGGTCTGTTGCCGCTGGCCGTGATTACGGGACTGTCGATGTCGCCGTGGCTTGATTCAGCGATTACCGGCTGGGTCGATCTGCTCGGTGGCCGTCAGTCGGCGCGCACGATTCATTTTGTGGCCGCGTTTCTGTTGGTGGCATTCCTGTTGATCCATGTGTTTGAAGTGATCGTGAGCGGGTTCTGGAACAATCTGCGTTCGATGATCACCGGCCGCTACCGCGTTCGGCCGACGGAGACCCCGCATGACAACGAATGATTCCGGACGCCGTAATTTTTTGATGCAGGCGCTGGCCGCAGGCAGCGCCGTGTTGCTCGCGGGTTGTGACCGGTTGTCGAGAACCGAATGGTTTCCGCAGATGCTGGCGAGTGCGGAAAAGCTTTCCCAGGGCGCACAACGCCTGGTGACCGCGCGCAAATCGATGGCGCAGGAATTCACCGAGGCCGATCTGTCGCCGACGTTTCGCAGCAACGGTACCGCCAATCCCGATAGTCCAACGTATCAGGCGCTCGCGACCAAAGGCTTCGCGGCGTACCGGCTTGCTGTGTCGGGGTTGGTAGAGAATCCCAGAAGTTTTTCCCTGGCAGAACTGCGCGCCTTGCCAGGCCGGACCCAGATCACGCGTCACGATTGCGTCGAAGGCTGGAGCGCGATCGGCAAGTGGAAGGGCGCACAGTTGAGTGCCCTGCTCGATGCGGTGCAGCCGAAGCCGGAAGCGCGTTACGTCGTCTTTCACTGCGCCGACCCGATGGATGAGATCGGCACTAAATATTACGAGAGCATCGACATGGACGATGCGCGCCATCCGCAAACCCTGCTTGCCTATGAGCTCAACGATCAGCGCCTCCCGATCGCCAACGGCGCGCCGATCCGGCTGCGCGTGGAGCGCCAGCTCGGATACAAGATGGCGAAATACGTCATGGCGATCGAATTTGTCAGCCGCTTCGACCACATCGCGGGCGGCAAGGGCGGCTATTGGGAAGATCGGGGCTACGAGTGGTATGCAGGGATTTGAAACTGTTACAAATCGTTTGGCGTGAGCCTGTAAGAGAAACCGAGAACCCTCGATCGGCTTAACGGACTGACGTGGGCTGGCCGCGTTGACTTCGTTGTTAGCGCGCACCCGATTTATAGCTCGAATCCCCGATGGAAGCACAATATTGGCTGGAGTCGCTGGATTGCCGATGCGGACGACGACTACCGCTTCGGCGCTACTACGGTGGGGCTACGGAACGTGAACGGCGTGTGGACCGTAACCCGGATCGAAAGCATTATCGATTTTGAGCCGGATGGTTTCTCCCGCGCTTCATATTTCTTTAGACCGCTGGAAAGCCAGCAGTCCGTTCCCTGCAACCTCGTTCCCAAATGAGCCGCGTCGTGCGACAGGATGTTTGTTCGCGAATTCTATAATTTACCCGCACGGTCATTTCGAATATCAAACGTCGGTAGCGAATAAAGTGAATGGCGGGCGGGAGAGAATGGGCCGCTAGATCAGATGTCGTGGACGCGGTGGATTGTGTCATCATTTGGGCGTTATGCTCGACGCCACCTGAAACCCAAGGAGCAGTGACCATGAACCTTACCTTCTATTACTCACCGATGAGCACGGCTGGCATTACTAATCTCGTATTGGAAGAGTTGGGCATGCCATGCGAAAAGATCAAACTCGACCTGCAAAAGGGCGAGGCGCGTACACCGGAATTTCTGCGCCTGAACCCGAATGGCAAGGTGCCACTGGTGGTCCACGACGGAACGCCGATCTGGGAGTCGGCGGCGATCACGATGTATCTGGGCGAGGTGTTCGGTGTCGAGAAAAATCTCTATCCCGCACCGGGGCCAAAGCGTGGTGAGGCGATGAAGTGGATCGTCTGGACTAACGTCACCTTCGGCGACGCGGTGTATCACTGGCTGCGCAACACGTCTGAATGGGTCCCGGCCGAGCAACACAACGCCAAGGCCGCCGAAGTGGGGCAAGCCAACGTCCAGAACTGCCTGCGCATCCTCAATGAAGCGCTCGACGGCAAACAGTTCCTGTTGGGCGCATACACGTTGGTGGACACGCACCTGAACTCCTTTACCGACTGGTTGCGCTTCATGAAGATGGACCTCTCGGCCTACACGCACCTCGGTGCCTGGAGCCAGCGCTGCGCCGCACGACCGGCGTACGCTCGGGCAATGGCTGGCAATTGATTCCCTTTTGGAGCCCGCGCGGCGATCCGCAGAAACACAACCGAACGTTGTGTTTCTGCGGGCATCTAATTGCGAAAGTCATGGTGCGACTTCTTTCCAATTGAGGAATGCATGGTAATTATCGATGCCTCCCCGAATACATCAGCCCTCGTTCCACGCCAAGGTCTCATCACCCTTGCGCATGTGATGTACGCGCTGCACACCTTCAGCGCGCTCACGGGCATGCTTTCCCCGGCGCTGATTGTTACCGCCTTTCTCACCGGCTGGCCGTCCATCATTGCGGTGATCATCAACTACGTGAAGCGCTCCGAGGTGCGCGGAACCTGGCTCGATTCGCACTTCAGTTGGCAGCTGCGGACGTTTTGGTTTGCATTGGTGTGGATGGTGGCGGGTGCGGTCGCGTTTGCCACGGTGTTCGGGATTCCGGTGGCGATTCTTATCTGGATTGGCACCGGGCTGTGGGTCCTCTACCGCCTTGTTCGTGGATGGATGAATCTTTCGGAGAGACAGGCGATGCTGGTAGCGCAAGGTCCTGACTCGTCTCGCTAAGAGATCAATGGCCACATTCCGGGGCGCCTCGTTGACCGCTGACAACAATATCCGAATCGACAAATGGCTTTGGGCCGCGCGGTTTTTCAAAACGCGCTCGCTGGCGGCAGAGGCCGTCGTGGGCGGCAAGGCGAAAGTGAATGGCGAGCGGGTAAAGGCAGCCAAGGGCATTCGGGTGGACGATGAATTGAGTGTCCATATCGGCCATTTCGAATATCACATAAGAGTGCTCGGTCTGTCCGACCGCCGTGGCCCGGCCTCGGAAGCAGCTTTGCTTTATGCGGAAAGTGCTGCGAGCAAAACGGCGCGGGAAACACTCGCTGCCCAGCTTTCCGCCACAAAAGTTCTTTATCCTCGCGGGGCAGGGCGCCCCACCAAGAAAGCCCGGCGCGAGATGATTCGGTTCAAGAAGGGTAGCGATCGTTAGCACCCTCACCCCCTACCCTCTCGCGTGCGGGAGAGGGAGCAAACAAGCTGTTATGATCGCGGGCATGCAAGCCATCATCTCCATCTCGAACCTTTCCAAGACCTACGCCTCCGGATTAAAGGCGCTCAAGAGCATTAATCTCGATATCCGCCGGGGCGAAATCTTTGCGTTGCTGGGGCCCAACGGTGCGGGGAAGACCACGTTGATCAGTAGCGTCTGCGGGATTGTGAATCCCAGCGAGGGGACCGTCACGGTGAATGGTCACGACATCCGGGCGGATTACCGCGCCGCGCGCTCGATGATCGGTCTCGTGCCGCAGGAACTGACGACCGACGCATTCGAAACGGTGTGGAATACGGTGTCGTTCAGCCGCGGGTTGTTTGGCAAGCCGGCGAACCCCGCCCACATTGAAAAGACGCTCAAGGAGCTGTCGTTGTGGAACAAGAAAGACAGCAAGGTGATGACGCTGTCGGGTGGCATGAAGCGGCGCCTGATGATTGCCAAGGCGCTGTCGCACGAACCGCAGATTTTGTTTCTCGATGAGCCGACCGCGGGTGTGGATGTCGAGCTCAGGCGCGACATGTGGGCATTGGTACGCGCGCTCCGGGCGAGCGGTGTGACCGTCATATTGACCACGCATTACATCGACGAGGCCGAGGAGATGGCCGACCGGATCGGGGTGATCAGCAAGGGCGAGATCATCGTGGTGGAAGAGAAGGTCGAGCTCATGCGCAAGCTCGGCAAGAAACAGCTGACGCTGCATCTGCAGGACACGCTGGATCGCGTTCCGCCGGCGCTCGCACACCATCAACTGGAGCTCGCCAACAATGGTAGCGATCTGATCTACACCTACGACACGCAAAACGACCGCACCGGCATCGTACCGTTGCTGGAAGAACTGAATCTTGCCGGCATCCGGTTCAAGGACCTGCAGACCTCGCAGAGTTCGCTCGAAGATATTTTCGTCAGCCTGGTGAGGAGCGAGCGATGAACATCCACGCGATCCGCGCGATTTACCGATTCGAGATGACGCGCACCCGGCGCACGTTGATGCAGAGCATTATTTCGCCGGTGCTGTCGACATCGTTGTATTTTGTCGTCTTCGGCGCGGCCATCGGCTCGCGCATTTCCAATATCGACGGCATCAGCTACGGCGCCTTCATTGTACCGGGGCTCATCATGTTGTCGCTGCTGACGCAGAGCATCTCCAATGCGTCGTTCGGAATCTACTTTCCCAAGTTCACCGGCACGATCTACGAGCTGCTATCGGCGCCAGTGTCGTATATAGAGATCGTGCTGAGTTATGTCGGCGCGGCCGCGACCAAGTCGATTATCCTGGGCGTGATCATTCTCGCCACGGCGGGTTTCTTCGTTCCGCTGCAGATTATTCATCCGGTGTGGACGATGCTGTTCCTGATCCTCACGGCGGTGACGTTCAGTCTGCTGGGTTTCATCATCGGCATCTGGGCCGACGGGTTCGAGAAGCTGCAACTCGTGCCGCTGCTCATCATCACGCCGTTGACGTTTCTCGGCGGCAGTTTCTATTCCATCGACATGCTGCCGCCGTTCTGGCAGAAGGTCTCGCTGTTCAATCCGGTGGTGTATCTGATCAGCGGCTTTCGCTGGAGCTTCTACGGTATCTCCGATGTGAGTATCGGTGTCAGTCTCGTCATGACATTCGCGTTTCTGGCGGCGTCGCTCGCGATCGTGGCGTGGATTTTCAAAACCGGATACCGGCTTAAGACGTAGCCCGCGGCGTGTGACTGGCCCATGAACGACAAGCGCGAAAGCGGTCCGTTGGGGCTCGACGAGATGCAGACGCGCTTTTATTCGCCGACGTAGTTAACCGCTTCGTCACCCTGACGAAACGTTGCCCGACGGGCGGTTCCATTCTCTCTGCCGTTCCCCTAAGAAAGCAGGAAGAAGTTTTGTCACGTCCGCCGGGAAACCAGTCTCAGTACGCAAACGCACAGAACCCCGGCAGCATTCGGCGTATCTCTCTATGGCGTGCATTCCATGGACTGGGCACATAGCCGAATTCGTCTGCACGGAAACTGTTGAGGGATATGCGATGAAACAACATTACAGAGATTTAGCGATGAAGTTTGGGGTTGCCGCCGACAAGTTGGCCGCGGCCAGAATTGTCCGGCGAGAACACGACCAGCGTGCGAAAGATGACGTACAGCAGAAAGCAGAGTCGGTGAACACATGGGAAAGCGAGGGCGGTAATTCTGCGTCCCCGCGTCACGCCGATACCAAAGGATTGGGCGTATTCGTGAATTCCAACTATTTAGCGTTCAACGCAGGTGGTGACTTTGCCCGCGATGCGACCACACACGCTCAGCGGCGAGGCCACAAGGGATATTCAGTACGTTGACGAACACGACAAGGAGGAAAGCCATGCTCGAAGCTCTGGCAGTCCTGTTGTTTATTCTCTGGATGATCGGTCTTCTCTCGTCTTACACGCTGGGCGGATTCGTGCACGTGCTGTTAATCGGCTCGGCAATTGTGCTGCTGGTGGGGTTCATCGGCGATCGAAGGCGGTACAATTATTGATCGCGTTGTCTGGTAAGCGAGCACGTCGGCCTTAGGCGCGCGGTATAACACGGTTTGCAGCGCCCGCAGTACGTCGGTAGCCATGTCGAGAAACATCAATCCGGCACCGAAAGCGGTGCGGCGCACGACCATGGCCTCGATATCGAAGTCGCCGAAGTGGTTGCTTGGCGCGAGGTTGAATATGACCACGACAGGCATGTTCATCCGCAGCGTGCGTTCGTTTGTGACGACAAACATGCCGCCCAGGCTGACGTCGTGCATGTTAACCGACGTCAGCCCGATGCGCGGACAATCAACAATGACGGTTTGTTGAGACGACGTGCGTTCGCTCCAGCGATGTTCCACAATTATTCTCCCTTGAGCCGAGTCCATGCGTTGATGGGATAGGGCGGTCCGGCTGTCACGTCAGTGGCAACGTAGCCGAGCGAGGCACGCTACGCCGCTTGCCGCCACCACTCCGTGCGGTAACGTACGGAGTGGTGGCCACCTGTCGGCGACAGGCGCTATCGAGCCCGTGCTTCACTCCCGTCCGCTTTATCCACATTTTGAAAGGGTCATTCGAATAAATTTGCGCGCTGAATCCAGCCGCTGATGCGATTCGTGGGTTCCAAAGAAAGGCGGGCAGAGGGCAGCTGGGAAAGGAAGCGCGCGTTGTTTTATGCGGCAAAGTAGCGTCAGAAGCACCGCGCCTAAATAAGAGGATCGAGCGACTTGTCGCTCGATCCCAGTCCGGCCCCGTCACACGGGGTGGGGTTGCCTGTGGTTTGACGACGGATCGGGGCTCGACCGCCAAGGTGAAAGTCGGTCTAAACTTGATCGACGCGTGAAACAGAATAAACCCGGGTCGAGGTGGATTGGAAACGCGCTCATGCGCTCGATCCATGCGTCGGTGATGGTGCGGCCAAATAATAGTTTTGTTCTACTTGGAGGGTAATTAATAATGACCACGGGAGTGAAAGGCCGCTTTACGTTTCGTTTCGCCGCAGTGTGCTTCGCGTTGTCGGCCGTGTTCGAGTTGCTGAACCTGCAGGATGAGGCGCTTCTGTTCGGCCATATTGTCGGCGGGGCACCGGCGGCGGTTTATCACGTCGCTTACGCCGCGCTGTTCACGTGGCTGGTGATCGGGCTTTGGAACGGAACCCGGGCGGGTTACCACGCGCTGTTGATCGCTACCGTTGTTTATACGGTCGATCGTCTGCAGGCTTTGCTGGTAGGCGATACGCTGGCAACGTCGCTGCGCCAGCAAGTGGTGCAGCATCCCGAGGTGCTGCAGGTGGTCAGCGTGGACGATCTTGTGCGCGTGGTCACGATGACGATGCTGGCGATGCTGCTGGGCTGGTGGGGTTTCGCCGGCTACGCGTACTATCGACGCGACTATTTTGGTGTTCGGTGACGCGGGACTGATTTCAGCCCGCACGGCGTGATGCCGTTGCGGGCTAACGTGTTAACCTCGTGCGGAAGTTATCAAAGGGCGCGCGCGCCATGTCATCCAAGCGACGGCTGCCGGCTGCAGCAATATTCCCGCTAATCGTTCTCGGTTACGTGTTGATACAGGTCTATGCCGCGTGGCGCGCATACATCGGGCTTGCGTTGGTCCCGTACGCCATCCCGATTCTGGTCGCGTGGATCGGGCTCATGACCCTGTCGTTGCCGCTGTTGTGGCGACTCGAGCATGGTGGGTGGCATCGCCTGGCAACGGCGCTCGCATGGGTCGGTTTCGGATGGATGGGTTGGGTGTTTTTGTTTTTCTGGACTGGGCTGGCACTTAGCGCGGCGAGTGTTGCCATCGGTCTATTTCGCACGGACCTTCCAGTCGATTTTCTGACTTACGCTTCGACACTGGGTTCGTTCTCGTTTGCCGCGGTGCTCTCGCTGCTGATCGCCGGGTACGGCTTTCTCGATGCACGCCGCGTCCGTATCGAGCGCGTGCGCCTGACCTCCCCAAAATTATCCAAAGCCAGTGGGACGTTTCGACTGGCGTTGATCTCGGACGTGCATCTCGGCGCGCTGGTAGGCGCGCGGCGGCTGCGGCGTTTGATCGAGCATCTGAAAAAACTGGATGCGGATGTTGTCGTCTCCGTCGGCGATCTCGTTGACGGCATGGAGCATCGCTTGCGCGAACTGGCACCGATGTTCGATGCGCTGCGTCCGCGTTACGGCAAGTTGGCCGTGACCGGCAATCACGAGTACTACGCGGGTATCGTGCACGCGTTGCATTTTCACCAGCGCGCGGGCTTCCGTGTGCTGCGCGGCGAGGCCGTCGACGTGACAGGAGAGATCAGCATTGCCGGCGTGGACGATCCCACCGGCCGCACCAACCCGAATGAATGTGTGCCCCTCGGCGCGCTGCCGGCAAACCGCTTCAAGATTCTGCTCAAGCACCAACCGTTGTTGCGGCCGGATGCCGACGGGCTTTTCGATTTGCAGCTCTCGGGCCACGTGCACAAAGGCCAGATCTTTCCGTTCGGGTTGTTGGTGCGCATCGCCTATCCGGTACGCACCGGCCTGACGCGGCTCGCCAGCGGTGCCTGGCTATATGTTAGCCGTGGCACCGGAACCTGGGGTCCGCCGATGCGTATCGCCGCGGCGCCCGAGATCACGTTGATTGAAATCCAAAGCGCGCCGTAATTTTTCCCCCGAACGAAGATGAGTGACATGCGCGAACCTGCCCTCGACCTCAAGCCCGGCCAGTCCGTGGAGCTGTTAAAAGAGCTGCATATCCTCACGCGCGACGGGAAGATCAATCAGGATAGCCGGCGCAAGCTGAAGCAGGTCTACCACCTTTATCGGTTCATCGAACCGCTGTTAAAGGAAATCCATGCCGAGGGCCGCGCGCTGCAGCTGGTCGATCATGGCGCCGGCAAGTCGTATCTCGGATTTATTCTCTATGATCTGTTTTTCAAATCGCTGACCGACGATTCACATATATATGGAATCGAGGCACGCGAGGAGCTGGTGACAAAGTCCCGACAGCTGGCTTCGATGCTGAAATTTCGCGGGATGTCGTTCGTGAATGCCTCGGTGGCCGAATCCATGGCCTCGGCCGTGCTGCCCCCGACGGTGGACGTCGTCACCGCGCTGCATGCATGCGATACCGCGACCGACGATGCGATCCATTTTGCGCTGAAGAAACAGGCACAGTTTGTGGTGGTGGTGCCGTGCTGCCAGGCGGAGGTCGCCGCGGCGCTGAACCAGAACAAGGGCCGCGTACTTGCCAAAGCGGCGTTGTCGGAAATCTGGCGCCATCCCCTGCACACACGCGAATTCGGTAGCCATGTGACGAACGTGCTGCGCTGCCTGCAGCTCGAGGCACACGGGTACCAGGTCACGGTGACGGAGCTGGTCGGCTGGGAGCATTCAATGAAAAACGAGCTGATCATTGCCCGCTATAGAGATGCGCCGCGCAAGCAGGCCGCCGAGCGTTTAAACGATGTGCTGCAAACGTTGGGACTGGAAGCGATGCGCACGCGGTTTTTCGCGCCGACGTGAGGCATCGAGCCTGTTCGGTGGAGCTGGCGATCGCACACACGCCGCTTCACGCGGGCCAGCGCGACCCCGCAACGACCAGCCGACCAGCGAGCACGCCCACTAATGCGTTTGCACAGTCTTTTAGTGTGGCCGCTTTTCTTCCTCGCTCGCGTATTCGAATTTCGGTAGCGCCTTCAGCTGTTCCTTGGTTGCGCCCGTCAGCACAAACGCGCCATTTTCGAAATCGAGCGTCTGCATCGGTATGGCGACGTCGTTTTTCGAGATACCGAGAAAGCCGCCGACGCCGATAATGGCAAACGACACGCACTGGTCGGTGGTGATGATGACGTCATCGATTGTGCCTATTTTTTCTTTGAGGTCGTTGTAGACCGGTTCGCCGAGGACGTCCTTCCTGGCGCTCCAGCCTTCAACGAGCGTTTCCGCGTGTTCCGCAGAAAACATTGCTTCCATATGTTCCATGGCGATCTCCTCAGGTAAGGATGTGGCCGGCGTTCGACACGCCGGTGGCCCGTGCGAACGGACGGTGATGGGTTGTTCACGCTTTAGGGTTCGACTTTCGCGGTGGGTGGCCGTTCGGCGAGGCAACTTTTAAAACTGATTTGCGTCGAATGGTTGATCCCCCAGGTAAAACCCCCACGCAGGAGAATCCGCTATGAAAGTTTCAGAAGTGATGACTGGGAAGCCCCAGACGATCCTGGCCGAGCAGAGCGTTCTCGACGCCGCCAAGAAACTTGCCGAACTTGAGGTCAGTGCACTGCCGGTGGAGCAGGACGATCGTCTCATCGGCATGCTGACCGACCGCGATATTGTAGTGCGTGTCTTGGCAAGCGGCCGCGATCCGGCCAAAACGCGCGTTGAAGAAGTGGCGAGCAAAGGCACGAAATACTGCTTCGATGACGAGGATGTTGCGCAGGTCGCCAAGAACATGGATGACTTGTCGGTTCGGCGCCTGCCGGTGGTTAACCGCCAGAAGCGGTTTATCGGAATCGTGTCGATCGAGGATATCCGGCCGCAGCACTAACATGGGCGGCAGTCATGTGCGGCGGTGTCGGCCGCGGTAGAATGTCTCCCGCAAGATTGGACTAATCACCAATCGGGAGACGTTCGATATGCCGCGTGTGATCGAAGTTACCGTCCCGGAAGCGAGCAAGATTTGGCAAGCGGTGAGCAAAGTGTACTTTGCCGATGCCTACCAGGTGCGGCTCAGTCGCCCGACGCTGAGCGTCGAGGACGCGTACGCCGCGATACTTGGTCATATGCCCCAGTGGGCGAAAGCGCTGATGACGGTTCGCGGTTGGGCTGTTGCCCCATTCGGGCTGAAGCATCCCAACGCGGAGCGATCACCCGGTGCGCGTTACCAGGTGGGACAGCGCGCGGGGCTGTTTACAATTCAATCGATCGATCCGCATGAGGTGATCGCAGGGGACGACGACAAGCATCTCGACTTCAGGGTATCCGTCTACAAGGCGGCGCCGGCGGGCGCGGAAACGGTTACGGTATCGACCGTGGTCGAGATACATAACATGCTCGGGCGGGTGTACATCGCCATCATAAAACCATTCCATCGGCTGATCGTGCGATCAATGGTGCAAAACGCCGTGGACGCGGGGCGGCTGTAGCTAAATAAATAAAGGGCCGGTGCGATATGCACCAACCCTTTATTTAGTGGGTGAGAATGTTTCCGGCTTACCTGTTCTTATCGCGCGCGTATTCGAACTCGGGCAGTTGTTTCAACGCCTCTTTCGTGGCGCCCGCCAACACAAAGTTCTTATCCTGGATCTTGATCTGTTCCGTCGGAATCGCGACGTCGTGCTTGCCCATACCGACGAATCCGCCGGTACCGATGATGGCGAAGGACACATTCTTTTCCGGCGTGACGATGATGTCGTCCACTTTTCCTATCTTTTCTTTTTTCTCGTTATAGACGGTCTTGCCGAGCAGGTCCTTCTTGGCGCTCCAGCCGAGAAGCACGGCGTCCATCTCCGCCGTCGCGACACCCAGTTGCGCTTTGCCGGCCATCGGTGGTGCGTCCGCGGCAAAGCCCATACCGGAGAATAAAAGCAGAATGCTCGTTGTTGCAGTAAGCAGAATACGGTTCATGACGATCTCCTTTTGGCGTGGGTTCCATTAACAGCGAAATGCGGGCTCCGCTTCGGCACGCGCCATTGCGTGAGTTGCCGGGTCTGTTTATTTCGGGGTTACCTGATAGGAAAGCACCGCGTACGATAAGTTCGCACGGGCGTAATTCGTGCAGTGACTCCCCCGAAAGACCCCTGATTTTCTTGCGAGTTAAACGTCCCACGTCACCGGCACTTTCGCCTTGAGGGAATGTTCCAGTAATTCAATGAGCGGCACAGCACGCTGCGCCAGACTGACGAACGGGCGTTGAGCGCCCGCGTGACGAGTTTCGACATTGGAGTCGTCATCGGTCTTCGGCGCCTTGTCGTGCACCGCGGCTTGTTTGAGCCGTGCGATCGCCTGCGGCAATTGTTCGACCGTGATAATGCCTTGCTTGTCCGGCGCCTTGCCCATCGCGCCGAGCAATTGTTTCGCGACATCGCCGAACATGATGACATCGCCACCGGCTTTGGATTTGAACGTAAGCAGCATGCATGGGCCTCCGAGTGGGTGGGCGATGGGCGTGGTCGTCAGGTTATCAGATGAGTCGCTTCGGTGAATCCGCCTCGACCGGCGCACCAACCCTCAGTTATTGTGGTGCTTTTGTTGTGTGAAAGCGTTTCCGGCAATACTCTTTCGAACAAGATGGACCAAACGACACAATCAACGATGGAAAAACTGTCGCCCAGCGAAGTGGTGGGTGCCTACGTGGCCGCGCTCGCGCGCTGTGACTTTGAGCATGCGCGCAGCTGGCTGTCCGATGAAAAGTTTTCCACCCGCAGCCCGATTTCCACCTTCGACAACGCCGATGCGTACATCGAGAGCATCTCCCGCGTGGGGTCGATTCTGGAGGGCATCCGGCAGCGCAAGATGTTTGTCGACGGAAATGATGTGTGCGTGATTCTGGATTTCATCACGCACATGGACCGGCGCCAGGTTTCACCGGTGGCACATTTCATGCGACTCGAGAGCGGCAAGATCACCTACATCGAGGCGTTTTTCGATGCGCGCGCGTACGCCGAGATGTTCGATGTCGATTGATCCATGAGCCGCAATCTGCGCGTACTGGTGCTGTTGTCGGCGTTTGCCCTGGTCGCGAGCGTGACGTTGTGGGAGCGTGTGTGGGTGCGCAGTTCGGGGCGGACGCTGCAGGTGGCGATTTATCCGGTCGCGGTGGACGCGCCGAGCGCGGAGTTCGTGGCGCGGCTTCGGCCGGAGGATTTTCAGGAGATCGCGACCTTCGTCTCGTCCGAGGCGCAGCGCTGGCGCAAACGCACCGCACCGCCGCCGCAAGTAATGGTGAAGCAATCGATTCGTGAGTTGCCACCGCTTCCGACGGGACGCGGACAGTGGGATGCGATTCAGTACAGCCTGTCGCTGCGGTGGTATGCATTTCGGCACACACCGTTTTGGGAAAGCCTCGCGGCGGTACGGCTGTTCGTGCTCTATCACGAAGTGAAATACAACGAGCCGCTGCCGCATTCGCTCGGATTGCAGAAGGGCTTGCTGGGTGTCGTGCATGTATTCGCCAGCGACGGGCAGCGGGCGCAGAACAACGTCGTCATCACGCACGAGTTGTTACACACCCTTGGTGCCACCGACAAGTACAGCGCCGACGGTCAACCGACATTCCCCGAAGGTTTCGCCGACTACGCCTCCGGCCGGCGCTACCCGCAATTCCAGGCCGAGATCATGGCCGGCCGAATTCCCATTTCGCAGAACGAGGCCCGGATTCCCGCCAATCTGACGGAAACCGTGGTCGGATATAAAACCGCGAGTGAGGTCGGTTGGTAGTAAGCTGCCGGGCAGGGTACGCCACGTTTTCGCGGAGCTAAACGGGATCGCCATGAAAAAGCTAAAACACGAGACGGAATTGTTAAAGGGAGCAATTCTTGCCGGTATGAAATACGGCGTGGAACGCGGCGCCGTCGTTTTCGAACCGACAGACTCGGCCAGCGAGAAAATCCGCTTTATCTATCGACTGCTGATCCACGACAAAGTCATTCAACCGCTTCCGGAAGATCAGGTCACCGAACAAGCCATGAAGCACAAACTCGCCATCTGGCACGCCAAACAACTGCCGGAGGATCATCCGCTTCTGAAGTAGGTGCCGGCTTAAAAAAGAAGGGCCCGAAATGGGCCCTTCCTGTCAGTACCGCGATGTCCTGGTTAGCCGTGGCGTGCGCCGGCGTGTTGCGGGTGGCGATCATGACGAAGATCCTTTCTGTCGGCACGAACGTCCTTGCGGTCCTCGTGCAGGTCTTTGCGATCTTCATGCAGATCCTGTTTGTCGTTTTTGACGTCGCGACGATCGGCGTGAATGTCTTTATTGTCTTTTGCCAGCTCCGTGCGTTCTTTCGCCGCCGCAGCGGTGTCGCCGGCTTTGACGTCTTGCGCGAGTTCGCGGCGATCGGCGTTGCGTTCATGTTCGTCCTTCCGGAGGTCGGCGTGATCCGTGGCGAGATCGCGTCGGTCCTGACGGACGTCGCGTTTGTCCTGGCGTACATCTTTTACGTCCTTGCGCAGATCGGCTTTGTCCTTGCTGATGTCGTCAGCGCGAAAATCTCCTCTGTCTGCATGCAAGTCTTTGCGATCGCTGTGCAGGTCCTGTTTGTCGTTACGAATGTCGCCGCGGTCGGCGCGAATGTCGTGAGTATCCGTTCTGATCTCGCCGCGTTCCTGCTTGGCGCCGGCGGTGTCGCCGGCTTTGACGTCTTGCGCGAGTTCGCGGCGATCTTCGCGACGGTCGCGCAGGTCGTTATGCAGGTCGGCCCGATCGTGGTTCAGGTCCTGCCGATCCTGACGGATATCCTGCTTGTCTTGATGAATATCCGTCTTGTCGCGCGTAATGTCGTCTGCATGCGAAGGCGCCATGACGACGAAGAGGGCGGCAGCGACCGATGTATAAAGTGTTTTCTTAAACATGTTTTTCTCCTTAGGTTCAAAAATTGAAATGCCCGGGTACGGTGGTGCTGACTTCTGTCATGGGCACTGTCTCTAACGCGTCGATGGGCGATACGTTTACAAATCAGCTTATATTTCGATCAGCGGTTAGAACGAGGCGTTAAACGACATTCCGGCACCGTGGTCGGGGCTGCCATCGGAGAAACCCTTCAGAATATAGAGGCGAAGCCTCGTGTCGCTGCTGGTTTTGATGCTGGTGTACAGCGTGAGCTCTTTGTCGGGGAAGCCGCCGGATTCAACGGCTTGTTTCTGGGAATAACTCAGGCCGAATTTGGTTTTCGTATTGAGCTTGTAGGAACTGCCGAGAGAACCGTACGCAGCATTTTTGAATTGGAGATTTTCCTGAATACCGTTTACTTGTACGTTTCCGGCGCTGCCTAGCCAGGAATATCCGACAGTACCGGTAAGGCTGATTTTGCCGAAGCGTTTGGAGAGGTCGGCCTGCAACGAGTAATCGTTGGCACCGGTGCCGAGCCCTTGGTGAACGTCGCCGGTATCAAATTTAACGATGGCACCGATGTCGAACGCGACGCCGGAGGAGTCGCCCTGAGTGAGATACCAGGTTCCGGACAGATCTGTGTCGCCCAGACCGGATTGCGTGACAACGGGCGTTGCCTGTTGCTGGCGTCGAGCGCGGCGTCCTGCCAGCGAGCCGGCCGGGCCGGTTTGGTGAACGTAAGGCGCGGTTAACTCGATGGCGTAATTGTCGGTCTCATAGGAGGTCTTTAATGGCGCGGTCCAGGTCCTGGTTGTCTGCGAGCTGCCGTATTTGCCAACGGTGTGATCGGCGCCAATACCGACGCCGAACTCGCCCTGATCGTCCGCATGGGTAACGCCATTGAAGATGGTCACGACCCCGATGAGTGCCGGTAACGCTCTGGCGATGGCACGCAGTGCATTTTTGTTGTTGTTCATCCGTATTTGAGTCCCGTGTTGTTCTGTTGAATTGGACGCTACGGCTATAACGCCATGGACGAGCGGGCGTTGACACCGTGGCTATCCCGAGACCAGCACGCTATTGGCTTGCGCCATCTTCGGTTAATACTCGCTTTTCGATTTGTTAATTTTTCTGCGATAAACGCGTTGTTCGCGCGGCACAGAGGTAGGCATTTCCTTTCTGGTTTTATGGGTCAGGCGTGTAAGCTGCCGCCGACCGTGTGGGGCTTACACCGTGCGGGTTCAGTTTACGAAACTCTGTCATTCAAATAGCAGGAGAAATTTCTGTGAATCGCTATCAACCGAGCACAATTTGGGGTGTTGCGACGTTTCGTCTATGGAATGTGGCGTCGCGCAGTATGGTGAGTTGCGCCGCGAGTTATGCGGCAATGACGACGCAGCTCATGTCCAGCGGGCGAAAAATCCTGGGCGAGGTCGCCGATAAAAATAAAGTGATACAGCAAGCCACCACAAACAAAGAAGCTGCCCTGCAGGCGGCCACACTGAATAGTCACGTCGTCAAAATTCTAAACGAGGAGCCGAGCGTTCCGATGCCCGTGACATTGCAGGAGATGCCGCGTGCAATCGAACCGCCGGTACGCAGCGCAGTGTCGGAATCGAACGGCGCGCAGTTGAATCTTGACGCAACAAAGGAATTCTCCCCGCAGTCGTTTGGGCAGGGGAAAGGTGGCAAGAAGCGTAAAAACCGTCCTGAGGCGAGGGACAACGGCGTTCCGAATTCCACCAAGTAAGCCGGACTTTTGGTCGGCAGGAAAGCACGGGAACCCTTTCAGACGTTTCCGTTTTTTACTCAGGGAGTGGCGAGCAGCGCATTGGTGCGTGCCAGGCGGTCGGCGAATGTGCGCAGGAACGCCTGGTTCACGCGCAATTGTAGCGCCTTGCTCGCTTGTGCGAGCGCCTCGGCCTTTACCTTTACGAGTACCACGTCACTGTCGGCTGTCACGGTCGCGATGCGTGCACGGCGCTCGCCGTAGACGTACGGTGTTTCGCCAAAGCAGTCACCCGCTGACAGGGCGCCAACGTGCTTTTGGCTCTTGCTGACACGCGCCTCGCCCGAGGCGAGCAGGAAGAACGACTGGCCGACACGCCCCTCCTCGAGCAGCACGCGACCCGCGGGCAGGCGTCCCCAGTCGCTGATGCGTAGAAACTCCCAGAGTTCAGCGTCTTCGAAGCCGCGAAAGAACGCGAGCCGCCTGAGCACGCTGAATTTGAACGAATCGACAATGTCCTCGCCCGATTGCTCGCGGCTGCCGGCGACCGCCGCGAGGTCGGCGACCAATTCGCCCCACTGCGCGTAGCGACGCGTCAAATCTTTTTCCATGGCGCGCTCGATGATCGCGGCCAATTCCACTGACACCTGCGGGCGCACATCGCGCAACCGCGGCGCGTGCTCATCGAGAATCTTGCGCAACAGGGCGTGTTCGCTTTCGGCCGCATACGGCGCGCGCCCGGCTGTTAACCGGTACAGCACTACGCCCAACGAATAAATGTCAGTCTGGTGCGTCAGGTTCTCGCTGCGAATCTGCTCCGGTGACATGTACATCGGCGATCCGACAGCGCCCAGCACCTGCGTGCGTTCGGTGTTGTGCCACAACGCGGCGCCGAAATCGCTCAGCTTGATGTCCGCGCCGCCACTGAGCAGGATGTTGGCCGGTTTGATGTCGCGGTGAATGACGCCGTGGCGAAATGCATGATCGAGTGCCTGGCCGCACTTGAAACCGATCTCGGCGATCTTGTCGAAAGCGAGCAGTGCGCTCGGGGCGCAATGGATGTCGAGGGTGCCGCCGGGGACGTGCTCCATCACGATGTAGTTGAAGTCCTCGTCGGTGCCGGCATCAAAGACCTCGACGATGTGGGGGTGGCGCAGGCGCCCGGCGAGTGCCGCCTCGTTCATGAACATTTTGCGCAGGCGCGGGCCGTTGTCCGGATCGCGGAACACGTCCTGCACCGCCACCTTGATCGCGACTTCGCGCGAACGAAACGGGTCGTGCGCGAGGTAGACGGTGCTGGTCGCACCCTTGCCAATTTCGCGTTGAATTTCGTATCCACCGATCTTGAGCGGCATGGCCGGTTTTGTCCTGGTTCTCTGCTTCATTACTAATAGCGCAGATTGGCGCTACGGCGGAGAAGAATCCTGAGCGGTACGGGAATTGATCACCTGGCATTGAGCATCTGACCGCTAGAACTGCAGCGCTGTATAACGAACCCGTAGCGATTGGGCCCGCAGTCGACCCAGACCGGACCATCGACAAAGGGCGAGGGCGTTTTTCCGCCGCCGCCCACGTTTTCTCGCCTAACCAGAACGTAACCTTGACATCTGCCGCGGCATACATATACTAGTTTACAATACAAACCAGTTTCTACAGGAGGAACTATGTGCCCCAGCGACTCGATTCAAAGTGCCGTCAGCGATTTGGCGATTATCCGCCGTGCCATCGACAAAGCCGGGGGGCGTGACCCCTCGATACCCGTGAATCGCATCGCTCTGGATGCAGGCCTTATTTTCCAGGGCGTGTGCCTGCTGATCGCGCTGGCGTTGTTGGTCTATGAACTGACCTCGGATCGGGATATGACCCGGATCATGCTGCTCGCAGCCCAGGATGCGGAGTTGGGATGGCTGGGGCTTGCCCAGGTCGCCTTTACCGGTCTGATGTTGGTCATGTGTCTCTACTTCTTGGCGTGGCGGGCCA
>Ga0209515_10001376_pt1 | contig 41123 bp, 41 predicted proteins | sample Subgroupgradi54m_FD_187454 | JGI IMG/M metagenome (GOLD analysis project Ga0209515, IMG submission 187454) | Subsurface groundwater microbial communities from S. Glens Falls, New York, USA - GMW60B uncontaminated upgradient, 5.4 m (SPAdes)... ... | reverse complement strand
CAGGAGATGGAAGGGCTGAGAGCACCCCCGCCACCGCGACGGCGCCGCCGATGAGGCGCGCCGTTTTCGTCAGGCTCAGCATGACCCCACCCCGCTGATGGCGAAGCCGGTCACCTTCCATGTGCCGCCGCCGACGTCCTTGGCCGTGGCGATCACGAGACGGTGGCCGCCGGGCGTATCGGTGAACGGCTCACCGGACGCCTTGACCCGCACCGCATGAGTCGTGTCCGCGCAGTCACGGATGCTGGCCTCGGTAAGGCCTGCCGGCGGGGTGAGCGCGGTGACCTGCGGATTGAGCACCACGTCACCGCGGCTGACCAAACCCTGCATCTTGTTGGCTTCCAGCCCGGTGACGAGCGTCTTCAGTGCAACATCCGCCGCGTACCGCGACAAGTCCGGGTCCTGGGCGTTGGCCGTCTGGCCGGCCTTCGAGAAGGCCTGCCACATCCCGCGGTAGGCCGCCACCGCGCGCTGCTCGGCCAGCCCGCGGGCATCCAGGGATGGCGCCTGCAGCGTCGGGGTGGCAGACCCGGGCGTGACCGTCGGAACGTCACGGGAGGTGCACGCCGCGCCAGTCATGACCGACGCGACCGCGATCGCCGCGACGGCCCACGTCCTGGCCCAGCTCCGCATCTACCCCACCACTCTTCGTCGGTGTGCCGCCCCGGAGCCACGTTTCTACCGCATGATGCACCCGTTCCGCTACGGACAGTTATGGCGAACTCACGCCGCGAACACTTTGTGCGCACAGCGCGTTCGGTACCTGTGACCGCACACGTTGAGCCGTGATCCCAGCCCAACCGGATGACAGGCGGCACGGTGATTTCTTTGAACACTGGCCTTGGAGTCGGTGCAGTAGACGTGGCTTTGGACGGTGACTACGTGAATTTCGCCCATGTTCGGCAGATCGAGGATCTGTTCCGGCATCGCTGGGACGCGGTGACGCTGCTGTGCCTTGCCGACGGCCCGCTGCGCTACACCGACCTGGCCACCGCCATCAGCAAACGGGCCGACCAACGTATCCCCGACGCGATGCTGACCCGCTGCCTGCGCCGGCTCACCGAATGCGCACTGGTACGGCCCCAGCCTGGCAGCAACGGCCCCGGGTACGTGCTCACGGAGGCCGGACAGGCACAGATCGCCATCCTCGCCCGGTTCAGCAAGGTCATGCGCGGCGCCGACCGCGACCGTGCCCAACAGACCCGCCGCGCCGCGGAGCCGCGCGCCGCCAGGTCATGACCACACCGGACGGGTAGACGCGCCGCCCGTCGACGGAGGTCGTGCGACGCAGCCGGTGCAGCCATGCCACTCGACCCACGGACGAGCCGGTCACTTGGTCAGGTGGCTCGTGTCGTTGTGAGACACCAACTCCCAGCGTGGCGCGGCCGTCCTGACACCGGGGTACTCGTCCGCCGGTCTCCAGCGGGTGATCCCTGCGCAGTCCAGCCTGACCTTCATCTTGCCGAGCTGGTTCGTGCCGAGGGACATCGCGAACGCTGCGGCAGCGGTTTCGCTGTGGCCAACCACGAGCACCCGACCGCCGGGCGCGGTGTTCAGGATCGCCGTCAGTGCGGCGGCGGCTCGGGCGAGGTAGTCGGTCCAGCGTTCGCCGCCGTCGGCGATCGGGCGGACCGGGTTGTCCGGGTCGATGGGGTAGGCGTCGCGGGCCGCGCTCCACTGGCGGCCCTCTGCCTCCCCGGGGTCCGGTACGCGCAGCTGGTGCTGCTCCCGCACGGGGACGTCGAGGATGTCGGCGATGAGGGTCGCCGTTTCCCATGCCCGGCGGGTGGTACTGGCATGGATCTCGCCAATGCCTCCTTCGCGGCGCAGTCGGTCGGCGAGCGCCCGTGCCTGGGCGCGCCCGGTTTCAGTCAGGCCGGTGCAGCCGGGGCCGGCGATGGTGCGGGTGTCGTTGCAGTGCGCGTGTCCGTGCCGGGCGATCACCAGTTCCGACCACGCGGTCGCGTTCATCGCGGCGCACCGTCGGTACTCACCGCGCTGGAGGCGGACTGCGGGCTTGCGACGCGGGCGGTCAGCCAGGCTGTGCGGTCGGCCCGGGTGGGCAGGGCGTCCAGCGCGGCCTGGATCTCGGTGAGGGCCTGCTGCAGGACGGTGGTGTCCCGGTCGGGGAACGGGTCCGGGAGCATGCTCAGCGGGGTGGCGACCACGCCGGAGGCGCCGGCCTGGAAGCTCGCGTCGATGTGGCGGCTGGAGCCGTCCCAGAGCCGGAAGTCCGGTCCGGCGGCCTGGCGCAGCGCCACGATGCCCTCGACCGGGATTTTGGTGATCTTCCCGCCGGCGGGAAGGACACCGGCGGTGGCGGCGGTGGCGGTCAAGCTCGGATCGAGCACGGCGCCGCCGTACATGGGGTGGCTGTAGACGAATGCGTGCCGTGGCAACCCCGCGAAGAGGTCCAACGCCTGCGACTGTCTGGGAACGTCGTGCATCACGGCCATAGGGGTCACGCCGCGGTGCTGCGCCTCGACGACGTCCTCGGCGACCCAGCAGCAGGCCATCAGCCGGGACGCGGGCACCACGGCGAGCCACAGGTCGAGCAGCGCCGCCCGGTCGGCCACCGTGATCAGGTCGCCCCGGGTGGTCGAGCCGGACAGCAGGAAGACGTCGACCCAGGTGCGCGCGGCGCGTTCGGCGTACCGTCGGACCGCGTCCCGATCGAGGCGACCATGGGTGGCGAACGACAGTGCCGGTACGACGATGTCGACACTCACCGGCCCTCCTCATCCCCATGGCGTGCGTGGTCCAACGCGCACACGTCGCCGTCCCGGTCGCCATCACGGTAGCCGTGACGGCCGGTGGGTCGGCTCCGGCCTGCGTACCCGGGGCGGCGTCGGTGACCGCACAGCGCCGGTCACCGTGATCGACCACCGTGGACTGGTGGTGGCGTACGGCAGACGGGATGATCGCTTCGTCTGGTCCGACCCGGACGGGGCGCCGGTAGGCTGGGCGGACGCCGTGACGGCAGGAAGGTTCGCGGATACCCGATGACGCGCGAGGTGGACCCCGCCTGGTGGCACGGTGGCGAGTGGGAGGGGCGCGGGATGCGCGCCGTCCTTGCCACCCGCGACATCGGCTGCGTCTTCCGGTTCGTGCACAGTCGCGGGTGGAGCTGGTCGGCGATCGGCGCCGCGACCGGGATGACCGACACCCGGGTCCGCGAGGTGGCCCGCGACCAGCGCAGAGTCATCAACTACGAGGTCTTCGAACGCATCGCGACCGGCCTCGGGATCCCGCGCGAGTACATGGGACTGGGGCACGCCGCTCCCCCACCGTCCAGCTCGCTCGCGCCGATCGCGGTGGGCCGCGCGGTTGACCCGAGACTCGCCGCGGTCCGGCATGCTCTGACTTTCGCCGCCATCGACGGGGCGTCCGGCGCGCCAGCGCAGAAGGCGGCTGACCTGGACGAGTTCCACGCCCGCATCGTCGACGCCTCGGAGGTCCGCACCCGCTCCGGCCCACGCCGGCCGTTGCTCGTGCTGGTCGGCGGGTTCGCCGGATCCGGCAAGACCGAATTCAGCCAGCTCCTGACCGCCACAACGGGCTGGGCGTTGCTGGACAAGGACGTGCTGACCCGGCCGCTCACCGATAGCATGCTGGCCGCACTGGGCGCCGACCCCAACGACCGGCACACCCCGATCTACCAGCGCCACGTCCGGCCGCTGGAGTACCGGTCGCTGCTCGCTGCGGCCTTCGCCAACCTGGCTCAGGGCGTGTCCACCGTGGCGACCGCGCCGTTCCTGGCCGAGATGCCCGACCGGGGATGGCTGACGCGGGTGGCCCGCCGCTGCGCGGTGGACGGCGCCGACCTGGCGCTCGTGTGGGTCGTCGCCGACGTCGACTCGATGCACGCCTACCTGCAGGCCCGTGATGCCGCCCGCGACGGCTGGAAGCTCACCTATTGGGACGACTACCTGGCCAGCCTCGACCTGGCCACGCGGCCGGGTGCACCGCACGTGGTCATCGACAACAGCCGCCACGCCGCGACCCCGCTGGCCGACCAGGCCCGCCGCTACGCCGAGCTCACCGCCGATGCCCGGTAACGGCGTCATCCTGTACGGCCCACCCGCGGCCGGCAAGGACACCATCACCGCGGCATTGATCCGCCTACACCCGGACTACGTGCACTTCCCACGGCTCAAGGCCGGCACCGGCCGGACCGACGGCTACCGGCTCACCACCCTCATCGAACTCGACCAGCTCCGCGACGCCGGCCAGATCGTGTACGAGAACCACCGGTACGGCAACCGCTACGCGGTCGACCGCCCGCACCTCGACACGCTGACCGCTGCGGACCTGATCCCGGTCGTCCACATTGGACAAGTGGCGGGCGCCCACGCCGTCCTGAAGTACCCGGCCCGCTGGCTGCCGGTACTGCTGTGGTGCTCGCGTCAAGCCACCGAGAAGCGGGTGACAGCGCGCGGCAACCCCGACATCGCAGCGCGGCTACGAGCGTGGGACGAGACGCAGGCCGACCTGTCCGAAGGACGATCCGCCGTCTTCCGCCTGAGCATCGACACCGAACACCACGATCCCGAGTCGGCCGCACAACTCATCCATGCCACACTGATCGACACGGACCCGACCGCCCCGTCAGCCCGAGACGGGTAGTCGCCCGGACGTCGAGTTGAGGGCGACCACAACAAGGGTGACCAGAGCGGGGTTTTGCTCGCGTGAATGACAGCCAGCTGTCGGGTCCAGCTGTATCTCAGCCGTGATCACCCAGTCGGTCGGCGACCATGGGACAAGGTGGGCAGCCACCAGCCATACGACTGCCGTCCGAGCCGCACAGACATGCCGTATTGCGCGCTTTCACATCGCGACCGCGGACGCGTTCAGCTAGATCATCCCCGGATCGCGTCCCGCTCCGCGGTGAGGTCGGCGATCAGCATCTCCACCCACTTCTTGTCCTCGGCCGTCGCAGCGCGTCCGCACCGCATGAGGCGGAACAGCAGCTCATCACCAGGAAACGTCCGGCCATGATGGTGCACCAAAGCGTTGGCCACCGTGGCCAGGAGTTCCGGCGACGGCTCTCCGGCCGACCATCGGATGATGTAAAGCAGACGCCGAGTCTCGTCCAAGCCGGCGCGATGCTGCTCGACGGCCTGCCGACGCGCGACTCGCTGTTGTTGATGAATGTCCAAACCCTTGGTGAGGGCGGCACCAGCGAACAGTAGCGCCGCCGGGCCTGTCACCGCCGCGGCTACGAACCCGCTGAGACCGCCAGAGACCATGGCCGCAGCAGCGAGAAGTAGAGCCGCCCCGTACGTTTGCAGCGCGTCATGGCGACGTACCTTCATGCCCGCGACTGTGCCACCAGACCGCAAGGCGCGCTGAAGCCCTACCGGTCTCTACGACCGGATCTGCCGCAACTCGCGCCTTTCGAAGGCGTATGCCGGGTGGCGGCTCCACCAGTCTGAACCCGACCTCCGGCGGTAGGATGTCGCCGATGGCGTCGGCCACTATCGTGTCAGCGTGGAAGCGTTCGAATCGTTTGTGGCCATAGCCTTAGAATCCGAGGGCTTCGTGGTGTCGGGCTCAGTCAAGTTCCCGGTGACGATCCAAATCAACCCCGTCGCTGGGCCCAAGGAACAGACCCACGGCTTCGAGGTTGACCTCGTCGGCGCCCGCGCCGACCGTTTGGTGCTGGCCACCGTCAAGTCCTTCTTCGGCTCGCGTGGAGTGGTAGCCCAGCACGTCACCGGCGACACCACCAACATTCGGGCACGCAAGCTATACCGGCTGCTCAACGACGAGACGATCCGCGAGAAGGTCATCGCTGGCGCTGCCCAGCGTTACGGTTACCTGCCTTCGAAAGTTCAGCTGCGCTTCTACGTGGGAAAATTCGCAGGGCCCGTTCAGGGAACCGACAAGTCCAAGGTCGAACAGTGGTGCTCCAAACAGCATGCCGGCGCCGGCCCGATTGCGGTGTATGGCGTCGACGACGTGGTGGAGCAGGTCTTGCGAGCCGCCGCCGTGACGCAGTACCGAGACAATCCGGTGTTGGTGGCGATGAAGGTGCTCCAGGCCGCTGGCCGAATTACCCTGCCGCTACCCGATGACATTGGCGCCGGTCTGGCACCCGAGGCACTGGAAGAGGAGCTCTGACCTGGCGGTGGCGGCGTCTGCCAACGCAACGCCAGTGCTCAAGGTCATCGTCGTCGCGTTCAACCACTTCCACGTCGACCGGCGGTCCGGGCCTAGGCTGACTTCCGCGTATGCCGCGCGCAGCACGTCTCCGAGCGCGTCGCCGAGCTTGGCCCAAAGAGTCGGCCGGCTGTGTCATGGTCGCGGCGCCATGTCGCTGAGGGTCCGCTCGATGTCGCCGGCGATGCGGTCGATCGCCCGCCGGAGGGACGGATCGAGGTGGTCACGCTCGGGTGCCTCGGAAAAGGGCAGCCGGCCGGCTGGGTCCTTGGCGTAGGTTCGCCGAACCTGGCAGGCGACTTGAAGTTGCCGGGCCGAGGCCGGAATCGCGAAGTGCGCGCAGAGGTCGGCCATCGCGCCGGCAAGGTCTTCCTGCAGCCGGGCGTAGGGAAGAACGAGGGCGCCGGCGCGGCCGAGTTCGACGCCCTTCGCGGCGGTGCACAGCCATGCCGCCGCGGCCGTGGCCAGCGGTTCGGGAAGGTCGAGACCCGCCTGCCGTAGCGACCACCGGCCCCCGTCGAACGCGGCCAGGGCGATGGAGCTCTCTCGTCCGTCCGCCCAGCCGGCCGGCGTCGCGGCGATGGATTCCAGCACGTCCGCGCAGGGTCTCCAGATGAACGCCCGCGGGCAGCCCGGCACTGCGCGCGACCAGGCTGCCTCGCTGAGAACGTTCCAGCTGGTGAACTTGAGCACCGCCGACTCCTGGGCGGGGGTCGTTGCCGGCAGGAGGTGGCGCATTGCCTCGCCGACGCGTTCGTCCAGCCCGCCGGGGTCATCTGGCGCAGCAAGGAACGCGGTCGAGATGCTGGAGACGAATGGCGGCTCCTTCAACGTCAGCACGCTGCCGAGGGCTGACAGAACGTTGGCGGCGAGCGTCGAGCCGCACCGTCCGGTATGGAACAGCGCCCCCCGCAGCGGGAGGCTGTGCTGGCCCGCGAGAACATCGACGATCTCACGCCGGTCGCCGGCGAGCTCCAGTGGGCGAGGAGTCGCGCGGAGGCGTGCCGCCATCGTGTGGACAAAGAACGGTTCCTCGAAACGGGCTCCGGCAAGGTCCAGCAGACCGACGCTGTCGTCATCCGGCGCGTAGTCGCAGAGAAGGAGCGACCGGCCGCTCAGGTCCCGCGGGTGGACGCTGGGCCGCCGGCGATCGCTTCCCACACGTCCCTCTTGACGGGACGTGCGCGGGCGATCGCCGGCGGCCTCGACGACCACTCAGTCCGCCCGTACCGGCTCGCCGACTTTGAGCTGGAAGAAGCGGCGCTTGCCGACCTGCAGTAGTCCGTCGACGTCCACCACGAAGTCCGGGTCCTCGACAACTGATCCGCCGAACTTGATCCCGCGCCCGGTGATGAGCCGCCGCGCCTCGTTCCGGGAGCCGACCGCACCGATCGTCAGCAAGACGTCGACGATCGAGCTGCCACCTTGGATGTCCCGCTCGGCCGCGTCTTGCGGGATCTCGCGCCGCTGGTGGGTGGATTCGAACCGGGCCTGTGCCTCGTCGGCGGCCGCGTCGCCGTGGTACATCGAGACGACCTCACACGCCAGCCGCTTCTTGCTCTCCATCGGGTGCAACTCGCCGGAGTCGAGCTTGTGCCGCAAGTCGTTGACTTCCCGGGGCGTCCAGCGCCCGATCAGGGGAAGCCACTGCCGCATCGTGTCGTCGGAGATGCTCATGACCTTGCCGAACTGCTCGCCGGCCGGTTCGGCCAGGCCGATGTAGTTGCCCTTGGATTTCGACATCCGCTCGACGCCGTCGGTGCCGACGAGGATGGGGAAGGTGAGGCAGATACAGCCGCGATGGCCGAACGCGGTTTGCAGCTTGCGGCCGGCCATGATGTTGAACAGCTGTTCCGTTGCGCCGAGTTGGACGTCGGCCTGCAGGTGGTAGGCGTCGTAACCCTGCAGCAGCGGGTAGAGGAACTCATGCAGGCCCACCGGATCGCCGGAGGCCAGGCGCCGCCGGTAGTTGTCGCGTTCCAGGAACTGCTGCACGGTGAAGTTGCTCGCCAGGCCGGCGACGTCGGCCATCGTCAGGCCGGAAAGCCAGTCGTGGTTGTAGACCACCGTCGTCCGTTCGGGATCGAGGATCCGGAACGCCTGCTCAGCGTAGCTGTCGGCGGCGGCCTTGACCACGTCGGCGTCGAGTCGGCGCCGTGCGGTCAGCTTGTCGCTCGTGTCGCCGATCTGCGCGGTGAAGGTGCCGACGACGAAGTACACGTCGTGGCCGAGGTCCTGGAACAGCCGCAGCTTGCGCATGGTGATGGAGTGGCCCAGATGCAGATCGGGCCGGCTCGGGTCATAGCCGCAATACACACGAAGGGGCCGGCCAGCCTCGGCCGCCTCGACAAGGCGGCTACGCAGCTCGTTGGTCATGGACTCGGCGAGTTCAGCGTTACCGAACTCCGCGCCGAGCATGATTTGGCTGACCTGGTCTTCGATCGAGAGGGTCACGGCCTTCTGCTCTCCACGGGTACGTTTTGTCTCCTGACGGGGCGGCACGAGCATACCGCCCGCCCGTAAAGGGCGCGTATGTCCGCATCCAGACCTTGCTCATAGCGTGTGGTGTGCGCCGGCGAGGCGTTGCTGGACACGTCAGACCTCCGCCGGAAATTGACCTTCGAGGTGCCGTTTCAGGAGGGCATCGCGGCTGCGTAGGTCTACCGCATGCAGGTAGTCGCGCATGGCACGGTTGTAGGCGCAAATTGTGTCGCGTTCGGTCGGGAACCGGAATTGGCTCAGATACTTCCGCAGATCCAGTCGCATGATGACCGAGGCCTTCTCGGTCACGTCGGTGCGGGCCGGCATGAGCCAGTAGTGAACGTTCGACGACTCGTCGGGCTTCTCCTCGTGGTACAGGTGGGCGTGTTCGACGCCGAGGCGGTTCCGTAGCCCCGCCCGGATCTCTCGCAGAATGAGGAACACCCGGAGATGGAGCAGCTCTCCCATCTCGTCCATCGACCGGTACTGGCGATCGAGACTGACGATGTAGAAGCCGGGGAGCGCGTACGAGGCGTCCTGGCGGGCGACGATGCCGTCGTGGTCGTAGATCGGGTGCAGGCTCTCGTCGAGCTGATCGGGGTGTTCAGCCATGAACCTGCTCCGCGGAAGGTCCCGCGGAACCAGGTAGCAGCGCAGGTGCCTGGTCCCACCGAGGAAGTCGAGGTATCGCCATCCGGCCGGAGCCGCCGGGATCTCGGCCCGGTCACCGACGTCGACATACTCCACTGGCAGGGCGGCCTCGGCCGGCCGCGGGTCGTCCACGTGTCGCATCACGAGCCTCCCAGCGCTCGCTCAAGTTCCCCGCGGTGGGCCTCGACCCAGTCGCGTCCGCGTCGGTTGCGCGTGGCCGCGTGGCCGGTCCACTCCCGCGTGTACCCGACGTGGCCAGTCGCAGCCCCCCGCCGCATCCGCTCGTAGCTGGCGTCGGCGTTGAGCAACACTGTATCCACAAGCTGGCGGCGCTTGGCGTCGTCGAGGCGGTAGCTGTCCGCGAACAGGCCGAGGCGCTGGACGTGCCGGCCGCCGAGAGGGCGAAGTTCCACGGGCAGGTCGACCGGGTCGATCAGCGGCACCCAATGGCGTACCGTGCGCGCCACGTCCCACACGCAGGTGACGAGTCCGACCTCCTCGAAGTCGATGAGGGCGACGGCTCGGCCTTGACGGAAGACGACGTTCGCCATCGACACGTCGAGGTGGCCGACGAGCGAGCCCACATGTTGCCGGGGAGGCACCGTCGGCCACTGCAGGTCCGGTGGCGGGCGGTAGCCGGCGACCGCGTCGTGGTAGCGCCGCAACAGCGTGGCGACGCTGGCGAGCGGATGCGTCGCGGCGACCCACGCAGCGTACGGGGGCATCGGCGCGTCGCCCGGGATGTAGGTGAGCACCCACCGTCCCGCCTCGTCCCTACCCAGCACGCGCGGCGCACCGTCGAAGCCGACGGCTTCCAGATGGCGCAGCACCTCGATCATGGCATCAGGTGCCCGGTGCGGTGGGCGCCGCACGGTGTTCCCGACGCGGACCGTACCTCCGCCCGCGCCGGGCCCGACGAGCGCCTGCTCACCCCGAGGGGTCACGGTTGGCCGCGTCATCGTCCAGTCCCGCGTCCGTCACGCCGTCTGACGGTAACGGGAGGCGTTGTATTGGCGCTGATGCCAGTACGGGTAGGGCAGCGGCCGTTCACTGACGTCGTCCAGCGCCCGCACCTCATCGGCGGACAACGACCAGGCTGCGGCCTTCAGGTTGTCCTCCAGGTGCTCGATGGTCCGGGCGCCGATCAGGACGGCGGTCACGGTCGGCTTGGCCCGCAGGTAGTTCAGCGCGACCTGGCTCACCGAGGCCGCGCGCGCCGCCGCGATCTCGCGCATGGTCGCCAGGACGCGTCGCCCGTGGTCCTCGTCGATCGTTCCGGGATCGCCGACCGCAGCGCGACGGCCGGGTTGGGACGGTCCCCCCGTCGGGTCGTACTTGCCGGTGAGGTACCCGCCGGCCAGTGGGCTCCAGACGAGGAATCCCAGTTGCTGGTCGGCGCACAGGGGTAGCAGTTCGTGCTCGGCATCCCGGGCGACGAGGCTGTAATTGGCCTGCAGGCACGCGAAGCGGCTGAGCAGGTGGCGCTCGGAGACAGCGAGGGCCTTCATCAGCTGCCAGGCCGAAAGATTCGAGCACCCGATGTAGCGGACCTTGCCTTGGCGGACGAGGTCAGTCAGGGCGCCGAGGGACTCTTGCCAGTCGGTGTACGCGTCGAAGCCGTGGATCTGGTAGAGGTCGATGTGGTCGGTGTCGAGGCGACGCAGCGACGCCTCGCAGCTGCGGATGATGTGGTGGCGGGACTGGCCCAGGTCGTTCGGATCGTCCGACATGCGTCCGTGGAACTTCGTGGCGATGATCGCCTTGTCACGCTTGCCCTTGAGCGCGCGGCCCAGCATCTGTTCCGAGACGCCACGCGAGTAGACGTCGGCGGTGTCGATGAGGTTGATCTCGTGGTCGAGGGCGAGGTCGACCATTTTCTGCGCGTCGGCCTGGTCCACGCCGCCGACGCCTTCGAAGAACCGGCTTCCGGTGCCGCCGAAGGTCATGGTGCCGAGGGCCAGTTCGGACACTCGAAGGCCGGTTCGTCCGAGGAATCGGTACTCCACTTCAAATCTCCAATCAAAGTCAGCCGGGCGGGGTCAGGGCCGGGTCGAGGCGTACCACCGGCGCGCGTAGCGCGACCGCTACCCGTTCCAGGGCCTTGGTGTGCTCGCTGCGGTGATCCGGATGCCAGGTCGCAACGACCAGGAGCGGTATCCGCGCCACGTAGGTGGCCAGCCGCGACGCGGTGGCAAGGGTGGCCTCGTCCGCCCAGTGCAGGTCCTGGAGGACAAGGGTGGTGGGCGTAAGCGTCGTGAGCTCGTCGAGTGCCGACAGGATCGCGTTCACGCCGGTGAAGAGCGCCAGCGTGCGGCTCGGCAGCCGGGACAGCCCGTCGCGTGGGTCCGCGCCGCCCAGCTGGGCGTGTATGCGTTCCTGGATCGCTGGGGCCGGCGGGCGCATGGCGGCGACCGCCCGCAGGACGGCGGCGTACGGGAGGCCGGCATCCGTCGGATACGCCCGACCGGCCGCGACGCGCATCCCGTGCCGTTGCGCGGCTGCCAGGACCGCCGCCACAGCCTCCGTGACGTCGCTGCCGTCGATGACGGCGATCGTGCCGCTGCCACCGCGGGCCTGGGCCAGCGCCCGAAGCATGCCGGAACCTGCGGGCAACACGGCGGCCATCAGTCGAACAGGATGACGCCACGGACGGTCCTGCCCTCGCGCATGTCCTCGTAGCCCTGGTTGATGTCCTCCAGCCGGTAGGTCCGGGTAGTCAGCTCGTCCAACGCCAGACGACCCGCGCGGTAGAGCTGCAGGATGCGCGGGATGTCGACGTGCGGATTGACCGAGCCGAACAGGCAGCCGCGCAACTCCTTCTCCAGCACGGTGAGTTCGTGCAGGTCGAGCTTGACGTCGGTCTGGGCCTGGGGCGCTACCGTCGCGACGACCGCCCGCCCGCCCCTGGCCACCAACGCCATCACGGGCGCGATGAGGTCCCCGCAGCCGCGTCCCCCGACCGCGATGATGGCCTTGTCCGCGAGCACCCCCGATGTCAGGTCGGAAACCAGCGGGAGGGCCTGCCAGACATCGGGCGCGACGTGCGTCGCGCCGAAGGCGTATGCCTGTTGCCGCTTGAACTCGACGGGGTCGACCGCGATGACGCGCTGGGCGCCGGCCAGCCGGGCACCCTGGATGGCGCTGACGCCCACCCCGCCGGCGCCGATGACGACCACCGTGTCGCCCGGACGCACGTCGGCGCCGTACACGGCGGCGCCCCAGCCGGTCGTCACGCCGCAGCCGACCAGGGCCGCCTTGTCGAGCGGCACGTCGCTGTCAATCTTCAGTGCAGCCGATTCGGGGATCACGACGTACGGGCAGAACGTGCCCAGCAGGCACATCGTCGCGAGGTCCTGGCCGCGGGAGCGGATCCGGGGGGTGAGCTCTCCCGTCCCGAGGGCCGCGAGTAGCTGTCCGCCTAGTTCGCACAGGTTCTGCCGACCGATCGAGCACCAGCGGCACCGGCCGCAGATCGGCATGAAGCCCAGCACGACGTGATCGCCGGGCTTGAGCGAGGTCACCCCCGGGCCGACCTGTTCAACGACGCCGGCTCCCTCGTGGCCGCCGACGATGGGCAGCGGAACGTGCATGTCGCCGGTGACCAGGTGCTCGTCAGAGTGGCACAGGCCGGCGGCCTTCAGCCTGACCCTGACCTCTCCGCGCTCCGGATCGTCCAGTTCAACCTCTTCGACACTCCAGGGATCGCCGACCTTCCACAACACCGCGGCCTGAGCCTTCACGATTCCTCCTCCGGGGTGCCCGCCCACGAGTCCTCGCCGTGGGCGCCAACCGAGCCGTGGGGCCCTTGTGCCGTTGGATCGAACCAACTGACAACCCGGCCAGCCAGCCCACCGTGGGGGTCCACGGTGGACCCCCACCGTGGGCTGGCTGCGGGTAGGCCGCGATCGGAATGCTCCCGGTGGGCGACGGGCCGCATCCCGTTCGACGCGCCTCGCGCCCATCTCCACCGAACGCGAGGAGGGGGCGGCGATGAGGAGCACGCTGACCATCAACCTCAGCGTTGCCCGCGCCTGCTTCGTGCAGTGCCGCGGGTGCTACAACCATTTCGGCGACAGATCCGATCTCGTCGGTGACGAGGCGATCCTGGTGTTCCTCCGCCGCGCCAGCCAAGCGGGTCTGACCAAAGTGACGCTCTGCGGCGGTGACCCGATTGCCCGCCCCGGCATCCTCGCCCTCATCGAGAAGATCAAGGAGTTGGGCTTCCGCATCAACCTGGACACGGTCGGCACGGCACTGCTCGGCGACGCGCGTACCGCCTTCTTCGGCCAATACGACGTGCGTCAGGTCGATCCGGTCCGGCTGGCGCACCTCGTGGACCTCATCGGCATCCCTTTGGATGGCGCATCGCAGCAGAGCGTGTCCCGATTCAGGCGCGGCCGGCCCGAGCTGTACCACGAGCTACTCAGAACTATCGACGTCCTGGACCGGGCCGGCGCCACCCTCTGCATCAACACCGTCGTGCACCGGGGCAACGTCGATGAGATCCCAGACATCGTCCCGGTCATCCGCCCGTTCACATCGATCGTGAGGTGGCAACTGTTCCAGTTCGCACCCACCGGACCCCTTGGCTTCCGGAACCGCGCCGACTACGTCCTCGAAACACCGCGCTTCCGCATCGCGGCAGGGCGGGTCGCCGACGCAGCGTCCAGAGCCGGTTTCACCGGCGCGGTCGAACCCAAAGCGGTCGAGGACCGCTGTGGAAACTATCTGTTGATCGACTCCGTGGGGCTGGCCTGGATACCACTGACGTCCAGCAGCGGTAGACCCTTGCCCGGCGGTGGGCCCGACCGCCTCATCCTGGGCGACATCCGACGCGCGGACGACCACGCCCAGATTCTCGCCGCGGCGCTCAGCCCAGGCGACATCCTTCCCCAACTTCTGAAGGCGCCACGCGTGCCCAGCGCAAGACAGCCCGGATCCCGAACCTCGTTGCCATCGCCTGGAAGGGACCACCACAGATGAGGACAGCAGACCATCCGGCGCCACCAACGCCGGGCTCCCCCGCGAACTGCGCTGTCATGACCGGGGCATCCGCGCTGGTCGCGCTGCTCCAGGCTCGCGGTGTGACCACGGCATACGCCTACCCGGGCACGTCGGAGCTGGCGCTCTGCGCGAGGCTGTCGACTATCCCGGGCCTCACCCTGGTCAATGCCCGAGGCGACAAGGAGGCGGCGTTCATGGCCGCCGGCGCGAACCTGGTCCGCGCCGACTGCGCGGTCAGCCTGCTGCACGGCGCACGCGGGTTGACCAATGCCCTCGGCGCCATCGCCGACGCCCGGCGAAGCGAGATACCCGGCCTCCACATCGTCGGCATGGCCTCCCGGCAGTCCGCAGCCTTCCTCCCCCCGCACGCGGAGCCGGCATTGATCGAATCCGCCGGCGCGTTCGCCCGAGACGCCTTCGACTGTTCCGGACTGACCGGCCTCGACGCCGAGCAGTACCTTGCGATCCTCTGCGATGCGTTCCAGGCCCTGGATGCCCGACCCTACGGACCCGTTCTGTTGGGGATACCCCAGGACGTCCTGGAGGCTTCATTCGTGCCCGGCGCGCTGATCGCTGATTGTCGTATGCGCGGGCAGGCACCCCCGGCCGGGGACATCGCCCGCGCGCTCCGCCTCATCAGCGAGGCGCGACACCCCGTGGTGCTGGTGGACGACTATTTCCTTCGCGCCGGCGCCGAAGCGGAGACCGCGCTCGGAGCGTTCGCGCGGCTGGCGGGCGCCCCCGTACTCCAGGTCGCCTACCGGCGCGGCCCCATGCTGTTCCAGCGGATCCAGTCCGATCGCGTCCCGACGTTCGCCGGCTTCTACGACCCCGCACATCCTCGTCATCGCGCGGTCATGGAGTCGGCCGACCTGTTGGTCACGGTTGACGACCGCAACATGTACCCCCGCGTCGTCGGCTCCCTGCCCGACTGCCCGAAGATCGCCATCACCGGCAACCTCCGCGCGACCGCCAAGAACGGCTACCTCGCCCGTGGCGACGTCGTCGTCCTCGGCGACGCCAGCGTGACGCTGGGCCGCCTCGCCGCCGCCGTGCGGGCGGATGCCGCGCCCAGTGCCCGACGATCAGCGGCGTTACCCGACGATGTGCGTGTCGAATCCGCCGCCGGATGCGACAGCGCAACGGCCTTGGTCAACGCCATCGGCACCGCGCTGGCCCGCGCCACCCGCCCGACCATCATCGATGACAGCCAGATGTTCGGCGGCCTGATCGCGAACAACTATGACCTCGTTCCGCCCGGGGTGCGCGTCTTCGGCAGTCACGGCGGCTTCGTCGGCGGCGGACTCGCCACCGCGATCGGAGTGGCGCTGGCCGACCCGGACGGGACCGTGCTGTGCACGGTCGGCGACCAAGGGCTGACCAACGGCGTCCAGGCCCTCGCGGTGGCGGGCGAGCGGCAGGTGCCGCTGCTCGTCATCGTCTGCAACAACGGCGCAAGCGTCTCGTTAAACAAACAAGCCCGCTCCGGCGGCCTCCCGTTCGACTCGGCCCGATCGATCATCGGCAACAACGACGCGATGAGCTACCCGACCCTGGCCGCGGGCTTCGGCCTGTCGACCTCGGTCGTCGCCTGGCCCGACTGCCGCAGCGGCCGACCGAGGCTGGCCGAGGCCGCCGACCGGCTGTCCACCGCGGTCGCCGCGGCGCTGGAGCGGCGACGTCCCCACCTTCTTGAGGTGATCACCCCCGACGACCCCGACTTCTGGGCCGGCATCTGGAACGTCGAGGGATTCGAGTCCGCGCCGTGAGGACGCCCCGTCGCCCCGACGAAGGCGAAGAACGGGAGCACGTGCACGCACAGCGACCGCGGCTGGTGATGTGGGATATCGACGGCACTCTGGTGACGGGTGCCGGCCGCGCCGATCGCCTCGCCTGGGCCCAGGCGTTCACCGCGGTCGCCGGCAAGCCCTTCGCACCGGTGCCCGGTATCGAGGCCGGCCGCACCGCCCTGGACGTCGCGGCAGCAACGTTCGCCCATCACGGGGTGACTCCCTCCGCCGCGGCCATCGACAGGTTCTTCTCCCTGGCACAGGAGATATTCGCCGGACACCGGCGCCTCGTCAGTGAGCACGGACGAGCACTGCCGGGCGCGGCGGACATCCTGTACCTCCTGGCCCACCAGCCGCAGGTCGTGCAGACCGTGGTCACCGGAAACCTCACCCGGATCGCGATTGAGAAGCTGGCCGCCTTCGATCTGACGTGGCCACTCGACCTTCAGATCGGCGGCTACGGCACCGACGGCGCGGAGCGTCAACTCGTCGTCCGTCGCTGCCTGGAACGGGCCGAACGCCGATACGGCCGGCGATACGACCCAGCCGACGTGGTGGTGGTCGGCGACACCCCCCACGACGTCAGAGCGGCAACCGCCAACGGGGCAACCGCCATCGGTGTCGCCACCGGCGCCTCGACGGCCCCGGAGTTGTACGGGGCAGGTGCCGCCGTGGTCCTCGACTCGTTGGCAGATCAGTCAGGCGTCGTCGGGCTCCTCTCCGCGACCGCCGTCCGGGTCCGCCAGCACAGGTCCGCTCTCCCGCCGACTACGACACGACGACCACGATGAGGCAGGCCGTAACAGAAGCGTCGAGCCGGGGCGCCTGGGGCGCCGAAGGGGATGATGGAATGTGAAGATGATGGAGCTCGACGGCAAGCCCGTGGAGGCAGCGGACCTTGCCGCCCTCGCCCTCTGCAACTACGGGCACTTCACTTCCATGCGGGTGGACCACATGCTGGTCAAGGGGCTTTCGCTCCACCTGGACCGGCTCGTCGATGATTGTCGAAATCTGTTCAGTATCGACCTCGACCGCGGCTGGGTTCGCGACCTCGTACGGAGGGTGGCCGCCCAGGCTCCTTCCCCGGCGATCGTCCGGGTAACGGTGTTCGCACCGAACCTCGATCTCGGCCACCCCGGCGGCACGGCCGAGCCCAGCGTGCTGGTCAGCACCCGAGCGGCGGGCGACCTGAACCTGCCGCCGCTGCGGCTCACATGTGTGCAGTACGACCGGGATCAACCACATATCAAGCACACAGGATTGTTCGGCACGGTCTACCATCGGCGCGTCGCGCAGCAGGCGGGCTTCGACGACGTCGTGTTCGTCGACCGGAACTCGCTCGTCCTAGAGGGCGCGACCTGGAACGTCGGGTTCGTCGACGAGCAACGGGTGGTCTGGCCACATTCAGAGTGCCTACCGGGCGTCACGATGCGCCTGCTGAAGCAGGTGCTCCTCGACACGGGGATACCGTCCACCGAAGCGACGCTGGATATGTCTCGGGTGGCCGACATGCAAGGCGCCTTCGTGACCAACGCGGCGGTCGGGGTGCGCCCTCTGCATTCGATCGACGCCCTGGAGTTTCCGGGCCAGGAGTCGATGCTCACCCGGCTGCGCGAGCTGTACGCGGCCATCCCCGGTGAGGCGATCTGACCGGCGGGGGTCAGCGCTCCGGATCGCCTCCACCCGTCAGCGCCGCCATCGCCTCGTACGACACCACGCACCGGAACCCGGTGTCGTCATCGAGCATGTCGACCGACGCGTCGTTGGTGGCCGAGGCGGTTGCCGCCGCGAACGGACTGGTGAAACCACTTCCTCGGAGCGCGAACCGTCCCTGATCCGTCGGCGTTCGGCACCACTCCCAGACGTTGCCGCTCATGTCGTAGACGCCGTACGGACTGGCTCCACTGCGGTAGAGCCCGACCGGCGTCGTGCGACCGACACCCGTCTCGCGCACGTTGCACTTGGCCGGGGTCGGCTGGTTACCCCACGGATAGGTGTTGCCCTTGTCTCCCCGCGCCGCCTTCTCCCACTCCTCGATGGTCGGCAGAGACTTTCCCGCCCACGCGCCATAGGCGCTGGCATCCCCGTGGGTGACGTTGACGACGGGATGATCCTGCAACTCCGCCCAACAAAGATCTTCGGTCCAATGCGAAGGGGGAAGGTGACCGGTCGCCGCAACGAACTTCGCGTAGTCGCCATTCGTCACCAGCGTGACATCGATGTAGAAGGCCGGCAGCCAGATCATTCGGTTGTCCGGCCCGAATAGGAACACACCCTCGTCAACCAACGTCATCAGCCTACCGTCGGCAGGATGCGCCGCGCCTCGACTACCGGCGATGCCGAGACCGATCGGCGTCGATCCGTCGCGGCCCGCCTCGGCCGCCCGCAGCACGTGTCCGTGCTTGCTGTCAGCAACTCCTTCGGCAGAGACATCGGTGTAGGCCAGGCCCATCAGGCCGCGCTCGATACACAACCCGTCCGCGATCCGCTCCAGCACCTCGTATGAGGTGATCTGCTGCCGCCCTTGACGGACCCCACGCACCCGGGTCTCGGACAGCCCGGTGGCCGCGGCTATGGCGGTCCGACTCCATCCTCGGCTCGCGAGGAACCCGAACACGGCCGAGATATCACGTTGGCGCAAGATGTCCTTGAGCGATCGCCCGTCATAGCTGGAGGACATCCACCATGACGGGTCGATCAGTGTCGGTGATCGCACGACTAACCTCCCCACGCGCGTCGGCCGGTATGCCGGAGACTAGCTGAGGCCCCCGCCGTATCCCAGTTGTCCAGGCTGGTCCATGTGCGTCCCGAGGAGGCGGGATGATCGCGCTGCCGCTCGCGCTGGCGCTGGGCATGACCGTCAAAGACCACTGACCTACGGGCGACGATGGGCGCCTGGCGCAACGCAGGCCGGGTCAGTGCCGTCGCCAGATCGCCTCCCACTGCGACCATTGGCCCGGCCCGGCCGGGGTGCGCGGCGTCGAGTGCAGCCGACGGGTCAGCACCGGGGTGTAGCCGTCGTAGAAGAGCGCGTCGAGCTCGGCGCCAGAGTAGAAGTGGACCTGCAGGCCGTCCTTGGGGCCCTCCAGGTAGCGCACCGTGAACCCGCCGTCCGGGCGGGTCTCGGTCGTCTCGTGGGCCGGCCACACGTCGGTACCCACGGCGTTGACGCGCAGGCAGAACATCCCGCCGGGCCGCAGGCGCTGCTGCGCGGCGCGGACGTGAGCGTGCGCGTCGGCCCGGCAGCCGTGTTGGAACACCTGGATGCCGATCACCAGCGGCCAGGTCCGGCCCGGCGGCAGCGCGGCGAGGTCGCCGTGCACGAGGCTGGCCCGGCGATCGGGCCTGCGCGCGGCGAGCTGGTCGATGGCGGTGCCGGAGATGTCCAGGCCGACCAGGTCCAACCCCGCCTCGACCAGCGGCACGTAGTTGCGGCCGCTGCCGCAGCCGATGTACAGGCCCTCGGCGGCACCGAGCCCGTGGGCCCGCGCGGCGGCGACGATGTCGGCGACGAAGCCCACCGGGGGCTCGCCGCGGTAGCGACCCGCCGCGTACTCGGCGTCCCACGCCGCCGCAGCTGCGCGATCGGCCATGCGCTTGCCTCCTCGGTCCTTGACGCTATGAACTCTAGGCAGGGCTGGGTGGTACGGAACTGCCCAATGCACGACTGTGGGGGTGGTGGACCGGCGCGATGTCCTGGTTGCCGAAGCTCAACGATCGCCAGCTCGCGGTGCTGCGCCGCATAGGGGACGGCGACGCTCCGGTCACCTCGGCGGCGCATGAGCTGGCTCGGACGGTGTACGCGCTGCGGAGCCGACGGCTTGTGGACACGCCCCGCCGCGACGGTGTCTGGACGGCGGTCATCACCGATGCGGGCCGCTTCTACCTGCAGCACGGCCGCTACGCCGACCGCGGCGCATCGCCGACGCGGCGGCCCGGCACCTCACCGGACCCCCAGCCGGTGCGGAGCGCGGTCGCGGCGGTGCCAGACGTGCCCGGCCCTGGCGAGCTGATCGACAAGGTGCGTGCGGCCGGCGGTGTCGTCCGCGTTGCGTCGCCGGACGCGGTCACCCGCGCGGCATGGCGGCGGGCCATCCATGCGGCCAAGGAGAAGGGTCTGGTGCCGGACGGGTACCACCTGCGCCATCGTGGGCGCGACGACGACGATCTGGTTGTTGAGCTGGTCGGCGGCGACCACCCGGGCAGGCGGTACTGGGCGCAGGAGCGTCAGCGCCTCGCCATCCCGGACACGCTGATCGAGCCGCACCCCGTGGTTGTGGTCCTGCGGCGCGAGGAGCGCCGTCTGGCGGTGTCGTCTACCAGCCGGGACCGGGCCCTGCGGCTGATCCAGGCACTGGTCAGCGCCGCCGAACAGGACGGTGACACCGTCGCCCTGCCCGACACCGACGACCTGCCGGGGTTCTGCGTCGTGGTGGGCCGGTGGAGCTACCGGCTGGTCATGGAGGAGGAATGGGACACCGTCGAGCGGCTGCCCGACCCCGACGCCGAGCACGACGGCAAGGTCTATGCCTGGCAACGCGTCCAACCGGTCGCCGAGTCCGCGCCGTCGGGCCGGTTGCGGCTGTCCCTGCCCGACGACCCGTATGGCCATCGGGGACGCCCGCGACGGTGGGCCGACCGGCAACGGTGGCGCCTGGATGACAAGCTCCCCGACATCCTCGGCGAGATCAGAACGCGGGCGAAGGTCGACGAAGACCAGCATGCTGCCCGCGAACGCGCTGAGGCGGACCGGCGCCGGCAGTGGGAACAGGCGGTCGCCCACGCCAAGCAGCGGTTCGCCGAGGACCAGCGGGTCGAGGCGTTGACCGGCCAACTCGCCGACTGGCAACGCGCCGCCGCGGCCCGCGCCTACGCCCAGGTTCTGCGGGCGTCGATCGCGGCGGAACCGGATCCCGAGCGCGCCGCCGACGTCGCGGCGTGGGCGGAATGGATCACCGGCTACGCCGACCGGATCGATCCGACGCGCCGCCATCGGCTGCTGCCGGCCCCGCCCACGGACCCGACCGCCGAGCAACTGCGCCCCTATCTGAAGGGTTGGAGCCCGCACGGACCGGAGCAGACCTACGGGCGTTGACGGTTGCTGCGGCGCAACAACTCCACGGGAACGCCCAACTCCCGCTCGACCTCGGCGGCATAGGCGGTGGCGCCGCCGCGGCGAAGGGCGTCGATTGCGTGCTCTACCAGCGTCCCGAGCCGGATGACCTCGGCGCGCAGCGCGCCCAACTCGTCGAGGCGGCCCCCAGCGTCCGCGCCGCACCAGCCGCGGATCACCTCCCACGCCTTTGCCGCTTCGGCGTCGACCTCGACGCAGATCTCCGGACGGATGTAGCCGTCGTCCGGACTGCGGGAACGGTAGTACTCGCCGTAGACAGCCCGCTGCTCCCAGCGTTGCCGCTCACGATCGAACTCCCCCAGCAGATCGTCGGCGTGCAGCGCTGCGGCACGCCGCGCCACCTCCCGCAACGCCGGCCAAGCGGCGACAACCGCGCCGTCCTCGTCGACGAAGTCGCCGTCGCCGTTGGTCAGGTCAGCCGCGACCAGTCCCAGTGCGGCCTCGAACCCCGCTACGTCGCGGATGGCAAGTACGGCATGCCTGTACGACTCCATCCCGATGAGGAACTCCTCGACCCCGACGCGTTCGAGCACCATCCACGACGCCTCGTGCTCAGCGCTGTCCCGCACCACCGATGAGGCGTCCTGCACCCGCAGCCAGCGTTGCTCCTGGGCGAGCCACCGCTCCGCGTCGGCCCAGGCCACCTTCAACCGGGCCGGGGGCACCCACTCCTCTTTGCCTTCAAACTCATCATCCAGAAACCGCACCCGCACCCGAGCCGGCCGGCCGGTACCGAAGCGCATTACCGCGACCCGGGCCAGCGGATCACCACGCCGCGCGCGGTATGCCCACACCTCACCGACGTCCACGCCAACGCCCCCTCGGACCGCCCACTCCACAATGCAACGTATCAATGCGACCTGGTGGCGAGGCCAGACGGACATGTCCACGCACGCGACGCCCGCCGAGCCAGGCCGCCTGGACGGCCAGCGTGGTCGCGATGTGCCGGCTGTTGTCGATGAGTTGGCTGGCCACCGCCCTGCTGGCGACGCAGGACCCGACTGGATCGTGGCGACGCTGCACTCAGCGTCCACGTCCGTCGGCACTCCTCGGACCTCGGGATTGGCCCTGATGCCCAGGCACGGCATCAGGGACGATCTCCCTTGCCCATTCAGAAGGGGGCACGCTAGCGACCGCCGAGGGCAACATACTTGGCTCCCGGCGCCTTTCCCGGAGCAGTCCCTGGCACGATGTGACCATGGCGGAACAAACCGTTGAGGAGTCCAGCTGGGCAGGGCTGATCCGGGGGCATCGCGAACCACCCGAAACTGTCAAGATCCGGATGCCCCTCCGGCAGTCCCACACGGGTGTCGCTGGATCGTTCCAGATCGTTGGCACCGACGGCCGGCACTGGTGGGTTAAGCCCCCTCATCAAGGGGAACTGGACTGGGCATTGACCACCGAGTTCGTCGTCAGTCGCGCCGGGGCAATGATCGGCGCTCCGACGTGTCGCAGCGCGGTCATCGAGATCACCCGCGACTTCGACGGCTGGGAGTACCGCAGGGGCGGTTACCTCCGAGAGGGCCTTGGGCACGGGATGGAAGAGGTCGAGAGCGCCAAGGAAGAACGTTCGAACCTCCGGTACCGAACAGAGGATGACAACAAGTCCCGTCAGGCGGGGATCTACGCGCTCTATGACTGGTGCTGGGGCCGCGACGAGCAGTGGCTGCACTCCACCACGAACGACATGACTATCTACAGCCATGACCACGGCTGGTATCTCCCCCCTTCGGGGCCTAAGTGGGACACTCAATTGCTACGTGACTACGTAGACCTTCCGCACCCATTGCCCCAGTCGTCAGCCGGCCTGCACTACCCCGCGGTGGAAGCTGTCGCACGGGAACTGGAAAAGATCGACAAGAGTCTGCTCGCGGCCATGTTGCGGCGGGTGCCGGGGGCATGGCCAGTCAGCGACGCCGAACTGGAAACCCTGGGCTGGTTCTTGGAGCGACGTGCGCCCGCGGTGGCTGCACGTATGCGCGCATTAGTCTGATCAAGCGAAGGGCTATCACGATGCGGTACGTCTACAGCGTGGTCAGGTACGTTCCCAATCCCGCAAGCGGCGAGTTCGTGAACATTGGCGCGATCGCCGGCAGCGATGAAGCCGGCGATTGGAGCCTCCGCCAGGCGGAAAACCCCCGCCGGGCCCGTTCCTTCGGACCCGCGGAGAGTCTCAACGCTCTTTTCGCGTTCCTAAATGACGTAGGCCGACGTGTCGACAACTTCGTGTCGATGCCGGAGGAGTGGCCATACACCTCTGACGAAGAGATATCCGAGGCTTGGCTGAACGACCTCCACCTTCGCCACAGGAACATCATTCAACTGAGCCCGCCGACACCCATCGTCGCTGACAGTGCCGAGGAGGCGCTCGGCCATGTCTTTGAGCACCTCATCAGCGACGGCGCCTCCGGCCGCCGCGAGTACGCGACAAGACGCAATCTTCTCGCTGAACTCCGCACAAGCTACCGGAAGGCAAGCATTAGGCCAGAACTCATCCAGGAACGGGTACCCCTCCTCACTGGACCGTTCCATGCCCAGATGGACTTCGTCGTTGGCAACGGCTCCGCCGTCCAACTGGCTCAGACGTGGTCCTTCGAGATTCAGAGCTACCTCGAGGTTGACAAGGAGGTAAAGGCCTGGGGCTTCACCATGAAGTCCCTGCGAGCACGCGGCGGGCAAATCGGCGGAGATCATCCGTCGACCGTCGACAAGGACGTCCCCCTTGAGGTGGTCTTCGCTCCACCACGAACCAAGCCTCAGATCGACGTCTTTAACGAGGCCAGCCGTGTGTTTAAGGAGGTCGGGGCCATCGCGCTGCCCAGAGACGAGGTGCGGGATGTAGCCGAGAATGCCCGGAGGCGGCTGATGGATGCTGGACTTCTCGACCAACTCGGATAGGTACGCGGGCACCGAGGACGACGGGTACCCACACCCTCCACAATGGATGCGACCGCGATGTCCCGCATCCGACCCTCGCCGATGGTCAGGGTCTGAGCTCTGTCTCGTCCCGCTGGCATTGATGGCCGTTGAGGTCCGGTCGTACCGTGGTTGGATGCTGACCGTCGGAGTCGATCTCGCTGCCGAGTTCGCCGGAACGGCGGTGGCCTGGCTTGACTGGTCGAACTCCGGGGCATCGCTACGCGATCTGGTGCTTCCCGCCGACGACGACGCCGTCGTGGATGCGATCATCCAGTCGGACAAGACCGGCATCGACTGCCCGTTCGGCTGGCCGGAGGAGTTCGTGTCCTTCGTCTCCGCGCACCAGGCGGGCACCGCGATCGTCCCGGACGGCGAGCTCGACGAAGAACAGGCCATAGATCCTCTCGAGGAACACCGTGCCGACGGTGAAGAAGTCGCAGGCCAGGATCGTGTGCGCCTGCGCGGTCAGGAACTGCTTCCACGTCGGTCCCGACCGCCGTGGCGCCGGATCAATGCCGGCCCGGTGGAGGATCTTCCACACGGTGCTGGCCGCCACCCGATAGCCCAGGCCCAACAGCTCGCCCTGCACCCGCCGGTGGCCCCACGTCGGATTCTCCGCAGCCAGGCGCAGCACCAGTTCACGGACCTGCCGGTCAACCGGCGGCCGGCCCCCGTCGCGCGTGCGGGTACGTCCAATGCCGGGCGATCAGCTGCCGGTGCCAGCGCAGCAGGGTCGCCGGGGTGACGAAGAACGCCGCCCACCGCGTGCGGGGCAGCAACCGCGACAACGCCGCCAACACCACCCGATCGGCCGGCTGCAGATCCGGGCGGTGCACCTGACGGCGCAGTACCGCCACCTCATGGCGTAACACCAGAAGTTCGACGTCCTTCGCCCCGCCATCGCGGGCGAGCTGGGCCAACATCGCCAACACCTGACACAGCAGCAGGTACACCAACGACGCGCTCATAGGGTCGATCGTCGCAGGTGTCTTCGGGCCGATTCCGCACAGAACCGCACGTCAGGGCCGGACCCGATTTACGAGCCCCACAGGCGACATCGCCACCAACCGCCGCGACGAGCAGGAGCTATCCGTACTCTGCCTGCGCGTACTCCAGGCCGCCCTGGTCTACGTCAACACACTGATGGTGCAGGACGTGCTCGCCGACGACGACTGGGCCACCGCGCTCACCGACGCCGACCGGCGTGGCCTGACCCCGCTGTTCTGGACCCACGTCGCCCCTTACGGCGAAGTCAAACTCGACATGAACAACCGCCTAGCACTGGGTGGCAGCCCTGATCGCGTTGCTTCAGGCGACCGTTGATACCGGTGGCGTCGGTCGCACCTTCCGGTGGCTGAGCTTCGGTGAAGCAATCGATCTCATTCACGAAAGGTGTTGTACTGGGTGTTACCACCGCCGATTTGGACGCCCCGACCAACGTGCAACTCAACGACATTTTTTCCTTCTGCTGCGGGGTCGACCGCGGCGAGGTTGGCCCGGGCGGTCAGCGTTGCTGGGTGTTCGGGGCCAAGTATCCGCTCGAAGTCGATGGCCACCTGTTCCAGCATGGTGATGGCCTCGGCGACCCGGCCCGCCGACCGATAGGCGCCGGCGAGGTTGTTGCGGGCGGCCAGGGTGCTCGGATGGTCGTCGCCGAGCACGCGCCGGTAGTCGGTGAGCGTCTGCTCGTACAGGGTGATGGCCTCGGCGACCCGGCCCGCCGACTGATAGGCGCCGGCGAGGTTGTTGCGGGCCGTCAACGTATCGGGGTGGTCTGGACCCAGCACCCGCGCGAAGTCGGCAAGTAGGCGCTCGTAGGCTCCGGCTGCATCGGCTGGATCGCCGGCCTGGAAGCGCCAGTAGGCGAGGTTGTTGCGGGTGGTCAAAGTGTGGGGATGATCGGGACCCAGTACCCGCAGCCGGTCAACGAGTAGCTCTTCATAGGCGGCCGCGGCGCCAGCCGGATCACCCGCCTCTCCTCGCCACAGCGCTAGGTTGTGGCGGGCGGTCAGCGTATCGGGGTGGTCCGGCCCGTGTACGCGCCGGAAGTCGTTCAGCAGTTGTTCGTAGGCGGCTGCGGCGCCAGCCGGGTCACCGGCCTCCCCTCGCCACAGCGCGTGGCTGGCATGGGCCGTCAAGGTACCTGGGTGGTCGGGCCCGAGCAACCGGCCAGCGATGTTCAGTATCTTGTCCCAGTAGGTAGCCGCCGCGGAGACGTAGCCAGCTTGGCCAAGGCTTGCTCCAGCTCGAAACAACACCCGATACCCATCCGACGCCCACATCTGGTCAACGCCGTGGTCATGCAGGGCGCTGGCGTTGGTCCTCAGCGCTTCGCCGACCTCACGATCGCGCTCCACTTCAGGCCACACATGCAGAAGCGCAGGAGCGATGGCCTTGACCACCTCGTTGAGATCGTCGCCATAGAGCCGGTCGCGAGTTGCTCGTTGAACAAGACTGTGGACACGCACCGCGCGGGCGGGGCTGTCAGGGTCGAGATCAAGCAGGTTGAGCCGATGCAGGCAGTAGAGCGCGTCTCGGGCTTGGTCGACATCGACGGATGACGCCCCGGGCACCGCCCCGTCCCGATGAGCGGTGAGGTACGCCAAAGCCGGCGGAGCTGTAAGCACTTCGGCGGGAATGCCGTTGGGCGCGAGCACGCTGGTTAGCTGAAGCATCGGCCGGGCCAGCCCTACCGGGTTGAGCGCGTTGGCTAGCTCAATAGACAGCGACCACGTCGCTGAGACTACGACCCGATGATCATCAGGCAGTGAGCTGGCCTCGGGCATCAAGCTGTCCAAACGCCGCCATTGGTCGGCCAGCCTCCACCGGTACTCGGCGCAGCCCAGCCGTCGATCAAGCATGTACGCGGCGGCCTGCGCCAACGCCAGCGGTAGGTACCCCAGATCTGCGGCAAGGGCATCGGATTCCGCAAGCAACCGCTCATCACCACGAAGCCGTTCAGTCAGGTACGCGCGGGCCTCTTCCGAAGTGAAGAGTCCAACGTCCACCATCCGGCGCCCGCCGGAAACCAGTGCAGCGTCACGACGGCGGGTAGTGACCAGCACCCGTCCGGTCGGTGTGATCGGCGGCCAGAGTGCGGCCAGATCCGTCGGTGTCTGCAGGTCATCCAGAACTATCAGCCAGCGTCGATCGGTACCGGCGAGCCAGGCGAGAAAACGCGCCGCTGCCGATTCCGGCGGGTCGTCCTCGGCACCGATGACATCGGCAGCGGCCTGAGCGTAGGACGCGATCACCGCCTCGCGGCTGGCCGCGGTGATCCAGACCAGTAGATCAACCGAACGATCGGTCCACGCCCGGTGCGCGTATCCGACGGCGACCTGCGTCTTGCCGACTCCTCCGAGGCCGGACAGCACCTGAGCCACCACGGCCGTTCCGCTGTCGTCAAGGACATCCATCAGATCTGTTGCCACGTGCCGGGTCTGGAGTCCAGCCGCTAGCGCGGGCACGATCCCAACCCGCAGCGGCCAGGTCAACACCCGCTGTCCAATGACCGTGACTGGACCGTGGAAAGTGCCTGTGACAGCAACGCCGCCGCCCGACGCGGGGCCAGAAGTTGGATCTTCCGCGTCGCGTGCTTGAATCCACAACCGTTGAAAGGTCTCGACGTTCCCCTGGAGCGCGTCGACGACGAGTTCCATCTGACCCCACCGCGGCAACCTTTCGCAGCGCAGGACCGCTTGCACGGTGGTATGACTGATCGCCCTGTCCGCCATGCGCGAGATCTCCCGCGTGCTCGGTTCCCCAGCATGACGGTGAAGTTTGCGGACTGCCTCACGCACCGCATCGAGGGCGGTGGCCGCAGAACGGGCACCCGGAACCGTCGGGCCATCGACTGTCGATGGCCCGACGGTTCCTTCGTGACGAGGGTTAGTCCCTGTCATGCCACAGCCACCCGCATCCGCTGATCAGCGGCTCAGGCGGCTTCGTTGGACGGACCGTCGTCCGTGTTGGGACTGCGCAGCAGCCGCCGGCTCATGTCGACCGCAGCCAAAGCTGCGGTGACAATCGCTGCGGTGGCGCTCGCCACGTCGAACCCTTGGCGCACCAAGACGATCAGGCACACCAAGATGACGACGAGGATCACGACACCGTACGCCGGGGTCGGCATGCGTGCGCTCCCCCTTGGGGGCAGCGCATCCACGAGGTACCTCCTGTCTAACCGGTCTGGACGAGCAATTTGCGGTTACCGACCCCGGCGAGCACCTCGTTGACGGTTGGCCCCGTCGCGGAAGCCCGTACGTCGGTGAGACCATGATGCACTGTGCGTAGTCCTCGCGCCAGCATGGCGGGACAAAACAAAGGTCCCCTGGGCCAACAGGGGACCTTCAAGCCCGACGCTCGTCCAGACCGTAGACAGGCTCGGGAGGATGTGGCGGCAGCCTTCGTCTGGCTACCTGAAGTCAAGGATCGGGGCACATGGGCGGGCGTTGCCAACTCCTACCGGATATTGCCAAGGTCTGCCATCTCGTTCCAGCGGCCGCTCGTATTGCCTGTACCGTGCCAAACTCAAGACATGGGCTCTGACCTGGGGTTCTGCTGATCGGGTTAGCCTGCGCGCTGGTACTGGTTGATCACGCCGCCGAGGACTCGTCGTCGCCGTATTGGGGCGTCGATGGCGACGATGAGGCCGGGGTTGTGGTTGGGTGGGTGCTGGTCGAGGCTCTGGTGTGGCCGGTGGTCGTCGAAGTGGCGCTCGTACCCGTCCAGCACGGAGCGGGCGTGGCGCTCGTTGTAGATCAGCACCCTGTCGGTGCACTCGGCACGGACGCTGCGGACGAACCGTTCCGCGTAGCAGTTCGCCCGCGGGGTTCGCGGTGGAGTCTTGACCACCTCGACGCCGTCCGCAGGGGGAACACCGCGTCGAAGGATCCGGCGAACTTCGCGTCCCGGTCGCGGATCAGGAACCGGAACCCGGTGATCCGATCGCCGAGGTCCATCACCAGGTTGCGCGCCTGCTGCGTCGCCCATTGCGCCGTCAGGTTTCGGTGACGCCGAGGATGTGCACCCGCCGGGTGGCGATCTCCATCACGAACAGCACGTACAACCGGCGCAGCCCGATGGTGCCGATATGAAAGAAGTCCGTCGCCAGCAGCCCGGACGCCTGGGCACGCAGGAAGCTGCGCCAATTCGTGTCGACCTCGAAAGGCGCCGGGCCGATACGGGCGGTGGCCAGGATCCGGCGGATCGTGCCGGCGCCGACCCGATGGCCCAACCCGACCAGTTCTCCCTGGATGCGGCGATGCCCCCAGCCGGGGTTCTCCCGGGCCAACCGGACCACGAGATCTCGCAACTCGTCGGTGATCGGCGGGCGGCCCTGACGGTTCGGATAGGTCCAGTGCCGACTGACGAGACGACCATGCCAGGCCAGCAGCGTGGCGGGCGTGACGATCCGATGCGACGTGGCGGACCGCGTCGGTGGCGCCGCGGCCGTGGATAGCCTCAGCAAGGTGATCCGGGGCCACGGTGTTGAAGAGGCGGCCGGTGAGCAGCAGCTCGGTGAGGTGCAGGTCGATGCGGTTGGTGCCGATCGGGCCGTCGCGCACGGTGGCGGTGAGGGCGCCAACGCCGGGGCGGCTGCGCCAGCGAACCCGACCTCACGTTGGCTGATGTCAAGCAGGACGACTAATACGGCGTTGCGCTCGCCAGGTCAGATCGCGGCACCACCGCTCTTGGCCCGATGGCCGGCTTGGGCAGCCCGGCTGCGCCTCTGGAGCGCGCCAACAATCCGCCGACAAGGGAGCACGCGACTCTCGCAGCAGGCCCCAAATTCGGTACCCAGTAAGGCAATAACCGCAGGTCAGCGGCCTGCGGTTAAGATCCTTCCCTTATATAGCCTCGGATTAGGAAACCGTTGCTCTATCCCCTGAGCTACGAGGGCGACGGATGCCAGGGTACCGGCCTGCGGGCACCCGGTCGTACTAGGGCGTCTCTACTGGCCCCCTCTGCCATAGCGCCGTCTGTGGAGCACACGGGGAGCACACGCGCCCGGGTCATCGGCCCCGACCAGAGCCGGTTACAAGGTCGTCCCCGATCGTCACACGATGTGCTAGGCGCAGATGCTCGCACTCGGAGCACATCAGAGATCAAACCCCTTTTCAATATGTGGGAGCCGCAGTCCATTATTTGGATGCTGTGCTCCGCCGAGTGCCGCGCCCACCAACGCGGTAAGCGAGCGCGATAGCGCAACGACCTCACCGCGAGTGGCGGCCGACTCTGTCTCGCGGTGACACATGGTTGCCGCATCGGGCGGTCGGGCGCCCGGCTTCCGGAACCATGCCGGCGCGCGGCGCTTGGCACGCGGTTCGGATCGGCGCCAGGTTCGCCCTCGCCCTACCCAGACATGGACGTTCGCACCCGAGGCATGACAACGCGCGCACCACAACCTACTGTGATCTCGTGGTCACCCAGACGCAGAGACGAAACGTGGACAATCTGCCAGCAGAGGTGACCAGTCTGGTCGGGCGCCGACGCGAACTGTCCGAGGTCGAAGCGCTGCTCGGGTCGGCGCGGCTGGTCACGTTGACCGGGGTCGGTGGGGTGGGTAAGAGCCGCCTGGCGCTGCGGGTCGCCGCCCGCAAACTGCGGGCGTTCCGCGACGGGGTGTGGCTGGTCGAACTGGCCGCCGTACGGGAGCCCGACCTGGTGGCGCACACGGTGGCGGAGGCGCTGCGGCTCGGGGAGCAGTCCGGGCGCCCGCCGTTGGCGATGTTGATCGATTTCGTGCGCGACCGGCAGTTGTTCCTGGTGCTGGACAACTGCGAGCACCTGCCACAGGCATGTGCGGTGCTGGTGGACACGTTGCTGCGGGCGGCACCCGGGTTGAAGGTCCTGGCCACGAGTCGGCAGTCGTTGGGCGTGGGCGGTGAACACGTCTGGCGGGTACCGCCGCTGCAGGCCCCGGATCTGGACGGACCGCTTGCGGGTCGGCCGGGCAGTTTCACCGCGATCGAGTTGTTCATCGACCGGGCCGTCGCCGCGCGCACCGGGTTCGCGGTGACGCCTGACAATCAGGGCGACGTGGTGCGGCTGTGCCGCCTGCTGGATGGGATCCCGCTGGGCATTGAGCTGGCGGCGGTGTGGTTGCGCTCGCTGTCGATGGCGCAGCTCATGTTCCGGTTGGACGACCGGTTCGGGCTGCTGACCGGCGGCAGGTCGGCGGTGTCGCCGCGCCATCAGACGTTGCGGGCGGCGGTGGACTGGAGCTACGAGCTGTGCTCGCCGGCGGAGAAGGTGCTGTGGGCGAGGGTGTCGGTGTTCGCGGGCGGTCTGGATCTCGCGGCGGCCGAGGTGGTGTGCGCCGGCACGGAGATCGGTGTTGGCGAGGTGGTTGTCGGGTTGGACGGGCTGGTCGACAAGTCGGTGCTGCTGTGTGAGGAGCACGGCGGCCGGGTGCGTTTCCGGCTGCTGGAAACCCTGCGGGAGTACGGGCAGGAGCGCCTGCGCGAGGCCGGCGAGGAGGGCGTGGTACGCCGCCGGCACCGCGACTACTACGCGCGGATGGCCGAGCGGCTCGACGCCGACTGGTACGGACCTGACCAGCTCAACTGGTTCGACCGGCTGCGCGCCGAACACGCGAACCTGCGCGCCGCCCTGGAGTACTGCCTCACCCAACCCGGCGAGGCCCGCGCCGGGCTGGCGATGGCGGCCAACCTGTGGTTCTACTGGATCGGCGGCGGCCAGCTACGCGAGGGCCGGTACTGGCTGGACCGGGCGCTGGCCGCCGACACCGAGCCGTGCCGGCAACGGGCGGGCGCGCTGGCGGTCAACGGGTTCGTGATCGTGTTTCAGGGCGACGTCGACGCGGCCGTGGCGATGCTGGAGCACAGCCGCGACCTGGCCCGCCAACTCGGTGACGAGAACACCACCACCCGCGCGACCCTCGCGCTGTGTGTCGCGTTGTTCCACCATGGCGATCTCCCCCGAGCGGCTGCCCTGCTTCACCATGCGGCGGCGGGCTTCGAGGCGCTGCCGGTGCCGGACTCCATGGCGCCGATCGTCGGGTTGACCCAAGCCCAGTTAGCCGCGTTGGCCGTAGATCCCGTCGCGGGCATCGACATGTGCGCCCAGGTGTGCCGGTCGAGTCAGTCCGTGGGCGAGTTGTGGGTGTCGTCGTGGGCCACCCACGCCCTCGCCAACGCCCTGTGGCTGGTGGGCAGACAACCGGAGGCCACCATCCACGCCCGAGAATGTCTGCGGGCCAAGGTGCGCTTCGCCGACGCGCTCGGCATCTCGGTCACGGTCGAACTCCTCGCCTGGATCGCCGCGGCGGCGCACGAGTTTGAGCGGGCCGCCGTGCTGCTCGGCGCGTCGCTGGCGATCTTTGAACACTTCGGGCTGCCCGCGTTGTCCTCACAGCACCGGGCCGGGCCCCACGAGGCAGCCGAGGAGCAGGCCCGCGCCGCCCTGGGAGACGCCCAGTTCGCCACCGCGTTCAATCGCGGCGCCGCGGCCAGCCTCGACGAGGCGATCGCCTTCGCGCTGGGCCAACAGCCGGCACAGACCGAACCGGCCCCCTCGCCGTCCACGGCCGCCGCCGACCAGCCGGCCAACCTCACCCCACGGGAACGCGAAGTCGCCGAACTGGTCGCCCAGGGCCTGTCCAACAAACAGATCGGGGCCACGCTGGTCATCGCCCAACGCACCGCCGAGGCGCACATCGAACACATCCTGACCAAGCTCGGCTACACCTGCCGAGCCCAGATCGCCGCCTGGATCACCGCACAGCGCTAGGCGGCCAGCCCGACCCCGTCCATGTCAGCTGACCGACGTCCTGCCAACGCCGGCGTCGACCTCACCGGGGTGGGACGGGGACCAGCTGATGGGGGCGGTCGTCGCCCGTGCGCAGCGTCGGCGGGCACTGGTACTCATAGTCGACCGAGTAGCACCAGCCCCGGTTTTCCGGGTCGGCAAACAGGTCGGCCCCGCAGCGCCGGCAGCTTCCCAGCACCGGGCCGGCCGGGGGTCGGGAGCCGGCGTCGGCGTCGCCGTCGGCGTACCCCAGGTAGATCCACACGATCGCCCCGGTCGCGACGGCGGACAGCAGCAGTAGCCAGAGCGTCCCATCCCGCCCCAGGGCAGGCAGCGGCCGGAACAGGTGTTCGGGCAGGAGCATCGGCGCGGCGACGGCGGCCGGCAACCCGGCGATCATCGCGCCGTCCTCGACGCGGCGGGCCGCCCCGAAGACCATGCTGACCAGGATGGCGCCGAACAGCCCGTACGGCGCCCAGCGGGGCATCGGAACCCCATTGGTGATCACCACCGCGCCGCCCGCGGCGGCCACCGCCACCACCAGGACCGCCCAGAGGACGATCTGCAGCCGCTCGCGGCGCCACCACGACAGGATCGGCTCGCCCCGGGCAGTTCGAGCAGCGCGGCCCGACGACGGTACGGTCATCGCATCTCCCCTGAGCAGCGGCCAGCCCCACAGGCCTCAGCGTCATCCTGCCACCACGACGGCGACCGGTCCGCCACTCGACCAGATCACAGCACCGGCCCGACGGCCGTTGTGATCGGCCACGACGCGGGCCTCGACCCGTTCCGCGCCGTCAAACCGCTGCCGCAAGCCAGCGGATCAGTCCGGCGGGTGCGATGACCGCCACCACATGCGCGCCACGAACGCCAGCCCGATCACCCAGTCCGCAATCACGAGCCCCAGCTGAATCGTGGAGTGGGGATAGTCTCCGGCCAGCCGGCCGACGGGCCGGTGCGCGCCGCACGGCTGCCGCTGATCGCCGACGCCTGTGAGCAGGCGCGCGAGCGGCTGCACGCCATCGCCGCCGCACGGGTGTCAAGTCGTCCAGGCCGGTCCGCCAGGATCACGCCCGGGCCGGACACGGACCGTGCCGATTGTGCACTGACCGCCCCCGGCGCGGCGACCTTCCGGGCCGGCCCGGCCCGCGGTCGACGCGTCAAGGGCCGTCAGGCCCGGACTAGGCGGCTATCTCGCTGCACAACCCACGCGCCGGATCAGCGAACGTGGCCGTCGTGGTCGGTAGCGCGCCGCGCCTCTGCTTGGGCGGGTGTCAGTAGTTGTCACCGACGGAGGCAGGCTCTGCAACCGCCATCCAAACGACGATGCGATGAGGGGCGCGCAGCGGCGCAACCGACCAGCCAAGCCAGCCTGGGAATGCTGCTGCAGCGCCTGCTAGCGGCGGGATCTTCGCGGGACGCCCCCAAGGCAGGCCCGGTAGCCCCACGTTCGCTGATCCGGCGCGTGGGTCGTGCAGCGAGATCGCGCCTGAGTCCGGATGGTCGCGCGAGGCGTTCGACGACAGGATCACGAGCGCCCGGAGTAAGCCCTCGCCGTACCGCATGCCGTTGTAGTAGCCGGGCGGCCACTGCTCGATTGTGTGCTTCCATCGCAGGTCGCCTACAGCGGCGTTCGGGCACAGTTGCGCGGCAGCCAACTCCAACTCCAACGCGAAGCCGGGCAGCGGCATGGGGGCAGCGACGGTCGCCGCAGGATCGATCGAGTCCGCAGCGGGTTCCGGCGTCCAGGCCGCGTCCAGCTCGGCGATCGCGTCAGTCGGGACCTGGCCAATCCATATCGGCGTAGTCCATAGAGGAAAAACGTCGGCGGTCATTGGGTTACCTCATCGCTCGAAGCCGATGTTGAAGGCGACGCAGATCCGATGGCTATCGCCCTCGTAGGGCGTAACCCAGTGCTGGAGCCAGCTCGGGAAGGCGAGCAGCATGCCCGGCTCCGGCGGTATGGCGTGCAGCGGGTTACGTCGTGCTTCGCGGGCGCAGGCAGCTGGGCGTGGGTCGAGGAATTCGATGTGCCCGCTGCCTTCCACGATTTGGCCCGTGTGGACGTAGTACACGCCTGACCAGGCGGAGTCGTGGTGGGAGTGGAGGTTGTGATAGCCCCATTCGTGATATGCCACGGCCCAGGCTTCGGCCACCATGTCGACGTCCTCGCCGACCGCGTTTCGGCCTGCCCCGACTTGTGCGTTCATGCTGCCGGCGACATCGAGAATCCAGCCGCGCAAGACGTCGATGAGAGGGTCTTCCCATCGCAGGAGGTCAGAGCGGGTCTTGTCGGCGTCGACGACGCCGGCCGCAACGCCGGCCGCCCGCGCCTGCCGAGCCAGGATCAGGTCCTTGAGCTGGGTGTTGTACCCGGCGGGCGCCTGGACTCGGCGCATCAGCACAGGCGTCGGCCATAGGTCGTGGCGCTCGCCAGTCAGGCTCATGATGAGCGAACCTCCTCGTACAGCCGTTGCGCGAGGGCCTGCCCCTCGACGGTCAGAGCCGGCCGCGCGGCGTCGAGCAGCCGCAGACAAGCGGCGCCGTAGTGATGTAGGTGCTCCAGCCGACGGCCTCGTTCCTCGTCAGTCACCGGAACCACGCGCCAAAGCGTGCGCAGGTTAGCCACCACGTGTAGCGCTCCCAACAACTCGCTGGCGCTGCGCCCTGCCGTGCCGGAGGGCAGCGTGAACGACTGCCCACTGCCGGCTATCTGCAGTGGCCAAATTTCCTCCAAGAAGTACAGCCACTGGTGCGACATCTCGTGTACGAGTTGCTCCGCGAGCGTGGAGTCCGAGGCAAATGCTCGGTCCGCAAGGAAAATGCTCTGCGGCCAGGCGAAGATGCTGGCGCTGATAGCGGCGCTGTGCACCAGGCGGCGGAACTCGATGGGGATGGACAGAAGAGCGCCCCAGGCGGGCAGCAGTTCCCGTGCCAGCGTCAGGGTTTCGCGGACCTTGAGGATGCGCTCTTCGGGCAGGGCCTCAGATGGGAGGTCGAGCTGGAGATCGAGCCGGCGAATGCGCCGGGCGTTGGCGGGTTCGAGAACGGCAGCGAGCTGTTCGCTGGTGGGCGCGCTGTCCAGACCGTGCGCCCGCGCCCATCTGCCGCAGGCGACGGCGGCAAGTAGCCTGCGACTGTCGAACGCGGTGTCCATGAAGGGGAACCCGCCGAATTCAGCCTGTATTAGGGATGAGGATGCGACAACCACGGCTCCTCCTTGAGAAACATCGTTAGATCTTGACCCTTGGCGCGCAGCCGAGCCAAGCGGGGCAGGAGCGCTACCACCGCGACGGCGGCCTGGTCGCCGGCCTGCTGGCGGCACAGGTCAACGAGCAGCGGCAACGTGCGCTCGCCGAACCACAGGTCCGCCAGCCGCCCGGCGATCGTGACGGCTTGACTTTCGGTCAGGGCGTTCTGCTTGGTCAGGACTTCTAGCACGCCGCGTAGGTCGACCAGCGCCTCGCTCATCGGTCGGTATCTTGGGCCTGGCCCGTGTAGGACCGCGACTTCATCGTCAGGTGCCATCGTGTCGCGCATGTAGCGGAACACTGCGCCAGCGCCCCGCATGCCGTACGGGTGCAGTTCCGCCGCACGGATGGCTCCCATCGAAGCAACGCCCCACACCTGCCACCCGCCACCAATCGCAGCCAGCAGTTCGCGGTGCCCGACAGCGAGAACGTCGCCGAACCGGCCATCGGCCAGGATGATGGTTCCGGGCGGGCCGTCGTGGCCGGCTACCAGCCTTGCGACATCGCCGCGGCTGGCGGGCGGGAGAAGACATAGATCCGCCCGCCGCACGGTGTGCTTGGGAAGGCCGTACGCGGTCGGGCCGACGAACAGGTACGTCGATGCGGGGTTGGCGCCGCTCATGATGGGCGCTCCGCGAGGCGGGCCCTCTGGACGCGGGAGGCCGCCAGCAGGCGGGGTCCGACTCGCCGGGTGGAGGCGGTGCAGTGCTCGGCGAACGGGACGACTACCCGGACCACATGGAACGGCTCCGCCAGCGGCGGGTAGCGGTAGACCGCGACCTGCGCGAAGCCGGCCTCGCTGCACCGGCTGAGCATGTCGCTCAGCAGGTCGGCCGGCTCGGCCGGCACGGCGGTCGGGATCTCCGCGAACTTGATGACCCGGTCGAGGCGCGAGAACTGCTCGATCAGCACAGTTCGGTAGGCGCGGCGTGCGGCGGGCGTCATGGCGGCGATGAAACTGTGGGTGTCGGACAGGTCGTCACGCGCGCCCTGTATGAAGGAAAGCCTGCTCTGCGCTGCCTCGGTCACGGCACGGACCGCGGCGATCTCGGCGACTGGGTGGCAGCCGTAGCCGCCGTTGCAGAACACGGGAGTGTCAAACTCGTCGTCGACGATAAGGCACCGAAAGTACGGCGTGCCCGTGGCTGCCGGCGCCCAGCGCAGCGACACCCGCAGTCCGGCTGCCAGCACCGCTTGATAGAGGGCGGCCAGGTCGTTTGGAAGCGAGGCCGGGTCGACGAGCACGGATGCGTCGTCGAGCGTATGGAAGGACGTGGCGTCGCGCTCGATGACTTCACACAGGCCGTGCAACACCGCCTCGTCGGTCGTGTTTCCCGAGGCGAGGCCTGTGGTGGTCGAGCCGAACTGTCCCCGGTAGAGGTGGTCGGGACATGGGATGAAGACCAGTTCGGGCGGCAACGAAACGGGTGCACCGGTCGAGATGTCTTGCGCGGTCACCCAGGGCATGACGGCGAGCGGATCGATCGGTCGGTCGATTCGGGGGCAGAGGCCTCCCAGCGGCGGCCCCCCTGCGGCCAGAACCTCTATCGGGGTCTTCCAATGGACCGCGGCGATCGTGGCAGCATGCTCGGCCACGGCCTGCTCGATGCTTTCCATCAACGCGCCGGCCTTCGCCTCGATCGGGTGCTTTCCCTTGCCTGCAGTGACACAGACGATGCCGGCCTGTGGCCTGGTGGCGGAGAACACGGGGATGCCGATGCGGTCGAGGCGAGTCGTTTCTGCGTTGCGGGTCACGCCCAGCCGCTGCGCCACCGGCCACGCGCGGTCGACGGTCTGCTGCGGGGTCACCTCCCGCACGCTGCTGCTGAGCACCTCCATCAGGTACGCCGCTCTTCGAGGCCAGCGGTTGCGGCTTGCTCGCAGGAAGACCAATCGGGCATGACGGTCTCCGGACGCAGCGGCACCCGCGCGAACAGTTCGCTGCTGGCCAAGATTGCGCCGTCGAGCCCGCGCGGAATGAATGCGGTTCCGCAGCGACGGCCGACCTGCAGGCAAGGCACTCCGTAGCTGGCGTAGGGGTTACCGACGTACAGCTCTTCGAGTTCCGGTAGCGCCAAAGCAACGAGTTCGGGATCGCAACGCCGACCGTTGTAGACGTCGGAGGCGAATCGCGGATGACCTATGAAGAAATCGTCGACACACACCACGCCACGTTCGACGCAGGTGAGTTCGGCGCGTAGGGGCCATGGCTCATACCAGTGGGCGTCGAGGTAGACAATGGGCCGGGTGAAACGCGCGAGCATTTCCGGTAGCAGGGTCGCTGAGTCCCCTGTCATCACCGTGACGTTGGGCATGTCGGCAAGACGCCGCCGGGTGAAGCGGCTGTGCTCGTCGACGACATCGCAGGTCACGACCGCTAGCTCGGGGTAGCGGTGGGCGAGGTATTCGGTGGTGTCGCCGAGAAAGCAACCGGTCTCGATGATGCCGTCGCACTCGTAGGCGGACACGGCGAAGTCGAACTGGATTGCGACCGTGATGTCGAAGCCGAACGGACCGCCGCCATCGCTGAGGCGTACGGCGCCGGCACGGGGCACCCGGTAGAAGGCCAGCAGCATCTCGTCCAGTTGTGGCCCCGTCACTGGCATGCGAATCCGCTGATTGACCGAACTCACGCTCCTCCTGCCAACACCGGCGTCTGCGACTTCCCGTCACGCGACGTGCAGCCAACGCTAATGCTCGATTCCGTTGGGTGGAAGGCCCTGTGCGCCTGCCGGTCGGCTGCGTGCCTGGGTCCGTGCGCCAGGGCTCGACTCAGATCCGATCTCCCTTCGTGGCCCATGGCAACGCCCTTCCTCGTCCGTGCCAACGTGGTCGGGCAACAGGTTCCACCAACTCGGCGCTCGCCCCGTCGCTTGACGTGACCTTGGCGGGCGGGCCGCAAGGTTTGCTCGGAGAGTCCCCCCTCGCTCCGGTCTCGACTGACGTGCTGCGTGGTGTTTCCAACCACGACTGCGCCGAGTCAACGGCGCCAGGCCCGATGTCGGTAAGGGTCTGCGCTAGCCACCGACAATTCGTTGACATCGCGGAGGCTGCCGGCTGCTGTGTTGACAGCCTTGCCGCCAGGGCCGCGCAAGGCCGCAGCAGCTGGAGATGCCGGCTGCCCAGCCGCATGTTTGGGCCACTCCAGCGACACCGCGACGGCGCGGGGTTTTCCACCAGCTGCCGCAGCCTCCCTGCGCTGCGAGGTGGCGGACCGGAGACGCTGACATGCCCGACCCGCAGGGACGTTGTCGATGCCCGCCGCGCGCTGGGCGCGCAGTTTGGCTGCGGGACGCGGCCGAACCGCCGCCGAGCGCGCGGCGGCGCCAACCGCCGCGACAGAAGTCAGTTCACCTGGTCCACGAGGCGGCGCAGGGCCAGTTCCACATTGATCACCTCGTACAGATAGTCGCCGAGGACGGCAGCCCCACGGAGGTAGGCCTCGCGGCAGTCGAGTACCGCCGGAGGATCAATGAGACCCAGGTCGGCGAGGACAGCGCCTTTGGTCAGGTTGTCGAGCAGCACCAGGCCGTGCCACCGCAACCCTTGAGGCATCACGTCGGCGAAATTCTCACGGAGCTGTGGATGTGGCCAGAGTGGCGGCAGTCCGGCGCGCACGAGACGCTCGCGGTGCAGCCGGCGGCCACGGCGCCAACTCTCTGGCAGCCACTCGCAGAAGCGCACCAGTTCTGGGGTGCACAAGGGGTTCACCGGCCACATGCCGCGGCGCAGGAAGACCGGCGCGCGGGCTGCGGCCGCCAAGAGACTTGGTTCCGAGACCACGGATGCCGGCACATCCAGCAGGCTCAGCTCGGATAGCAACTCCGCGCCGGCCGGAGTGAGCAGCGGCGAAGCTGGCTTGTCGCCGGCCTGCGGATGGTCGCGTTCCCACTCTCGCAGCGACATGAGTTCGTCACCGCCAATACCGGTGAGCACGACCCGAGCGTCGGTGATGGATGCGGCTTCGCTCAGTACCGCGTCGAGCGCCTCGCTGTAGGGCTCCGACCGCGGGTCGTACCGCACGCCGCGCGCCCGCGGTCCGGCCGGGCAGAACGGTGACCATTCCAGTGCGGGCACGGTTATGTCGCGCCAGTCCTGGAAAAGCGGGAGCTGCAGCAGCTCGCCCCGCCGCCGCACCTGCTGGTCAACGGCATGGCCGCCGACAAGCAGTCCATACGCGCACGCTGGTTCCGCTGCTAGGGCAGCGGCTGCGAGTGCGACGTTGGCCGAGTCCAGCCCGCCGCTTACCTCCACCAGGAGCCCGCCCGGAGTCTGCCACCGCGCGAGGGCAGCGGTGAGGATGCGGTCGTACCCGGCGATGGGATCAGCGTCGGCGGCAAGCTGTCGCGGCGCGGCGTGCGCTGCCGATGTCGGGTATTGGACCGCCAAGCCAGCGGCGTCGAATACCGCGTGGGCGCGCTCCGTGAGTTGCGCTACGTCGGTGAACAGCGTTTGGGTGGAGTAGCGATGGACACCGGCCAGGTGGGCGGCTATGGCTGCACGGTTGAGGCGGTCTGTGTGGGTCCGGCCCACCAGTGTCGTGATGTCCCACGACCCATGGAGTACCGAGCCCTGGGCGGCAAGGTAGACAGGAGCAGCGCCCCAGAGCCCCGCGTGTAGGTCGTACCGGCCATCCGCCGCAGCGCGAATCAGAACGTATTCCAGCGGCCAGCCAAGCGCCTCATCGAGACGTTGCCGCAAGCTGCTTGCATCGAGCACGATCGGCGTCAAGCCGGCATCCTGCTCTGGCCTGCCGCGCAGGCGTTCGCGCACGATGATGACGGATGTGACGCCGTCGCTGTAGGCCATGGTTTCGAGCGCCGGGTGTTCCAGCGGGGTAATCCGGTTCGGCCCGCAAGCCCAGCCAGTGCGGTCGCGCTGCCATCCGTTGGCGGGGCGGTAAGCCGAGTCGAGGGTCAGGGTCAGCAAGCCCGAGCAGCCTTCCCAAGTCTGTGTTCTGGC
>Ga0209515_10001375_pt1 | contig 41129 bp, 37 predicted proteins | sample Subgroupgradi54m_FD_187454 | JGI IMG/M metagenome (GOLD analysis project Ga0209515, IMG submission 187454) | Subsurface groundwater microbial communities from S. Glens Falls, New York, USA - GMW60B uncontaminated upgradient, 5.4 m (SPAdes)... ... | reverse complement strand
CTGAGGGACGAGTTAAAGCAGGATCAGGAAAAACTCAGAGTTGAGTTAAAACAAGATCAGGAAAAACTGAGGGACGAGTTAAAGCAGGATCAGGAAAAACTCAGAGTTGAGTTAAAACAAGATCAGGAAAAACTGAGGGACGAGTTAAAGCAGGATATGGGTAATACTTTGATCAAGTTTTACAATGAAATGATTGATCCTCAGTTGAAAAAGCTGAGTTTTGGGATAAGCGACTTAAAAGAAGAAGTGATTCAAAGATTTGACGATCTCTACAAAAAATTTGAAAGTCTTGAACAAGAATACATAGTAGTCAAACACCAGATGAAAAGAATGGACGGTGCTTTGGATGATATTAAGGCCTTAAAAGATAAAGTGAAGGATTTAAGTGATAAGATAGAAGCCCTTGAGCGTAAGGCATTGGGGCATTAAATTTTTAGCAATCCTTTTTGATCCATCTCCACTAACTCCTGATATCCCCCAATCAATTTGCCATTCAAAAAAATTTGCGGCACCGTTCTCCAGCCTGTTTTGGCCTTTAAGGCCTCTTTGTCTTTAGGCTCGCTCACGTCGATTTCACTGAAAGCCAAGCCCCGCGCTTTCAACAAGCGCTTGGCCGCATCGCAAAAGGGGCAATAAGGAGTGGTGTAAAGCTCGATTTGGGGAGGGCGACTCATCCACTGCTTTTTTAAGGGCTCTTAATTTGAAAGTCAATTGCCTAAACGGTTGAACAATTATTTTTCTTCGGTTATAGCATAGCCTATCATGGTCATTCTCATCGGAATCTTGATGATTCTGTTGTTGGGCGCGGGGGCTGCTTTATTTTTCTTCTATCAAAAGCAGCTTCGTAGCGAAAACAAACCCGGCGATAGCCCTATGCTCCTCATCCAACAGCAAATTGATGGTTTGCGAGAGCATCTTCGCCAGAACTTAGATGGCTCCAACCAGCTTTTTTCTCAGCAGATCGACCAACTCACCCGCCAGATGACCGAACACCTCACCCATCAAAGAACCGATATCCAAAAAACCCATCAAACGGTGGGAGAGCGCTTAGATAACGCCGCCAAGGTGGTGGGGGAGCTTAAAGGCCGCTTGGTTCAGCTCGAAGAAACCAATAAACGCATTTTTGAGGTGGGAAAAGACATTGCCTCTCTTCAAGAAATTTTAAAAACGCCCAAGCTTCGTGGAAACTTGGGAGAACTTTTCTTAGGAGACTTACTTTCACAGATTCTCCCCTCGGAGCATTTTAGCCTGCAATATTCTTTTAAGAATGGTGAAAAGGTAGATGCGGTGGTGAAGCTGGGAGCTAATCTCGTACCTGTAGATTCAAAATTTCCCCTCGAGAATTTCAAAAAATACTTGGAAGCGCCCAGTGACTTAGAAAAGAAAGCGCTGCGTAAGCTTTTTTTAAGCGACGTGAAAAAACACATCGATGCCATCGCTTTAAAATACATTCGGCCCGATGAAGGCACTTTCGATTTTGCGCTCATGTATATTCCTGCCGAGAATGTGTATTACGAAATGGTGATTCGAGAAGAGGCCTTCGATGGCGATTTTTCGGTGATGAATCATGCCATGGGCAAACGCGTGATTCCGGTGTCGCCCAATAATTTTTACGTCTACTTAAACACCATCTTACTGGGCCTTAAAGGTTTGAAAGTGGAGCAAAGCGCCAAGGAGATTTTAGTCACTTTGGCGCGTTTGCAAGGAGATTTGGGCAGGTTCTCCGATGATTTTTCGAAAGTAGGAACTCATCTCAATAATGCTCGATCGGCCTACGAATCAGCCGACAAGCGTCTTTCTCGTTTGGGTGAAAAACTAGAAGATTTGTCGCTTCCGGTAGAAATAACGCCCTTAAAAGAGATTTCGGGGGGATAAAATTATGTTGTCATTGCGAGCGTAGCGTGGCAAGCCCCCCGGGTGAACATGGGAGATCAGCCAAATGTCCTCTAACTATTCTTATTACCTCTATGCGGTGTCTGATGCCACTGGCGAAATGGCGATGAATATTGCCTTTGCGGCCTTGCGCCAGTTTAAAATTGATAATGTCAAAATCGTGCGCAAGGCCAAGGTGGTAGATTCCAATAAAATCAAGCAAGTGGTGGCAGAAGCCAAAAAGAACCATGGCATTGTGATTCATACTTTCGTTTCCAAAGAGCTCCGAAGTGATTTTCACCATGAAGCCGAAAAAGAAGGTTTGGTAGCTTTAGATATTATGGGGCCGGTTCTGAATGTGCTCACCACTTATTTCCATGCAACGCCCAGCGATGAGCCTGGCTTAAAGTATCGAGTAACCAAAGATTATTACAAGCGCCAGGAGGCTGTTGATTTTACAGTGAAGCACGATGATGCCATGGGCCTCGATACTCTCGATCAATCCGATATCGTCATTTTAGGCATTTCTAGAACCTCCAAAACTCCCCTTTGCATTTATATGGCATACCGAGGCTACAAAGTGGCCAATGTGCCCATTATTAAAGATGTGCCAGTGCCCAAAGAGTTGAAGCAGGTCGATAAAAGCAAGATGGTTTGTTTAACCATCTCCCCCCAAAAGTTGGTTCAGCTCAGAGAATCGCGCTTGATGAAGCTGGGCCGTCCTCTTTCCGAAGAATACGCCAACATCAACCGGGTGAATGAAGAGCTCGAATATTGCCGAAGTTATTTAGACGAAATCGGCGACATTCCGATGATCGATGTCACCGATAAGGCCATCGAGGAAATTGCGAGCGAAATTTTACTCGTGTTGGGGAAATGATTTTTTTTAGTTTTTTCCTTTCCTCTCGAGGAGTTCACTGTGGAGTTTTCGCTTCCAAAAATTGCCAAGAACTTACGTAAGAAATCTACTCCTCATGAAATTAAACTTTGGAAAGCATTAAGAGATAGACGTTTTTTGGCAGTTAAATTTAGAAGACAACAAGTGTTGGGTCCGTTTATTGTTGATTTTTGTTCTTTCGAGAAGAAAATTATAATTGAACTTGATGGTGGAGGTCACTCAGCTTTTTTGCAGAAATCGAAAGACAAGAATAGGGACTATTATTTTAAAAGTGTAGGTTATCAGATTTTAAGGTTTTGGAATAATGAGCTTGATAGTAATTTTTTAGGGGTGCTAGACGAAATCGAAAAGATCGTTATTTCCCCCTCACCCCAACCCTCTCCCTCGGAGGGGAGAGGGAGTGAATAGTTAGATCCTTCTCCCCTTGAGGGAGAAGGTGCCCGTAGGGCGGATGAGGGGAGGAAGTGATCTTTACCTCATCACCGCCCAAATCAAACTTTTTGAGAGCTTGATTTCTATTTTGTCGCCCAACTTTAAATCATGATGAATGTGGGCTCCATCTATAAAAAGGCCCGCTCGACTCATTTGGGGATTTAAGATGAGTTTTTCTTGGGCGCGGAGAACATCCTTTAAAAGTTTAAGTTTGGTTTTTCCTTGCTGGAAAGGCTCGCGAACTAAAAATTGAAATTGCCTAGAATGTTTGGGAAGTATTTTTCCTCCCGCCGATCGAATGGCTGCTGTGGAACCCGAAGGAGTGGCAATCCAAACGCCCGAAGATTTTTGTTCTTCTCTTTTTTTGCCCGCTTGAATCCAATAGCGTGAAGTGCCCGCCGGAGAAACATTGGCAAAGAGGATATCGTTTAAGGCGAGGAAAGGCAGGCTTTTCCCGTTTTTTTTGGCTTCTAAGCGAGAGAGGGGAGTGATGGGCGCTTGATGGGCCAGTAATTTGAGGACGACTTTTTCAAAACCCTCGGCATGGCTGATGCAAAAAGCCCCATGGCTTGCTTCTGGCACGGAATTAATGCCGAGCAAGAGATGGCTGGCATTGGCAAAATGAGAGGCATGCAAAAAAGTGCCATCCCCCCCTACGGTGATGACTAACGATTCGCGAATGGTGCTGCAAAGCCGTTCACGCCGCAATACCTTGTAGCTTAAGCGATGTTTTTGAAGCACCTCGCATACTTGGGCGAGCGAGCTTTGATGGCGTTTCTCATGATGGCTTTGAGAAGCCTCTTCTTTAAAAAGAACTAAAATATTTTTCAAATTCCATTTTTTCATCGATAGAGGCCTTTTGTTTTCAGATAATCTTCTACGTTTTTTGGGATTAAAGAAGCTATCGCTTCTTGACGCGATATTTTCTCCCGAATTTCGGAAGATGAAATTTCGGGGAGCAAAGAAGCCTCGTAACCCGCTCGAGCGATAGGATAGAGAGACGCCATTTTTTCGATTTCGTCGAAATTTTTCCACTGTTTTTTTTGTTGCATAAGATCAGTCCCCATCACCCAGAAAAATTGAACTTGAGGGTTTTTTTGGCAGAGGTGTTGGAGAGTAAGAACACTATAACCTTTTGTGTTTTGAATTTCAAAATCGGTTTTCAAGATTTTAACTTGAGGACTTAGCTCTGAAAAGGCAAGCTCACACATTCGCAAACGATCTTCAAAAGGCGCCATTTTTTTTCCAAAGGCGTGGGCCAAACAAGGAATCATCCAAACCTCATCGAAGGATTTGGAATGGAGTAATAATTGAACCAAAGCCACGTGGCCTTGATGAGGCGGATTAAAAGAACCTCCAACGACGGCGACTTTCATAAATAAAATATAGATGGTGGCCCTGGCTAAAGTCCAGCATTGGATGGTGAATGCAAAAAAGGTTCTTCGGAAGTAAATGGCTCTTCTTTAAGCTCTTCAATGAGAGATTCCACGACTGCTTTTAGAGACTGGCTACGATAGAACACTTGCCTTTGCCGGGCAGCACTGTTTCCTCTTTTAATAATTTCATAAATGGAGTCAAGCTCTTCGACGCAATTTAAGGCAAGGGCGATGGGTTTTAAAATTTCTAAAAGGCGCGGAATATCATCTTTCAGCTGGGTGCGCCCCCGCTGCTCGGGCTGAATCACTTGCCCTTCGAGGCCATATCGAGCGGCCTGCCATTTGTTTTCAGGAGCTAGCCAATAGTGCTGCATGTGAAGCTGCCGCACTTTGGCTCCTTTCTGATACTGATCGTCGAGCCAAACCACCAAACAGTGAATGAAAGCCACCATCGCTAAGGTTTCGTGAAGGGTGGGCATGCCATCGCAGATGCGCACTTCAATGGTGCCAAAATCAAAATGCGGGCGGATATCCCAATAAATATCTTTGATCGATCCAATGGCTCCTGTGCTCAGCAATGTTTCATAACAGGTTTCAAATTCTTTCCAGTTCACTAAAAAATAAGGAAGGCCTCCGGTGGGAAAAGATTCAAAAACGGCCACCCGGCTTGAGCAAAGGCCGGTGTCTTTCCCCGTCCAATAAGGCGAGCTCGCAGAGAGGGCAAGTAAATGAGGAATATAATTAATCAGCGAGTTAATCACGGCAATGGCGCGATCTCCATCGCGCACCCCCACATGCACATGGAGGCCGTAGGTGATGAGTCGGCGGGCCAGCCATTGAAATTTTTCTAAAATTTTAAAATAACGGGCCTTCGGGTATATTTTTAATTCCTGCCAATTTTGAAAGGGGTGGGTTCCCGCAATAGCAATTTCAACCCCTCTGCTAGAGCTGATTTCCCGCAATGTTTGAAGTTGCCGGCGCAAACTTTTTTCTACCTCTTTCACCGTTTTGCAGATTTCGGTATTCACCTCAACCATCGATTGATTTAATTCAGATACCAAACGCAATTCTTTAAAGTGGGAGGCCTTCTCTAAAATAGGGATGGCTTCAGATGCCAAACCCATCGAATGCCGATCGATGAGCTGTATTTCGAGTTCGACTCCCAAGGTGGGCTGGGCACTTTTTTTAAATTCAAGAGGCATGAGGCCAGTGTGAACCTCGAAAAAAGGCCTGTCAAGAACTTGGGTAGGCGTAAAAAGCAAAACGGAATTTAAGGAAATATTTTTTAAGAAACTTTTTTTCTTGTATTGAGATAAGCACTTGGAGTTATTAACAGGCTGTTTTAATTTTTTTGAGAGGATGGGGGCATGGTTTCTATTTTATCGCGTGAGGCAGGGCTTTATTCACCACTACAAACTCCTTTTCAAAGCTCGCTCGATACCCTCCTAGGGAGCTTTGTTGCCCAGGCAAGCGACCCCAAAGCCCTGGCTGCCATGCTAGGAGGAGGTTTTGCTTATCGTTTTACCCGCCTGGCGAGCTTGCCCGTGGCGTCTTCTCTTTTGGCCAAAGGAAAATTTTTTTCACCTCTTCTTGTTCAAGCCAGTTCTTGTGGAGTGGCGCTTGCCACTGAATCCCTTACCTTTACAAGCATTCAACGCCAGTTGAATGCTTCGCCCAATCCTAGTTTTGGGAAAGACTGGCTTCATACGGCGATCTCTTTGGCCTCCTTAAAGATCTTTGGAAGTTTGGGCGAAAAACAAAATATTATTTTCCAACATTTACTGAGCGATGTGGGAATGCTGAGTGCTCATCGCCTAGCTTCCTGGGCTCGTGTGGAGGCTCCCTCTTCCGGAGATGTTTTCCAAGATTTAATCCACGCAGAAATGATGAACTGGCAAATGAAAGCAGGGATGGGAATGGTCTATAGCTTGGCCCCTGGGCTTTTTTCCGCCGAAAGATCTCTCGATTTAAACCTCAGCTCTCAAAAGAGGGCTTGGGCTCACCCCCTTTCTTTTTTGTGGTTTCCCGAGTTGGCAGGCGCTCCTCAGGGAATTCTGCCGTCTTTTCCTGACTTCAGGGAGAATCTTTATCAATCGAATGCTCAAGGAATGGAGGGAGGGCTTCCTTTAAAAAGGAGAGATCGAAGTGTGAAGCCTTGGATCACGGGGCTTTTAATTAATGCGGTCACTCGCACGACTCGTCGAGTGAGCGATGAATTCTTAGAACCCGAGGCCCTCCGAAGAAAATTGCTGAGTCGGCTTCCCTTAAGCCTTTGCACTCAAATCCAAACAAGAGGAAAAGGTTACGGCTTGGTTCTCATTCCCGGTATGTATAATCAGCCCGCCGATCCTGCTTGGATGAATTTAATGAGTGCGGCCTTTGAACAGGGTGGAGTGATTGTGAGTACGGCGGTGGGCAAAAACAGTGTGAAGCGTCAAGGCCTCTATTCCATGATCGGAGAAAATAAGCGGGTGTTGCAACCCAATTGGAGAATGGAAGTGGCACTCGTCATCGGCCGTTTAGCCCTTGCTTTGAAGGATCCGCGTCTTCTTCAAAAAGCAGACAAGCTAGTGATTGTAGGATATTCAAAAGGAGGTTTGCTCGGCCATGCCTTGAAAGCCTTGCAAGAGGCCTACGATAAAAATGGGGCTCTTCCTCCCTTGTTTTATGAGCTTTATCCGGGCTTGAGTGGCATTCCCCCTCAAGATTTACAAAGAGTGATGCAAATTCTTCCCAAGAGCAAATTTGTGCTCTTGGCTTCTCCGATCGAGGGAATTCCTTATAATATTTTGGTGAAATTAGCAGACGCTCTTTTGCTTGAAGGCTCTGCCCAAGCTTTTGAACAGAAAAAATTAAGGGCTTATTTCGATTTGCTGGGTCTAGGCCCTGAAGCCGTTCTTTTGGTTCATTCTCAAATGCCAAGCTTCATGGCTTCTTTGCTTCAATTTTCTCATCCGGGCAATATCATAGATGGCTTGGCGTATCGCCCCAGCACTTTTCTTTTTTATGGTTTGTCTTTTTTGATGAGGGCCCGTGAGGGAGATGCCCTCGTTAAAACTTCAGGGCGTTATCCGGTGAGGCTGATGCGGGGGCGCTATAATCATGTGGATATTGTGGTGAATCTTTCGGCCGCGACCGAGCTCCTTCAAATTATTTTTTCCCATATTTCTGCGGACTCCTCGCAATGACAGAGGTTTTTTGTAACTTTCTGACACAACTTAAAAGGAAGGAAGCCGATAAGTAACTATTCGTTGATACGAGGTATTGAAGGGGGCCCACACGATGGTTTCGATTTTAAATCGAACGCAGGAATCGTCTGCGATTTTGAGTTCCACTCAAATGCAGATGAATCAAACTTTAGGCAATTTTGTCGAGCAAGCAAGCGATGCAAAATTAGTCGTTCCCATGCTGCTGGGAGGCTTTAGTTGTCGCCTGGGGAAAATGGCGATTTTGGGCTCTGCCTCCAAGCTTCCCGCCTTTCTGCGAGAAATTCCGTTCTTAGTTCGAGGAAGTGCCGCCCTCTTTGGTTTGGCCAGCGAAGTAACGGCCTTTAGAGCAAGCAATACTTTTTTAAGGCGGGAGACAGGAGGGATTTTTGATGCCGATGGCTGGCTCGGTACTTTCACGGATTTCTTAGCTCTCAAAACCATGGGGCATTTAGGAGCCGGACAAAATCTCATGGTCACCCATATGGCTCAAAGTAACGCCATGGTGCTAGGACATGAGTTGTCTGCACGACTTGGATTTACGACTCATGAACGAGGTTCTTATTTAGAGAGACTCGTTCATGCACAGATCACCAATATTCAAATGAGCCTTGGCATGGCGATGGTTCATCATTTGAGCCAAGGAAGAATTTTGGCACATGAACGAGCCTTCGATCTTACAGCCAAATCGATGGAAACCCAATTTGCCGGGTTTTCTCGCACTTTTTTTCCTCCTCTTTCTTCTCCCCAATTTTTCACCACCACAGGATTTAGTTTTCCCTCCCAAACTTTGAGAGAAAGAAGCGCCCGTGACTTGAATAGCTTGAGTACGCAAACAGAAGATCCCAGAGAGCCAGCTTTAGGAGCGGCCTTGAGCCCAGAAGGGCAAGCAGCACCCAAGCCAGAATCAGAAGAAATTTCTCTCACCTTGCAAAAGCGTCTTTGGGAAGAGGCAGTGGCCGCCAAAAAAATCATCGATGCGAATTCTGTGATCATCCATGATTTTCACAATTGCTTTAACCCAGTGTCTTTATACATTGGCATCATACAAAGGGGCTTAGGAGCAGTGGCTGATATTCCGAATGAAGAATCGATGATTCCTCTGGCGGCACACATGCGTCGCCTTCAAGATCAATTAAGAAATATTGATGATGTAATGGAAATGGTGAGTAGAAATAGAAATACCATGATGCAAGAGGCTCTTATGCAGCCCATGCAAGTTGCCACGGCCAATACAAATCATTTGAAAAATGTTTTAGAAGGGGTGTTTCGCGTTTCTCTTCCCGAGCTTCATGTAACGCTTGCTTTGATTGAGCTCATTTTTAAAAGAACGCTCAATCCGAAAATCAAAACATTAGAAGATATATTCTTGAAAATAACAAATAAAGTTTCAAAAACCGATAAATTTGTCCAAGAAAAAATAAAAATTCTCGAAGGGGCAGATGCCCCCGCCCTTGTTTCTGTGGCCTCGGTGTTGGAAGAAGCTTGGTATTTTAGCGAAGCCGAACGCCAAAGGTCTGAAGTGCAAACAGCAAAAACCCAGCTTCCTTCACCCGATCTCTTGGTGCATGTGAATGAATATGCCTTAATCAATGCAGTGCTCAATCTACTCATCAATGCCTGCCATGCCATGAGGGGGGGATCAAATCGAGTACTCTCCCTTCAGGGTTTTCAAGACCCCGCGAATGCTTCTTATGTGGTGATCGAAGTGAAAGATACGGGAAGTGGCATTCCTGACGAACACCGCGATCGTATTTTTGAACCGAGCTTTACAACCAAAAGAACGGCGAGCGATATTTTGGCCTCGGATGTGGAGACTACACAACCTTTGGGCACAGGGATGGGCCTTTATATGGTGGCGGAAATGATCAAAAAATACGGGGGGAAAATAGAGCTAGAAAGCGAAGTGGGAAATGGCAGCACCTTTCGCATTTATTTGCATCGAATCGATCCAAGTCTGGGAGTGGTTGCCGAAACTGCAGCCCCGGAAGGCCAGCGAGGCAGAACTTATGGCCAACTCAGCTTTGAGAAATATATCGATGAAATTCGGGAGCTCTTAGGGAAGTGGGTCCAGATAGATAATGCTTTATCGCTCGAAAATGCCGAAACACGCGGAAGGCTTTTGGCGCAAGCCGCCCATGTGGCCCTCTTGAAGCTTCGTTACCCCGATTGTCAAAAGGCCCTCATCGCCATTCATCGTCAAATCGAGAGCGCTTACGCGCGGCTCGATTTTGAAATGATTGAGCATTATAAAAGAGCCTTAGATCCTTCGGTAGTGCATTATTTTAACCAGCTCCTGGCCTATGCCAATGGCTTGGTAAGCCCCTCTGATTATTTGGTGCCTTTGCTTGAGATGCCTTTTGATCTCCCGGGAATTTTTTATATCCCCCGTTCCGATTATTTAAGGACTAATTTTACCACTCAGTTCGCCAAAGGCCATGGTCAGCGAACGGTGGAGCAAACGGCCGATCTTTTCCGGGAATCGGGGGTGAGCAATCTCGCCGGCGCCTTTGTGGAAACATTCAATAACCGGCTGAATGCGTTTTCTTTGGGAATCACCCTTTTGAAAAAAATCGACCCGGAGGCAAAGCTCGAAGCACTACTCACCCGAGAGTTCGCAGAAGGATCTGCTCAACGGACCCAAAAAACTGTTTTGGGTGTATTGAGAGAGGCTCCTGAATATCGGAGGATCTTAATAGAAGGAAGTGGGCCTTTTCATGAAGCCTTTCTCCAAGCCTTGCTTTATGGGCCCGATAATCTTTTTACGACCTATCCCCTTTGGACAGAATTAAATGACATGCCACGCTCTGCCAGAGAACGATTGGGGCTCATCAAGCCTCCTTCTTTGCAAGAAATCATCAGCCGTTTGCCGGCAGACAAAAGAACTCCTCCGACTCAAAGCCCGTAAAAATTGTATCCTCACCGTCTGTTGACAAAGCTCTTTTTTGTCAGCTAACTATTTAATTTTAAGTTTTTTGAAATCGATGCCAGGGGCGGGGGGAGGAAATTTCAGATCCATTTTTTCGAGCGCGTTGAGTGTGAACTTTCCTACCACTAAATTGCGATACCACTTATGGTTGGCGGGAACCACAATCCACGGGGCATGCGCGGTGCTGGTGGCTTCAATCGTTTTCTCAAAATTTTTTTGATATTGTCTCCAAAATTTTCTTTCATTTAAATCGTTGAGCTTAAATTTCCATTGTTTTTCGGGGTCGCGCGCCCGTTCTTCTAAGCGCCGCTTCTGTTCGTCTTTTGAGATATGCAGAAAAAATTTGAGAAGAGCGGTTCCATTTTTATGGAGCAAATTTTCAAAGTCGTTGATCTCTTGAAAACGTTTTTTTTGAACTTTTTCTGAAATCAAACCATGAACGCGCGTAACGAGCACTTCTTCGTAATGAGATCGATTGAAGATTCCGATATAGCCTTTGGGGGGCACTTCTTGATGCACTCGCCACAAAAAATCGTGAGCACGTTCAAGAGAGCTTGGAATTTTGAAGGAGGCTATCTTACAACCTTGGGGGTTGAAGCCCCTCATCACATGTTTGATGCTTCCGTCTTTGCCTCCCGTATCCATTGACTGAAAAACAATGAGAAGAGATTGACTGGCGCTGGCAAATAAGCGCTCTTGCAGTTTGCTGAGTTTTCCTAAAATTTTCTGGGTGTGAAGCTCTGCTTGTTTGCATCCTGCCTCTGTAGAAGGGTAATCGCCACTTTCTTGAGGATGGATTCTATTTAAATGGAGTTTGGAATTGGGTTTTATGAGATATTTTTTCATCCTTCGACTCTTCCGACGGGACTCGAGACTATTCGCTCATTTTAGCAAAGCTAAAATTCGCTAAAGCCCTGGGTTCTCGTCCCTCGGAACAAAACATATTCTACTTGCGGAGCCGACGGGACTCGAACCCGCGACCTCTCGCGTGACAGGCGAGCGTTCTAACCAACTGAACTACGGCTCCATTCGCTTAGCTTGGCAAAGCCAAGCTGCGCTAAAGTCAAGGGGAGAATCCTCTCTCCCCTTGACAATCCCCATTGGAACTGAACTACGGCTCCATTAGATCGGGGATTCCCGATGGTCATCCAAATTTCTATTTTCTCACTTCGCTTGGCAAAGCCAAGCTGCGTCCCTTCACAACCCCATCGCGCTGCCCAGTTATTTTTACAGTGGGCGATGCTAAGGTTTGAACCTGCGACATCTGCTTAGTGCGGGCAGCGAGCGATTCGCTCGCGTCAGCAAAGCTGCCCCTCGCTTTATTGAAGGGGAGATCTTCTCCCCTTCACAACCCCATCGCGCTGCCCAGTTATTTTTACAGTGGGCGATGCAGGGTTTGAACCTGCGACATCTGCCTTGTAAGGGCAGCGCTCTACCGCTGAGCTAATCGCCCTCAAAAAGAAGGTGGCTCTAACAAGTTTAATTTTCTGGGTCAAGCAAGCTTTACCTCGCCTTTTTGGAAAGGTCAGTCAAAATTTTGCGGATTTCCTTTTCAAAGCCGTGCTCGGTGGGCCGGTAATAAATTTTGTCTTTTAATAGAGAGGGGAGATGCTCTTGGTCCGGCACTTTTCCATCATGGTCATGGGCATATTGGTAACCTTTTCCATAATTCAATTCCTTCATGAGTTTTGTGGGCGCATTTCTTAAATGAAGGGGGGTAGGGAGCGAGCCGTATTCTTGGAGATCCTTTTTTGCCATTTTGTAGGCCATATAACTGGCGTTGCTCTTGGGAGCGCTTGCCAAATAGGTAGTGGCTTGGGCGAGTGGAATCCATCCTTCAGGCATGCCCACAAAATCATAGGCTTGCATGGCGGCAATGGCTACTTGAATGCCTTGAGGATCGGCGTTTCCCACATCTTCGGAGGCAAAAATCACCAGGCGGCGGGCCACAAATAAAGGATCTTCGCCGGCTTCTAGCATTCGAGCGAGCCAGTAGATGGCCGCATCGGGATCGGAGCCCCTCAGGCTCTTAATAAAAGTAGAAATGACATTATAATGTTCTTCTCCATTTTTATCATAAAGGAGGGCTTTTTTCTGAAGGGCCTCTTCGGCGATTTGAAGAGTAATCGTCTTTTCACCCTCTCCTTCAAGGGGGGGAGTTTGAATGAGTGAAGCCGCCACTTCCAGGCAATTGAGCATTCGCCGAGCATCGCCTTCTGTAGCAGAGAGAATGAAAGTCTTCGCTTTTTCTTCAATGGTTAAATCTTGCAACTTCAAGTGATCTCTCAATTCGAGGAGGCCCCTTTCTAAAAGAATTCCCAGCGCTTTTTCATCGAGGAGTTTTAAAGTAAGCACACGCGTGCGAGATAAAAGAGGGCCAATCACTTCAAAAGAGGGGTTTTCGGTGGTGGCGCCAATGAGAGTGATTGTTCCCTCTTCAATGTGGGGCAGAAAAGCATCTTGTTGGGCTTTGTTAAAGCGATGGATTTCATCGACAAACAAAATACTCGGTTTATTTTGATATTTTAAATCAAGTTTTGCTTGATCAATAATGGCTCTTACTTCTTTCACCCCAAAAAGCACGGCGGAGAAAAAATGAAATTTTCGTTGGGTGTAGTGGGCAATCAGGTGAGCGAGCGTGGTTTTGCCGGTGCCAGGAGGCCCCCACAAGATAAGGGAGGGAATTTGGTCTGACTCAATCATTTTTCTTAAGGGCCCCTTTTCTCCTAGAAGGTGTTCTTGGCCGACAAAATCTTTGAGGGTGTGCGGGCGAAGGCGCTCCGATAAGGGAGCATGGGATTTTTGCTTTGGAGTATCGAAGAGATCCATGTTTAAACCTTATCTCAAACAATGAGAGGATTTTACAATATCCTATTTTTAAGAAATAGTTTTCCTTGAGTGTAGGCTAAAAGCCATGAGAAGTTAGAGTTATGCTCGAAAGCATTTCGATCCGACATTTTGCCATCATTGATCTTTTGGATTTGGAATTCAAACCGGGGCTCAATATTTTATCGGGAGAGACGGGAGCGGGCAAATCGATCATCCTCCAAGCCTTGAATTTGCTTTTGGGGGGTCGCGCTTATTCAGATTTAATTCGAAGTGGGGAAGAAGAGTGTGAGGTGTCGGCTGTGTTCGATATTTCTAAAATTCCCTGCCTCAAAGATTTTTTGAAAAAGCAAGATTACCCCGCCGAAGAAGCTCTCATTATTCGGCGGCTTATTCAGCGTTCCGGCAAGGGAAGAATATGGCTAAATGATAAAGCGTCTACGGCGAGCACGCTTCAAGAACTCGGAAAATACTTGATCGATTTAGTGAGTCAGCACGAATCCCAACTTTTTTCCGAAGAAATGCCGCAAGTTTATCTGGATCAGTTCGCTAAACATTCCGAAATACTTGCGGCTTACCAAGAAAAATACCACGAATTTTTAGAAATAAAGGCGCAAGAGACTAGAGTCGAGCTTCAGATGAAAGAAGCGAGAGAGCGCGAAGATTTATATCGCTTTCAACTCCAAGAAATTCAACAAGCCCAATTGAAGAAAGGCGAAGAAGAAGAGATTCATCAGGAAAGAAAAATTTTAACCCATGCTTCCAAGCTTGCAGAAGGGCTCACCAATATCGAATCGATGCTTTATTCGGCGGGTGATTCGGCGACTGATCTTGTTGGGAAATCCCAAAATGTGCTTTCTCGTCTTGCTGATATTGATCCTCTCTTGGGTGGCGAAGCCCAAAAGCTGGCGCTGTTAGGAGATACTTTAGCTGAAACAAGCCGTTTTCTCCAAAATTATCTTCAAAAGATCGATTTTGATCCGGAACGCCTCTCTCAAATGGAAGAGCGGCTCGATCTTATTTTGAATCTTAAGAAAAAGTTTGGAGGAAGCCTTGAGGCGGTCTTTGAAAAGGAAGCAGAACTCTCCCTGAAAGTAGGGCTCCTTGAAAACCAAGATCATATTCTAGAAGAGTGGAAGGCCAAGCGAGCCGAAGCCCAAAGACAGCTTTTGCAGCGCGGGCAGCGCCTACGTGCTTCGAGAGTGGAAGCTGCCCGGAAATTATCGAAAATTTTGGAAAAAGAATTAATTCAGCTGGCCATGCCCAGCGCGAAGTTTGAGGCGAGAGTGCTTCCCTTAGAATCTGAAGAAAGCCTTGCTTTTTCGCCCTCCGGATTAGATCGCGTCATTTTTTATATTTCTCCCAATAAGGGGGAAGAGCTCAAATCGATGACTCTCATCGCTTCGGGAGGGGAACTCTCGCGTATTTTGCTGGCGCTCAAAAGTGTGGCACGCGATCCAAGCTCCGCCGCAACTTTTGTCTTTGATGAAGTCGATACGGGAATTGGAGGGGCGGTCGCGGAAGGTGTGGGTAAAAAACTCAAAAAATTAGCCCAAGTCTCCCAAGTGATTTGCATTACCCATCTTCCCCAAATTGCCGCTTGCGGGGATGTGCATTATCAAATTTCGAAGGTAGAGAAAAAAGAGCGCACGGCCACCCAAGTGAAGTTACTCGATGAAAGCGAGCGGGAAGAAGAGATTGCACGGATGCTCGCCGGAGTTAAAATTACGGAGAAGGCGCTTTTGCATGCGCGTGAGTTAATTAAAATGATGGCGTAAATTTTATTTATGAACTTTCAAAAAATTATTCAATCGTTCAAAGAAAAACTTTCCCGCAAAAAGGCCCCTGAGTTTGAGATTTTCTTAAATTCCGAACAAGAAGTGGAAGTGGAAGTGAAAGAACAAAAACTCAATGCCTTGAATGCCTCCGAAAGTATGGGGGCTTCGATTCGGGTGATTGTAGATAAGAGGTTGGGTTTTGCCTACACCACCGATTTTTCTGAAAGCTCGCTTGAAAAGGTGGTGGAGCAAGCGTTGGCCACTGCCCAATATTCGAATCAGAGGGAATTTCTCCAGTTGGCGACGAAACAGCCCGAAGCCCCCTCTATGAATTTGCGAGATTTTGACAAAAATTTCTCTACTACTTCCCAAAATTTGCGTCTTCAAAAAGCGATGGAGATGGAAAAAGCCGCTTTGAGCCTCGATTCTAAAATCCAAAGGGTGCGAGGGGCGTCTTTTGCGGGCTCTCTTTCAGAGGTTTTTTTAGTCAATTCCTGGGGAGTGGAGAGGCATCATCGAAAAACAATGAACGTCTTGTCTTTGATGGCGGTGGCCGAAGAAGAAAAAGAGGCCGAAGGCGTTTTTGAGTTTGGCTTTTCTTCTTTTTTAGAAGAGTTGATCCCGGAGGAAATCGGAGAAAAAGCAGCGCAAAAAGCCCTTCGATATTTGGGAGGAAAGCCTGGCAAAACCTTGAAGGGCCCGGTGCTTTTAGATCCTCTCGTTGCCGCCGAGATTTTGGAGGTGCTCGCCCCCAGTTTCTTTGCGGATAATTTAATTAAGAAACGCTCTTTATTCGAAGGAAAACAAAATCAGAAAATTCTTTCTTCGAATATGACGCTGATCGACGATGCCTGTTTCATCGGCGCTTATGCCTCTTTTCCTTTTGATGGAGAAGGCATGCCGAGTCGAAGCACGCGAGTGGTAGAAGGGGGCGTTTTTAAAAGTCCGCTGGCCGATTTAGAATATGGCGCTCGCCTGGGCCTTTCTTCCACCGGCTCCAGCGAAAGGGAAAGCATGAAAAGGCCTCCCCAAATTGGACATTCCAATTTTTATGTTCAGCCGGGAAAGTTTTCTTTTGAAGAATTGGTGAAAAAAACACAAAGAGGGGTCTACATCACGGAGCTCATTGGAATGCATACGGCAAGCCCCATTTCCGGAGATTTTTCTGTGGGAGCCCAAGGATTTTTGATTGAAGGGGGAGAAGTGAAGCATGCTTTAAAGCAAATGGCGCTTTCCGGAAATTTAAAGGAGATGATGAATCGCGTTCAAGAAGTGGGTTCGGATTTACGTTTTTATTTTAAAGTGGGTTCTCCCACGCTTTTGATTGAAGAAATGGATGTGGCGGGAGCTTAAAGTCATATGGATATCCAAATTCATTGACCGCTTTTTTTTCATCCACTATACTTTTCATAAACCTTTTATCAGTTTTAAAAAGTCATGATCAAAATTGAATCATACGGTCTCTCCAACGTGGGAATGAAACGCAGCCATAATGAAGATCATTATTTGGTGAATGATGAGCTGAAACTTTATGTCGTGGCAGATGGAATGGGAGGGCATTTGGGAGGAGAATTTGCCTCTAAAATGGCCGTGGCCACGGTTGAAGAAGTGGTGCAAAGGCTAAACGGCCCCAAGGCCACTTTGGTGGCAGGCGTGAATTCGGAAGAAGCCTCTTACGGCGAAAGGCTTCGCTTTGCGATTCGAGAAGCCGGCCGAAGAATTTATGATCAATCCCTCTACGACGATGGCTTGAAGGGAATGGGAACTACCACCGTGGCCAGCTATGTAAAAGAGAATCAAGCTTTTATCGCCAATGTGGGCGATTCTCGTGGCTATTTTATCCGGGATGGTAAAATTAAGCAGATTACTGAAGATCATTCTTTGGTGAGTGAGCAAGTGCGCGCCGGAATTTTATCGGCCGATGATGCCAAGGGCCATCGTTTGAAAAATATTATTACCCGATCGGTGGGCTACCAAGAAGAGGTAGATCCCGATATGAAGGTCTTAGACCTTCAGCATGGCGATAAAGTTTTGATGTGTTCCGATGGCCTTTCCAATTTAGTGGAAGAACGTGACATTTTAGAGGCCCTTTCAAAAGGGCCCTTAAAAGAAGCTTGCGAAAATTTAGTGGCTTTAGCCAATGAACGGGGAGGAGATGATAATATCACCGTCGTTGTTTTTCAAGCCATTGAAATTAATTAGTATTTTAAATCTTGACCCCAACCCTCCTCTCTGTTACCTTGCCTCCAAAACAACCTTCATTTTTAACTAAGATTTGACTCTTTTTAACTTTCCTTATCTCTCCAGCTAAAAAGTACGTCCCTTTTTAGGAAAGCCGCCGATAACTAAGAGTCAAAACAACATTCGGGCAAGAAGAGTAGGTAAGTAAGGAGCTTCTTATGAATCGATATAGCGTGCTCGTGATTCCTGAAAATCATTTAGAGTCTAAAAGATTTCATGTGCCCAAATTTGCCGTTCATTTAGGTATTTTGGGTTTTGCGCTTCTCTTAATGTTTACCACGGTGATGAGCTGGGGTTTTCTCCATTACCGTAAAATGGCGATTCAAGTGAGTGGGGGTTCCTATGCCGATGAAGCATTTAAATCTCAATTGTTGTCTAAGGTGGGGAGTCTTGAAGATTCCTTAAAACGCACTCAACAATTTGCGAGTCGCTTAGAAACCATGGTGGGCGTTGATTCTGGCAAATTGAAATTAGGCGTTGGCCCCTTAAGTGAGCATGATGATTTTGAAAAATATTTAGACAAAATCAGTAAGCTTCCTAAGCCAAATGATCCCCAACTTTTTTCAAATTCTTCCAACCTTTATAATAAACTCGGTTCTAAAATTGACGAGCTTTCCGAATTTGCCATGGCGCTCGAAACTCGTGTGAACGAAGTTTATGAGCTCGGCCAAGATAAACTTTCTTACTGGACCTCCACCCCTTCGATTTGGCCGGTTCAGGGTTGGGTGACCAGCGAGTTTGGTGCTCGTTATTCTCCTTTTACCGGGCTTCCAAAATTTCATGAAGGGGTGGATATTGCCGCTCCTTATGGGTCTCCCATCTATGCTCCGGCAGATGGCATGATTTCGTTTGCGGGGGGCAAGGGAGGATACGGCAATGCCTTAATTCTCGATCATGGTTATGGCGTTTCTACTCTTTATGGGCACACTTCCTCTCTTTATGTGAAGGAAGGCGAAAAAATTAAGCGCGGCCAGATGATTGCTGCGGTAGGAAGTTCTGGAGCCTCTACGGGCCCCCATTTACATTATGAAGTTCATGTCGACGGTGTTCCCACCGATCCTATGAAATTTGTGTTGAAATAAGCTTGCCCCCCTGGCATGCGCTCTGCTTTCCTTTTGACTCCTTTTCATTTTTAGGTTACCGAAGAAACCCATTATGTTCAGTGCCTTGGCGCGTAAAATTTTCGGTAGTAAAAATGAAAGAGAACTCAAAAGAATTTATCCTCTCGTGGGGCGTATCAACGAATTAGAAAATTCGCTCCAAACCCTTTCTAGCGATGAACTGCGCGCCAAAACCTTTCACTTTAAAGAGCGCCTCTCCCAGGGAGAAGCACTCGATTCGTTACTTCCCGAAGCTTTTGCTGTTGTGAGGGAAGCTTCCAAGCGAGTGCTTGGCATGCGCCATTTCGATTCTCAACTCATAGGAGGCGTGGTTCTTCACGAAGGAAAAATAGCGGAAATGAAAACCGGGGAAGGTAAAACTTTGGTGGCCACTTTACCTGTTTATCTCAATGCCCTTGAAGGAAAGGGCGTTCATGTCATCACCGTCAACGATTATTTGGCTCGCCGCGATTCCGAATGGATGGGGCAACTCTATAAGTTTTTAGATTTAAGCGTGGGCGTTATTGTTCATGGGCTCGACGATGCCGAGCGCCAAGAAAATTATCGCGCCGATGTCACCTACGGCACTAACAATGAGTACGGGTTTGATTATTTGCGCGACAACATGAAGTTTGAACTCTCTCAGTATGTCCAGCGCGATTTGAATTATGCCATTGTCGATGAAGTAGATAGCATTCTGATCGACGAAGCGCGCACGCCGCTTATTATTTCGGGTCCTACCGAAGAATCGACCGATAAATATTTTCGCATCGATCGTATTATCCCGAGTTTGAAAAAAGAAGCTGATTACACCATCGATGAAAAAAGCCGAACAGTCGTGCTCACCGATGCGGGGGTGGCTCATGTTGAGAAACTTTTGGGCGTTCAGAATCTGTTCGATCCTATCCACATGGAAACCTTGCATCATGTGAATCAAGGCTTGAAGGCGCATACCTTATTCAAGCGCGATGTGGATTATGTGGTGAAAGATGGCGAAGTGATGATCGTAGATGAATTCACCGGCCGCCTTATGCCCGGCAGGCGCTGGAGTGATGGTTTGCATCAAGCGATCGAAGCCAAAGAAAAAGTAAATGTCGAAAACGAGAATCAAACATTGGCGACCATTACCTTTCAGAATTATTTCAGGATGTATAAAAAACTTGCAGGCATGACCGGCACCGCAGATACCGAAGCGGCCGAATTCAGTAAAATCTATAATCTCGATGTGATGGTGATTCCTACGCATCGCCCCATGGTGAGAAAAGATCATCCCGATATGATCTATAAAAATGAGCGAGGCAAGTTTAAGGCGGTAGGCGAAGAAGTGGTAGAATGCCACGAGCGGGGCCAGCCTGTGCTCGTGGGCACCATTTCGATCGAGAAATCCGAAGTTCTCTCTGCGATGCTTTCTAGGCGAGGCATTAAGCATCATGTCTTGAATGCCAAGCATCACGAGAAAGAGGCGGAGATTGTCGCCCAAGCGGGGCGCTTCAAGGCCGTAACGATTTCTACCAACATGGCGGGCCGTGGAACCGATATTCTTCTCGGCGGAAACCCAGAGTTTTTGGCCAAGACAAAAGTGGGCAAGGAAGGAAGCTCAGAGGAATACGAGCAAGCCACCCTGCAATTCAAGAAAATTTGCGAAGAAGAAAAAAAGCAAGTGGTGGAAGCCGGAGGGCTTCACATTATAGGAACTGAGCGCCATGAATCACGCCGCATTGATAACCAGCTTCGAGGCCGGGCGGGCAGGCAGGGAGATCCGGGTTCCTCGCGATTTTATATTTCGCTAGAAGATGACTTGATGCGCATTTTCGGTTCCGATCGCATTGCGAGTATGATGGATAAGTTGGGCATGGAAGAAGATGAGCCCATCTTTCACCCCTGGATCAGCAAGGCAATTGAAAATGCCCAAAAGAAAGTGGAAGCCCATAATTTTGATATCCGAAAGAATGTGATTGAGTACGACGATGTGATGAACCAGCAACGCGCAACGGTTTATAAGCTCCGCCGGGAAATTTTGGCGAGTAACCAGCCTCACAGCAGCGTTGAGGGAGAGGCTCCGACGCAAGCCTCCATGATCGACACCAAAGAAAAACTCACCGACATGCTCGATCAAATTGCCCAAGATATTTCGTTTTCCTTCGAGCCCGACAAAAACGAAACATGGGATTTAAAAGGCATGAACGAACGAATATTCAAGCTTTTTGGTTACCGGCTCGAAGAGATTCCCCATTCAGAAGAGATGAACTCCGACCAAATCGGGGAAATCATTTTTAATAAGGCGCTCGATTTTTACGAAGAAAAGGAAAAAAAAGTGGGCGCAGAGATATTGCGCCACATCGAGAGAGTTGTTCTTTTGCAAACCTTAGACACTTTATGGAAGGACCATCTCTTGAATATGGATCATTTGCGCGAGGGGATTGGCCTTAGGGGTTATGCGCAAAAAGACCCCATTGTAGAATATAAGAGGGAAGGCTTCGCGCTTTTTGAATCGCTCATCACCCAAATGAATGAAGACGTGGTAGAAAAACTTTTTCATGTGCAAATTGAGCATCGAGATGCACAAGAGTTAGAAGAGCGCCATCGGCCCCAACCCATGTATCTGGGGAGGGGAAATCTTCCGTCTTTAAACCCTTTGGGCTCGGCGCAAGGAAAGCCCGCCGATTCAAAATCGCCACCTCCGGCCCAGCCTGCTCAACGCCAATATCCAAAAGTGGGGAGAAATGAGCCTTGCCCTTGCGGGAGCCAAGAAAAATATAAGAAGTGCCATGGAAAATAATGAGAGGGCGGCCCTCCGCCCTTAAAAAAGATGTCGGAGCAAAAAAGAAATGGTAGGAAAAATTCGAATCAAAGGTTTTAAATTCGCTGGGATTCATGCAGGTATCAAAGAAAATCCCCACAAAAAAGATTTAGCTCTCATCTGTTGCGACGTTCCCTGCCAAGTGGCGGCTACCTTTACTAGCAACCTTGCCAAAGCTGCTCCGGTGATTCTCGATGAAAAGAAAATGAAGAAGGCACTTTGCCAGGCCATTATTATGAATAGTGGGAATGCAAATGCTTGCACGGGGAATTTAGGGCTCAAACATGCCCAAAGTATGATCGATGAAACTGCCCAATGCCTGAAAATTCCGTCTCATTTAGTGTTTGTTGCTTCCACTGGAAAAATCGGTGTATCGATGCCGATCGAAAAAATCAAGAAAGGGATCCGTCAGCTGGCTTCTCTTCTCGATGAAAATTCCATTCAAGAGGCTGCCCAAGGAATTCTTACCACTGATTTTTTTCCTAAAGTGTCTTTTGTAAAGGTAAAACGAGGGAAAATTTCTTATAGCATCGCGGGTTTTGCAAAAGGGGCGGGAATGATCGAGCCTGCGATGCAGCCTTCTTCAAGTGCCAGCGGGCTTCATGCCACGATGCTTGGGTTTTTTATGACAGATTTAAATGTTCCGGCAAAATTACTTCAAGCGATTTGGAATCGGGTGGTGGAGGCCACCTTCAACCGCATTACGGTAGATGGAGATATGTCCACCAACGATACGGCCATTTTACTTGCCAGTGGCTTAGCGGGAAATTCTTCTCTGAAGGCTCTTTCGAAAGAGGCAAAAGAATTTGAGGAAAACTTAAAAAAAGTGGCCATCGATCTTGCTTTGAAAATGGTAGAAGATGGCGAAGGTGCCACCAAAGTGGTGGAGCTTATCGTAAAAGGGGCTCGCAACGAAAAAGAGGCGAGAAATATCGCCTATAAGGTGGGGCGATCCCAGCTTGTGAAGACTTCTTTTTTTGGGGAAGATCCTAATTGGGGGCGCTTGCTCGCAGCGGTGGGTTATTCAGGGGAAAAAGTGAATCCTCGCAAAGTCGATATTTATTATGGAAAAGTGAAACTTGTTTCAAAGGGTTTGGGCCTTTCCAAGGCAGCGGAGCGTAAAGCGCATCAAGTGATGAAGAGCAAACACTTTCAGGTCACCTTAGACCTTAAACAAGGCAAATCTTTTTTTAAGCTTTGGACCTCCGATCTTACCTACGATTATGTGAAGCTAAACGCAGAATACCGAACTTAAAAAATGTCTTTCCATGAATCCGTTTGCCGAATTTGTATCCCCGTATTAAAATTTGTTAAAGTAAGTTAAAGCATTTTCTGCTTTAATCACTATTAGGAACTTTCCTTGGAAGCCTTGCCGATGTAAAATGAGCCTATTTTAGAAGCCATTCTATGCCCAAGTTTAAATTCGACAACATCAATGAATTAATCACCAAATACAGCGATCTCGTGCTTGCGGCGGTGGTCATTGTCGTTTTGAGTTTGGTGATCATCCCGCTTCCGCTTTGGCTCAATGATATTTTGCTCACCATCGATATTTCCTTGAGCGTCTTAATTTTGCTAGTGGCTCTCTATATTTCCGATGCCTTGAAAATTGCTTCTTTCCCCACCATTTTGCTGATCACCACTCTCTACCGCTTGTCTTTGAATATTGCAGCGACGCGTTTGATTTTATCCGAAGGAGAAGCGGGAGAAGTGATTCATGCCTTCGGAAGTTTTGTCGTAGGGGGAAATTATGTGGTGGGCGGCATTTTATTCCTCATCATTACCCTCGTGAACTTCATTGTTATTGCTAAAGGAGCGGAGCGTGTTTCGGAAGTGGGGGCCCGTTTTACCTTAGATGCCATGCCTGGCAAGCAGATGAGTATCGATGCCGACTTACGCGCAGGTATTATCAATATGGAGCAAGCGATGGAGCGCCGCTCGATTTTGCAGCGCGAAGCTCAAATGTACGGTGCGATGGATGGTGCAATGAAATTCGTGAAAGGGGATGCGATTGCGGCCATTATCATCACCGTTATTAATATTATCGGCGGTTTAATCATTGGCGTGATGCAACGGGGCATGGATTTTACTCAAGCGATTCAAACTTACACGACGCTCACCATCGGAGATGGCATGGTGGCCCAAATCCCCGCCCTTATGATTTCGGTTGCAGCGGGCATTGTGGTCACTCGAGTGGCTTCCGAAAACAAGGAATCTAATCTTGGCCGTGAAATCGTGGGCCAAGTCACTTCTTATCCCAAGGCCATTGTGATCACAGCCATTTTGCTTTTTATTATGGCGCTTATTCCAGGGCTTCCTCACCTAGCTTTTTTCATTTTATCGGGAGTTTTAGGCACCATCGCTTATTTTCTCACTCGCACTAAGAAAAGCGAGTCTCAAGAGCTGGCGGATGTCCCGAAGGAACAAGTGGTGAAGAAGGCCATTGAGAAGCACGGCGATGTCTTGCCCTTTATCATGCCTTCTCCGATTTCACTAGAAGTAGGAGAGGCCATTATTCCTTGGGTGGATGATACGCAAGACGGAGGCCGCTTCATCAATGAGCTCATCCCTCTTTTGAGGCATGGGCTTTATTACGAATTGGGCGTGAATTTTCCCGGTATTCAGGTGCGTGGGCAAAATGTAGATATGGAGCCCGAAAGCTACATTATTAATATTAACGAAGTGCCGGTCGCAAAAGGAAAGGTTTACCGCGCTTGTATTTTGGTGGGCGAACCTTTGGAGCAGCTCTCTCTTTTCAATATCAAAGGAGTGGAAACCATCCATCCCATCGATGGTTCGATTGTCACTTGGATTTCGGAGGAACATAAAGAAACCGCCATTCAAGCGGGTTTTCGGATGTGGGACATCGCAGAATATTTGATTTTACATCTTTCCTATATCTTAAGGAAGCATGCCCACGAGTTTTTGGGTCTCCAAGAAATTCAGACCTTGCTCACCGAGCTTGAGAAGTCCCATCCGGCCTTGGTGAAAGAGCTTGTCCCCAAAGTGATTACGGTTTTGCAGCTCTCCGAAATTTTCCAGCGCCTCGTCCAAGAAGAAATCGCTATCCGCGATTTAAAATCGATTTTCTCCACGCTCGCTCAATGGGCAGAGGTGGAGAGGAATACCCTGATACTCACCGAGCATATCCGTTCGGGGCTAAAGCGCTACATCACCCATCGTTATGCGGGCCATTCCAATACGCTTGCCGTGTATTTGCTCGACCCTGACATTGAAGATCAGGTGAGGAATGCCGTGCGAACCACCGAAAAGGGAAACTACTTGGCCTTAGAGCCCGAGGTAACGCAAGAAATTGTGGAAGCTGTGGGAAAAGAAATCGCTTCCCATCCTTTTCCTCCAGGGGCTCGCCCTCCGGTGATTTTAACGACGGCCGAAATCCGGCGATATTTCAGGAAGATTATCGAATTGGAATTTCCCCAACTCGCCGTGCTTTCTTATCAGGAGCTTTCTGAAAATCTGCGCATTCAACCTATTGCGCGGGTGGGTTTATTGAAACAGTAAACATCACTTCATTACAATGCTAATAATGCCCACGAGTGCAAAGAGTAAAACCAACACTCCCACTCCGATGAGCACTTTTTCGATGAGTGAAAGCCCTTCGCTTTGGGAGATGAGGTTTCCCATTACAGATCTCAATTGAGTGACATCGCCCGGGCTTTGAGAAGGGGCTTCTGAACTTGCTGCTTCAGGATGCTGTGGTGCTTGTTCGGCGGCTATCGTATCGGAAGCTTCTTGTTCAGCTTGGGCCTTTTCTTCGTCTTCCTTCACTTTTGCTTCTTTTTCTTTTTTCTTTTGAGCAATTTCCATCATTTCGGATTCGCGCAAGGCCGCTTCCTTCTTTTTACGGGAGATTTCTTCGCTGATGGCATCGATGTTGATGTCTTGTGGGTTTCGATAGATAAGCTTTACCGTACCGAGCAGTATTTTATCCCCGTCTCGAAGAAGTTTTTCCGCCACTTTTTCATTGTTTACAAAACAACCGTTTCGGCTGTTTAAATCTACGATGACAATGCCTCCCCATTTTTTGATGAGCTTGGCATGGCGCCTCGAAATGACCGGATCATCGATCTGAAGGCTGCAGTTGGGATCGCGCCCGATATCCATTTCTTCTGAATTTTCACCAAAAAGTATTTTTTTTCCTTCAGCGCTGCCATTCAAGACTTCAAGGCTCGGAGCAGAATCTTTATCGAGGGCTCGAAGCACTTTCTTGATCATCTTGATTTCAATAATATCAGTATCGGTATCTTCCTCGATGGGTTTGTTAAGGCCCTCTTCGAGAAGCTGAAAACTGATCTCGTAATTTTCAATTTTAATGAGATCGCTTGAGCGGAGAAGATGTTTTTCGATAGAGCGAATTCGTTTACCATTGAGGTAAGTGCCATTACCGCTTTTTAAATCGATGAGGAAATAGTCGTCTCCATCTTTCACGATTTCAGCATGCTTGCGGGAGATACTTTTATCGGCGAGCTCGATATCGCAAGTACCTGTTCGACCAATGGTGATGGTATCTTGCGGGAGGTTATAGACTTGTTCTTCCTGCGTTTTTTGGTTTTTAACAAGCAATCGGGGAATCAAAATTTTACCTCATTTAGAGCATTGGGGAACCATGGGAGCAACACTTTGCTTTTCGCGACTGAACTCGTCAGGGGCTTCCTTCATAAAACGGCATAAAAACTTTTCAGCTTCCGCGCGGTTTCCATTCTCCCCTTCAAGAAGGCCTAAAGCAAGCAGGCTCCTATAATGATTGGGATTCATTTGCAGGGCTTTCCCAAACCAATCTTTCGCAAGAGGAAGGTTTCCGGTTTTTTTGTAAGTATAAGCAAGATTGTAGGCGGCTTCTGCATTGTGCGGGTCGAGCTCGATCGCTTTTTGAAAATCAGAAATAGCCCCTTGAGTGTTGGATTGAGCCAGTTTTAAGAGACCGACATTATAATACACATTTCCATTGGTGGGCTCTGTTTGAAGAGCTAAGTTGAGTTCTTGCTCCGCCAAAGGGTAATTTTTTTCATTGAGATAATGAATTCCCAAAAGAAGATGAGAGGTGGCGTTGTTGGGTTGATTTGCCATGGCGCGATTGAGGGCTTCTTGGGCCTTCGCAGGATTGCCTTGTTTTTGGTAGAGTTGAGAAAGGGCGAGCCATGCCTCCGGACTATTAGGGTTTGTTTCAACCGCCACCTTAAAGCGAATGAGAGCGTCTTCCATCTGACCTGTTTCCATATAGAGATGCCCCAGCTCTAAAGAGGCAAGATAGTAATTGGGATTGGCTTCCGTGGCGCGTTTGAAGGCATCGATGGCATCTTTCATACGGTCTTTTTGGTTGAATTTTAAAATTTGAGTTTTGTAAGCAAGCCCAAGGTTATAGTAGGCATCTGCATATTTTTTATTGGCAGCAATCGCTTTGTGAAAACAATCAATTGCTTTATTGTAATTTCCTTCAGCCGCGTATAAGGTGCCTAGGCCTGTCCAGGCGCCGGCATATTTACTATCTATTTTAAGAGCCTGATTAAAGGCATCCCTCGCATTTGGATAATCCTTCTTAAATTTGTAGGCGACTCCCAGGTTATTCCAGGCTTCGATGTATTCCGGAGAAATCTCAACTGCCGTTTTAAATTCGAAAATGGCCTTATCGACTTGTTGCTGGCTTAAATATTGAGCCCCCTGATTATTGTGAAAGACAGCGCGGTCTTGAGGCCTCACCACATATTTTGCTGGGAGCTTCGAAGATAAAAGCAACCCTGTGAGGGAAAAAATAATGAATAGAGTTGTTAAAGGGAGAAAATTTTTGTTCATAGAAGTTAAGAAAAGTTCAAAATTATAAATTTGAAACAGCCCATCGTCAAGGAATTATCCTTTATTTTATTTGCAATATCAATGTATTATGTTACTTATGAGTTTGGTTTTGTTGAAGGCAAATTGAAGGAAAGGTTTTTAGGCTCGCTGATGAAAGGTTCAAACAAGTCCCCCCTCGAAGAAGCAACTCTCATTAAAGCTTTCGATGATTTTGAAAAGCCTAAGGATGTAAACCGGGGCCCTGAGGCCTACCCCCTGCTTGAAATTGTGAATGGGCCCAAACAGGGGAGCTGGTTTACTTTGGCCCATCAACGCGAAGTCTCGCTCGGCCGAGCCAATGTAAATAGCATTGTCTTAGAAGATAATAGTGTTTCACGTTCTCATGCCGTGATTCATGAGTTAGAAGGGAAGTATTTTGTTAAAGATGTAGGTTCGCGCAACGGAACTTTTGTCAATGAGAAGAAAATTCAAGAAGATTTTCAATTAAAGCAGGGAGATATCGTTAAAGTGGGTATTTATACCCTGCGTTTTCTCCAAGAAGCCGCCGAAGATCTTCCCTTTCGAGAAGAGGAAGAAAATTCAAGTCCGAGGCATTCGGTGGATTCTAATGCTTCAGAAGTAAATCTCAATATCGATGCCATCGAGAAAGCCGCTTCAGAATCGGATTCAGAACCTGAGCCAGAAGCAGATTTGGACAAACAAGCACAACTTCCCGTTGAAATTCCTTCGAGCGTAGCGGCTCAAATTCCAATTTCCAAAGCTCCTGTAGAAAATAGGGCCCTCAAGAATTTAAGCTATTTATTGATCACTCTCATTTTGCTGGGCGGGATCGGATATACTTTTTATCGCTTTTATATCAAAAAAAGAATCAACGTTGCACAAAAAACACTACCTGCTTCACCCGCTGTGAATTCTCTCTCTCAAAATCTTCCTTCCTCTGAACAAACTTCTCCGGTGATTCAAAGCCCTGAACAAATTTCACCACAAGTAGTGCCCGTTCAAACAGGCCCCACGGTTCCTGTATTTTTAGAGGTGAGTGCTGATCTCCTTTCTGCCAAAATTTTTTATCAAGGCAAAGAATTGGGAATGACCCCTTTTAAGATCAATGTTTTAGTTCCGATGGGCAGTGTTCAGGAACTCGTAGCCGTTTATCATTTTACAGAATTTAATCAGGATTTTAGTGAGAAAAAAACTTTCACTGTTTCTAAACAAGATGAGCTGATCAGTGTTGCTTTTACAGGCTCTGTGGGAAGCTTGAATTTCAAAAGCCTTCCCAAAGATGTTCAGGTCTATTTGGAAGGAAGTTTTGCTTCTAATCAACTTAAAACCCAGGCCTCCAAATTATCCGATATTATTTATAATCGGCCGATTAGCCTTCCTTTTGGAAACTATGCCTTAGAAATGAAAAAGCCCGAGAGACTAGAAGGTTCTGAAACGGTGGTTGATGTGGTGAAATATCGAAGAGAATTTTCACTTTCCAAAGAGAACCCTACTTTTGAAATAGCGCTCGGCGACCCAGACTTAAATGTTTTCCCTGCGAAAATTAAAACAAGTCCGGAAGAAGCAGAAGTGTGGGTGGATGGGAAAAAAGTGGGAGATACCCCTTTCGATGGAAATCTTCCTTTGGGCAAACATAAACTCATTCTTAAAAAAGATGGCTTCTACGACCATGAGCAAGAACTTGCCATGACCATGAATACTCCTTTTAGCGCAGAAGTTCCTCTACGCACATCGGAGGCCGGAGTTTTTATCAACAAAGGTCGGGACTTAATCCGCCAAGGTCAATACGCCCCTGCAATTGATCAACTGGCCGAGGCGTTAAAGCATAATCCTACCGAACAAGAAATCGCTCAAATTCAGATTTTGTTGGGGAATGCCTATATTAAAACGGGAGCCTATGAAGTGGCGATTGGGTATTTTGAAAAAGCCAAACTCAATGAATCCTACAAGGCGCAAGCCGATTTGGGTATTGCAGAAGCGAGTTTAAATAGTGGTAAAAAAGAGGTAGCCATTTCAAGAGTGATTGATGTTATTTTAAATGCAAAGAATGAAAAGACTAAATCGGATGCTGAAACTCTTTTCCATAAAATTTCACCCTTAAAATCAGTTATTTTAGTAAGTACAGAACCACCAGGAGCGAAAGTCACTTTGAATGGTCAGGAAATTTCTCAACCAACACCCTTAGTGCTTTCAGATCTTAGCTTAGGATCTTACCGAGTGACTCTTGAAAAAGAAGGATATAAAAGATTTGAAAGTCGTTTCCAGCTTGTGGTTTCTACTTTTAAACCTGTTGTAGTTAAATTGGATCCTATTCCTCAATAAATTCGTATTCTTGACGCTGACTTCTTAAAAAGCTAAAATTATTGAAATTTATGAAGAAAGGAACTTCTGTGCCAAGCCAATCTTCCCATTCTAAAAAAGAAGAATCGAATGCCATGGTGGGTTATCCTCGAATCGAAAGGCTCATTGATACTGAAGAGTTTGATTCAGTCAATAAAAGCTTTGCTTCTGCTTATGGAGAACTTGAAAAGATTTCTCGGCAAAAAGCAGGCTTGGGTAAAGCGAAGCAGGCTAAGAAGGCCATGAAGTCTTATGAGCTTGCAATGGACCTATTGAAAGAGTTGTTAAGGCTTAAATATCAAATGCAAGAAGCTGTAAAACAGCAGGAAAACTCAAAAAAGTAGTACCTGACACAACTTTCGAGTTTGTCTCGAACGATAATTGGATTTGAAGAGGCAAAAGCCCTTAGGTCTTGATAGGAGAGTTAAAATGCCAGGTTACTCATATGATTCAAGTTTTTCCCCCATCGATCCTTCTGCAACACGTGAATACGTGAATTCAGGAAATCGAGGTTATAGCCCAACAGAAAGCACTTTTTCCTCTTTGTATAATAATCTTGTAGGACCCACTTTAGCGACCGGTACCAGTGTGATGACTTCCGGTGGAGGCTTTGGAAGAAGCGTTGTTGCAACTGCTGTGAATAGTGCTGTGGCAAATGGTGGTAGCTTTGCGGGGGGTGCCCTTCGTGGAAATCAGACAGGCGGCTTTCTGCCTCCTCCTCCAGCTCCTCCAGGCTCATTATTGGGAGGGGGACCTCCTGCTCCAAATTTTGGTGGAGGTACAACGGGAGCAGGTTTTGGTCCCGATGCCATGCAAGGAAATATTGATGCCATGTTTAACAACAACATGATGTTTTTAATGATGCAAACAAAAGTGCAGAACTTAAGTCAACAAATGCAGTCAATTTCTAACATCTTTAAAGCGGACCATGATGCTCGCAGTAATGCGATTCGTAACTTTAGAAGTTAATTGTAGGAAATTATTCATTAAAAATGAAAAGGGTGGCAATAATATTGCTACCCTTTTTTTTCTGCATCAGGTATTTTTATAGCTAATAAGTAAGGGGAGGCTTTCATGATTGATGTTCCTACCGAAGATCTCCGTTTGATGTTGGAAGCGGGTTATCTCTATTTAGCCATGCAGCGGTTTAAAGAGGCCAAAGAAGTCTTTGAAGGAGTTTGCGTACTGGCTCCTGAAAGTGACGTTCCTTTGGTAGCACTTGGAAATGTTTCTTTTGTCGAGACGAAATTTGATGAAGCTATTAAAACTTATAAAAAAGCGCTTCATTTGGTGCCAAAAAGTGCTTTTGCAAAAGCTTATCTCGGAGAGGCGCTATTTTTTCATAATAAAAAAACAGAGGCTAATGAAGTACTACAAGAAGCTTCTCAAATGGACCCTCATGGTAAATCCGGTGATTTTGCACGTTCCCTTTTAGAATTGATTCAAAAGGGTTTTGACCCTAATTCCAAGGAAGGTAAAAAATCAGCAAAAAAATAATAGTATGTTTCAAAAAATATATTTTTACAGCCTTGTTTTTTTATTATTCTTTTTTTCTGCCTGCGCCAAAATGGCCATTTATCACGATTTAACGGAGAGTGAGGCCAATGAAATTTTAGTGGCCCTTCAAGATCGAGGGATTGATGCTCAAAAATTAAAAGAGGTGAAGTCTCAGCAAGTGACATGGAGCATTCAGGTTCCCAACAAAGACTCGTCAGCTGCTCAAAAGATTTTAGTGGAAAATAATTTGCCTCGAAAAAAAGAGCTTGGATTTTCAGGGATGTGTAAAGAAAAGGGGCTCATTCCTACTCCAGATGAAGAACGATGCCGAAAGGTTTTGGGAATGAAAGGAGAGATTATCAATTCCCTTGAAAAAATTCCTGGAGTGATTGCTGCCGATGTTGTTTTAAATATTCCGGAAGTGAGTGAGTTTGCCTCCGAAACTCAGCCTTCGAAACGTCCTACTGCTTCTGCTGTTTTAAGAGTTAAAAAAACGGCAGAAGGATTGGAAATTACAGAGCCTAAAGTTCAACGTTTTATTTCAAATACCGTCGAAAATTTGGATCCTCGAGATGTGTCAGTGGTAATTACTTATATTCAAACCCCAGAGGAAGCTTTCAAACAAGCAGGCATAAAATTAGTCAGCATTGCAGGTCTAAAAATGGATGTTTCTTCCAAAGACACCTTTAAGATATATGCGCTCAGTGTTTTGATTTTATTGGTGGGTGTTTCAGTAGCACTCGTTTTTACTTTGTTTAAACTCACTTCTTTAAGGAAACAGTTAAAATTAACTGATTCTAGCTATTTAAGTGCAAATCCAGAATTACAGGGAAATTTGCTGAATCCGCCGGAAGCAACAAGGGGAGGGCAAGCTCAAATTCCTGCGGCAAGTCAGACAAGCCCTAAATAATGGTTATAAAAGGGAGACTTGTTTTTGATTTTAATAATTCAACGAAACTTTAGAGGTTTGAATTAACGATAATCACCTTGAAAGAGGTGTTTTTATGCCACTCATTGAGAGTCCAGGTTTTGCTCCCGTGATGCCCGATGTTCTTCGCACAGAATATAGGCAAGTAGTAGGGGGAAATCTGCTTGATAAGCCTACCTTTGGTGAAAAATTCAAAATATTCTTGGCAAAAGCAGGTAGTTTTTTTGGTAGAATTGCTGGCGCTGTTCTTCCTTTTTTTGGTCCCTTGGGCATGGTAGGCTCTTCAGCCGCTTATGGGATTCAGCGTTTTTCAGAAGGTGCCATGGCAAAAATGCAGGCTAAAAGAGAATATAGTGCTCTTATGGATTCGCAATCGACTGCCTTGAGTGGAGCTTCCTTCTGGACTCCAGGTTTTAATACAATGGGAGGAAATTCTGCGGGAACTACAACCTTAGAGGTTGCGCCTTTTGCTCGAGGAATGGAAAATAATATACTTAATACATTAAATAATAAGGGATCTGCGGCACTTGAGTCAGTGAATAATGGTTCATTAGGGGTTTCGACAGGTTTGTAAAGCTGTAAATATTTGTAATGAGGATAAGGAGATTGAAAATGGCTGGAGGAACAAGTCAAATTAGGCCTAGTTTAAATCCTCTTTCGAGCAATGAAGGTGCTGAATTAAAATCCCCAAGTTCTTCGGGAGATAAATTATTTCAAGCCATTTTAGAAAAAGTAGGTTCCCCAAAAGATTTAAAAACTTCTTTTGCTTCTTTAAGCAGGGTTTTACAAACGAATGATCCTTCCTATGGCAAAAGGGTAGAATCTTTCAGGCAAATTGCAGAAAAAATTATTGCTAGTCCTACTCACCCTTATTCACGTATTGAAGGGGAAGTGAGAAGTGATATGATTAATAGTGTTGCAGATGTAATGGCGAGATCTTCCTTAAAAGTTCCGCAAGGAATGGTATAATAAAAAGGAGATAAAACTCCCGTGTTAAAACCGAGTTATGGGGTGAAAAGTCATCAATGATGGCCTTTTTCCATAAGAAGTATGTTTTTGAAGTTATATAAAAGATTAATAATTTCATAATCTTGTTCTTTGAAAAATTTTGAGAGTTAAGAAATTTTAATGGCATATTTACTGCATCATTTAAGTGCGGAGTTAAGAGACTAGATAAGACCACACCGCTTTAATCTTGACACGGGAGGATACATGAGTCAAAGCGCCGCACAGATGGCCGATAAAAAAGCTAAATCAGCATTGGTCAATTCAAAAACAGTTTTACCACGTAATGAAAATGCTGAAAGAGACGCCTTGATTGAACAATACCTGCCTTACGCTACCTCTATTGCTAATAAAGTAATTCAAACGCTTTCAAATGATGCTGATATTGAAGAGATTATTTGTAATGCTCGCTTAGGTTTGCTTGAAGCAGCTAAGCGATATGATCCGAAATATAATGTCGACTTCAAAACTTTTTCTTATTACCGAATCAAGGGAGCCATTTATGATGGTCTTCGTAAAACGGGTTGGATTCCTAGATCTCTTTATGCCAAGATTAAATTTGAACAAGCCTCCAATGAATATCTTCAAACAATGTCAGACCGTTCTCTTCGCACTAAAATGTCCCCTGATGAGGAGATGAGTGAAATTTATGAAACGGTAAATTCTTTAGCTTCTATTTATATTATCTCTATCGATGCCAATGAAGAGACACTCGACATTGAAGATAAAAAGGCAAATGACATCGAGCGAAAAGCAGAATTTCAGAAGATCAAAGAATTCATGAGGCAGGCTATTGAAGAGCTTCCTGAAAAGGAAAGAAAATTAATTAAAATGTATTATTTTCAAAATAAAACTTTAGAAGAAGCTGGAGAAAAATTGAAACTCTCAAAATCTTGGACTTCCAGGCTTCATGCTAGGGCTTTGGAGATGTTGTTTAAAAAAATTAGTCATATGCAAATGAAGGTAGCTCATCAAGCCTCTAAACAATAAGAAGGGGCGATAAAAAAGGAAGTATTATGGATCCCATTTTAAGTCAGTTAAGTAAAGCCGCTGTAGAAAAGGCAGTTCCTTCGAGCAATTCTTCTACCACGGGTACTGGATCTTCTCCATTCCAACAAGTTTTAGATGCGCAAAATAGCTCTGACGATATGACTTCCAAGCTCATGGGTTTAGTGGATAATACCTTTGGTGTTTCCGGAAATAATGTAAATGCAAATGCCTTAGACGCAAGTTCGGTTCATGTGGAAGTTTCTAAAGTTACAGAAGTTGAAAAAACACCGGGCAGCAATCAGTTATTCGACATGCTTCAAGAGATTAATAAAGATCAGCTTCAATTTGATAATCTTAAAGAATTAATTAGCTCGGGGCGTAATTTTAAACCTCAAGAATTGACTGCTATGCAGATTGGTGTGCAACATCTTTCGCTTGAATTGGAACTATTTTCGAAAGGCTTAGAACAAGTAAATAGAACTATTCAAACACCCATCAATATGCAGATTGGTTAACATGAATCTTTCCTAAAAACCCCCTCTTTTGAAGAGGGGGTTTTTTATTTCGGCTTTTTCCAAAAAATGAAATAGAATAAAACCATGTTGATTCAATCTTCACAATTAAACTTATCTTTAAAAGCATTGGTTTACGTGGCTTGTTTAGGAGACGAGGAAAATGCATTCGAGCTTTTTCGTTTTCTACCCACTCAACATGAAAAAGCTTTGGTGGAGTCTACTCGAGCAATTCTTTCGATTCCTAAGGAAGAAAGAAAGAAAAAAATTCTTAAAGATTTAAAGCAATTTATCCAAGCACAAAAAGTTCATCCTCTCAGCGAAATTCATCCTGGGTGGTTTTTGGAGGTTTTAAAAGAAGAAAGCCCTAAAACGATTGGTTTGATTTTGAGAAATTTGCCTACAGATAAAGTAAAATATATTCTTGAGAATTTAAACGGAGAAATCAAGCGACAACTCCCTAAATTGAATGAATCTAAAAAAATACCGGAAGGATTATTGGAACTCATCCGTGAAAGATTTGAATCACAGTTTTTGACTTTCACTCCTCCCAAAAAAAGTTCTGCACTTGATTTGCGAGATTTATACTTTATTAAGACGGAAGTCCTCCTTGCTTTTTTTAGGGACTTAGGAATCGAGCAATTAGCAAGAGCTTTTAATGGACTCGATAAAGTAGCATTGAAAGCACTTTTAAATCGGCTCGTTATTAAAGATACCAAAGAATTACAACATCGAATGAAAAATATAGAGAAAATTTCAAAAAAAGAACTTGGAGAGGCTCAAATGCTTATTATCGATCTGCCAATAGATCGAATTGACCCCGAGGCTCTCTTTTTGGAAGTGGGAATGGCCTTTTTTTCAAGGGCTATATCTTCCGAACAGATCGATTTTATAAGAGCTCTTCAATATAAACTTCCTCCAAAATATGGTTATCTTTTAAAGAGATACGTCGAAGAAAGCCTTCAGAACTTTAAACCTCGCTTAACTCAAAGTGCCCAAAAACAAATCTTATCCCGTTTTCAGGAATTTCCTAGCCATTCATAAGTTTTTCTAATTTAGATAAGTTATTGTCATTAAAGGATTTTTTAAGTATAATAAGGTTTCCATTCGTAGATTTTTTTGCAGAGGGAGCAAGCTTTGTTATGGGTAAAATTGTTAAAAGCAGTGAATATAAACAAAAAGTTGACCTAAAAACTAAAGTAGAATTCGAAGAAAGGGGAAACTTTTTTGAAGTTTCGGAACCTTCCGGAGTCATTTCGAAAGATGTGCTCGATGCTCAAGGAAAGGCGCGTGCAATTTTGGAAGAAGCTCGGGCAGAAGCTAATAAAATTAAGAAAGAAGCCAAAGAAATCTTAGAGCAAGTCAACGATGAAATGGAAAAATCGAGGAGGGAAGGAGATGCAAGAGGTTATCAAGAAGGTTTAGCTCGTGCCCTAGAATATCTTCATAAGCTTTATTCCCTCCGTGAAAAAATGTTTGAAGATATTGAACCCCAAGTGGTCAAATTATCTTTTTCCATTGCCGAAAAAATTGTAGGCCAAGAAATTAGAGAAAACGACATGGCCATTTTAGGTATCGTAAAACAGGCCCTCGATTCCGCTATAGGATACAAGATTCTGGTGCGACTCAATCCCGTTGATTATTTGAAAATAAAATCTCAAGAAAAAAGCCTTCTTTCAAAAGTAGAAGCAGGCCGAACCGTATCTTTTAAAGAAGACGAATCTGTCAAAATAGGGGGCTGTGTTGTGGAATCGGAAATAGGAGCTATCGATGCACAACTCGATACCCAACTTTCTGCGATAAAGAAAGCTCTGGGCTTATAGGGTTTTTATGTCCTTTCAAGAATCTAACAAATTAATCGCTGAAGAGTTGAGCGAAGAAATTATTCCTTCCATTGATCTTTCTCCCTATCTTCGTTTGGTCAATTCACTTTCCACCTATCGAATTAAAGGGAGGGTCACTGAACTGACAGGCTTAGTGGTCAAAGCGGTGATTCCAGGGGTGAGAGTGGGAGAGCTTTGTTATATTGAATCCTCTTACAAAAAAATTCCCATTAAAGCAGAAGTGGTTGGATTTAAGGATAAGGATGTATTGCTCATGCCCTTGGGAGAGCTCGAGGGAATTGGACCCGGAAACGATGTAATACCTACGGGGACTTGCTTGATGGTGGGTGTTGGTAATCATCTTTTAGGGCGCGTGATTGATGGCTTAGGAGATGCTATTGATGGAGAGACGAAAGGTCCTTTAATTTTAAATGAAGAATATCCTGTAATGGCTCCTCCTCCGGATCCTCTTCAACGTCAAAGAATTCTCACTCCTCTTTCAGTAGGGGTAAAAGCCATCGATGCTTTGCTGACCTGTGGAGAAGGGCAAAGAATCGGTTTGTTTGCGGCGGCTGGCGTTGGAAAAAGTACTACTATTGGGATGATTGCCCGCAATACAGAAGCGGAAGTAAATGTGATTTGTCTGGTAGGGGAGCGAGGCCGCGAAGTGAGAGATTTTTTAGAACATGATTTGGGAGAGGAGGGTTTGACAAGGTCGGTGGTCGTAGTGGCCACCTCTGATCAGCCTGCCCTCGTTAGAGCAAAGGCAGCCTATGTGGCAACCGCTATTGCGGAATATTTTAGGGATCAAGGTAAAAAAGTTTTATTAATGATGGATTCTGTGACGCGTTTTGCGCGTGCCTTGCGCGAAATTGGCCTTGCGGTGGGGGAGCCCCCGGCGCGGCAAGGATTTACGCCTTCAGTATTTTCGACCCTTCCTAAACTTTTAGAAAGGGCAGGCAATTCAGATAAGGGTTCTATTACCGCTTTTTACACCGTTTTGGTGGAAGGGGATGATATGACTGAACCCGTGGCGGACGAAGTAAGATCCATTCTCGATGGTCATATTGTTTTTTCCCGTGATCTTGCAAACCGTGGGCATTTTCCGGCGATCAATGTTTCGGAAAGTGTGAGTCGTGTGATGTCGAATATTATTGATTCAGATCATCTGGAGGCCTCTCGTAAGCTAAAAGAGGTGGTGGCTAATTATGAAAAGGAAAGAGATTTGATTTTAATTGGCGCTTATGAACAAGGCAGCGATCCCAACGTAGATTATGCCATCGAGAAAATTGAAGAAGTGAATAGTTTTTTGAAACAATCGGTTCAAGATAAGGTTGATTACCAAGAATCGGTTGAGCAGTTGAAGTCGATTTTTCTTTAAAATAAATTTGAGGGAATGTGGCCTCCACGAAAAAACAGAAATATCGTCTTGAACCCCTTTTGACTGTAAAAGAGAGGTATAAAAAACAGACGGAAATTGAATTAGGGAAGGCGATTAAAAAATTAAAAGAGGAGAAGGAAAGGTTAAAGGTTCTTGAAAGAGAAAAAGAAGAAATCATCCGAAAAAAGAAAGAAGCACGCTTGGAGATGAGTCGTCGAGTGGCAGTGGGGGAAACACGAATTTTCGATTCTAGTATTCATTTGAATTACCTGGAAAAATTGCAGGATGATTTAACAGCGAAAGAAAAAGAGATCGAACGTCAACACGAACTCATCAAAGAGGCAGAGCAAAATCTAGTTAAGGCTCGGCGAAATTATATTGATGCTTGCAGAGACTTAAAATCGCTACAGAAGCATAAAGAGTTGTGGCTGAAAAAACTCAAAAAAGAGTTGAACCTAAGAGAGCAAAAGGAAATGAATGAATTAGGAAATGTGATTCATCAACTGAGGAGAGCAGGGGCTTGAAGGCTTTATGAGAATAGATGATGCAAAACCTAATGCGGCTGAACAAGCGAGTCGCGACGATCGTAATCGTCAAAATGTGAAGCAGAAAGATCCGGCTCTAAATTCTCAGGCGGCCCAACAGGCTTCTTCCAAACAGACAAAAGATTTTAAGAGCCTGTTTGATCAAGCCCTTGAAAAGGCAAAAGTGGCTGATCAACCCACTCAATCAGAGGCCGCTAAGTTTGATGCTAAAATCAAAGATGCGCTTTCAGATAGTGATAAAGGAAAAGATCGAGATCGCTCCGACCGTAAAAAAGAGAAAGATGAAGATAAAAAAGTTCAAAGTAACGAAGAAAAGGAAGGTGGAAAAAACCTCAAAGAAGGTGGAATTAAAGATAAGGTTTTAGGCAAACAAGATATGGGAGGGAGGGGTTCTGGGGGAGGTTCTTTTTCGGATGGCAAGGGTGACTCTTCTGGGCAGTTTGGGCAAAGGCAACAAGGAAGGCCTCAGCTTGTTAAGGTAGATGTGGCGGCTCCCAATTCATTTCAAATGCAGCAAGTCAATGCGGTAAACGCTGTTAAAGACCTTCAAAATATTAAGCACTTGCAAAAAATACCCCCCCAAGTTTTGGATCAAATTGTTCAGCATATCCGTATTGGCATGAATAAAAATTTAGACAAAGAAATTCAGCTAGATTTGTCGGAAAAAATTTTTAAAGGTCTTTCGCTTCGAGTGTCTTCTCATCAAGGTAAATTACAGGTATTTTTTATAACAAGAAACCCAGATGTGAAACGCCTATTTGAGTCTCAGAAACAACAGATTCACTTGGCGCTTGAACAAAAAGGTTTTGGGGTAGGTAAAATTCAGGTAGGCTCCGAATAATTTATTGTTAGCCAGAATCCCTTTATTTCGATAAAGTATTTGATATGTTTGAAGATAGCACTGAAAAATCAATTAAACCTTTTCAATTCCGAGGGCTCAAAAAAATCAGCCGCCATCATTTGGAAATTGAGAAGGCTCTTTTGAATTATCTCCCTTTTTCCATGGAGGGAGGGCTGAAAAAATCGTTAGAAGAATTTCTAACCAAGCAGTTTAATTTGAAAGCTTCTATTCATCTAGAAAGATTTGAAGAAACACAAATGGCCTCCTTCGTGAAAGAACTTCCCAATTTAGCGATCGTGGCCAGCCTAGGCATGGAACCTCTTCCACAAAAGGCCTTTGTTTGGTTGGATTCAGTGCTTGCTTTTTCCTTGATTGATCGTGTGTTAGGAGGGGGCGGAGAAACACCCGGCGAACTAAAATCTCCTACTTCTATTGAAGAAGGCGTGCTCCAATATTTGATTCTTAAAGCGCTTTCAGAAGCTTTTCAAAGCAATGGTGGAGAAGGACCGATTCATTTTAGATTGGAGCAAGTTTTAAAATCTCAAAAAGACCTCCAAGCCTTTTCAATGGATGAAACCATGGCGATTCGTCTCAATTATAAAATCCAAGTGGGGGATACTTTAGGTTTTATCGTGGTTATTTTGCCGCATCCTTTAGCGGAGGCTGCTTTCTTAAATCGAAATTTTTTACATGCAGCAAAAGGGAGCAGGGAGTATGAATATAGCGAAAAGCGCTTTGGGAATATGGCTTATGTGCGTACTCACTTATGGGCAGAAATTGCTTCGGTTTCGCTAACCTTGGCGGAGAAAAATCAACTCGAGAAAGACGATGTGATCTTATTTGATCACTCCAGTTGCAACTTAGTGGGAGGGCAGCTTCAAGGAAACGTTGTTTTGCGAATCGGAGAAGGCAGGGGCGGAGGATTTTTATCTCAGGTGATTTCTTCGGGCTCTCCTGCTCTTGTGAAAGTACTCGATTATTATGGAGGAGAATAATGGGAAAGCAGCCGGATGATTTCGATATAGCCAATTTTGATGCGGGAGGGGATCCTTTTGCTTCGGAAGAACCCAGCCCTTACGATCCAGCACCGGGAGATATGCCTCCGCCCAATCGCCCTACAGATTATGCAGCGGGTGCCGCGAGTGTCGGGGCTGCCAAAGCCCAAGGAGTAGATCGTAAGGTGGTCAATTTAACCGCAGATATTCCCGTACAAGTGGTTGCCGTTCTAGGAAAAAAGAATGTGAGCGTAAAAGATATTGTGGCGATGAAGATGGGAGAAGTCATTGAGCTCAACCGTTTGCCGAATGAAGCGATCGATCTTGTAGCAAATGGAAAATTAATCGCTAAAGGCGAATTGGTGGAGATCGACGGACGATTAGGGGTGCGTGTCCTTAAAATCTTCGATTAAAAATTTCGAGGGAAAAATTGTACGCCTTACTTTTAGTGGCTGAGAGTTTGCCAGAAACCTTACCTCAAAGCTTGGGAAGCCTTGAGAGTTCCGTTGATTTTACGTGGATGTTCATCAAGGTGATTTTGGTGCTCGGGTTTGTATGTCTGGCGGCTTTTTCAGTCATCAAATATCTTCTTCCTAAAGCTTCTTTTGTAAGGCGTGGAAAAAATTCTGAAATTGAAATCGTGGAACGTTTTTCACTGGAACCAAAAAAAAATTTATATATTTTAAAAGTGGGATCGAAGTTTTTGCTTTTGGGAGCTAGCGACTCTTCACTCAACTCTTTGATGGAACTCGATAAGAAAGATTTATCCAGTGAATCTTCTCAAGAAAGTTAAAAATCAATTTTCACGGAAAGGCGGGCTGCTTTTGCTTGCGCTTCTTCCGCTTGTTTTATGGGCGACGGCCCTTTGGGCTCAGGGGAAAAACGAACAGCAACTCTCCAAACCCTTAGTCATTCTCTTTGCACTTTCCATTTTGGCGCTGGTTCCTATCCTTCTCATCATGATGACTTCTTTCATCAAAATTACAGTCGTTTTGGCAAGCCA
>Ga0209515_10001374_pt1 | contig 41142 bp, 46 predicted proteins | sample Subgroupgradi54m_FD_187454 | JGI IMG/M metagenome (GOLD analysis project Ga0209515, IMG submission 187454) | Subsurface groundwater microbial communities from S. Glens Falls, New York, USA - GMW60B uncontaminated upgradient, 5.4 m (SPAdes)... ... | reverse complement strand
GAGCCGGAGATAATGGAACAAATACGGGAGTTTCACGCAAAGATGGAGGAGGTAGAGGGGTTTGTTGGTATTGGACTATTCGGTTCAACCATCAAGGGATATTCTGACTCGTCTTCTGATATTGACTGCATTATTTTTTATGATCCAAACGATAAAGATTCAAGACAGATAAGTCATGAAATTTTTGCGAAAGCAGATTCTGTCAAAGAGGAAATGGAACGAACTGGCAAAAGAGAGGTTAATTACGATGTCCACAATATAAGTGCTCGCAGGTTTGAGGGCTTGATACGGGGCGAGGAGAGGGCATTTTGGGGCGTCCCTTTTCCTTTAGAAAATTTTTTGACAGCGATTTGTCAAGTAACAACTGGTGAAAAAATTAGTGCCTATCGGAGAGTATTTATGGATAAATTAAAGCGCCTCCCTTCCGAAAGGCAAAAAGAAATTTATGATCTTTTAATGGCATTCTTTGATAGAGTGGAGCAACCGGGAGTTAGAAAATTGGTTGAGCGTAAGCCGGAACTTGCAGGGCGCGCCTCTGAAATTTTAGCGGCGCGGAGGGAATTGTGGGCAGAGAGAGTCCATCGTTTTCTTGGCATTCCGGATGAAGCCAGTGGAGGAAACGGCGAAAGTGATAGCGGAACGGGCATATAAACACTCCAGGGCAAAATTTAAACTATGCTCATATTTATTTTCGTCATTCTCGGTCTTTCGTTTCTGATTCTCGGCCATGAAGCCGGACATTTTTTTGCCGCAAAATTATTCGGTCTGAAGATCGAAGAATTCGGCCTGGGTTTCAGGTTGGGCTGGAAATCCCGGCTGACGGTAAAAAAGACGCAAGAAACCGAATATAGCATTAACTGGCTGCCGTTCGGCGGGTTCGTGAAGATTGCGGGCGAAGAAGAACAGGGGAGCGGCGAACTTGCAACGCTGGAATTCCTTCCGCCGGAAGAAAAAAAGCGTTATTTCTTTTTTCAGCCGGCCTGGAAACGGTTTGTCGTGATTGCCAGCGGCGTCGTGGTCAATTTTTTCATCGGCTGGCTGTTGATCTCTTTTATTTTTATGCTCGGCACGCCGCCGCTTCTCGCAATCAGCGAAGTCCGGCCCAACTCTCCGGCAGAGAAAGCGGGGATCATGCCCGGGGACATCATACGACAGTACGCGGTTGCCAAAGGATTTATTGATTTTGTGAATCGGAACCGCGGCCAGTCGATAGTGGTCGAGGTCGTGCGCAACGGCAGGGATTTGAACTTCAGCGTCATTCCGCGGATCAAGACCGATCCGAATGAAGGAGCGCTGGGAATTTTGCTTTCAGAAGCGGGGGTTCAGCGGCACGGCGTTGTGAGCGCGTTGGCAAACGGGTTTAAAGAATCTCTGCTCATTTTCGAAGGGACAATCGTCGCATTTTATCAGCTGTTCAGGGATATAGTTCTGCATGGTTCGGTTTCAAAGGGTCTCGTGGGTCCTATCGGCATTTTCGCCATTGCCCAGCAGACCGGGCGGATAGGAATTATCTATCTGGTACAGCTCATCGGGCTTATCTCGCTCAATTTGGCGGTAGTTAATTTGCTGCCGTTTCCGGCGCTTGACGGCGGCCGATTGTTTTTGATCCTTGTCGAAAAAATTAAAGGATCGCCTATTCCTTTTAAATTTCAAGCGTGGGCGAACGGACTAGGCTTCATCGTTTTGATTCTTCTGATGGTGCTCGTTACCATCCGCGATCTGGTACGATGGTTTTAACAGAGGAACCAAACATTATTTACGAAGACGCGAATTTTTTGGCGGTCGACAAACCGGCCGGGATGCTCACGCACAAGACACGGATAAACACGGACTCTACACGGACAAACCCCGAAGCAGAGCAAGCTTGCTACGGGGCACACGCAGAAATTGGTCAGCGTAAGTCAGTATTAAGTCAGTTTGAGTCTGTGACGTTGGTCGATTGGCTCTTGGAAAAATATCCGGAAATAAGCAGCGTCGGCGAGCATTCACCTGACTACCCTTGGGCCGCATCCGAGTCCAAGACCCAGCAAGCCAACCTTCGGCCCGGCATCGTGCATCGCCTTGACCGGGAGACTTCGGGAATTTTACTGGTGGCGAGAACCCAGAAATATTTCGAATATCTCCAGTCGCTGTTCAGGACGAGACAAATAAAAAAAACATATCTGGCATTAGTCTTCGGTTCGCCCAAAGAAAAGCGGGGGCGGATTGATAAACCGATCGGCATTACAACCGGCAGTATTAAAAGAAGCGTTCATTCGAAAAAAATGTTCAAGCCGGCAGTCACGGCGTATACGGTTAAAAAGACATTTTCGGCGCCCGATGGAGAAACATTTTCCCTGCTTGAGGTTATCCCTGAAACCGGCCGAACCCATCAAATCCGGGTGCATTGCGCGGCCATCGGCCACCCCGTAGTGGGCGACAGGCTGTACGGCAGGCAAAATCAGCCGGCGTGGGCAAGTCGCCTCATGCTCCACGCCTATTCTTTGGAGTTCTCGAACGCCGAAGGCCAACGCCTTAAATTAGAAGTCGAGCCACAACAGGCGTTAGAATCTTTTATCAGTTATCCACAGGCCATGCTATAAATTTATCTGTTATACTAATACAGTAAAAAAGGTCGCAAAATTTATATTCATTTATCAATGCAACAAAAAGGTTTTACCCTCATTGAGCTTTTGATAGTGATTGCTATCGTTGCCGTTTTGTCAGTAGTAGTAATTCTTACTCTGAATCCTGCTCAACTCTTGGCGCAAGCCCGCGACTCCACGCGCATCTCTGATATGGCGACGCTCAAGAGCGCAATTTCGCTCTATCTGGCTGATGTAGCTAGCCCAGCTATGGGCACTCCAGCAATATGCTATTCGTCTTTACTTAGCACTGTCGTGCCCGCGCCGACGCTTGCAAATAGCTGTACTGCTGCTGATCCTAGTTCTGCTTGCAGACAGACTACCGCAACCAGCCTCAATGTCCTGAAAGCTACTATAGTTGCAGATGTCAAGACAGACAGCAACGGCTGGATTCCAATAAACTTTACTAGCATCAGCGCTGGTTCGCCGATAGGCGCATTGCCGGTAGATCCCCAAACAGGAGCTTCCAGCCCTACTTACTACTACACCTATGGCGTGGATGCGACTAACAAATTCAAGTTGACTGCTCATATGGAGAGTGTGAAGTACCAAAAAGGTGGTAGCAGTGATGTTGAAAGCACGGATGGCGGCCCTTGTACAAGCGTCTACGAAGTCGGAACAAATTTGGCGCTCTGAACTTATCAATGTCGCTTGGCGACCAGGCAAGGTTTTGTCATGTTGACATTAACAGAAGGAGCGTTGCTAGCGCAGCGCTCTTTTTGGTTTTGATGGCTTGGATTGGCTACTTTTGGCATGCTTGCAAAGTGAATGAATCGGCTGGCACGCTTCTTTTTGTCGCTACACACCGCCCTTTCTGTTATAATTATATATATTATGGGTCTTCCTATACCCGTTGTTCAACTTAAAAACAAATTGGTTCAGGAGAATATTATTGCCGTCGAACGGTTTGATGATCTGGTTGCGGAAGCCGAACGGAAAAATGAAAACCTGTTTGATGTGCTTGTTTCCGAGAAGATTGCGACAGAGGATTATCTTAACGAATTCATTGCGGCTTCTTTAGGAGTTGAACTCGCCAATTTGTCTTCCCGGGAAATCGACGAGCAGTTTGTGAGATTGTTTCCCGAGGATTTGTCGCGTCAGCAGCAGGCGGTAGTTTTTAATCGTGAATCGAATGGCACGTATGATGTGGCGATGGCAGATCCGAGCAATCTTGAAACAATAGAATTTTTAAGCCAATTTTTGAAAGCAAACATCAAGCCCTATTTGGCAACCGCCCGGGATTTGAACCGCGCTTTCTCGGTCTACGGACTGGAATTGACCCATGATTTCAAGAGAATCATCGAGGAAAACCTTCGGGCGTCGTTGCGGAACCGGACCAAGAATGTTGAAGAAGCATCGGCTCAACTGCCGATCGTCGCCATCGTGGATAACTTGCTTTCGTATGCGGTATCGCTTAGCGTGTCTGACATTCATTTGGAAATTTTGGAAGAAAGCACGCTGGTCAGATATCGCGTGGACGGCATCTTGTACGAAATTCTAAAAATTTTCAAAGAAGTCCATCCGGCTCTTGTTGCCAGGATAAAAATTCTGGCCGGACTCAAGATAGATGAGCACTATAAGCCGCAGGACGGCCGATTCCGCTATCAGATCGCCAATCAATTTATTGATGTCAGGGTGGCGTCAATGCCGACTTTCTACGGCGAAAAGATAGAGATGCGGCTCTTGGGATCAACCCAGAAGCCGTTATCACTCGAAGAATTGGGTCTGCTCGGTACGGCGAATAAAACCGTTTCGGAGAATCTGAAAAAAACCTACGGCATGATTCTTTCGTGCGGGCCTACCGGTTCCGGAAAAAGCACAACGCTGTATTCTATGTTGAATATTTTGAATAAACCTGCGGTCAATATTGTTACCGTCGAAGATCCGATTGAATATAATATCCGGTATGTGAATCAGATGCAGATTAATCCTGTGGCGGGCATCACCTTTGCGAGCGGTCTTCGGGCGCTGTTGCGTCAGGACCCGAATGTTATTATGGTCGGAGAAATCAGAGATGATGAGACAGCCGGTATCGCGGTCCAGGCAGCCCTCACCGGCCACCTGCTTCTTTCTTCGCTTCATACCAATGATGCGCCGACCGCCATTCCACGGCTGTTTGATTTGAAAGTGCCGCCCTTTTTAGTGGCTGCGACCTTGAATGTCATTATCGCCCAGCGGTTGGTAAGAAAAATCTGTCCAGTTTGTATCCATTCATATGAAAGCACTCCGCTTATCAAAGAATTAATTGGTAAGCAATTGAAGGAGCTGGCTATCGAAACTGAAGCCAAGATACCCAAGGTGGTTTATGAAGGTAAGGGATGCTCGGCTTGTACCTTGGGCTATCGCGGACGCCTCGGGATTTTTGAGGTTATTGAAATCACTGATACAATGAAGAAATTGATCATTGAACCGGAATTCAATCTCGAAGCGGTTCGGCGCGAAGCCAGGGCCGGGGGATCCAAAACAATGTTTGAAGAAGGACTGGAGAAAGTTCAGTTGGCGCAGACTACTATCGAGGAAGTGTTGAGAGTCATTAGAGAGTAAATCCGAAATCCGAATATCGAAATCCTAAACAAATACTACAATCGGCAGCGAGGAGAAAATAAATGAAAAAACATTTATTTTCGACGAGCGAACCGATTGATGAAGTAGAACTTCATTAATTCAAATTCTCCAAATACCAAACTGTTTGTGATTTATGATTTAGAACTTGTGATTTGTTTAGAAATTAGAGTTTCGAATTTAGAATTTTAAAATGTTGTATCGTTACTCTGCTTCAGACAAAAGCGGTAAGATTATTGAGGCCGAATTGGAAGCTGATACTATGGCTGGAGCGCTCCAATATCTATCTACGAAAGAACTCCAGTTGGTTACTATTAAGCCGCTCACCACAGGACGGTCGTTTTTTGGGGGGATTTTTCGAGGTATTACCTTAACCGACAAAGTCTTTCTTACCAGATATCTGTCATTGATGCTGAGAGCGGGGACAGATCTCCTTTCGGCGATCAACATTCTGATAGCCGATTTTGACAGACCGGCGATGCGTGATTTTCTTATCGAGATACGCGAAAACGTAAGCCGCGGCCGGCCGTTTTATCAGGCCTTCGCCGAACATCCGAAAGTATTTTCATCGGTATTCATCAATTTGGTTAAGGCTTCCGAAGGTTCGGGAAACCTCCAGCAAATATTCGAGGATTTAAGCATTTCCCTGCAGCGCGAAGCCGAACTGAAGGCGCGGATCCGCTCGGCGCTTATTTATCCGATTATCCTTTTGGTAATGTCGTTCGTGATCATCGGCTTCCTGGTCACATTCGCGCTGCCCAGAATTGCCACTGCCTTTCTTGAGACTGGCATCAAGCCGCCTGTTTTTTCGCGGATAGTGTTCGGCTTCAGTCTTTTTCTGGGCGACCACATTGTCTTGTTAACCCTTATTCTTCTTGCCATCGTCGGGCCGGGAACCTATTTCTTTTGGAAAAATAGCGTGGGCCAGCGAATGGCAAGCCGGTTCTTGACGCATTTGCCGCTGATCAGAAAAATCTATAAAGATCTGGCAATCCAGAGATTCGCCTCTACATTCAGCGTTTTGATGAAAGCAGGCCTGCCGATTATGCAGACGACCAGGGTCACGGCGGAAGTTGTGGGTTCCGAAGAGTTCCGGGTGAGTCTGTTGCGAATTGTCGAAGGCGGATTGGCCAAGGGTTTGACCATCGGCGAAGCATTCCGGCACGAATCCGTGTTCCCCAAAATCGTTACTAATCTGATTGCTGTTTCCGAGAAAGCCGGCCATCTGGAAGAAATTCTCGGAACACTGGCTGATTTTTATCAATCGAGCGTCGAAGCCAACATCAAGTCCCTTGTCGCTGTTCTTGAACCGGCACTCCTTTTGGTGATGGGTTCGTTGGTAGCCATCGTTGCTTTGGCCATCATTGTGCCGGTGTACCAGTTGACCGCACAATTTTGAATGATCGCCGATTGCAAACCGAATGCATTTCCGAGAAATGAACAGATTAGTGAAATGAAGTTTAGGAAAGGAACTACCTTAGTCGAACTCCTGATAGCAGTTGCCTTGATTGCCGTGATTGGCTTCTTTGCCTTTTTAAATTTATTTACTGCCAGAGGCCAAAATGATTTACAAAACACAACTCGAAGCATTGCAGCCTTGTTGCGAGAAGCAAGGAGCCGCTCCGTATCCCAGACTTCGAGTAGCGCTTGGGGAGTGCATCTTGAAAACAGCACCACGAGCGCGCCTTTCTATGCGTTATTTTTTTCCCAGAACTACGGCCCAACGAGTACTCTCGGTTATTATCGTTTGCCTCCAAGCGTGGGCTATGTGACTTCAAGCATAGCCGCGGGCTCTTCTCGGGAGATAACCTTTTCGCAGTTAAGCGGTCTCGCATCGGCTTCAACTTCAGTTACGATTTACCTCATTAACACACCAGGCAGTTCTTCGACAGTCACCGTAGCTTCTTCCGGGGCAGTGAGTTATTAGACGTTGAGTTATGAATTGAGAATAATGAATTAGGAATAATGGGTTATAAAAAATTGGTATAATTTAGTAGGAATGAAAAAATTACCCCATTATTCATTATTCACCATTCTTTATTCTCATCGTGACGGCCAATCCCTCATTGAAATTCTTGTTACGTTGGTCGTAGGCACGATCCTGATTATCGGAGCCGTCAGCATTATTGTTCCTTCGTTGCGTTCAAGCACGCAAGCAAACAGGATTCAGGCCAGCGTGTCATTGGGAAAGGAGCTGATGGGGAATGTCATGGTTTTCAGCGAGGCCAATTGGAATAATATCTATGCGTTGAATAAGGGTTCGTCAAATCATTATTATCTCACGACAAGCAGTTCGCCATTCGCGGCCCTGTCCGGCGATGAGATCATTACTCTGTCAACTACGACATACGTCCGTTATTTTACCGTTGATAACGTCGGTCGCGACCCCGGCGACAATATTCTTTCAAGCGGGGGCACCGATGATCCTTCCACTCAAAAAGTTACGGTCGTGTATGCATGGGCAAACGGCGCCCCTAATTCGATTTCGACCTATGTGAGTCGTTTCAGAAATAATGTGCTTCAACAAACAGACTGGTCCGGCGGCCCGGGTCAGGATGGACCGGCAACCACCACCAATAATACCTTCTCCACATCTTCTCAAATCGACTATACCACGACTGCCGGCTCAATCAGTATCCAATTTCCATGACCGTTTTTTTGAAAAACTGTTTCGGCATTCTGTTTTTCTTGGTTATCACTGCTATCAATATTTTTGTCGTATCGAATATTGCCGAGTCTGCAACTAATATCAATTCTTCGAATACCGCTCACTGGGCTTGGAACGATTTAGTCGGTTGGATTGATTTTTACAATACCAATACGATAACCGTCGGTCCCGTGAATCTGACCGGGTACGCCAGCTCTTCGGCTGGCGACGTTTCGCTTGATTGCCATACCACGAGAAACGGCGATATCTGCGCCCAGAGCAATTATCAGGTAACGAATGACGGCAGCGGCAATCTTTCCGGATGGGGCTGGAATGATCAGTACGGCTGGCTAAGCTTTGATTGCAACAATAACAACGGCTGCGCCCAGTCTAATTATCGGGCATACATTGACGGCAACGGTAATTTCCAAAATTATGCCTGGAATGATGCGGCGGCCTGGATAAGTTTTAACTGCGCGAACAACGGCAGCTGCGGAGTTTCGAATTATAGGATTTTGACCAGCTGGGCTGCTACCTCGGCCAGCGGCTTTGTCGATTCAACTGCCTATGATACCGGAGTGGCAGGCGGCGCCCAGCTGAATTCGGTCTTGTGGCGCGGTAATCTGCCGGCCGGTACCGCCGTTCGCTTTCAATTCTCGACAAGCAATGCTTCGAGCGGACCCTGGACATTCATCGGTCCCGATGGAACAGGCAATACCTACTACAGTACCGGCCCTGATGCGTCGTTGCGCCTTGATTACACCCTCTTTAATAATCGGCGTTATTTTAAATATCGGACGATGTTGGTTTCGGATCTGGCCCAGCGGTTGACCCCCCGAGTTGATGATGTGCTTATCAATTGGAGCCCGTAGGCGTGAAGAGAGAATTAAGAATAATGAATAATGGAAAATAACGAAGAACCAACAGTCGAATAGTTTTGTATAATACCATAGAATACGTATGCCCCATTATTCATTATTCATAATTCATTATTCCCACAAGGGTCAGGCAGCCCTATCATTGGTATTTTTAATAGGGATCATTATCATTTCTATAGGCGCGACATTGGCGTTTTTGGCAACGAGTTTTTTAAATTCAGGTTTTGGAGTCCAGACAGCCAACCGAGCACTGGCCCTTGCTTCGGCAGGAGTCGAGGATGCGTTGATTAAATTGACAAGGAACAAGGACTTTTCGGCGCCGGCTTATTCTGTTCCGGTCGGCAATGACTCGGCCAGCGTTACGGTAGCGCAGAATGTTCCAGTTTCCGGTCAGGCAACTATTGTTTCCAGTGCAACTGTTTTTTCTCGACAGAGGAAAATTCAGGTCATTGTTTCCATAGACAGCAGGACCAGTAAAATTAGTGTTATCTCCTGGTCGCTGCTGACATTGTAGAACCCACATGACGATGAATCCCCACACCTATCAGAGATCAAATCCACGATTACCCATGTATAAATACTTCCGGCATAATTATGAAATGGTCGCTCACGGTAACGCAGAGGTCGCGGCTATTCGAGGCGCAAATCTCTGATAGGTGTGGGGATGAAAGTAAATAAAGTATTAGAGAAAATTCTCTCTGGTTTACGCGCGAGAACTCAAGTCGGCGGCCTTGAAATCTCCGATACGGCGCTTCGTTTCGCTTACTTTAAAGACGAAGTGCTTCAGGCAACCGCTTTGCGATTGCCGCCGGGAATCGTAGAAAACGGCGGAGTGAAAAATTACCCGTTGTTAATCGAGGCCCTGAAAAAGTTGCGCCAGCAAATCCCCGAGCACTTTCACAAGAAGAAACTCATCAATGTTATTATGACGCTTGGGTCCGTTCGTATCTATACGAAGGTGTTCAGTTTGCCGTTTCTTGAGGGAAACAATTTAGAAGATGCAATTCAACTCAATATCCGGATGATTTCTCCGGTCGAACTCTCTCAAACGTATGCCGGCTGGCAGCTCGTCAATGAAAATAGAGGCGAGTTGAAGATCGAGATTTTAACCGCCTTCATAAACAAGGTATTCATCGATCAATTAGACAACGCCTTGAAGGAGGGCGGATTTTTGCCCATCGCGGTGGAATCAGGAGCTTTATCACTGGCCCGTCTCATCAGAGAACGAGCGGTTGAATTTGAGATTGATAAGTTTTATCTTGTAGTAAACATTGATGACGACGGTCTCCAGTTTTTGATATTGAGGCGCGGTCAGCTTCATTTTGAGTATTTCCATTCTTGGAGCGACATTCGGGGAGAAGCGCGGGAGATCTCGTGGTCAGATTTCGAGGCGACTATCAAGCGAACTATTCATCAGGTTCTTAATTTTTACGGTACTCGCTGGCCGGAGCCGCTCACCGAAGTTTTTCTTTCTACGAATAGTTTGGAAGAAGAAATATCTAAGATTATCAGAGAGAATTTCTCTTTACAGGTGAAGGAGTTGAGGGTGAGATTTGAACAACCGATACGGAAAGAATGGTTTGAGGTCGCGGGCAGCGCTCTGCGCGCCAAGCTATCTCGCGCGAAGGATCAGGATATCAATCTCTTTGGCATAAGCGTGCAAGAAGAGTTCCGCCGCTGGCAGATGGCTGATTTTCTGAAATTCTGGCAATTATTACTACCAGTATCCTTCTCCGTTCTTTTGGTAACCATTCTTTCGGGTTACTGGTTTTTAATCAATCTCAATCATTCTCTAAAAGTACAATCATTATCTATGGCAAGCGATAAGCAGGTCGAAGAGATCAGTTCTCTGGAAGCCAAGATCAAGGATTTCAATCGGTCGGTTGCTTTGATTTCTTCGATTCAGCAGTCCTCGAGGCCCAAAACGCCTCTTATGGATAAAATGAACGGCTTTATGAGCCGCGCAGGGTTGATCCTTGATAGGTTTTACCTTCTTTCCGGCGGCCTGCCGTTGACATTAAGCGGAGAGGCAAAGTCTCAAGATCAGATATTGAATTTTAAAAACGCTTTGACGGCCGATCCAAGCCTGAATTCGGTTAATCTTCTCCTTTCAGATATTAAACCTCAAGACAATGGATTTTCTTTTAGCATAAATTTTATGATGAAAGAGTGATCCGCTCGGCGCGCCCCTGTGGGGAAAAGCGCGCGTTGATTTTTTGCCGGGCGAACTAAGCATCACTGCTTTGCTATCCTTGTTCACGATCGTTACTAACGATAGCAAAACAACTTTTGTCGAGGATATTCGATGAAATCGGGACTCGATAGGATCGGGATAGTTTAGGATCGGTTGTGCAGTATGTCGGCGAAGACTTCGTTTTCAATCCGTTGAAATACCGAATCAAGAATTTTTTGATCGTCCTCGGTTATGGTTGTCAGCACGAAATTTCCTGTTGCGACTCGTTTCGGTTCCGGCGTCCGGTCTGTATCGGCCATATGACGAATGCCTATCCGCAGGCGCCAGAAGTTTTTCGTTCCCAGATTTTGGATGATTGACTCCACGCCGTGATGACCGGCGGCGCCTCGGTTGGATGAAATTTTGTAGCGGCCGATTTCAATATCGCCGTCGTCGTGGAGGACCAGCAATTCCGCCGGTTTGGCTTTGAAAAAATTCAGCGCCGCTTGAACCGCCGCGCCGCTTTCATTCATGGATGTCAGCGGCGCGACGAGAATATAGCTGCCTAATTTCACGAAGGCGAAATTTTTTCCGACAGCCGGTTTCTGAAATTTGAATCTCCGTTCAGGATGCAATAGGGAATACGCGTTCACAAGATGATCCGCGAGGAGCCTGCCGGCATTATGGTAGGTATGTTTGTATCGTGCCTCGGGATTTCCCAAGCCGACGAAGATTTTGAAAGATGTCATACTGACAGTATACTACGAAATTACGAATTGAATATGCGAATTTTGTTGTTTTATCTATTCGTATTTTCGTACTGATTCGTACATTCGCAACCAAAGACCTTGAATTGTTTCTTTCGGTACGCTATAATATCCCCACATGATTAAACGATTTTTGTCGTCAGCTTTGGAAGTCATCGAAGTTGTGGTCGTAGCTTTCGGAGCCGTGTTTCTCATCAAGAGTTTTTTGGTTCAGCCTTTTTTGGTCAGCGGCTCGAGCATGGTGCCGAATTTTTCCGATGGAGATTATCTGTTGGTTGATGAGGCGACATATCATTTTCGGCCGCCGCAGCGCGGGGAAGTTATTGTTTTCCGATATCCCAAGCAAGAATCGGTTTATTTTGTAAAAAGAATCATCGGCCTTCCCGGAGAACGAGTCCAGATAAAAAACGGTCGAGTGATTGTTTTCAATCAAACGCATCCTGCCGGGCTTATGCTGGCTGAACCGTATCTTCCGGGTGAAGGAGCGGCCGCCGGCAGTGCCGAGTTTCAAGCGTCTGAAAAGAGCTATTTTGTTATGGGAGACAATCGTTTGTATAGCTTCGATTCCAGAAGCTGGGGTATGTTGCCAGAACAAGAGATAATCGGGCTGGTTCAGTTACGACTATGGCCGCCCACATCACTTAAGGTGTTTGCCGCGCCGTCGTACCAAAATTGATTCGGGGGAAAACGGGAGTACATCATTGAAAAGTGCAAAAAAGAATTAAACGTAAAAAAGGCGGTAACACTCCGAGCAAAGTTTTTGGAGCACCGAAGGGTCTGCACGATGTGCTGCCGTCGGAGTGGGTTTGGTGGGAGAGAATTTCCAGAGTCGTTGACGAACTGGCTGAATTTTACAATTTCAGCCGGATTGAGACGCCGATTTTAGAATACGCTGGTTTGTTCGAACGGGGAGTAGGCGATGAAACCGATATGGTTGCCAAAGAGATGTATTTTGTGAAAGGCAGAGGCGAAGATTCTTTGGTGCTCCGTCCCGAAGGCACCGCACCGGTGGCGCGGGCTTATCTCGAACATCATTTCGGCAGAATCGCTTCCCTTCAAAAACTGTTTTATATCGGCCCGATGTTTCGTCACGAACGGCCTCAAGCCGGCCGGTTCCGCCAGTTCACGCAAGCCGGTTTTGAGATCATGGGCGGAACGAACGACCCTGTGTATGATGCCGAAATCATTTTGATTTTCCAACGCTTGCTTGAACGCCTCAAAATCAAGAACATCGTCTTGAAAATCAATTCGATAGGCTGCCGTGTTTGCCGTCCTCTCTATAAACGGCAGCTGCAAGCCTATTACAAATATAAAGAGAAAAAACTGTGCTCCGACTGCGAACGGCGTTTAAAAACAAATCCCTTGCGGCTCTTGGACTGCAAGCACGAATCCTGTCTGCCCCTGAAGAGCGAGGCACCCAATCTTCTTGACAAGCTGTGCGTTGCCTGCAGTACCCGGTTTAAGGGCGTCTTCGAGTATCTTGATGAGTTGAAAATTCCTTATTCAATTGACAATACACTGTTTCGGGGAATCGATTACTACAGCAGGACCGTATTTGAATTTTTTGTAGAAGGACCGGGTTCAGAACTCGGAGCGCTGCCGGGCGGCGGGCGCTACGATTACCTCATTGAGATGCTCGGCGGCCGCATGACGCCCGCAGTCGGCGGCGCAGTCAGCTTTGAGCGATTGATCGGAGTGATGAAGGCCCAGAATATCGAAATTCCCCGCAAGTCGTCGAAAAAAGTCTTCGTTATCCATGTCGGCGAACTGGCCAAGAAAAAATCCCTGAATGTTCTTGAACAGTTACGGTCGGCCGGAATTCCGACCAGCGAAGCGTTGGGTCGGGATTCGCTCCGAGCCCAGCTCCGGATCGCTGATCGCAAAGACACCAAGCTCGCTTTGATTTTCGGCCAAAAAGAAATTTTCGAAAAGAGCATTATTGTGCGGGATATGGAAACCCTCTTGCAAGAGAGCGTACCGATGGATACAATCGTCGAGGAGGTCAAAAAGCGCCTGGCAAAGCAGAAGAAAAATGATTAGAACCCATAGCGATTATTGACATGGATTCCTGTATTTTTTGCAAAATTGCGAATAAGGAAATTGGCTCCGAGATTATCTATGAAACCGGGGAAGTGTTAGCCATGCTTGATATTCATCCCCGGGCGCCGGGTCATACGATGGTGATACTCAAGGCGCACCGAAAAACCATCCTTGATTTAGCCGGGGCCGAAGTAACATCTGTCTTTTCAGGAGTTCAGAAGGTAACGGAAATCCTGCAGCAGGCGCTGGCGCCGGATGGATTTACGATCGGCATCAATCAGGGAGCGGCCAGCGGTCAGGTGGTTGAGCATCTCCACATACATATCATTCCTCGTTTTGAAAACGACGGCGGCAGTTCGATTCATGCAGTGGTCGATAATCAGTCGGGAACATCTCTCGAAGAAGTTGTCGCGCGCATCAAAAATGAAGATAAAATCTCTAAATCCTAATCTCCACTTCGACAAGCTCAGTGTCCCGAGCCGGGTCGAGGAAGAGTCTCTAAACAAATCCAAATATCAAATCTCAAAAACGTTTTGAATTTTGAGATTGTTTAGAGATTAGGGTTTCGAGATTAGAGATTATTTTATTATGGGAACCGTAGGAGTCAAAAAACGGGAAGGAGAGTCAGGGAGTACGTTGCTGTACCGCTTTTCGAAAAAAATAAAGCAGAGCGGCGTCATCAAAGAGTTCAGGAAGAGAAAGTTTCGTAAGCGGCCGGGCAGCAAGCGCGAGCGGCGCCTTTCAGCGCTGCATCGTGAAAAAAAGAAAACCGAGTTTAAACGGATGAGAAAGCTGGGTCTGCTTTGAATAATAGTGATGAGGGTTTAGAGTGTAGAGTTTAGGGTCAGAGAAAAACATATAAACTTTATCCTACTGGCTGGCTAAGCCTTCATTACTAATCACTCACCACTAATCACTCATCTCCGAAATGGCCGACATGCTTAAAGAAAAATTGAATGATGAGTTGAGAGATTCACTTAAAAGCGGCACAACCGAAAAAACCGGCGTACTGCGATTTTTGCTGGCGCAACTTCACAACCGCGAGATTGAAAAACGCAGTACCGGTCAGGCGCCGGTTTTAAGCGACGACGAAATCATCGAGGTCTTTCAGCGGGAAGTCAAAAAAAGAAAAGAAGCCATCGAGCTTTTCAAGAAAGGCGGCCGGCAAGAACTTGTCCAGAAAGAAGAAAGGGAACTTGCCGTTATCAACGAGTATCTGCCGGCGTCCTTGAATCGCGAAGAGCTGGAGAATATCATCGCCGAGTTACAGCAGCAGGGGTTTCATGATTTCAATTCTTTGATGAAACAGGGGATGAAAAAAGTAAAAGGCCGGGCTGACGGCGCGTTGATGAGCGAAATAGTCAGAGGGAAATTGTGATTGGTTTCAGTGTAGCGACCCGAACGACCCGAATTTCATCCGAACGACCCGAATTTACTTTCGGATGTATTCGGATTTTGGGGGTCGCATTATGAAAAGAAGCGGCAAACAGTATTCTACAGAATCGCTGCAGCAATCACATGAAGCGAAATAAAAAAGATATATCCCTGGAGAAAAAACTCGAAAAGACCGCTGAAAAGATTTTAGCAATCCTCGCTTCTGAAAAAAGGGTTAAACGTAAATCCGGCACGGCGGATATTTTTTTATTGGGTGATGCGGAAATGAAAGGTTTGAAAAAAAAATTTCTGCCCCGCGAAAAAGGCCCGGCCAATGTGCTTTCATTTTCCGGACCGGACAACTGGCCTCATCCGGAAACAAGCCAGAAAAAACTCGGGGAAATCTACTTGAATCAGGAGCTGACCAACGGCGATCTTAAAGAATTAACCCCGCTTCTTATCCATGGCATACTGCATTTGTTGGGCTATGATCATAAGAAAAAAAGTGATAGGATGAAGATGGAGAAACTTGAGGAAAGACTGAAGTGTGAGGTTTTATGTTAAAGTCGTGGGAATAAAATCTCTAAGTCCTAATCTCGAATCTCTAAACAATTCCAAAATTCAAATCTCAAAATGTATTTTTTGTATTTTGATATTTGAGATTATTTAGAGATTAGGGTTTTGAGATTAGAGATTTATTGTACTATGAATTATATCGTTGGTCTTGATGTCGGCACTTTGATGATAAAAGCGGCGGTGGCCGAAATCCGGAATGGCCGGCCGGTGCTGCGCTCGGTTTTCAGGGAGCCGTCGGTCGGGCTGCGGAAAGGCGCCGTTATCGAGGTTGGCGAAATTTCTCCGGCAGTCAGCCGTCTTTTCAGCGAGGTAAAAAAGAATTACAAGCCGGCGCTCAAGGCCGTCTATGTTAATATCGGCACGCCGCAGGTTAAGGTCCAAAATTCCCGGGGTATCGCGGCGGTGTCTCGTACGGACAGCGAGATTTATCATGATGACATCGAAAAAGTTATCAGAGCCAGCCAGGCCATCAATCTTGCCCCGAATCGCATCATCATCCATAACATTACCCGGGAGTTTATCGTTGACGGAGTGGGGGATATCACTGAACCGCTCGGCTTGAACGGCAATCGTCTGGAACTGAATTGTCTCATTGTCGATGCGTTCGCTCCGCATGTGAAGAGTCTGATGAGAGCCGTGGAGATTGCCGGCGGCAGAATCGGCGGTTTGGTATTCAATCCGTTAGTCTCGAGCCGGGCCGCTTTGAGCAAATCTCAAAAAGACTTGGGAGTGGTTTTGATTGACATCGGGTTTGGCACTACTGGCTTTTCCGTGTTTGAAGAGAATAAACTGATTATCACCGGCATCATTCCCTTGGGCACCGGCAATATTACCAATGACGTCGCGGTCGGTCTGCGGATTCCGGTGGCGGCCGCGGAACAATTGAAACTCCATTACGGGTACGCGGTCGCGAGGGAAGTAAATGCGAGAGAGACGATTGAACTCAAGAAATTTTCCGCGGTTGAGCGAGGTACGGTGTCGCGGCGTTTTGTGGCTGAAATCATCGAGTCCCGACTTGCCGAAATTTTTGAATTCGTGAATAATGAATTGAGAACGGTCGGCAAAGCGGGCAAGCTTGCCGGTGGGGCGGTTCTGGTCGGCGGGGGGGCCAAAATGCCCGGCCTCACCGAATTAGTGAAGCAGGAATTGAAGCTCTCGACCCAAATCGGACTGACGCTGCGGGAAGAATGGAGCAATGAAGGCAATGATTTCAGCGATGTGTTCGAAGATCCGGAATTCGTCAATCCGCTCGGTTTGATTCTCTGGGCCAACGATCAGGAGCGGCGCCGGCAGCCGATAGCGGCTTCACTGTTTAGATTCAAAGATTTATTCCGTTATTTCATTCCTTAGAACCCATCGTATAATCCTTTATTCGTATCATTCGGATGCATTCGTAGCTTGATCGCTACCCACGCGGTTTATACCGATGCGAATCTGCAAATTATGCGAATGCTGCACCGATTCGACAAGCTTAGCGTCGCCCTGGGTGGAATCGAAGGGCGAATGGGGTAAATTGTATGAAAGTTGTTATAGCATGAAAAAAAGATTTAACCCCAGCGTTAAAAAAGACAAGCAAAAAAATCCGGCGATTACCATCAAAGTGGTCGGCATCGGCGGCGGTGGCGGCAATGCCGTGTCGCGCATGAGCCGTGATTTTACCCGGGGCGTGGAATTCATCGTTATCAATACCGACCATCAAGACCTCGATTATTGCCCGATTCGCCACAAAATTTACATCGGCCGCAATCTGACGCGCGGCTTGGGCACGGGCATGAATCCCGATTTGGGCAGACAGGCCGCGGAAGAGAATCGCTCCGAGATCAGCGAGGCGCTCAAGGGCGCTGATCTGATTTTTTTGGCGGCCGGCTTGGGCGGCGGCACCGGCACGGGCGCGGCGCCGGTGGTGGCCGAAGTCGCCAAGCAATCGGGCGCTCTGACTCTGGCCTTTGTCACCAAACCCTTCGGTTTCGAGGGGACGCAGCGGGAGCGGATTTCGCAGGAAGGCATAATTAAATTGCGCGATAAAGTTGATGCCCTGATCACGGTGCCGAACGACAGAATCTTCAGCATCATTTCCAAGGATACCTCGCTGATAAAAGCGTTTGAAGCTATTGATGACGTGCTGCGGAACGCTTTGCAGGGCATCGTTGAAGTGATCGTGGCGCCGGGCATTATCAATCTTGATTTCGCCGATGTGCGTTCGATTATGGAAAATGCGGGCGCCGCTATTGTCGGCCTCGGCATCGCGACCGGTCCCGAGAGGGCGACCGAAGCAATCAGGCAGGCCATCAATTCCCCGCTTTTGGAAGTGAACGCCGAAGGCGCCAAAGCCGTCCTTTTGGGCATTTCCGGCGGCCGCGACCTGCGCATGAATGAGATCAACGAGGCCGCCCGGTTTATGGCCCAGGCCGTGGATCCGGGCGCCAAGATCATTTTCGGCGCCTACCGCGACAAGCATCTCAAGCCTAATCAGATTAAAATAACATTGATCGCGACCGGTCTTAACGGGATGATGCCGGCTAATTCGCTGTTCGGCAGTTATGAGGCCAGGCGGGGTTTTCTCGGAGAGGAGAAAACAACTGACGGAGGAAAATTTGAAGATACGGCACCGGCCCTAACCAACGCCAAAGATCCGAAAGAGAAACATTCTCCTTCGATAAACTCAGGACAAGCTCCCGCACATTTTGAGAGAGCCGAAGTTCCCGAATCAAAAAAGAAATCAGCTAAGCCCGACAAAGAAAGTGAAATCTGGGACATCCCTACATTTTTGAGAAGGAAAAAGAAATAAGTTTAAGGGGCAGATGTCTCAAAGGATTATCATTGGCAGAGATTTAGCGCCGATTATAGTATAGATTAGTATCTAAATATTTTTGCCCGCGAGAGAAAGGGGGAGGGCCTTTGGCAAGCCACGATGGCGTGGCAGGCTAGCACTGGCCCTTACCTGCCACCTTCTTCTCTCGCGGGTTTTTTCTTCAGGCGAGCAATAAAAGATGCTCGCCTTAGATTTTTGAGGCGGAACAGGATAAAGATGGCAGCCGTATCCCGGCCGTACGGTGGTCCTACCAGCGGAGCTCTCTCCCGCGGGTTTGATCAGGGCGGGCACGAAAATTGTCTCCGGACAGCTATCGTGCTCGCCCCTTTCTTTTCTTCCGGAATACTTCGCTGGCTTAGAGCTTAGGGCGAGGATTGGAAGTATTTTAAAATGCTATACTATATAGTAATAGAGTACTTCGCCTGCGTCTCCATGCACGGGAAGGTTGAGTTCAATACTTACTATGGGAGAAGGAAAAGAACCTACAAGAGAGACGGATAGATTAGCCGAATTACAAGCTAAGGTGGCTGCCCATCGCCAAACTGCTGGTCAAAGAGCGCATCAACGTTTGGCAGGCAGGCAAGAATTGGCATCTGTCTTTGCCGAAAGATCCCGCTTGGTACAAGAACAGCAAGAACTTCAGGAGCAGCTGCAGGCTATGCGCGCGCAGGGAATAGGGGGACAACAAGCGCGGGGAGAACGATTGGAAGACCTGATTGTGGGTGAAGCCGAGGAGCAAAACAACTTGGCAGATCATTGGCAAGAAGTTCTTGCTCAAAACAGGGCTGTGGAATATCTGGAAAGTTTGACTGATGAGGATCAATATGAAGATTACGAAAAGGATTTAGCCGATGCCCGCGCCGAACGCGAAAAACTTGAGCATGAGCACGAGGCAATAAAGGATCGGTTGCGCGCCATAGAAGAACGTAAAACTTTGGCGCTCAACGCGAGGCACTATCAGGAGAGAACGGCACAATTAGATCGGGTTCACCGTGAAATTTTGGCCGTCGATGAGTCTTTGGCCGCGAAGGCGGATTTTGATGCCGAAGTAACCGCAGAGTTCATACCGGAAGCGCTGGAAGAAGAAACGAGAAGAGAGCAGGCAATTACTCCGGAAATGAGAGCAGAAGAACAGAGACAAGAAAATCAGGCGATAACCGACCTTACTGGCGCCCTTTTTGTGAACGACAGCAGGGCCGAGGGTCTGGAAGCGGTGCCGCCGGCCGAAAGTCCCGAGCATCCTCAAACCCTCCGGGGCAAATTATTGCGCGAGCTGTGCGCGACATTTTTTGTGGAAGAATGCCGCGCCCGAGGCATTGATAAAATACACGGAGAGGGGAAAAGAAAAGCCCTTCTGGCCCTGCAGTACAACATAGCAGACGGATTAAAAAATAAGATAGATGCTAAAATAACACCTCCCGCAGACAAGCGTTCGGAATACTATGCCGGAGCATTGTTAAGGGCACTTGCTTTACGCGAAGGAGACATGCCGCAAATTCTTCGTCTGATGCGGCTTGCGGGCGGGGGAGATGAACAGGATGTCCGTATCCGTAGAGGCAGGACCGGAACCCCGGATCAAATGGAAGTGGTACGAAAAAATAACGAAGCCTATAAAACAGTTCTGGAAAGGCACTTGGGCGTTTTTAATCTTATCCGCGCCCATACTCTGGGGATGACGGTTCAAAAAGACAAGCTTATCCCGCGCGGCAAGTTTGATAATTGGCAGGAATTGGATGATGTCGCGATGGCTCCCGGCGGTTTTTTCTACGACAGCGGCGGAGCGATTATTTCCCGGGGCGATCCGGCATTTGCTGCAAAAGCGCGCGAAGAATTTGGAGAAAATTTGAAACTCGCCCAAACTATAGAACAAGATATGACCCGGGCAGAGCGCGAGACGATCGCGCGGGAACTGCCGGGATTGGAAGAACGACTGCGGATGATCAACGATATACTGCGGCGACGGGAGCAAGCCAGCGGAATTTTACGCGAGCAGGATTCGGAGCTGCTTGAGAGGCAAGTAACGCAACTGCAGCTGCCGTTAAGAACTGCAACAGAAAGTCTGGCAAAATTGCCCAAACCCGTGAAGGTTCCGTTGTTCGGTATTACCCTGACGCCGAAACGGGCAACCGAAACAGAAACCGCGCAGAGCAGGGTAGATGCAATTCAAAGACAGATAGATGCGTTAACTACAGGGCTTGCCCGGATTCGGCAGGCAAGAGCAGAACTCGAGAGAACATACGCGGAAGAACGGACCATGTCCGGCCGCCCTGCCGGTCCAACCTTCTTGCAATATGAAAAGTCCGATTTGGAAGCAAGAATAACCAGATTTCAGGCAAGATTGAGGGAATTGACAGCGGCATAGATCATAATAACGCTATCTTTATTTTCTCGCATTTTCATTCAAGTTTGTGAGCAGGCTGTTTTGAGTCGCGGCTCATTTTCTTGACAGAAATAAGTTTTTGATTAAGATATAAGGCTGAAATTTAGAAGGACTTTCGCGCTCGCGAGGAGGGGGCCGCAGTATGGATCTGCAGGCCACGGTGCCAGCGGTTGCCGACGCACGGCGTACGATGGTCGCCAAACAGTGTCCCCTTCCTTTTTTGATTACTATGTTTATATCCCGATTGGGATATAAACATAGTAAGAATGGAGAAGGAAACAGCAATATAAAAGATTTCTCTCTACCCCTCGATTTCCTGGGGCCGCTCCAGAACAAGCGGTTCCGTTTCGATTGATTCGCCGGTGATTTTGAGAATGTCTTTGTCGATCTTTATGAAATAAATTAATAAAAATTACTCATCTTCCGGCTCTATTTCCAAGTCTGTTGTTTCAAGCAATTTTACTGTTTCTGATTTAGGTAATTTTTGGACTTCTTTTAACCTCCGTTCAATAGCTCGAGATTTCCTAGCTGCGTCATCAATTGTATTACTTGCCTCTTGTAGTTTCTTATGAGTTTTTTCAAGAATTCCTCCGAAATTGCCGAAGTCGGTTTTAACTGCCCCAAGAAGAGCCCAAACTTCACTTGATCTATTTTGTACGGCAATGGTTCTAAAAACCATCTGAAAGCTGGTTAGAATAGTTTGGATAGTCGTTGGGCAAGTAATTGTCACGCTGAAATCTCGTCGAATTTTGTCGTATAAGCCAGGTATTTTCAGTATCTCGGCAAAAAGGCTCTCTGTAGGAACGAACAATATTCCAAAATCTGTCGTGTGGGGGGGATCAAGGTATTTATCATGTATATCTTTAGCTTCCGATTTAATTCTTATCTCCAAATTTTTACTCGATTGTTTAATCCCCTCAATATCGCCTTTTTCCTGAGCATCTATAAGTTTTTCGTAATCTTCAAGTGGAAATTTAGCATCAACGGGTAACCAAATATATCCAGAGTCGTTACTTTTATTTGGGATTTTGATAGCGAATTCAACTCTGTCGGTACTATCTTTTTTTGTAGCAACGTTTTTCCCGTATTGTTCAGGCGTCAATATATCTTCAATCAAGTTAGCGAGTTGACCTTCTCCATATGTTCCTTTCGTTTTTATATTACTCAATACCTTCTTAAGGTCGCCAACCCCTACGGCAATACTTTGCATTTCGCCTAATCCTTTATAAACCTGTTCTAATTTATCGCCAACGAGTTTGAAAGATTCGCCTAATCTTTTTTCGAGCGTTGCATGCAATTTCTCATCAACAGTTTCTCTCATTTTCTCTAATTTTTCTGTGTTATCTTCCTGAATTCTTTGTAATCTGTTTTCGATTGTGTCTTTCATTCTATCCAACTTCTGTTCAACTGAATCACTAAAATTTTTAAAATAATTATTAACCTCTTCTCGGTTTTGTTTTGAGAGCAAAGTTAGTTCTTCTCTATTTTTCGAGAATTCATCCCTTATTGTTTTTTCTGCATTATCATAACCAGGCAAGAAAAACTTTTTTAAAAGTAAATAAACCCCAACTATAATTAATCCTCCTAAGATTATTAATGACGCTAAGAATGTTTCTAAATTCATATTTTAATCATTGTACTTGCTTTGAAGAATCCTTGCAATTTATTCTTCATACCAAATGGCGAACTGGGTTGCGCGCCCAGATTATCAGTACTCGCCATTCTAATGTGGGGATAAATTCTCTTTTCTTATCATTCTCGTTTGCTACCATTATACCATTGGCCGTTAGCGCATGAGAACTCATTATTATTGCAATACGTGCGACGTTTATTTCTTTGAGGGAGAAAAGCTGCCGAACATCAATCGAGTCCACTATGAATGCGGTTCGGATGCCAAGCTGATACGGCATTTTTCTGAATCAGAAGAAGGGGAGAGTCAAGACAAATAATGGAATCTTTCGTGATCCATTATCTTTTGTTTTGGAAGCCGCTCGGCTATGCGATTGCCTTTTTCGGCATGATGCTTGAAGGCGAATTTTTTCTCCTGACATTCGGTTTTTTGACCAGTCAGGGATATTTTAACATTTTCAGTATGATCCCGGTCTTGCTCGCAGGAGGGTTGCTGGGAGATTTTCTCTGGTATTGGCTCGGAAAATACTTTTTCGGCAGTTCGCGGTCGCGTACGAGACTTCCGAAATGGATTCATTGGTTATCTCATCCCGTTGATCGCCATCTCACCGATCGTCCCCAGCGCACCATGTTCATATCGAAATTTATCTACGGCGCCAATCACGCAACGCTTATGCGGGCCGGCGCCCTCAAGGTAAGCAGCCGGGAGTTTTTCAAGAGCAACCTGTATGCGAATTGCGCCTGGATTATCATAGTTGGCGGATTTGGCTATCTGTTTGGCGCTTCGCTGGGGTTGCTCAAAAAATATATCCGCGTCGCCGAGATCGGGCTTTTGATAGGCGCCGGACTCTTTCTGCTCGCGAGCCACTTTTTTGTTCTCGGGTATATCCGTCAAGAGGATGGAAACGAAGATGAAATTTGATGATCGAAGTTCGAAGATCGCTATATGATGCAAATCTACGAATACTATGCCAATCTACAAATTGCGAATGCATTACTCAATTGTTATTCGCAATTAGCATCATTGGCATAAGATTCGCATATTGGCATCATAGAAAGTGAGTAAAATGAAGCTCGAAAATTTTTTCAAAAAACTGGGCCCGGGATTGATCACCGGCGCTTCCGACGACGATCCTTCGGGAATTCTGACGTATCTTCAAGGAGGTGTGATGCTCGGCTTCGGCGCCCTGTGGACGGTTCTCGCGACTCTGCCGATGATGTATGCCATCCAGGAGATGTCGGGCCGCATCGGTTTGGTAACCGAAAAAGGGCTGATGCGGATTATCAAGGAACAGTACTCCGGGCCTGTTCTTTTTTTCATCGCGGCCATTTCAGCTCTTGTCATCACGATCAACATCGGCGCCGACCTCCTGGCTATGGGGACGGTTGCGCAGGGATTCGTGCCGTTGAGCAATTTCTTCTTGTTGCCGGCTTTTACCGGTGTCATCCTCTTTAGCATCATATTCTTTTCTTATCGTAAATTCGCTCGGGTGCTTAAGTGGCTGACCTTGTCGCTTTTTTTCTATGTTTTGACTGTGTTATATCTCAATATTGACTGGTTGTCTGCGATCAGAGAAACTTTCATTCCTAACTTTTCCTGGTCTAAGAACACCATTCTTCTGCTGGCGGCCGTTTTCGGCACCACCATTTCGCCCTATCTCTTTTTCTGGCAAGCCAATGAAGAGATCGAGGAGGAAGAGGAACAATCGAGAAAAAAATCATTTCGGAGAATCGTGGTAACCAAGCGCGTGCTCAAAAGTCTCAAAGAAGATACGTTTGCGGGCATGTTTATCTCGAATGCCGTTGCCTGGTTTATCATCGTCGGCGCAGCGGCTTTGGCCAAGTCTCATGGATTGGGCGGGATCAAAAATTTCGAGCAGGCATCATCCGTTCTGCAGCCGCTCCTCGGCAGCTTCGCGTATCTTGCGTTCAGCCTCGGCATCATCGGCACCGGACTGCTGGCAATTCCGGTGCTCGCCGGCAACATCGGTTATATGTTCGCCGAGATTTTCAACTGGCCCGAAGGGATGAATAAAAAATTCAGCGAGGCAAAAGGATTTTATTGCGCCATCAGCGTTGCCACTGTTGTCGGGATGATCATTAACTTTTTTCAAATCGACCCGGTAACAATTCTTATTTATACTGCCGTGTTATATCTTCTGATCACCCCGCCGATTGTTTATATCATTCTCAAAATCGCCAACAATCGCCACATTATGAAAAGCCGCACCAATTCCGGCACGTCGAACATGCTCGGAGGCATAACGTTCCTTGTTTCTCTTGTTCTCGCGGCGGCATATTTGATTTCGTTGTTATGAATCCCGTTAGAGATCGCGGCCGCAGAGGAGAGAGACGGCACTATCATGAAAAAACAGGTATCAATACATCAGAATATAGTCGTGAAGGTGAGGGGCCGCGGTCTGTCTCTAACGCGGTGAACATGGGGCTTTTTCAAGAAAGGTGGGTATAAGAAGAACCACAAAAAACCGCCCTGCAGTTGCAGGGCGGTTTTTTTGTTACCTGTCCTTTACCTTGGACATCATCATACTCATCATGTCTTCATGAGACATAGTTTTCGACATTTCGGCGACTTTGTCCGGATGATTCTGGGCCGCGTGTTCCATCATCATTGTTACCGTTGCTTCTGCGGTATCGCCTTCGGCGACAAAATCGCAATCCATCGAACCCATGTCCTTACAAGAAAGCATCTTCATACTAATGGTAGTTATAAACGAATGTAATTATTTCGACCTTGCTGCCATCATAGCACCATGTTTCATTTTTTACAATAGACTTACTGCGCACTGTTTTTCGCAACAAACTGTTTAGATTTCGAGCGAGACACAGCAAAAATCTTGAAGTATATACAGCGTATCTGTTGAAAGATTTTTGTAAAGTCGTAGCCGAAATCTAAGCAGTGCAGTAGAAAAGGCATTGCGTAGTAGGTCTATTAAGCCAGAGACATTGGTTTGGTGCGTTTGCTATTCCAAAAGCCTCATGAAATTTATTTTTCATCCTACAGATCAAGGATCCCTCGCCGCGATTCGGCTGACCTCATCGTTGAAGACTTGCGGTCCGGTCGGCATTCATTTTCCTCCGGACAGAATAAGTACTGCCGCAGCGATGCCCATAACCATGCCTACCACTTGCAATCCGGATGCTTCCTCCTGATAGAATCCGATGCCGATAAAAAGAGCCACTATGGCCGAACCGACCGAGAAAAGCACGGCTCCTTTCGCGAGGCCCGAGCCGTTGCGAATCGCACTGAGCCAAAAAATATTTGCAATACTATAGGATCCGAGAGCGGCGAGCCAAAGAAGCCAATGATATCTCAATGAATACTCTTTCGAAAAAATGTCCGCGACGGCTTCAAAAACGATAAGCAGAATGAGCGGAAAAATCCACGCCATTGTTTTATTGTAACAGAGAACAGTTCATGTTTCCTTTGTCGGGAAGCTGTAATCGTGAAGTTCATTCAAATCTATTCCGTAATACTGATCGTGAAGAACTTTTTGATCCACGAAGATGGCTTTGTTCCAATCCAGATCCAAAAGCTTCGCGCCTTGTTTAACTTCGTCCACGCTCGGCGCCTCTATTTCAAGTACCATCGGTATCCGCGGCCAGAAATCCAATTCAAAAACAATGCCATCAAGCTGGTAGCGTATCCGTTTCTTTTCCTGATAGCGGATCAGGGGAATGCCGACGGCTTTCAGAACTTTGTTAATTTCCTCGGCGGACGATACTATGGTCTCGACTTCCTCGGTACTGTCCACTTCCCAAGTCTGATTGGCTTTTAGACCTCCATCTCACAATACCTCCAGCCCGCGTTGCGAGAGATGTTCTTCCTTCCGCAAGGCTTGCCGAGGGAGCTGTGCTTGATGCACTGCGACCGAGGCGTAACGCAGCGGAAGAAGAACATATCCGCAACCCGCAAGGGATATGGCCAATTTCCGCAATACCTGCGTCAACTCCTTCTCGGAGTGCGTCCAGCACACCTTCGTCGTCGCTCCTGGGTCTTGCGGAAATTGGCTCATATCGCGGGCGGAGGTATTTCGAGATGGGGGTCTGGGTAAGCCAGGTTTTCGTGCCGTCGGTGCGGACGCGCAGGCGCCGGTGGTCTTTGAACCATTCCGGACAGGCGAAAATCCATTCTCTGAAAAAATAGTCTCCGATGTGCCGCGCTCCGGCGGATTTAAGTTTTTGTTCGATGTCGTCCTGCGCTAGGCCGATAAACCGGGCTTCGATTTCTTTGTCCATAGGAATAGTATACCCCGTAGGAGATAAAATATTTTCCGTCATGTTCGATTCGATTTTGAGGGGCTGATTGCTATGTTCGTTCTTACTTGTATGACTATCGTCTCGAAAATATTTATTTTCTCGTCATTTCCTACGGGGTATACTCTATTTTCTCTGTCCGGTGGAAGATGTCAAAAAGCGCTCTTTCCGAAACGGCCCTTCTGTGTTTTCATAAAGTATTATTATAGATATGTATCGGATTCAGTCGTTTGGGCTGCATTGTGAATTTATAATGTCGATCCCACAATTTTTTATCAATAATGTCCCGAAACATAAATCCCCCAAAAATTCCGGCCGCCACCAAAGACGAGCGGAAGCTGGAAGAACATCTTCTGGACGAAAATCTCGATGTCAGCGTTGAAAAGCATCCTGATTGGGCGCGCCGGCTGTATTCGGCGTTTCCTGCTTTGGGCAATCGTAATTACCGATTGTATTTCATCGGGCAATTTATCTCGCTCGTGGGAACCTGGCTGCAGATCGTGGCACAGGGGTGGCTGGTGCTTGAACTCACCAACTCGGCTTTTCTCATCGGTCTGGTGGCTGCGGCCGGTACGCTCCCGGCGCTTCTTTTTTCGCTGCACGCCGGAGTCATCGTGGACAGATTCCCTAAAAAGAAACTCCTTCAGTTTACTCAAGTTGCTTCCCTGATCCTTGCTTTTGTTTTGGGCATTCTCGTAACGCTTCATGCGATAACCGTTTTCGAAATTGCGGTTCTGGCCTTTTTGCTGGGGATCGTCAATGCCATTGACTTGCCGGCGCGGCAGGCGTTTGTGGTCGAGATCGTGGATCGGAGCGTTCTCGCTTCGGCCATCGCCCTCAATGCCGGCATGTTCAATGCGGCGCGCGTCATCGGTCCGGGTGTCGCCGGATTTTTGATCGCCTTCGTGGGCACCGGCGGCGCCTTCAATTTGAACGGCATCAGTTATGTGGCTGCCATCGCGGCGCTTTTCTACATTCAATTGCGCGAAGCGCCTCTCCTGCATCACCGCGGTCCGGTGTGGCCGGCAATCAAAGAGGGGATACGATATTCTTTCGGCCATCCGATCATCCGTACGTTGATTCTGTTCACCGGCGTATCATCGGTCTTCGGCTGGTCATATTCGACCATTCTGCCGTTCATCGCGTACAACACGTTTCATGTCGGCGCCGCCGGACTCGGCTATCTCTATGCTGCGACCGGCCTGGGAGCGGTAGCGGCTGCGGTATTCGTGTCATTGTATTTCCAAAAAATCAGTTCCGGCTGGTTTATTCTGGGCGGCAACACCATTTTTGCCGCCGGACTCGTGATGTTCAGTCTGACCCAAAGCTTTCCGATGGCGCTCTGCTGGCTGTTTGTGTCGGGTGTCGGGCTGCTGCTCCAATTTTCGACAATGAATACCGTCATTCACAATCTGGTGCGCGACGACATTCGGGGGCGCGTGATGAGCATTTATCTTCTGATGTTCGTGGGTCTTTTTCCTTTGGGTAATCTTCAAATAGGGTATCTGGCGGAGCGTTTTGGCGCGGGCTTTGCCATCCGAATTGGTGCTGTGATCGTATTCCTGTGCGGCGCTATGATATTTGCCTATCGTAATCGGATCCGCGAAGAAATGCGCCGCTACTCGCTCAAGACAGAAGCATAATTGCTATAAGGAGCAATAATAGTGGAGAGTGTGGGTCGATTTTACTCTGTTAGACATGATCAAATCTTTATATGCTAACGGTGCTCAAGATAGAGGAGACGTAGGGCGGCCAAAAATAAGTAGGTAAGGAGCAAAAATAAGAAAGTAAGAAAAGCATGAAATCCTTTCCGTTCTTTGGCAAGAATCGCTACTCTGATGGGCGTGAAGATAAATAGAAGGCAGAGTATAAGGAATAGGAAATATCCTTCCCATCCCCACTCGGGTTGTTCTGTTAGGGTAGGATCTAAATACTGAAAAAAGATATGAGCAGAAATAAAGATGAAAGAGGCAATTGCAACCATCCTTGCAATAAGTTTCCACTGGATATTCTTCATAGAACTATTATAGCATAATTTTATTTCTTGCCATCCAGGACGTGCCAGAGCGCCAAGCTGCCATAGCTGCGATACGGAGACCAGTGCCGCACGATTCTCTCGATGCTTTTTTGAGTGCGCGCGCGTTGTTTGCCGTACAGCCGCTCGAATCCTTTTCGCAATCCCAGATCGCCGAACGAGAACACATCTTCTCTGCCGAGCGTAAAGATAAGAAACATCTCGGCGGTCCAGCGGCCGATGCCTTTTACTTTTTTCAGTTCCGAAATTACTGTTTCATCGTCAAGGATGGATAGTTTCGATAGGCGAACATCGCCATCCGAGATTTTTTGGGCAAGGTCTCGGAGATAGCGTGCTTTAGCCCATGACATCCCGGTGGCGCGAAATTCTTTCTCGGAGTACTCCAGAACCCGGCGAACGGTCGGGTTCTGTCTCGGAAAAAGCTTGAGGAAACGTTGATGAATTGCGTGGGCAGCCTTTGATCCCAACTGCTGTGAGATGATCTCCCGGCACAATTTCGAGAAATAGCCAGCCGCATTTTGTTCTTGCTGCAAGACCTCCAGTTCCATCTCGGAAAGCACGGAAAAAAGAATCGGATCCGCGGTTTTGAAATGTCGCTTGATGCGCTGTTCTTTTTTGCCGATGCGTTGTTGCATAAAAAAGTCAAAACCTAATAAACTTTTACCCTATTGGCTATACCCTAATCACTGCTACTCCTCCACGATAACCGTAATTTCGTACTGGATCGTGTTCTTGCCAACCGTGAATGTGAATAGAGACCTATACTCTCCTGCTTTTTGGAATGTGTGGGTGATGAATTCATTTTTCACATCGGCATATATTTTTTTATATTCCTGATCGCCGTCGCCCCAGGAGGCGGAATAGGACGACTCGCCGATGTTATTTTTTTTGAAGAGATCCTTGCTTACCGCAAAAGTAACTGGCTGACCCCGATGCACGACCGTGCCCAAGGGCGACAGAATCGCATCGCCGTTGCCGCCGCCAACGCTTTGGCCCGGGCGTGAACCGGCAACCGGGCTGCCCGTGCCGGTCGCAATCCCCAGCAATCCTCTGCCCGCATCAACAACAGTGATGAGCGCATCATCCACTGCGTTTCTGAATCTATCCGTAAGCGATTTTTTTTGATCGGCGACGAGAGCTTCGCCTTTTTTCGCCGCGGCATCGAGTTTTTGCTGCGATGTCTTTTGCGCTTCCGCGCCTTTCCGGAACACGAAGTTTGTGACGGCATCTTTGGCGTTGTTGAACGCATCCGTCGCGCCTCGGATCAGTCCCTTGCTATTGGGATTATTCAGACCGCGCGGAGACAGCTCATACAGTTTGTTGTTCGTGAGGAACCAGTATATTCCGGCAAGCGCTGCGAGAGTAAGTAACAGTATCAAAATTTTTTTCATTTCGGTTCTCGTCTAACGCGCTTGGAGTCGTTTCGGAAAGAAATAATACGCCGGAATTATTACGAAGAGAGCCAGCGAGATGTAGGGCGAAATGAAAGCGGCTATGGCGGAGCAGCCGTACAAGATAACGCCGAACAGGGCGCGCCGATATTCCTGCTGACGGGTTGTAGGGGGCAGCGTTTCGGGTATCAGTTTGCTTTCGAAAAAGACATAGTGCGCCATGAGGGTGAACGCAGATGCGGCCATGAACAGCACGAAGCCGTAAATCGACGCAGCCGCAGCGAGCGTGAGGTGTTCGCCCAGGAATCGCGTTACAAAAGGAATGATGGCCAGCCAAAAAAGGAGGTGATTGTTATACCAGAGGAGTCGCTTATCCGAAAATTCTATGCGTTCAAAGAAGTGATGATGGTTTACCCAGAAGATGGCGATCGTAACAAAACTCAAGGTATAGGTGAAAAATTTCGGCGCAAGAGTTCTAAGAGCATTGAATACTTCGGCATTGGTGGCCGTATGCAATTCAGGGGGTTGGATTTCAAAAATGAGCAGGGTAATGACGATGGCAATAACCGCATCCGAAAACGATTCCAGGCGGGCCGTGGATGGAATATATTCGTCTTCAGAACCTCGCACTACATGATGGTGATCCTTTTCCAACATAGGTTTCATTTTTCAGGCGCTCTCGTAAATGATTTCCTTTATCCGTTCAACTTCTTGCCGTACGGTGTCGCTTTCGTAATCGCCGCCGTGAGCCGGCGTGCCTTCATACGAAGGTTTTTTCTGATCGAGATGGATATTGAAAACGATCACCCGTGTTTCCTCTTTCGCGTAGATATGAAAGCGGGGATAATTTCCGCCGAGCGGTCTCACGCAATTCAATTCATTCTGCGGCGTGTATCCCATGGGTTTATATCCGAGCCGCCGCACCAGGCCAGGAAGATTGTAATGAAGATTATTCAGCTTGAATGTCATACCCCTTAGGGGATTATAAAGCGGGAACTACTTAATTCCCAGTATATGGGGCAAAAAAGTTCCGAGCAGATACCCGCCGATGCCCGAAAGCGCCCCGATCAAAAGAACCTGGCAGCCGCTTTTGATAAGAGGCAGGCTCGCGACCCTTGCTTTGAGCATGCCAATGACAAAAAGTGCAACGAGGGTCATAAAAATCGAATAAAACAAGGCCTGTTCCGCGGGGATGAAAAAATAGGGGAATACCGGAATCACTGCCGCTACAAGATACGAAAGGCCGACATACAGGCCGTCTTTGAGCGGCGTTCCCGGCGGTTCCGGTTCAATGCCCAGTTCTTTCTGGACCATGGTCGTGAGAAATGATTTCGGGCTCGCGGCGATTTTTTCGACAACTGTTTCGGCAGCGGCCCGTGCTAAGCCTTCTTTCTCGAACATTAAAATCAGTTCTTTGTATTCGTCTTCGGGGAATTCCTGAATGGCTTTTTTTGCCTTTCGGATTTCCGCGATGTGGACTTGGCGTTCGGCCTGCGATGCCAAAAAAGCGCCGGTGGCCATGGAAAAAGCTCCGGCCAGCGCTTCGGAAATGCCCGCGATGATCACGATATGATTATTCAAAAAGGCGCCTGCAACCGACGATACCACGCCAAGCGGCACCAACAGCCCGTCCTGGGCGCCGAATACGAGTTCGCGTATCTGCGAGAGTCGGCCGATCCGTTCTTTCTCTTCCACAATATGTCCCGGCTGGCGGGATTTTTTAAAAAATTTGCGCACCATGAGTGAATGTATACATAAGTATAGCAAAAAAATCGATTTCCGGAAAAGGATTATCGGATTTCGAGGATGCGATATGTTTGAGGGCCGCTTCCGGTTTCGATGGTGACGGTCTCGCCTTGTTTGTGGTTCATAAGAGCGGCGCCGAGCGGGGATTGATTCGAGATGCGTCCTTTGGCCGGATCGGTTTCGTGCGAGCCGAGGATTTGGAATATTTTGTGGGTTGCGCCTCCGGGATCTTCGATGGCCAGCACAACCGTAGAGCCGAGCTGGACCGTGCCCGAGCCATCGGAACCCGGCGTGATTATCACCACTCGCTTCAGCTGTTCCTGAATACTGAAAACCCGCGAATGCGTGCGGCGCAGAATTGATTTTGCTTCTTTGTATTCGGCGTTGTCCGACCGATCGCCGTACGCGGCCGTTCGCTGCGCCTCGGCAATAAGCTCGGGCAGCGCGCGCTTGAGGCGCTCAAGCTGTTCCCGCAGATGGTTTAGGCCTTCCTGGGTGAGATAGATCGGACTATCGTCCCATGGTTTCAATTTATCCGATCTTCGCTTCGATATTTGCATGATTCGATCATCAGCTATAGAATTTCGCGCGTCAAGGAAGCAAACGATAGTATTTTGATAAGCTCTTCAAGCTTTACTGCTTTTCTGTTTTCTGCGCGGTGCCTCTCTCTGTATCAAGAGCATCAGAACGCCGCTTTTTCATGCGTTCATACAGGTCTTTTGCGAGCAGAACGAAAAAAACAATGATAACGGGTGCGACATGCCAAATATGCTCCCGCCCTTCAGAAATGAAATCCGTCAATCCCGTGTATTTGAAGCCCTTGTCAAAAATAAGAAAGTGGATGGCAAGATAGAGTAAGGCAAAGATACCGAATGCCGCGTATATTTTCTTCCGGCTCAACTTCATGGATCAATAGTATAGCATCACCGGCCAGAACATGAGAACAAGAAGTTGACGCTTCCGTTTGAACCGCTTAAACTGCGGAGCTGGGGATAGCTGGACGATAGCGGAGTTTGTGTGATACAATACTTAAAATTATGAATAACGTCATTACATGGTTTGACATCCCGACTGCGGATTTCGAGCGCCCCCGGAAGTTTTATGGCGATATCCTCGGCCAGGAAATAAAAGTCATGGAGCATATGGGGCAGAAGCTCGGCTTTTTCCCGATGGAAGGGCCGGGCGTCGGAGGGGATCTGGCGCCTCCCGGCCGGGAACATACACCGTCCGCCGAGGGGACCCGTGTATATCTGAATTGCGAAGGCCGGCTCGATGAAGTCCTGGGGCGCGTTGAAGCCGCCGGCGGAAAAATTCTTCAGCCGAAATTCTCAATCGGCGACCCGGGCTGGATCGCAATAATCGCCGATACCGAAGGCAATACGCTCGGCTTGCACACCCGGTAGTAGAAATGCGACTTGTACAAAACCCGTTCATATTATTTCGTTTACATAATTATTTCGGACATATTCCATATGATATACCAGAATTTTGAAAATTCTTTATTGTCGCATTTTCACTACCGGGCACAGTTCCAAGTAGACTCCTTGATTCATTCTTTGATATAATGTAAAGATGACAAAGGTCGAGATCATTTATTTAATTTAAGAACTCAATGAAAAAATCAATTATTGCGTCTTTGTTATCGGTTGTAATGCTGAACGGCATGGTGGTGTTTGCTCAAACCACGGGTGCCGGGTCTCCGGCTACGCCCCAGGCCGCAACGGTGACGGGTCAAACCACCACCGGCACATTAGGTGATAACCTAAGCTCTGCCAATAAAGATGTGGAGCAGCAGATCCGGGCCTTGCGCCAGGAGATGGAAGCAAAGATCAAAGCAATCCGGCAGGAGTATCAGACGAAGATTGACGCAATCCGTCAGGCGGCCAAAGACAAGAACTCCCAAATCCGCCAGCAATTCAAAGCGAAACAGGATGAGATGAAAGCACAGAAACAGCAGATGCGGCAAAAGGAGAAAGAGATGCGGGATCAGCGAAAGAAAAACAATCAGAACGGCACCAGCACGAAGTCTACTTCTACCCCGCCCGCGACGAATCAGTAAGAATTGTGATCTCAAATAAAAATCCCCGCCATAGCGGGGATTTTTATTTAGGCCCCGACGGTTAGACGATATGAGAATCTGCATAATGAGGAAGTCGCATATTGAGCCTTGCGTATGATATAATAAAACTATGATTAACGTTTCCGGCAAAGACCTTATGCGCGCAGGGCAAAAGATAGGCTATATCCAGGGCAATGACATTTTCTCGCACGAAGGCAGGAAATTGGGCTATGTGCAAGGCAACCATGTGTTTAATCGGGATGGCCAAAAGCTCGCATACCTCCAGGACGATCATATCTACCACGCGCACGACAGCCAAAAAACAAGAATCGAAGACAATCACCAGCAGGTGAGCGGCGGTGAAATCTCCGATGTGCAGCGGGCGGCGGTGAGAGTTCTCTTGGGAGATTGAGGGTAATTATCTCAACTCAATGCGCTTGAATCCTTCGGCAAAGGAAATTTTTCCTTTTTTGCCGAGCATCCTCGCGCGATCCCGGATGCGCTGCGCTACTTCAGGTTTGACCTGGCTCGTGTGCGCTTTCAGCGCTTGCAGTTTTTTAGCCATTGTTCCGCTGATATCCTCAAGATGCTCCGGCGCTTCGAAAGAAATCAACAGGAGCGTTTTTGTTTTATGCGGACCCAGTCCTTGTTTCTCGTGGCGGGGAAAGTTCATATGGTCGCGGGCCAGAGGGAATACTGCATCAAGCGCTGCTTGTCCGGCCGCTCGGTGATCGGGATGATTCACGAAACCGTATTTGGTCGAATAGAAAAACGCGGGGTTGAGCGTAATGACGACATCCGGCTTTTTCCGGCGAATCACTTTCACTATTTGCTCTTTTAATCGTAAGTCCGGCACGAGTTCTCCGTCGCGATGATTGAGGAAGATGACATCGCGCACGCCCAGAATCTTGGCGGCGGCCAGCTGTTCTTTTTTGCGCAGTGCCGCCAGCTTCCGAGCGGTCATGCGGGGATCATCCGATCCTTTGCTGCCGTCGGTGCAAACCAGATATGAGATGTTCGAGCCCTTTTGCGCCCACTTTGCAATGGTGCCGGCGGAACTGAAATCAATATCGTCCGGATGGGCGAATACGGCCAGAACATTCTTGGGAGTTTTAAGATTTTTTGTCATGAGAGAAGTTGTGGTGCCCTGTTTCGGAAATACATTTTTTGTTCACTGATACTCAACGAGCAATCCCAGAATACCGAACGTCTTGTTCAGAAACGCCTTTGCATCAGTAACATTATTCGTGCGCCTGTTTTTGAGAATCTGCTGTGCCAGTATTCTGATCGTATCAAGGGCTTTCGGAGTATTCAGGTCGTCATTCATGGCTTCGTAAAATGCCTGTTCATATTTCGAAACAGCGAGAGATTTCTTGGGCGCCGATTGAACGCGCCATACTTTTTTAAACAGGGTTGCCGTCGCCTGCGCTTTTTTCATATCCTTTTCGAAAAATTCAAATGCCGAACGATACTGGTGGGAAAGAAGATATATCCTGACTGTATTTGTCGCGTAGTGTTTTTTAAGATCCTCCACCAGCACCAGGTTCCCCAGAGATTTGGACATTTTCTCTCCTTTATATTTTAGCATGCCGACATGCATCCAGTATCTTCCAAAACGCCTGCGGCTGGCCGATTGGGACTGGGCGATTTCGCTTTCGTGATGAGGAAAGACGAGGTCGGCTCCTCCGCCGTGGATATCGACGCTGTGGCCGAGATATTGTGTGGCCATGGCGCTGCATTCGATGTGCCAGCCCGGGCGTCCCAGGCCCCAAGGGGAGAGCCAGGAGGGCTCCCCGGCTTTTTTTGATTGCCACAGCACGAAATCGAGAGGGTCTTTTTTATCGGGATCATCGGGATTGTTGCCTCGCTGATTGGCAGTGCGGAGCATTTCCTTTTTTGAAAGCCTGCTCAACCGTCCGTATTCTCGATATGCTCCGACGGCGAAATAGACGTTCCCGTTTTTTTCGTAGGCGAATCCTTTTTTCAGGAGTCCGGCGATGATGTCCGTCATGCGTTCAATGTGATCCGTCGCTCTCGGGTAGACATCCGGCTGGACATTGTTCAGCCAGCGGAGATCGTGAAGGAATTTCTGGGTGTTTTCTTGGCCCAAGGTTCTCCAGTTTGTTTTTTCCTGTTTCGCCTTTTTGAGAATGTCGTCGTCAATGTCGGTAAGGTTTTGGACGTACATAACCTTGTAGCCGAGCTGTTTGAGATACCGCGAGAGGACATCGAAACAGGTATAGGTAAACGCATGTCCGAGATGTGTGACGCTGTACGGCGTTATGCCGCATACATACATCCCGACTTTATTATTCCTTGCTTCGAATAGTTCTTTTTTTCTGCCGAGAGTATTGAACAGTTTTAAATTTTTCATCTACAACCACTTATTAAAGAGTTTAAAACACTTTCCTGTTTTGTTACGCTTGCTGTAAAGTCTGTATGTCGATTTTATTCATTTGAAGCATTGCCTGCATAACCCGTTTTGATTTTACCGGATCAGGGGATTGCATCATCTCGCCTAACGCAGTAGGAGCAATCTGCTACGAGGGGCTATATTTGTCTTTCAGCCAGGCGCATCTTTCTTGAAAAAACTTTTGACGGTATCAACAAACTCGTTGAGGGACACACCCTTTCGTATAAAATCAGCGCCGATCTCTTTTGAAAGTTTGATGTCGATATCCGGCGAGTGGGGATCAGTGAAAGCCGTAAGGAAAACGACTTTTATATTCTGGGTGTCCGCGCCTTTTTTGAGTTGATAGAATGCTTCCACGCCGTCCATGTCCGGCATTTTAACGTCGAGCAAAATAAGTTCGGGGTGTTTTTCTTTTGCAAGTTTTATGCATTCAGCCCCATCACCTGCCGTGATAACCTCAAAACCAGCCTGGATCAGCTTCTGGGAATAAATATCGACTATTTCCTGCTCGTCGTCCACCAATAAGATGAGATGCGAATTCATGCTATTGTAGTATACCACATTGGATAGTGTGTTAGGCCGCGATCGGGAAAGATACGCTGAAGATACTGCCTTTCCCCGGGGCGCTGTCTTCCAGGCCGATTTTACAATTCATTGATTCCGCCAGGATTCTTGCTATATAAAGGCCTAGTCCGCTCCCATACTCTTTGCTGTGAGTAAAAGATCTACCCGCGGTACTAAATTTCTGGAAAAGCAAAGTTTGTCTGGCTTTTTCTATCCCCACGCCCGTGTCGCTTATTAATATCTTAATGAATGGATCTTGTCTCTCTACGCTCACGGTTACCCCTCCTTTCTCGGTATAATGGATGGCGTTGCTCATTAAGTTCGCAACTATTTGTTCACTATAGTTCCGGTCGGCAAACGCCTCGGGCAGTTCACCGGGCGGCAACTGAAGAACAAGAGAAAGATGTCCTTCTTCTGCGCTTTTCTTAAATTCCGAAACCACATCCTGGAGCAAGTTGGCAACATTAAATTTCTCTTTCCTGAATTTGATGTACCCGCCTTCAATACGGGAGACGTCGAGAAAATCATTCACTATCCGGAAAAGTTTCGTGCTGTTGGCCTCGACGCTGACAATCATCTTGCGCATTGCTTCAATCTGTATGGGCGTTACATCCAATTTTTCTTTCAAAAGCTCGGCGTTGCCCCTGATAATCGTGAGGGGTGTGCGCATTTCGTGCGATGCGATCGAAATAAACTCCTTCTTGGCGCGATCGAGTTTTTTTTCCTCGGTGATGTCCCGAATCAGTATCAGCAGGCCAGCCGAATATTTTTTGACGGGATCGGTCGTCTCAATGAATCGAAACAAAATCTCGTAAATTTTTCCATTAACTTCAACCTCCGGCACCGAAGCAGATTCTCGGTTTGCAAGACAAGCGCCGATATGCTTTGGGGCTTCGATAGACGGGAACTTTCTTTCGAGCGCGGGTAATGCCTCCTGTTCGCCGATCGTATATCCTAATATCTCTTGTGCCGTTTTGTTTACGAATATAACTTCTCCATCTCCGTTGAAAAGGAATGCCGCGGCGGTGATATTTTGCGCAACGCTGTCAAGCTTTGCTTTCTCGTACCGGAGCTCCCTGGTTCGTTCTTTCACTATTTCTTCTACTTCTTCTTTCGCTTCACGCAAACGCTGGCCATATTCCAGCAATTCCTTTGAGCTTAATTCCAGCGAACGGTCCAAAAGAACCCTGTCTTCGTCAAAATGAAGATAGGTCTCGCTAATCGCTTCTAACAACGGCAACAAAGTTGGCGGAACGTTGTTCGCTTTTCCTAAGAAACGTTTTATTTGTCGTTCAAGGACCCGATGCACTGTTTTACAAGACCCTGTTTAACATCTAATGCCTAGATAAAATCTTACAATTTCGAGCGAACATCGTGAAGCGCGAGGAAGCGATACGGGTATCGTTGACGAACGATGAGCGATTTGCGGTTTCGACAGGCTCACCATCCCGAACTTGTCGAGGGACAGCCTAAATTTTAAGATTGCAGCAGGCAGACAAGCATTGAGGCCTTATTTTTTTGGTTAGATGTTGAACAGGGTTCTATACTTCTCGGAATGTCGTGATGGTCATTGTCTGATTATGTAATCGGCATTGCTTTTCGGTTGGCGCAGTCGGGCAGAGCTCGCCGTAGGAGTAAAAACCGACAATGGCCGCTTGGGTGCCGATTGCGGACTGTACTGCTTCGATTTCCTCTTCGATGCGTTCTTTCAAAACTAACTTTCTGCCGATGCAGCTTATGAGTATTGCCAGATCCGCCTTTTCTGATCCTAACGGTTCAATGCTCATGCCCCCCGCGTCGGAAGCCCCGTCGATCAAGCGTTCGAAATTGGCTTTCATCAAAGTCGCCTTCGTGCCTTCGGGCATATCTCCGGCGAACGTCATGCTCTGGTCTTTTTCGTTCACCGCCAGAATGGTGCGAACTACTTCCGGTTGTTGGGGGTCGTTTAATTTCAAACTTAGCGGGAACAGCAATCCCGTGTTCGGCAATCCTTTTGCTTGATCGCCCAGATAGCTTTTGTAGAGTTCAAGCGCCGGCTTGCCGTCCAACTCATACAGCACATTGCCTTTTGATTTCGTGATTGTCCGCTCAACGCCGAATGGATCCCATCCCCCGAGAGACCCATAACCAACCTTCAGCGAATCTCCGTAAAAACCCGCCAAAACAATTTTTCCTTCTTGCGCTACATGGTCCAGGCCGACTACTGTTTTTTTGAAATCGGCCCCGTCTCCCACCAGGCCTCCGGTAACTGAAACATTCGGGGGTAAACCGTCGTTCAGGCCTTTCACGAGCGGCGTGCCGTTCACGCGCAAGCCGTCAGAAAATACCATAGCGTGAATTAGATTTTCTTTCGGCAACGCGTCGGCCAATTTTTTGCCTGCGGCGTAACTTTCGTCGGCAACGGCAACCTCGGTTTCGGCGAAAGATAATTGGGTTTTCTCGAACCACAACGCGGCAAGCGCGATTGAATTGTCGCTTACTCTTGTATCCGATATCTCACCAGCAGTGGAGCACTCTATAATATGAGCGGTTGGATACATCGACCTGATTTCTTCAAAGTACTTTTCATCTTCCATGAGCGCTCGCCCTCCGAAAGCAAGCACCAGCTGCGGCTGTCCCTTAAATTTTTGCTGGCGGACTTCTGTCCATCCCTCTCCTTGCATCCATCTCTTTTGCTGAATTTGCATTGTTGAATAAATAAAAGTTTTTATTGTAAGTTCGACCTACCCGCTTTGTGCAGGTTTTTATTAACAATAGTATAACACTATGTATCACACGCTCCCAGATACCGGTGGAATTCTTCCTGCCGCTTGCGATCCGTCCGATATTAAAGCTTACTTGCTCGCCCTGCTTGATGATTTTCGAAGGTTTGACCGGGCGGAAGAATACAAATATCCAACCGTTATTTTAGCACAAATGAACCAGCTGCTCGCGAATGCCGAGAAGATCAACCCGTTCCTGCCTCATACCAAAGTTAAGCAAATACTACAATCCCAACACCGTCTGCATAGTGTGGCGAGTTTTCGGGCCTACATATCCAACCGTCGGCGTCACACCATACTTTTTCTGGAAGCGGGCAACAGCCGCTTGGGTGAGCGGGCCGAAGTAGCCGGTAATAAGCGCCTCCGGATAGCTTCCTTGGTAAACCAAGAATGCTTGCAGATGTGCCACGATTTCTCCTTGGGCTCCGTGCGATAGATCACTATCAAGGATTGCAATTGTACCCGGCAAACTCATATCAACATGACCGGCTGAAATGGTGTTGAGCTTTCCGCGCGTCGCTAGGTCGGTAACGCCTGTTTGCGGCAGACTGTGCTTTTTCTGGAAATCTAAGAGAGAAGCTTTGGTAAGCGCTCCGAAATAGCCGGTCGTGAGACCGCTCGCGTGCACTCCTTCAATATTCAAAATCTGCTGAAGATGGATAACTTCTTCGCCGCGATCGCCAGATGCATGCAATTCACCGAAGTGCTCTACTGGCGTATCGGGTATAAGCACCGGCACTTTTTCCACTTTTATTTCCTCAACCCCACTCTCCGGCGCGAGAGAAACGCGAACGCTTGCGGAATGCTCGCCATATACATTGTGAGCATAGAGCGCGTAATGGTATAGGGTGCCGTTTTGAAGATTGGTGTCAGTGAATGTCTCGGCATTGCCGGAATAAATAACTGTGCCGTCTGTAGGTAATGTCGGGTAGCCGCCTTCTTTGCGAACAAGCTTGACACCGGAGAGCCCTGCCGTACCGGAATTTTGCCATTGGAACATAATCTCCGAATCAGCCGGAGCTGCGGTAACGAGAAGCGGCGTTCCCGGAGACTGAACGTACGAACCCCCTCCACCGCCTCCACCACCACCTGAACTCGGAACGTGCACAACAGGCGCCGGTGTGACTTCCGGAGTAGGGGCAGGAGTTGTCGCTACTGGAGTAGTCGTGGCACCAGGCGCCGGCGATATTGTGGGCGTAGTAGTGGCTGTCGGTGTCGTCACGGATGAACTTCCCGTTCCGCCTCCGGATGAGACAATGGCCGGCGTATGAACTGTGTGGTCAACGGAGTATGTTTCGTTGCCGCCGACATCCACAGCTTTGACGCGGAAGTGATATGTTGTATCCGGTGCGAGAGCGGAAATTGAAACGCCGTGAGACGTTGCGGAAGTTTCCGCCGCATGCGTTTCTCCGTAGGCCGTCGTCGTTCCGTATTC
>Ga0209515_10001372_pt1 | contig 41148 bp, 39 predicted proteins | sample Subgroupgradi54m_FD_187454 | JGI IMG/M metagenome (GOLD analysis project Ga0209515, IMG submission 187454) | Subsurface groundwater microbial communities from S. Glens Falls, New York, USA - GMW60B uncontaminated upgradient, 5.4 m (SPAdes)... ... | reverse complement strand
GGATGCTTCCAATTACAATTGCAGATGCAAAATCGATGCTTGAAGAGCTAAAGGGTGCAAAAATATTGCAAGGGTACAGGGGTAGCAAACCTATAGACCAAAACATGCTTGCAAAAGCCTTAGTTCAAATAGGAAAGATTGGAACTGACAATGCAGGTTACTTTGACAGCATTGACTTTAACCCAATAGTAGTCTATCCAAAATCATACTATGTTGTTGATGCAAAGATACTTTTAAGAAAAGAGTTCAAACAAGACGCAATTTCAAATGCACAGCCAAATGCCCAGTTTATGGAATCATTTTTCACACCACAATCAGTTGCGTTAGTAGGTGCTTCAGCAACTCTAGGAAAAATTGGTAACTCTGTTTTGGATAGCATCGCAAAACACGATTACAAAGGAAAAGTATATCCAATCAATCCAAAGGCAGAAGAAATTTTGGGACTCAAATGTTATCCCTCATTGTCTGCAATTCCAGATAAGATAGACTTAGTGGTAGTTTGTGTAGATCTTTCAATCACACCTCCTGTTTTAGAGGAATGTGCAAAAAAAGGAATCCATAATGTCGTAATTGTATCGGGTGGAGGAAAGGAATTAGGTGGAGATAGAGCTGCAATGGAAGCAGAAGTAAAGCGTTTATCGGAATTGCACAAAATTAGAATAATTGGTCCAAATTGCATAGGCATGTTTAACGCGGCAAATAGATTAGATTGTGCATTCCAAGGTCAAGCAAGAATGGTTCGAGCTAAACTAGGACCTGTTGCGTTATTATCTCAGAGTGGAACAATTGGAATCAGCTTTTTGGAAACTGCGGACTCGTTTGGTCTATCAAAGATGGTAAGTTATGGAAACAGATCAGACGTAGACGAGGCAGACATGATTTATTATTTAGCAAGTGATCCTCAAACAAAAGTAATAGCACTATATGTTGAAGGATTTGGAGATGGTCGAAAGTTCATAGAAACCGCAAAACGCGTAATGGCAGAAAAACACAAACCAGTTGTAATTTGGAAGAGCGGTAGAACAACGCTAGGAGCAAAGCAAGCAGCATCACATACAGGATCATTGGGAGGTTCAAACGCAATCATCATGGACGCATTCAAACAGGCTGGAATAATTTCAGTTGATAGTTATCAGGAACTTGCAGGTGTAGTAAAGGCACTTGCATGGCAACCAGCTGCGAAAGGTAACAGAATAGGTCTTGTAAGCAATGGTGCAGGCCCTATGATTGGCGCAATAGATCACTTTGAAAGATTTGGACTAGAGCTTGCCAAAGTAACAGAAAATACTCTAAAAGAAATCAAAGCGCATTATCCAGTAACCTACGTGATTGGAAATGGAAACCCGGTAGATGTAACTGGAGGAGCAAACGCAGACGACTACAGATATGCAATTCAAAAATTCATGGATGATCCAAACGTGGATATCATAATGCCATGGTTTGTATTTCAAGATGACCCGCTGGAAGAAACAATCATTGATTATCTTGGTGAGTTCTCAAAACAAGGAAAGAAGCCAGTCATAGTGGGTGGAAATGGTGGACCGTACACGCAAAAGGTTTCAGCTCTAATAGAAAAACACAATGTTCCAGTCTATGACGATATCAGAACATGGGTAGCAGTTGCGGCTGCACTCTACCAATGGGGAAAACACAAACCTTCTGATAACGTTTAATTTCCTCTAGCTTGGAGTTTGCTCATGTCATTAGTAATCGTTTCAAAATCTGATGGGATTGCTACAGTAAAGATAAACAGACCGGATAAATACAATGCAATGAATACCGAAGTTGCAAAAGAACTAATCTCAGTTTTCAACGAGCTTGACAAAGATGATGCTGTTAAGGTCATCATCCTTACTGGAGAAGGAGACAAAGCATTTTCCGCTGGTGCAGATATTGCATACATGTCTACTATCACACCAATTGAATCAGAAGCATATGCAAAGACAGGACATCTCTTAACTTTTACAGTTGAAAATTGTAGCAAACCAACAATTGCTGCAATCAACGGATTTGCACTAGGAGGAGGATGTGAGCTTGCTTTGGCGTGCGACATAAGAATAGCTTCTGACACAGCAAAAATAGGACAGCCCGAAGTCACCATAGGAGTTTGTCCTGGATGGGGTGGCACACAAAGACTCCAAAGAATTGTAGGCATTGCAAAAGCAAAAGAATTGATCTACACGGGAAGACAGGTAAAAGCTGATGAAGCAAAAGAAATTGATCTGGTAAACCAAGTAGTTGAATTATCAAAGTTAATGGAGGAAGCTGTCAACATGGCAAAGATGATTGCTCAAAACTCTGCTATGGCAGTGAGAATGTCAAAGATTGCAATAAACAAGGGTAGAAATTCTGACATTGATACTGGACTAGCATTAGAATTGTACACTTGGGGATTATGTTTTACTCACCCAGATAGAACCGAAAGAATGACTGCATTTGTAAACAAGTCAAAAAAATAGAAATGATCACAACCTTATCTTATGAGATTCCTAATATGTCAGGTAGGAAAACCTTATTATAAGTTAAAAGACGAATGTTATTCATGAGTAACACACAGGCCACTAAACTGCTTACAATTGCTCCAAAAGCAGCAGAAAAGGTACTTGCCTTTATGAAAGAGGAAGTAGACAAGCCAGAATTTCTTAGAGTGTATGTTCAAGGCGGAGGTTGTTCGGGCCTTTCATATGGAATGGGTTTTGAACAAAAGGCCGAAGAGGATGACATTGTAATCGAAGAAAATGGTGTAAAGATACTAGTAGACAGCTATAGTGCTGACTATCTCAAAGGCACAAATGTTGACTATATTGAAAGTCTAATGGGTGCTGGATTCAAAATCAATAATCCAAATGTGACAAAGAGCTGTTCTTGCGGACACTCCTTTAGCACTTCCTAAATTCAGACCAATTCACTTTTTATTTCAAATTCTAGTCAATACAATGTTTGTAAAATTTTTAAAATTTTTTTATATGACAATCAGCGTCATAGTTGTAAGAACATAAGACACACTTCTAACTTGTTTTGTAATAATTTGCTCAAGTTTCATAGAATCTTCTGCTTCGATCTTAATTATGATATCATAAAGTCCTTGCACCCCAGTAACTTCAGATACCCCTTTTATTTCCATTAATGCTTTAATTACATTACGTTCCTTTCCCACTTGGCAATGAATCGCAACATATGCGTTGGTCATTATCAGAATTTACTTTCCTTGTTATGGATATATACTCTAGGGCCAAAGACCTCTTGCTTCAAAGGATTCTAGCACTCGGCTAACTGCCAAAACCATGCTGCCTTTTCGCATGTCTACTTTATGTTTTTGTGCCAAGTTATAGGTATCATTGAAACCTCGAACAATATGTTCTTCCATCTTTTTTGCCACTTCGTCAAATGTCCAGTAATATCTCTGTAGGTTTTGCACCCACTCTAGATACGATATGCACACTCCACCAGAATTTGCAAGAATGTCCGGTATTACCATTATTCTTTTTTTGAATAAAATAGTGTCCGCTTCTGGAGTTGTTGGTCCGTTTGCTGCTTCAGCTATAATCTTACACTTGATATTTTTTGCAATGTTTGGTGTAATTTGATTTTCAAGAGCTGCTGGAACAAGTATATCACAAGGAGTGGTAAGAAGTTGTTCTGTTGTGATCTTTTTGCTTCCTGGATATCCAACAACAGAACCATGTTTGTTTTTGTAATCAAGAACTTTTTTTGAATCAAGTCCTTTTGGATTTATTATAGAACCTTTGGAATCACTTACAGCAATAATTTTTGCCCCTATTTTTTCTAGATATTCAGCAGAAAAGGTTCCTGCATTTCCATATCCTTGAATTACGACTTTTGCACCTTTTAGTTTTAGTTTAAGTTTTTTTGCTGCCTCTCTTACACAATATGCTACACCCAAACCAGTTGCAACATTTCTAGCAAGAGAACCACCTACAGAGAGTGGTTTTCCTGTAATGACTGCTGGTTCAGCTTGTCCATGTAATGCACTATATACATCCATAATCTGGGCCATTTCTTTTCCAGTTGTATAGACGTCAGGAGCTGGAATGTCTTTTCCTGGTCCAATAATTTCGCTAATTGCATACGCATATCTTCTTGTCATTCGTTCTTTTTCTCCAGCAGACATTCTCTTTGGATCACAAATGATTCCTCCCTTTCCTCCTCCAAATGGCACATCAACTATGGCACACTTCCATGTCATCCACATTGAGAGTGCCTTCACCTCTTCGAGTGTTACGCCTGGATGATATCTAATTCCTCCTTTGTGCGGTCCGCGAAAATCGTTATGTTGTGATCTATATCCTGTGAAAACTTTGATCTTCCCATTATCCATTTTTACTGGGATTGATACTGTTAGAACTTTTTTTGGAGTTGCAAGCATCGCATGTATACCTGGATCAAGTTTTAGAATTTTTGCTGCATCATCAAGTTGCTTTAATGCATTCTGCCAAGAATCTATTTTTGCCAAATTGTACCATTTTGTGTGACGAGATATTCTATTTAAATTTGTTGAGAATTTAATGTGTCGAGTTGTCTGTACTTTGGGTAGATGTCCGTTCCACCTTTGATGCGATCAGATTCTTTAGTTCTTCATCAGTTTTATTGGAATAATCAATTCCAAGTGACTTTGCAATTGTTTCAAGCTTTTGTCTTTCTGTTTCTACTGGTCCTTGTACAGATATGTTATAGCCTGCAGTTGCATTTTGCAACTCGTTTTGTACCATGTTCTTTGTTTTGTTGTATTCACCCAAAATCCTTCCAATCTTCCTTGATACATCTGGAAGCCGTTTAGGTCCTAAAAATAGGATTATGGCAACAAAAGCAATGATTATCCACTCATTGCCTGTGATATCAAGGGAAAAATCTAACACGCTACAATTTGTGACCATTCTAAAATTAAAGATTTGGATTCCATTGAGGTTCTAGTTCTTTTTTCTTTGAAATGACTACTAATGTCACAATAATTCCAATTATAAAAAACATCAGGTAAGGAACATTGTTTCCAAAGAAATTTGCAACAATGCCTGCAAAGAGAGGTCCTGCTGCCCATCCTACTCCAAAAGTAGATTCATATGCTCCAATAAGCCCACCTGAGGATTCTTTTCTAGCTTTTCTCATTACAATTTCAAAAGTTAGCGGAAAATATACTGTAAATCCAAAACCCATTATCAGTACAGATATTGCAAATATTGCAAAAGAATTAGAATAAAATGAAATTACCATTCCTATAGATATTGACATTATTACTGCAACCAAACCATGAAAAATTTTTTTTGATAAATGAGCTGAAAAAATCAAGGACACTAGTCTAGATATACCAAATATGAAAAACAACAATTCAATATTTGATTGTGAAATTGATTTATCACTCAGATATGCTGGAAATATTGTAAGAATTGTTCCAAAAGCAGTGCTACAAAAAAGCAGAATCAATACAATTGTAGGAAATTTTAGAATTTGTCTTACTGAAATAAAAGAAAGTTTTGTGTGTTGGTTGGTTTTCCCATATTTTGCTAATAGTAAAGAAGAAACAATTCCTATTGCAATTGCAAAGGTTGCATATTGAAACAGGATTCTGTATGTAACTTCAATGTTTTGAAGAAGAAAAGTTCCAATCAATGGGCCAATCATCAGGCCCGCAACAAAAAATCCCATGAATCTAGATATAGATTTTACACGTGCTTGTGGTGAAGAAACTTGGGATATTATTGATTCACATGGAGGCCAAAAAAATGAATGTGCAAAACCAGTCAACGCTCGAAAGATTGCCACTTCTGGTACTGTTTGCGATATAGAAAGCAAATAGATTGAAGCTGTGTTTATTGCGATTCCAAAGGAAAGCAGCAATCCGTTGTTGAATCTATCAAGTAATATTCCAACAAAAAGTGGGATGAACATGTAAGGAACAAAGTTTGCCAGTCCGATAACTCCAAGGTCAAAATATGAGGCTCCGATTACATCTTTTGAAAACACTGGTACGATTGGATTATGCATACCATATGATAGTCCGACAATTAGTGCGGTAATGTATACCAGAATTAGTGGTCTGTTCATCTCACTTGTATGCAGCAACCATTATTGCTCCACCCACCATTGCCTTTTCAAACTCTACTTTTGAGAATTTTTCAAGTAACAAGGCTTCAAGCTTTTTGTTTTGTGGCCACAACTTGAATGTTCCATAAAGGGTTCTAAATTTGAAGCCAGGTTTACCTGCTGCTACCGATGCTATGATTGGAAGTATAATCTTGAGATAAAATGAAACACCAAATCTCAAAACAGAATTATCTGGTTTTCCCAAATCTACAATGATAAATCTTCCTCCCTTTTTTAGTACACGATGAATTTCTGATATCGCAGTTTTAAGACTGATAGCATCCCGCAATGAATAACCACACATGACAGCATCAAACTTTTCATCCTGAAATGGAATATGTTCGAACACACCACAAGTAAGACTAGGAGAATTTGTAAATAGTCTTCTTGTATTTTTTAGCATTGGTTGTAGTGGATCATAAAGTATAATTTGCAAGTCATTATTACAAATTTTTAATGCAGTTTTTGACATGTTGCCAAACCCAGAACCAGCATCTAGTACAACATTTCCTTGCTTTACTCTTCCAGAAATTCCTTTTGTACGAAACTCTTCGTCCTTGCCAAGCGAGATAACAGTGTTAACTTTATCATAAACAGGAATGACATCCTTCAAAACATCTAATACTTCGCCCCAGTAGCTTCCAAGACCCACACAAAATTTAGAATGGCTGGATATTATATGTCAATCAGGATTTCATTTCAGAAATTGTTGCCGGTACGCCTTCACTATATGATTTATACACAAAGTCACATAGCTTTGCAATTTTCTCATTTGATGTTTTTATGGAGGTAGTTAAAAGATTGATAAAATCACCTCCCATAACAGCTTTTGCCAAAATTGTTGGAATGGTTCCTGGCTCCTTTAGTCCAAGTTCTTTGCAAACCAGACTAACAAAATTCTTGAATGTGACAGGTGTTGAATCAGTAATAACAAAGGACTGGTTTATGGCATTTTTTTCTATTATAGATTCAAGAGCAGAGACAACATCATCTACATGTACAAAGCTTCGATAATATTCTCCAGAACCAGGCATTCTAAACGAACCTTTCTTTAATCTCTCCACCAAGATTTTTTTGAACCAACCGCCGTTTCCATAAACGTCTCCAAGATACGCCACACTAAATGCGATTTTATGTTCTTTACAGTTTGATTCCAGAAATTTTTGAGCTTCTAGCCTTAGTTTGGCATATTCGGTATGCGGTTTTATTGGTGAATTTTCATCTACAATATTTTCTCCAGGATTTCCAAATACTCCAAGGCCTGATACATACACAATGAATTTGGCTTTATCTTTTAGCATACTAAATAAATTTACAGTGCCATCATAGTTTACTGCTCTTAGAATTTTCTTGTCTTTTTCTCCAGGCCATGCAGCAGCAAGATGATATACTATGTCATACTCTTCATCAGGTAGTATGAAATCAGGATAAGTAAGATCTCCTGTCACTGTTTTTGCAGCAGGATTTGAAATTCCTCCTTGTCTGACAAGGCAAGTAACTGTAGCTCCTCTATTAACTAGCTTATCGACAAGCTTTGAACCAATAAACCCTGTTCCACCAGTAACAAGGACTTTCAATGGTTTAAGATAAGATTTGTTGCTTAAAGGCTTAACCAGTTAACAAAATTAGTAACAAATCAAAAATTAAATCACCACAAGTCTTTGATGAGGTATGTATTCTTGTCCCAAATGTAAGTCAAAGATGGAGATGCAAAAAACATTTAATCAAAAAATCGTCTTTGCGTGTCCGGATTGCAAATTAGAAGACATTGTAAATTATACCAAAAATACTGATGAGGCATACCTAGATTTTCTTAACAGATTTGACTCTGGTGAGATCCCAAGTAAGAAAAAATCTACTGCAATGCTTGAAAAAGAAGGAATAGTTCAAAGCTACGATGAGATAAAAAAGATGATAGGCAATGCCAAGCTTGATGAAATTACCCACTCTATTTTGTTTGCAAGAAAATACTATGTTTCATATTTTAGAACATTAAGTGAACCCGACCCGCAGATGGGCAGCATGGTATCAGATTCAGGATTAGATGAGAAGATTATTCGTGTTTTAGAATCCAAAAAGATTGAGGGATTCTACAAGTTTCAAGAAGATGCAATCCGTGAAATTATAATGGGAAACAATGTAATAATAACTGCGCCAACTGCCTCAGGAAAAACCGAAGCTTTTGTTGTCCCTATTTTACAAAAGATTCTTGATAAGGAACAAAATAATGCCGTTCAGGCCCTTTTTGTATATCCCACCAAATCTTTATCAAAAGATCAGCTTCCAAAAATAAAAGAGATTGCGGACGAGCTTGGTCTAAAAGTGGAAATATTTGATGGTGATACAAAAGAAGTTGACAGAAAAAAAATACTTGAAAATCCACCACATGTCATTATAACAAATTTTGATGTGCTTCACTATCACATGTGGCACAGAAGCAGGTTTGCTTCATTATTAAGTAGTGCAAGATTCCTTGTAGTTGATGAAGCTCATGTGTATTCTGGAATATTTGGTTCAAATGTTCATTATATTATAAAGCGATTAAAAAGAATCTGTTCCAAGTTACAAATCGTAGCTTCTTCTGCTACACTTGATAACGCGTTGTCATTTTGTGAACAACTCTTTGGGGTCAAAATGAAATTGGTAACAGGGTCTGGAAAAAAAGGAAAAACAGCTTTCAGTATGCTATTTCCGTCGCTTAGAACGCAACGAGCCTTGATGATTGAGATTTTAAAAAAACTTACAACAAAAAAACACAAGACGTTAGTCTTTAACAACTCTCACCTAAACTCTGAGCTTTTAGCAATGCAAGCAAGAAAGCAAAAAATAGACATCAAAGTCCACAGAGCAGGATTAATGGCAAATTACAGAAAATCAGTTGAAAATGCTTTTAAAAATGATACCCTCATGGCAATTTCTTCCACTCCTACTCTTGAGCTTGGAATAGACATTGGTAATGTAGATGGAGTAATATCATCAACCATACCAGTCAACAGACTAGTTCAGAGAATAGGGAGAGCGGCAAGAAAAGGGCAAACCGGTTATGCGTTTTTGATCCTTGGCAATGACCCAATCTCACAATATTACAAAAATCATCCAACTGACTATTTTGAAGATATTGAAAAAATCTACATAGATCCAAAGAATCCCTTTGTTGAAGAGTTTCAAGTTCTTGCAATGGCCTGTGACAAACCTATTGCTAAACATGAGCTAGCAGAACATAGCGAAGTAATTGATAGACATGTAGCTGTTAGCAATCTAGTCCTTATTGAGAATAGATACGTTCCAAATTATGAACAGATCAAATCTTTACTTGACGATTATAGTATAAGGGGAATCGGAAAGTCAATTGACATATTTTTGAATGGTAAAAAAGTTGGAGAACGAAATCTTCCAATAGCGCTTGAAGAGCTTCATGAATCAGCCGTTTATTTTCTGGCAGGAACAAGATACAAGGTAAAGGAGCTTGGATATCCTGAAAAAATGAATGCAAAAATCGAATATCTCCCAAGAGACTATCCGTATTATACAAAAGCGTTAACTGAAGAATGGCCTACTATAGAAACGATTTTTGAAAAAAGAAACGCATGTGGAATAGAGGTTGCGTTTTGTAGATTACACATACAAAAAAGAGTTTATGGTTATGTCAACATAGAAATTGGTTACGAAGTAACACAAGGTCAACGAGTACTTTTAGAAAAACCGCTGGAATTTGATTTTGTCACAAAAGGAATCGTCTTCAAGGCACCAAAGCCAGTCTCTGAGATAAAGAAATCTGAAAATGAGGAATACACCGAAGCTAGCGGATATCATGCAACAGAACATGTTGTAATAGAAGGAAGTAATATGATAACAGGTGGAGTGTCACAAGACCTTGGCGGCATATCACTTGGCACATCAGGGCTTATCTTCATCTATGATGCGGCAATAGGCGGTAATGGTGCAAGTAAAGCACTTTATGATAGGTTAGAAAAAGCATTTGAGCGAAGCTTACATATTGTAAAAGAATGCCACTGCAAAAGTGAGTCAGGCTGCCCAAGATGTACGTTTTCTTACAGGTGTGGAAACAACAACGAATATCTTCACAAGCTTGCTGCTGCGGAGATCTTACAAAGAATTAATGATGGTGAAACAACCGAAGTTTCTGAGCCAGTTGAAGGTGACAAACCACTAGTCTAGATAATGATGTTAACAAAACAAATTATTAGTACCAGCATGGATTGGCAAATATGGAAAAAGTTGCAATAGTAACAGGCAGTTCTAGTGGTATTGGTTTCGAAACGTCACTTGCATTAGCAAGAGAAGGTTATTTCACATATGCTACCATGCGAGATATAAAGAAAGGAAGTAGTATCAAAGAAATTGCAAAAAAAGAAAATTTGAAACTAGAGACGCTTGAACTTGATGTTGACAAGGAAGATAGTGTAAAAAACGCCATAAATAAGATTGCTAAAGAAAAAAGTAGAATCGATGTATTAGTAAATAATGCAGGCTACGGCCTATTTGGTTGCCTGGAGGATATCTCCATGGAAGAACTAAAGGCGCAGTTTGAGACAAACTTTTTTGGTGTAGTAAGAGTACTGCAAGCGGTCATTCCAACAATGCGCAGGCAAAAGTCTGGAATCATAGTAAATGTAAGCTCCGTTGCAGGAAAGATTGGTTTTCCTGTTTCTCCTGCATATATTAGCTCAAAGTTTGCACTAGAGGGATTGAACGATTCAATTAGGTACGAGCTATCTCCATTCGGAATTAATACCATAATAATAGAGCCTGGAGTAATCAAAACAAACTTTATGTCATCAACAAAAAAAGTTCTAAGATCAGATTCGCCTTACAAAGACATTACAAACAAGGTGATCTCTGGCATCACTATGATGTCAGAGATGGGCACTCCAGCCAAGGAAGTAGCAAATACAATCATCAAGGCAGTAAAATCTGAAAATCCATTACCGCGATATGTCGTGGGAAATGATGCGGTAATGTTTCTTGAGGCAAAAAAGAACAAGACTGATTTAGAGTTTGAAAATTACATCAAAAAAGAGCTTTTCAGCTAAAATACAGTCCTAAATTAGATCCTTTTTGGTCTTTTTTGGAGAATGAATTCCATAGATCACATTGGTTAGGTTGATATACGCCGCCAAGTCAATTTTTATCAAAGTCAACATATTTAGGCACAAATTTGGTGATAGTTTAAATGAAATGGAAAACTTTACAACATAATGGCATAGCATTTCCACCGCCTTTTGAATCAAAAGGGATAACGATTAAGATCAAAGGCGAGAAGGTGCCTCTAAATTTAGAACAAGAAGAAATGGTATACCAGTGGGCAAAGAAAAAAGATACACCATATGTACAAGACAAGGTCTTTTGCAAAAATTTTCTGGAAGATTTTGTAAAGGTACTTCCACCTAAATTCAAAAACATTTCACTTTCAGATATTGATTTTTCTGAAGCATTCAAGGTAGTAGATTTAGAAAAAGATGCAAAATTAACACTGGACAAGGAACAAAAAAAGAAACTTGCTGCGTCAAGAAAAGAAATCAAAGAAAAGATGAAAGCAAAATATGGTAAAGCAATAATTGATGGAAAGGAAGTAGACGTAGCAAACTGGATGGCAGAACCGCCAGGACTTTTCATTGGAAGGGGGGACCATCCAATACGAGGCAGATGGAAACCAAGAATTTCAGAAAAAGATGTTACATTAAACCTAGGAAAGGAAGCCAAAGTACCGCCTGGTAACTGGGGAAAAATTATTCACGAGTCAGATTTCATGTGGCTTGCAAGCTGGGAAGATTATCTTACAGAAAAACGCAAATATGTTTGGCTTTCTGACACCTCCGATTTGAAACAGGAACGTGATCAGATGAAATATGACAAGGCAATAAAACTATCACAGCATATTGACAGGGTATTAGAAAACGTAGTTAAAAAAATGTCAGACCATGATGAAAAAGTAAGAAGAGTTTCAACTGTTTGTTATCTAATATTCAAAGCAGCCATGAGAGTAGGAGATGAAAAAGATCCTGATGAAGCAGACACTGTTGGCGCAACTACACTTAGGGTTGAACATATCAAGCTAAAACCTGATGCAATAGAGTTTGACTTTTTAGGAAAAGATAGTGTGAGATGGCAAAAATTACTTCCTATAAGTGGTCAAGATAAAACGTTATATGATAACTTGAAAAAATTTACAGAAAAGAAAAAACCAGACGAATTAATTTTTGATGGAATTACATCAAGACATGTAAATGAATTTTTTGGTCAAATAGTAAAAGGACTTACTGCCAAAGTTTTCAGAACATATCTTGCAACTACCGTTGTAAAAAGCTATCTCAAAAAAGTAAATGGTCTTGATTCAAAATCAGAAAACATCAAGATTTATCATGCTAAATTAGCAAATCTTGAAGCTGCCATTACCTGTAACCACAAGAGAACCATTCCAAAGACATTCGAAGAATCTTTAAAGAAAAAAAAAGACACGCTAGAAAAACTAAAGAAAACTAATGCTAAAACTGAGAAGCAACGTGAAAAACTAAAGTTAAGAGAAGAAAAGATGAAGTTGACAATCGAACTTACTGAGAAAACTAAAGATTACAATCTTGGAACATCGCTACGTAACTATATTGATCCTAGAGTCTTTAAGGCTTGGACTGACCAAGTAGGATTAGAATGGGAGAAGCTATACACTTCTGCCCTTCAAAAGAAATTCCAATGGGTAACAAAGGTCGATACCGATTGGAAAAAAATTGCAGCGCAATAAGGTCTAAAATAAAACCATCTTCCTATTTTTAAAATATCGATTATTGGCAAATACTGTATGATAGCTATCATGCCACAAAACACTGGAAAAGAAATCATTATTGGTCACAATTCATTAAATCTCTTAATCATTTAGTAAAAACTCCTGTTATTTAGTAAACTGTCACTTTTTCTGTCACGCCTTTAGTCTGTCAGAAAATTCACATGTAAAACAAAAACAAGACCAGTAGTTGGGTCGTTCGCCTCCAACCCAATCCGATCTATGCCCATACCAAGTACTTTGCGCACAACAAAGTCGTCGTACAACGAATATTTTTGAGGCGACGAATTTTGAGAACAACAGTCTCTCTTAGCTCTTCAAGCGATGATGACTCCACCTTGGCTACAATATCATAATTTCCGTACGTACCAAGGACTTCTTTTACTCCCCTTATTTCTTTGAGCCTTTCAATGATTGACTCTTCAAATCCATTTTCGCAGTTTATCATGACGTATGCTTGAGATACGTCGCGCAAGTACGTTTGCTCCGGAGATCTGAGCATATACAATTATGGAAATCATGATATATTACAGTGATTTAGCAAGTTAGCTGAACTATAACAATCCAAGCTGATTATACTCTATCAGCAGGTATTACCAAGTAGATACATGGTCCATGTAATTCATATAAAAAAGCCCTCAACATGGAGTATGGAGGTACGTGCTCCGTTTAAAAAAGTCATTGCCTTTGACCTACTTTTTATGACACTTGGGGCAATGGTTGGGGCAGGAATCATTACCGCAGTCTTGTTTAGGTAGGACTGCCATTTTTTGTATCGACAAAAAAACGAACATCATTCCATTTAACGTTAAATTACGACAATTTCGTTTAGCATTTAGCTAAACAGCTAGAAATTTCTCTTATGTTACACCTTATGTTACACTTTTTGTGACATTACGTGCGTAAAATGGTTAAAATAGTAAATTTTAAAAATTAAAGAAAAATTGAATTAAATAATAATTAAAAAATTGGGAAAAAAATTAGTTTCTTGGATTAGACAAAATCTTTATGCAGCTGCTGGTGAAGAACCAACTATTTCGGCAGAAGCAAATCGCATACCAACTTGGGTGATCTTTACTTTTGCATTCTGTCCTGCCTTTCCGTCTTTAACAAATATCACAAAGCCTTCTATTCTTGCGATACCGTCTCCTTTTCTACTAATTTCCGTTATGGAAACGTCGTATTCTTTTCCTGTTTCTACTGGTTTTGGCCCGTCGTTAAATCGTCTGTTGCCGCCATATCCTCTATCTCGGCCACCTCCGTATCCTCGGTTAGATCTTCCAAAACCGCCATCGTTGTAACTCATCGTTGCACCTCCTTTCTTATTTATTGACGGAATTTGTCCCCATAAAAATGGATGCAATTTGTGTTTTATAGAAATTAGTATTCTCCTTTGGTAATTGCATCATTTCAGAGTACTTAATAGCAGGATAAAGACTCACTTGTTATGGCAAAAGCCAAATCAAAAGCAAAATCAAGAGCTAAATCAAAAAAGAGATAAAACTGTGACCTGAGAAGGTCTTTCCTTTTTCCTACAAAAAATTAGAATGTATTCATATTTTAAATCCACTTGTGTAGCAACAACTACATTTAATTGCATCAAAAAATTAGGCGTAATCTGTGCCGGGGTAGCTCAGCCTGGCCTAGAGTGCCAGTCCACACAAAAGGGTAATACTCATAATCTGGAGGTCGTGGGTTCGAAACCCACCCCCGGTACTTCCAAGATATCCTAAGTTAATGTTAAATTGGTTCATATTTATCACGAGTAAGATGGAAGAATTTGAGGAATTTGCACTAGCATTATTGGATCAGCTCTCAGTTGAAATAAACGAAGAAAAAGAAATTACAAAATCACTTTCCAAGGCAGTGCAAGCACTACCAGCAACAGTCAAGTTTGAAGATATCGAAATGTTATCAAAGACCATTTTCCCAAAGATGGCAGAAAAAGTTGCTCAGTTTACTGGCATTCTTGTTCCTCCAGAAACAAAATTGGAATTTTTAGATTTAATTGAATTAAAACAATTAAAGGGAAAAAAAGTATTTGCTATAGAAAATTCTGTTAAATTTGTTAATGATCTTTTTACTGCAATAGCTCATGAAAAAAGCGATAAAATAGCACAGCTTATGAAAAATGATCCGGTAAAATTTCTTGTTTATTCTACATACGCAAAATCGTATATTTCAAAGATATCTACAACTTATGGGGATTACCTAGATTCTACCATATTTTTGAACAAATTTGTGCTTTCTAGTTATCCCCAGATAATTTTACAAAAAGAAGATGAACCGTACGAAGCCAAATTTGCATATGTAAATTCAGGCTATATTGGAGCATTAAAGATGACAATTCTTGAAGAACAAATCCATGCAATTCAAGGAACTTTGCATGAGATCAACAAAAAGGCAGTCATTGAGGTAAATACAATAAATGAAGAACTTGCAAAGATAATTCTAGCATTAGATGATGCTACTGTCAACAAGCTTTCCGATTACTTGCAGTTACCACCAGTACCTGAAGAATTCCCCATAGCTGGGAGAGCAAATCTATTTTTCATGTTAAACCCAGACACCTTTATTGTAGGAGTACTTGGCCCTGATGTGATGACTTTTACAAAAGTCACAATAGATCCTAAGATTTCTGAGATGTTACCTCAACTTTTGGACATATATCAGAGATGGCTCAAGCCAATCCAAATTCATCATGCTGCATTTTCTACAATGGAAGGAATGGCAGAGTTTGCAGTTCAAAATATTCTAAAAGATGATAAAGAATTTCAGGATTATCTTGTCACTTTTGCCAACACAGACATTTCTTCCTACCAAGTAAGAAAAAGCATGGGGATGGACTTCACTTCCACTGTTTTTGCAAAACTTGGCAAAAATACCTATCGAACATTAATTGACAATCCACCTACAACAAGAGAGTTGAAAAATCCAGAACTTTACTTGAAGAGGATATGAGCCAAGATTTTGATCCATTTGTTGTAGACTGGATATCTTATGTTAAAAACCCCAGATACACATTGGTTGAAAAATGTCTAAAATTATCTCAGACTCTGGAGTATCCAGATTTGAACATAAGTGATTATGTTCAAAAATTACATATTATGGGCAAAGATCTGAAAAATTCTCTTTCTGAAATAAAGAATCCCACCTATTTGGTGTCTATTCTAAATGAGTACATGTTTGATGTCATAGGATTTAGTGGTAATAGTGACGATTACTATAATCCAAAAAACAATTTCCTAAATGTAATACTGGATAAAAAAAGTGGAATTCCCATAACATTGTCTATTATCTATGTTGAACTTGCAAGACACATAGGATTGGATTTACATCCTGTTGGTTTTCCCAGTCATTTTCTTGTGAAATACTCTGAGGAGTTAATTGTAGATCCTTACAACAGAGGCAGACTACTTTCTATAGATGATTTGCGAGGAATACTTGACAGAAACTATGGAGGCAGCGTAGAGTTTTCACCAGAATTTCTAGATGAGATTGAGCCAGAAAAAATTCTTTTACGAATTACTAGGAATCTCAAGAACTCCTATACACAGTCATTTAACTATACCATGGCTATGCATTGTATAAACATGATACTGGGTATCGATCCAGAATCTCCAGAAGATGTAAGAGACAAAGGGATCCTAGAATCAAGGTTGTTAAACTATGACCTTGCATTAAGATCTTTGAACAGATATCTTGAGCTAGCTCCTGAAGCTGATGATGCTGACTATGTTTTGGATTTAATAAGAAATATCAAAGAGAGATTTAGTCAACAATAGATTTAACGTCAGTGCCTTGTCTTATCAATTTATGTTCATATCGAATTATTTTATTACGCAGAGTGCCTTTTAGAACGTCCATTTCGCTTCTTAAAGTAGCAATTTCGTCCTCAAGTCTAGCCACTCGTTCATAAATTGACTCCTCGTTCTCAGTCATACCCAATTTAGGGGTGGAAATTGATCTTAAAAATTTATGGTTTATTTTATTGAGGGATTTGTCAGTTTTTTGCTATAGTATAAATTCGGCATTGCAAGCTTGGCATTTACCCTTCTCGCTGCCAGTCAGACCTATAATTAAAATCTTGCCAATTGTTCCGCATTTTGGACATAAACCGGTGGTAACGTTTCTTGGACCGCTTGATTTTGGTTTTACGGTTTTCCTCCTTACCATCATTTGAGAATCTTGGAATCGTATTATTAAGTCTAAGCGTTTGATCGCTAAAAGCGCGGGGAGTGCGTATAAACATTTTGAAATCCCACTATGAACAAAATTGAATAAAAAAGGGCCTTGAGGTGACTTGTCTAATCTGTTTAGTTCTACTCTTCATGCATGGGTACGAGTCCGATAGTTCTCTTGGTGACAGTCACTGCAGAAACCCGAAGTTTTTGTGAAGAGAATTTAACAGAAAATGTGCAGTAAGCTAATCAGAGTAGCTACAAAACTCCTTTCCAATTTTTTATCTGAATTTAATTCTGTAAAAAATGATTAAAGAAGTGATGCTGGCTATTAGTACAGGAATCACAAATGGAAATTCTGGAATGGTTTGGTTTTCTCTTAGAAGAATTGTATTTCCAAATATGTTACCACCATCGTTGCTTGTACGAAAGAAAATATTGTTATTTTCCTCGTAATTGTTTATCCATCCAATATACACATTTTTTCCCGATGCAATCATCTGAGGTCTATCGAAGTTAACCCAAGTACTGTTGGCTTCATTCTTAACCACTCTATCAAGATCTTCACTTAGATTAATTGTATTTCCAAAAGTTTCTCCATTATCAGAGCTCATCCTAAAGAATATCTCGCTGTTGCTCTGATTGCGTTGCTCCCAAGTTACGTAAACATTGTTACCAGAGGATGCAACCTGTTTGTATAGGTAATAGCTATCTGAGGAGAACTTGTTGTTGCTTAGATTAACTGGTTTTGAAAACGTGATTCCACCATCTGTGCCGTGTGCAAACATGATATCTTTTGTATTGTTGCTATCTGTCTGCCAGAAGAGGTAAACATTGTTTTCATTTGTCAAGACGTCAGGATACCCTTCTTGTCCATTGTTGTACAAGTAGGTGGTCTTTCCAAATGTAGCTGCGTCGTCGTTACTTTTTGCAAATAATATCTTGCCAAAACCATAGCCATTGAATTGCCATATTAAATAGACATTGTCTCCAGATACGGCAGCCCTTGCATCAGTTGCAAATCCTGCAGCCGTTCCATTTATTATTGGATTTATACTGCTCCATGTATTGCCATAGTCATCGCTTCTCCTTACAAATGGAGAAGGATAGCAGATTTGCTGAGTTCCCGAAGAAATAATGCAACCGCCTTCCATGAAGAGATAAACATGATTATTTGATGCAATGATCTTTGGATCACCGAATCGATTCGTATTGTTGCCTAGATCTATCATTGCTGAAAACGTGGTACCGTTGTTATCACTTTTGATCAGACGTGTAAATCCAGAATCCTCTTTCCATACAATATAGAGGTGTTTCCCAGATGCAATCAGCTCTAAAGAAAGAAAATCTAGAGAAGAGCTTCTGTTTAAGGTGATTGTGTTACCAAAGCTGGCTCCGTTGTCCATGCTCTGCCTGATATCAAGATATGTCCCATTCTGGTCAAAATAATTCCATGCTACATACACATTATTGTTTGACACTGCCATCTGCGGTTCTACTGATCTTGAACCTGAAGTGTTGATCACTTGAATAGGACTCTCAAATGTAGCTCCACCATTAGTGCTCCTCTGAAAAAAGAATCTTCCTTCATTTTCCCCCAAGAGATACACATTATTGCCTGATGCAAGAATCTGTGTAAGTAATATGTTAGGAGATCTAATAGGCCCACCTAATGTAGATACTCCATAAGCAAATACTACATGAATTGATGAAACTAGACTAATTCCTATCATCAATATTATTGCAAAATGTAGAGTTTTCATTTTCCTATCTACTTGGTAGGAGTAGCGATCAGATCCGATTTGAACGAAATAGTTGTGGGATACGGAGAGTAAATTAATACATGATATTCTCCTGCAGGCAAAGAAACACCATCACGCATACATAAAACAATATCAGAATATTCTTGCAAATAACAGCCAAAATAGAAGTTAAAGTAGTTGCCAGACATGAAATCATTTTTTCCAGTGCATAATGGTGCTGATTGGTTGGAAGGATGCTCTATAATTGACTGACAAATATAGACAACAACAGGATTGTCTGCAGACAATATTATTCCATTAATCTTCACAGTATTATTGAAGAAAAAGGGGCCAAAGGACATGGTTTTCCCTCTATCCATAAAAAGAGGACTGCCACTTGGTACTAGAACTTCGCCACGAGTTGAGGTGGCAGGGGCTTTATTTTCAGTACTTACTAGCAATTTTACTTTTTCTTCATAAACTGCCAGTCCAGCTTGAGGATTTGTGTGATTACTAAAATCAGTCTTGAAATAATCTTTTCCGCATGGCAATCCTAAAACAGGTACATTTAACAGCTCATGTATGCCATCTGAAAACTTTACATCAGAACCAAAATTAATTCCACCGCATGAACCAATCGGACCCATGAAACCTGGGCTTGGAAAGAAAGTAAAGACAACATTATGAAATAATTCTTGTACACCTTCGCCTCGATAAGTCGTCATTGTATCATTGACTGTGGTAAAATAGTATGACTGAATTCCTATAGTTACTATTCCTGTATCTTCATCTAGACCCATAATCTTTTTTGGTTGCATTGGTAAAATTACTGCAAAAATGATTATTCCAATTACTGCAATTCCCGTTACAGTTATTATTGAAAGATGCAGAGTTTTCATTTTCTAATACTCATCCTGTAAAATACGATTACTGATATGACACCAATCAATAAGATAGGAATTGCAAGAGGAAATTCTGGAACTACAACAGTTGAAAAATCTACATTTTGTGGTTTGTCAAGAGTTTTATTATCAACACCAAGTATACTTATAATAATCTTCAAAGGTCCTGGTTTAGTAAATTCCATAAATTTAATTTCAGTTCCATTTGCTGCAAAACCATTATCATCTTGCTCCACTTGATTTGCTCCACTGTATGTTATTTCATATTTTACATTGTTTAGAGGATTTTTTGCACCATCCATAAAATTAACTTTGAATTTAGACATCATCGGTGGTTGTATTTCTTGAGCAAGAGTAAGATTTACCATTATTGATCTGTTGCCAGTAGTTTTTGTTAATGTTGTCCTGTTAACATCAGGTATCAAATATTCTTTGAATATCCATTTTCCATCAATCAGTTGCCAGATCCTTGTATCTCCAGATGTGTCACTTAACCGGGGTGTAGAATCTTGGTACTTTGATATTCCTTTGTCAGTTTTAACAGTATATTTTATAATTACTGATGAATCGTCATAACCATTGGGTGGTCCATTTCCTTGTGAACCTCCAAATCCTACACGGGTTGTTATTTCATTTGCAGTTTGAAATAAACAAGATCCATGTGATGGAAGAGACATCACATCATTATGAAGATATAGACCACTTCCTGTTACATTTAGATTGAAATTATTTAGAGTAAGAGGCTCGTTTCTTGTGTTATTGATTTCAATCCATTGATACGCCCAAGGTCCAAGTGATTTATCACCTTGACACATACTTACGCCCTCTGCAAAGGTAGGTGGGCTCCAAAGTTCAACTTTAGTAATCACCACAGGTGTAGTAGAAGACTCTCCATAAACATATGAAATAGTTACTGTGAGTAATACGGTCAATAGAGAAATCGTAAAAATATTTTTCATTATGTTAAAGGTAATGTAGCATTACTTTTAGAGATTGCTAACAATTTACATTACTTAATTTTAAATAACAATTTTAGATTAAAAAACAAATTCTAACATGAAAAATTATGATAAAATAAAAAAGAAAGTTTGTGTGTTTTGATTTTTTCCTTACTTGTGGTATATTTTCTCGTGTGTTTCGTCTATAGCTAGACAGCTCGTAAGATTAGGACTAATAGATTGGCCATTTGCTGCCGGTACCTGAGATGTAGGATTGCCAGAAGAATCTAGATATTTGTATTTGGTAAACTGAGTACTAGCAAAACTGGAATAATCATTTTTGTGGTAAGCTACTTCAGAAAATAATTTTTAACTTTCTCAAGTTTTATAATTTTTTTATCACCAAACTCAGCTATTCAATTACATGAATGCCACTTCGAGAAGGCTCTGCTAATGCCGTTCCTGTCAAAGATGCCCAAGCAAAAGATTCTATCGTGTAGTTCCCACCTGAATTAGGAGTCCAGTATATTCCACTGTATGATGTTGATTCATTTGGTAGCATTTGCTTATAAGACCATGACGTGACAATCGTTTTGTTATTTTGGTCTTTAATTGAAATAAGAAGTACATAACGAATTAGTGATTGTGAAAATGATTTGTCTGCATGATTCACCTCCGCGGTAACAGAGTAAGTATGATTTACCTTGACAACTTTAGTTGTATGTATCTCATCTTCAAAGGGTGCAACATATGTCTTGACCTTAAGTTTGAAAACATTCTGAGAAATGCCAGTATTTGTAATATTACCAAAAATTGTTGTGTAATTATTTAAAACAGAATTCAGTTTATCATTAGTTTCATGAAGCATTCTTGTATTTTCTTGCATGGTTACTATTTGAATGGATAAAGCTATTATGATAACTGAAAATGTTCCAAGAAGTATAAAAAATGGTAATCTCAGGTTATTCATAAAAAAAAGAAGGGAAAGGAGGATTTCACCTTTTCGTTCAAATTCTACCACAGTTGAGTGTTACAGGCCTTAAAGCTTGCTGCATTTTTACCAAGCTTGATTTTCAACGTAGAAGAATCAAATTCGATTTTCTTGCCGGTAGAGTTTATGATGCAACTTGCCTGTTTTCCTTCAAATACAAAACCATGAGCCCAGAATGTTCCCTGTACTCCGCAAGATTGAATACTATTCCAGAGCCAAGTCGGATTAAAGAACACGTATGTGTTTGTGTTATCTTCAATTTTCACATTTGCATCATAGAATGTATCTCCTACTGTAGACACCGAGGTGGTTCCTGTATTGCCCAATGAATCTTGAACTTTTGCGATTATCTTCCTAGTGGGCGAAGTTTGTATGGTAAGACCCAGACCTGACACTTTAGCTTCACTAGTAAACGCATCTAATTTCTGCGTAGTCTTGTATAGGATTACGAAGACTGAGAAATTGAAAATATTGATTCAAAAATTATGAATGATTCAATGTCTAGTTCGTTTAATTTTTTTAACAAAAATGGAATTTGATGTTAACTCGTAGTTATGGAAAAGTATTTGAAAGGTATGCAGATGTCAAAGCAGTTGCGTTATCATATGTCACTACTACTTGATATTTTCCCAAGTCAGATCCTTCGTTACCTACGATATAGATTTTATACTTGTAAAATCCATCTGATTGAATATTACTTGAGGGTATATTGTCTTCCTTGTATAACTCGCCCTTTGGATTAAAAATTTTAACAATTAATGGAGAATCTGTTCGTTTAAAATTGTCGAAGAGTATCTCAATTGTAAAAAAGACCTGTACAGTTCCATTGTTGCCAAAGCCACCGGTGATCGGGTACTCTGGGATTATTCTAATGGATTCTTTAGCAGAAGATTTTTGATCCGTCGCTGTTCCTGTTATGTTATCAGATATTGTAAACAAGAATGATTTTGAAATTGTTTTCTTAATGTTTGATAAATTAGGACCTGTTTGATTTTTTTCTTCATAATAGAATGTTACAGTTGCATTTGTGATTCCAGATTCTGTAGCTCTAAAAGCAAAGAGGGAATCTGGACCAACTCTAATGATCTTTTCACCAGGATTTACTTTATCCATCCTGAGGCCGATTGCGCATATTGTTTGTTTCACGTCAACTATGACATGACTATCAAAGATTACATAAAATGGACTTCCACAGAAACTAGAATAAGTTACATCTATTGGATTTTGTGAATTGTTGACCAGGGTTGCATTAACTGTGAATGTGTCTCCAATTCTAACTGTAGATGGTTGCACTTGGATATTTTGAATCTCAACATTCCCAGTAGTTTGGTGTTGCATTGATGGCAGAATTACAACAAAAAAGATTATTCCTATTACTGCGATTCCTGTTACAGTTATTATTGAAAGATGTAGAGTTTTCATTTTAAATCAATTGGAGTAAGCAAGTAATACTTTGCCAGTAATGGCATCAACAGAAAAGGTTGGATAGTTAGCTATGCAATTTGGACAATCCCTGTATACTACTGTCCAGACCAAATTTCCGTTTTCAATTCGGTTACTCTGCATCCCAAGATAGTCTTTTTCAAGTTCAGACCACCACTGCGGGTTTCTGTAATAGTTTGTTTCTAGTGGATGAATTATTGTAGTTGGAAGACCCGTATGAGGATCAACTGAGAAGAGATTATTGTAGCTGCTGCCATTAAAAATGTGTACATAGTCTAATGTCGCATCTATTTCAAAGCGTGGGTCATTAGTGTAATCATTCAAATTTAGTTTCTTTTGAATGATGTAATTTTGAACGATTTTCAGAGCTTGTTCTTTACTTATAATTTTAGATTGAAATTCTTTGAGAGTTTGTGGATTGGCATATTTTGTGTAGATTTCAGTAGATTTGCCAATCCATCCTTGATCCCACAATTTACCAGCAGTTGATTCTTTTACACATGCGGGCAGACCATTTCTACTAACAATCAATACCAGATTCCCTTCACATTTGACTTTGTATGGATCTGTTCCACTCTCGAATTGTCTTAATGGGGTAGCAACAGTTCTTGGTACAAGAGGTTCGAGATGTTTAGTTTTCGAAAATGTTCCGTTTCCTACTATTACAGTTCCAGTTATCCATGGGTGTATCTGATCAAAATAAGGATATATTCCTGAATCTGTAAACACGTGTTCGAACGAGCCACCCGGCGTAATTATTTGGCTATCGAAAAATTCACCTGCGGTACCAGATGTTCCACTTGTTACAGTATGGACTATGGAATCATTATTGGTCCATGTTACAATCCCTCCTTCTGGAATAGTTACATTTTCTGGTACGTAGCAATTATTTTTCTCACTACAGTTTTTGTTAGATAGATTGTTTGGTATCATTACGTGAATTGAATTTGTATCGATGTTAGTAGAATCTTTTACTTCAAAGGATGTAGAAATTGTAGTTTTATTATCAATAATTATGGTAGCAACATAGTTTCCACTTTGTGTTGGAACAAAATCCCACTCTACTGTACGAGGTCCACTGCATGCTTGCATTTCCAGATTTTGTTTTTTATGCAAGATGGTTTGTTCGTCGGATCCATTTTGTATTGATGTCTCTACTGTGACATTTCTTGATTCAGGATGATCGTTCCATACATCTTCGTTTCGTAATACAATTTGGTGGTGGGCCATTGCCTTGTAGAGGACATTTCCATTGGCATCTTCAAGATAAATACGGTATATGGGTACGCCTCTTTCTATTGGTTCTCCAGGAATTGGTGCAGGCCCAAGAAAGCTATGGATTCCACAGGCCTCACCTGCCTTTTGTGAATATGGTGAGATTGTATTGATTCCTTCGAGCTTACTTGTGTAAAAGATTGCTTTGTCTCCTACTTCAAATTGCGGATAAGACATCCTTGTTTTGTTATCAGCTTTATGTCCTGCTACTGTAATGGAATCAGAGTTTTGTGGGTTTTTGAAATATGTTTCAACTTTGATTTGATAATAATAGTAATCAGGTCCGGGCCCTGTTTGTTTGGAAATAATCTGTCCATAAAATACCATATTACTTTGTTTGTAAAGATCTTGTGGAGACAGGTATGGAGTTGCATTTACATTTTGAAGAGATGACGCAATCAAAATACCAACTGCCATTACAATTATCAAAAGATACAGAGTTTTCACATTAATTTTCAGTTTGCAGTGTTTTTAGGGATTGCTGATAAATTGCATTTATATTATTTTAAGCACTTCTAATGAATTTCAGGTATGAAAAAGATTACAATTCTTGCCATTTTGATACCATCCATAATTGGAGGATGGATGACATGGACTTTTGCAGATTCTTATGACTTTGCACCAAGCACCAAAGACAATCCATTAAGTGTGGAAGCAAGAGTGGTTTATGGAATAGACACAGCGATAATGTGTCCCCAAGAACCATGTAGTCCACCATCTCCAATTTTTCAGTTTAGATATTACTCTCATCTACCAATGCAATTACTTGGTTACAACATTTGTGATGGAATTTCTTGTATCAAAAATGAAGGCTTTGTAACATATACCATAACTAAACCTGGTTTATCTGGTCACCCTGAACAATGGGGCGGTGGAACTATTGGCAATGTACCTTGGAAAATAGGAGATACGGTGCACATACGGGTAAAAGTAGAGCCTGTCACAATAAATGATAGCGGAAACATAATACCGCAATCTGATAAGATGATGTTTGTAGATCTTGGAGAATCAAAGATTATACCAATGGATAAGAATCGAGATGGATAAAAAACTAATAATTTATGGTCTTATGATTTTGTTTGGAGCTCTTGGATTAGTGTTTTTGTTTTGTATAGACGGATGTTGAATGATATAGAGTTTTCATATCAAGATTGTTTTCTGTTTTCTCCACATCAGAAATATTACAGATGCGGCTATTGCTGGAATTCCTATTGCTAGAACTAGAATTAGTTTTTGATTATTTTCTTTTTCTTTAATTAATTTTTGTTCTGCTGGACACATCCCTGATCCACCTATACATTCTTCTTCAGTCTTTTGCTTAGCTAGATCTATCTGATCTTGTAATGATGACTGGTTTGTTGTTTGATTTTCAGTTACTAGTGTTGTTGTAGATGGAAATTCTGGTAATACTGTAATCTGTAGAGGTTTTGACCAAAGTGATTCAATAGGACCTAAGCTTTTGGAATCTGGATTGAACGTAAATACTGCTACTGCTAATACAGTATATTTTCCTGGATTGTATAAACTGGGAGAAGGAATAATATAATGTGGCACTAAAGATTCTCCCCATGGCTGTACACTAATATGTTCACTTGGTTGCAGTGTTTTTTTACCAGTCAACTCTGGAACGCAAGCCACTTGTGAATTTGGCCATATTTCATCTCCTGCTTGGTTCTTAATTTCAAAAACAACCAAAGGTATACAATATTTTATCTCTACAGTTTTGTTTCCAACGTTTGTTAATTCAGTATTGATGGTGATGTTTTCTCCAATCTTGTATATCAGTTTGGGTGTAGTCTGGTTAAGGATCAGAATTGCATTATCGTGAACTAGTATTGTTTTTGTCGGATTACCCAATTGGTCTTCCAATGGTGTATTCGATGGAGGAGAAACAAGATAAGATGGAATAGACTGGCGTGATGGCCCATAATGGACATAACCATCAGTTGTATTTTGCTGAGAACCAAAAGCAATATGTGATACAAGAGGGATAATTGAAAAAAGTAGAACCCCTGTTATTAAGAAAGTAATTGAATAGTGTAGAGTTTTCATTTTCTCATCTCTCAATATGGAAGAATATCTATCCACTCATCTGGATACACTTTGGTGATTGGGGGCTTTTTGCATTCAAGAAATCCACTGACTTTTGAAATTGAGGTTAAATTAGCATGGTACTTGTATTCCATTCCTGGCGGTATCACGTTGAAAGTTTTGATTGTGGTTGTTTGATTTTTGGAGACATAATTTATGGAACAGTTCTCAAACGTATGAATTCCGGCATTGATAAGCTCAAATGTTACATCTGATTGGGTAGGATTTCCAACTCCTTGTGCAAAATTGCTTGCCAAGTCATATCCGATGTAATCAGGAGGCTGAGCAAGTGGCTGTTCTCCTATTGTCAAAAGTACACGGTCTCCTCCACAAATGCCAGGCGGGAGATGTAACCAATAAGTTCCACGGGGTGCGTTTTGTAGTGCAGATATGGATGCAGTAATTGTAGCATATCCCTCAGGTCCTGCTTTTGCAAAGCTTGGCGTATAGCTTAGAACCAAACCCGGATGTTCCTCACTTGCAACAGGCCTGTTGTTAGATACAGTTGAATTGTCAAGATTAAGAAGATTCTCGCTTAGAAAGTACAAGCCACCTGCTAGATTTGCATCTTTAGAAAATTGCCCCTGATGTACCTGCATGACAAAAGATCCAGTGTGACCTGGCTTCAAAAGATAGTCGTCAATTTCTGGAATGCCTCCGGTATCAGGTCCTGCAAGGTATCTATGGTACAAGTCAAACCCAGTATAATTTATGAGGGTACCATTGTTTGGGACATCAGAATTTGGAAGACAACTAGTAAATGTCAAATATCCTGGCACGATCTGCGTAGGGTCTGCTGTGATGTTCTTGTTAGAATATTGTGATGGTATTGCAGTAAATTCTTTTTGATGTGTTTTGTTATTCAGTGTTGCAAGTATTGAATATCTTGTGGATTTTGTAATTAATGCATTTTTCTCCAAGCCTGCATAAAATGTAATCTGCCATGGATCAATACAGTGACCGGTATAACTTCTCACAGGAGTGGGACCAAACACTAGTGACTGGTCTGATGTATTCCTTACTGATATTGACGGGATTTTGCAAGTTGACTCTTGGTTAATATTTTTAAGATTGACATAGACTGGGTATCCTGCTTCATAAGTTTGGTTGGAAAGCTCAATTTCCAATTCATTTGTAGTTTTTTGAGGCATGGTACTCTCAGTTCTAGAAAAGCCTTCAATTCCCCAACCACTTTTTAGCAATTGTGTTTTGGTTTGTGATTTCACGCATGCTGGAGAGCTGTCTTTTGCTTTCATTACAAGTGTGAGACCTTGTTTACATTGAATATCTTTTATTGCTATTCCTGATTTGAATTGCTTTAGAGGAGATGCAGGGTTTATTATAACAGAATTAGTTTGGTTTTTGATACTTACGAGAAGCTTTACGGAATCATGTGTGACAGTAATAGCTGCTTGTGGATCTGTATGAGTACTAAGTGTAGTAACAATCTGATCTTTGTGTTGTGTCATAGTCCATGTACCCTTTGTACCGTTTGGAAATATTCTTGTTCCATTTGAAAAATACTGATGATCATCTATTGGAGGACCAACAGTAGGCCACATGTTGTCTCTAATCACAAGAGTTTCATGGGTTTGATCTGGAAACTGGGCGTTGACATAATACGAAGGGTTTGCAACAGTTGGAATAGGCAGACAACTTCCACATCCAGGAAACGTAAAGGATATACCATGAAATTCTATTTTTGTATCACTTGGTTTGATAAGATCTGATGGCGTTCCATGAATTGTATTTATCAAATATGATTGGTCTGCAATCCATACAGTACCTGTTTCTTGGTCAATACCTTCATAGCTACCATAGTAATGTATGATGCCGTCTTCCTTGTTTAATGTAACTATTGTAATGTCTTTCTCTGTTGCTAACTCTCCATAATATACAATCAGTTTGTATTTGCCTGCTTGATTTATCATTGGAACATTGTTACTATATTCTGACATGTAATACACACTTGCCGTCCCCTTAGAACCATTGGGCAGCAGGTCATATCCACTATCCCAAACGGTTGTAGAATCATTTCTAATAACAGCTCTTGGATAAATTATGTTTTGACTAGAACTTGTTATTTCAACAAAAAAAGTGATTGGTTCTCCAATTCCATAAGTGTCCTTGAGTCCTGATATTGTAACATTGAGATCGTTCTCAGAAGATGTTCTAAAAATTGTTGGGATCAATAGAATAGCTGCAATTGTAACTATAACTATTATTGAAAAGTGTAGAGTTTTCATTTTCTAAATCTAATCCTGTAAAACACAATTATTGATAATATACTGATTAGCAAAACAGGAATTGCAAACGGAAATTCTGGGATTACCGTCGTTCCTTGTATATCAATAAAACTTCGATGCTGTGGAAAATTAATCTCCAACGCCCGTGATTTTTCTGTTGTGTTTGATTCTATATAATCAATGGATTTTGTACCAGATGGAAGACCATCGACAATCATTGTATCGGTGAGAGAAAATTTCTTGTCATGGTTTTCTTGTACTGAATCAAGTATGTATCTTGGCAACTTTATGTGTAAATGCCCACCGCCTTGCGCTCCAATGATCTCAACTCTTATTTGTTTATGAAAAGTATCTACAAGAAGATTTTGTATGATTCCATCAGTGATATTATACGGTATAGGATAGAGTTTTTCGCCAACCATTACAGCTTGCAGTCCTGCGTTATTGTATACAGCATGACTACCTTCCTTTGGAATTGAAATATCTATGAAATTCCTGCCTTTATACACAGGAATATCAAATATTCTGTTTTCTAAATCCATGCGTTCTGGAAAGTTATAGAAGTCTTGATGTGCCGTTGTTACCATTGTAGTGCCCACATTTTCTGAAACAAGAGCCATCAGCGCTTTTGGAAATAGGATCTCCATTGTGCCATTTTGCGTTGCAAAGTATTGAACAGATATGGAATCTCCTATGAAGTATTGGCTAACATCCAGTATTTCTCCGTGGTCAAAATGGTATCGTATCTCAAATGAGCCAAAGTCAGTCTTGAACAAAAATGGAATGTTTGTTTCTCTCTCCTTTTCTATGACAAGATAAAGCATCTGGGAGCCAGAAAGGTTATTTTTTGAATACATTTCAATTTTGGACTTGTAGTTTCCTGATTTGACATTTTCAGGTATTGTAAAGTTTATACTAAATTTTCCTTTGGAATCAGACATTACCTCTTTTGTAACATTGAGCTGTTCTGCAGTAAGGTATATTTTTTCTACTCCAAGGTGCCTACCACAGTCATCTACAAGGGTACCATTAAAGACGACATTCTGATTTGGTCTGTATATTCCCGCCTCTGCAATTCCCTTGAAATCTACTAGTTGTGCTACTCCCATTCCAACAAATTGATTGACTATTGTAGCATTTTTTGAGCCTGCCCGTACATCAAATGTGAGTGATACATTGTCATTACTAGTTGATGTTCTCAAACTTTCATAATTGTTACCTATGATTGCAAAAAAGGCCTGGTTGTTTTGCAGGTAAATGTCAACACTGTCTCTTCTAATGCAAAAAACATTAGCAACTGCATCTTTTGTTAATGTCAAGGTCATAGAACCATTATACTGTTTGTCACTTGTAATGTTCATGTCAAGAGAATTTCGCATATAGGAGTGAAGATCTGGCAGTATTGTATTTACAGTTGAATTTACTGTATTGAATACAATTTGATATTGTGTGTCATTAACCGTAATTATTGATTTTGATGTGTCTGCAAATGCAAAACCAATACCAGAAATCAGTATTGCAGCGAAAATCATGATGCTGTATGTGATGGATAAATGTAGAGTTTTCATTTTCTTAACCTGTGGTAGAATTAGTAACTACAAAATGTTGTATTGCAATATGGCCCCACTCATCTGCTCCCACTATGGTATAGATGCCAGATCTAAAGGGTTGAATCTTGTCATACTCCAGGTAGCCATTGAACCCGTAATTGTGTCCCATCTGATAAGTCTGTGGATTACATACTGTATCTTGAATTTCGTTGCACTTGACTTCTTTTACCTGAGAACTTTGTGGTTGAAATTCATACACCTTTGCATGCTCACCTATCACCGGACACAAGAGACCAATGGGGAACATCCGTAGAAACTTACCTTGTGTTATGTTATCAGCAATATAGTATCCGTCCAGGACAGAAATCCCATATCCAACTCTTGCACATGGTCCTGTGCTTACTTTCTCATATGACCAATTATCTTGAGCTGTCACGTTTATTGGACTCGAAAGCGTGTTATTGACTGAGATTGTTATTCCTATTGGTTGACCAGACAAGATGATTGTGGAATTAGTAGAAAGGTAAAGTTTGAGAGCAGATGAAGTATTTGATGTTTGTTTGGTAACTGAATTGGCCAATATTCCCCATTCACGTTCTACAAGTTTCTGTGCTGTGTCTTGCTTTACGCATGCAGGTAAATTATTCTCGTTTTTTATAATTAATTGCAAGCCTTCGTTACATGCTATGCTAGATGCTTGGATTCCTGATTGGAATTGTATTGTAGATGGTAGAAATGTAGTATGTGGATAAGATGAGAATTGAAAGGGCGGACCACAGTTTCTTTCAGAATAGTTTGGAGCATGTTCTCCTCGAGGAATAAGTTCTCGTGGCCCTAATCCTAACAATTCATGAGCATAGCATTTCGGATTGGCATTGGTTGAGTACATTGAGATCATGTACATTCCATCTTCTTTGTATAGGTAAAGACGAACTCTGTCACCTACCATGAATTTTGGATCGGGTGGCCCATTACCACCATTGGGGCCTGATCCTACTACAGTAATGGTGTCATTTTGCTGTTGGCTTTTCAGATATTGCTCAACTTTGACATGATAAAAAGTGTGAATGCCTGAGGAATCTATTTCCACAGATGTTACATTTCCTACTAGGATCATGTCTGATTCTTTGTAAAGTTGCATTACTGTCTGCGTAACAATTCGTCCCTCTACTTGTGCCCAGTTTGATAAAATCAAAATAATAAATGCAAGCACAATTATTGAAAAATGTAAAGTTTTCACATTAATTTTCAGTTTACAGTGTTTTTAGGGATTGCTGATAAATTGTATTGGTTCTAATCCTGTAGGACCAGTGTCGTAAAGCTTTAAGATCAATACCAAAGTAATGATGTAACAGTTGAATAAGCGAAAGATAATTCTTGCCTCTACGGGCATTGCGATAGCAATTGCTTTTATTTCAGCCATCATTACATTGCTACCACAAGAAGAGAATCATGAAAGGTCAATGCAGATGGGGGTTCTCTGTGAAACGACTTGGACACTTGTTTACAATGATCCTACCAAATATGATGAATCTAAGATCATGAATGTATTAAAAGAAAATTTATCAGATGATGATTTTAGAGACTGTGTTACCGCTTCCCAACCTTGGACGTATGTAAGCATCAGCAAACCAGATGAAAATGGAACAGTCAAACTTACTCTTCCAACTGCTTCTTTGAATTCAAGTCAGAAAATCATGAAAATTTTTAGTGGAATGGAGGGAATTTCATTAAGTAATCGTACTTCGGGATGGATTACTGATAGTGCTCATTCAAATCCTTGAAGACGTGATTAACGAATGACTTCAAGGTAAGTGGAAGCTGATAAGACCCAATACCACCATGGAATAGTTTAGGACCCACTAAGGGATTTCATAACTAGTTCAACACCCTTCTAATCCTACAAGACTCAGGACAATATTGTTCTACTTTGGTTCGAGTCTGATAAGACCATGTATTGAACTGATTTTCATAAATCCCATCAATGGTATCATATGGGTCTAAAATAAGATCATGATAGTAACATGTAGGTCAGAAGGTTATTTTGTTCTTCTTCGATTTGTCTTTATCTTCAGTGCATCACGCAGGTTGCCTTTTACCATTGAAGGCATATCCTCAGGCATGCTCTGGAGTCTTTGAAGTTCATTTAGTATCTCTGGAACTAGCTTTAATCTGGATTCCACATACTCTGAATAGTTCATCTTTTTACGACTAGACAACAAGCCTATCACACCGTCCAGTTCTGCAGAAAATGCAACTGTACGTCTCTGCTTTGTCATACCATAGTATGAATATAGTATGATATAAGGCCGATCCTCTCTGTATTTGTTAGTGAATAACTTTAAGTTATCTGTTGTATTTATACAACATATGTTGGAAGAATACAACATCACACAGACAACCTTGAAAATAATAGGCCTTTACACTGACAATTACAAGAAATCTATACACTTACGAGAGATAGCAAGAGAGACCGATGTAGATGTAAAATCTATCCAGCTACAACTCAAAAAGTTAGAGAAGATTAACGTTCTATCAAGTATTCCTAAAGGCAGAAACAAAGAGTATACGTTGAATCTTAACAACGTAATTACAAAATATTATTTGATTATGGCAGAAGGTTTCATTTCAGTCATCTATCTTAAAAAACATTTTTTGATAAAGAAGGTGCTTGAGGAAATAGGTCGCAAGATCGACTATCCACTTATTCTGTTTGGAAGCTTTACAAAAGGAGGACATACCAAAGAAAGCGATATAGACTTGTTTGTCATAAGTGAGGAAAAAATCGATAAAAGAGTGACTCTGGAAGCTTCGGATCTTGTTGGTAGGGACATTAATATAAAATCCTCAAACAAAGTACAATTCCTCAATGGATTGCAAAACAAGGATCCCCTTGTACACGAGGTTATCTCTAATCATGTCATCCTAAAAGGAATAGATCAATTTTGTGAGATCATGTGGAGGTATTATGTCAGCTGAGAAAAAGTATCTCAAATGGTGTGCAAAGCAGAAGAAAGGCATCAAACTTGTTAGTGAATCTGAAAACTTGCAAAAGGCATATCTGAGAAAGTCAAGAACTGCTTTACAAGCCATGGAAGTTAACGCAAAAGCAGGTCTTGATGAATGGACAATATCTGCTAGTTATTATGCAAAATATTTTGTTATCTATGCATTGTTATCGAGGATAGGGATAAAGTGTGAGATACATGATTGTACTATTGCGTTATTCAGTTATCTATTTGAGAATGATGTGCCTTCTCACCTTATGCAAGACCTACGGCAGGCAAAAGAAGATCGGGTGGATGCACAATATTACAGTAAAGAAGTAAAAATAGACTCGTCAAATATTATTGCCAAGACCAAAGATTTTGTTATCAAGATAGAGGAGATTATTGATGGGCTGAATCCACAGACGATTGCTGGCATTAGAAAAAAACTCAAGGCTATGCTATGACTAGAATCATTTTTGATTCAATAAGAAAAAATTGAATAAAAAAAATTTAGACCGAACCGAAATGTAGTTGAAATCTGGCGCGGGGAGTGCGTATAAACATTTTGAAATCCCGCAATGAACAAAATTGAGTAAAATAGGCAAATCTTAGACCCTAATGAAATGCAGCTGTAGGTATGCAGTCTGAATGTGTCTAGATCGATGGCAAAATCTTAATGATAGGTTTGGAGAAATTGCATCATAACTATTTCAATAATTTAATATTTTTTGTTATCTAATTTTAAATGTGTAAAATATTGGGCTAGGTGGAACTGTCAAGTGTCGGGAGATGAATCATTTAGTGCCAGATAACAATTCCAACAGAAGAAATATCCAGAGATTTTCCTGCAAGAACTGTAACAAGCGATTCACAGTAAACCTAGGCTTTGAAACGAAGAGACCGGCAAAGAAGAAGATGTGGAATTTCCCGTAGGATTTGTTGGGATTCCTGTCTTCCGATATGAAGACACCGAAGGAAAACCAATTGAAGAATACCAACCAAGACAAATCCCACCACTGCTTGATGTTGCAGAAAAGTTTGGTGTGAAAGTAGAATTTGGTCCAACCGTACTTGGAGAAGGCGGGTCATACAACTTGGTAACAAATGTCATCAAGTTGAGCCAAGAAAATCCAGACACCTTCTTCCACGAGCTTGCACACAAGGCCCACTCGACATTTGAAAACCTCAAGCCGGTGCAAGACCCAGAGCAGGAAACAGTAGCACAGCTCTCAGCCTGTGTCCTTGCGAAACTTTACGGATATGACGCGACAAGTTTCTCCTGGAACTATATTGCGTCATATGCAGAAGAAAAATCTCCTGAAGCTGTAGGCAAGCTGTGCATGAGGGTGCTCTCCATGGTAATTACCTTTTGGACCATGATCTTGGAAACCCACGAAAAACAGGAGGATGCTGTGCCTGCATGAAGAAGACATACACAAGCTTGATTAGAAGGAAAGTGCAAGAAGACACATTGTCTAAAATAGCGCAGCAGAAACGCAAACAAGCTAAAGAAAAAGACGACAAGCTATGGCCTGAAGAAGAAAAGGTAGCAAAGCTCTACAAGGCAGGAAAGCTAAAGTTCAAGAGATTCCAAAGCGCTAACGACTTCATTGAAGACCTCCATTCTTAGATCTCAAAGAGTTGGTTTTATTTGTGGAAAATAGATAGTGAGAGAAATCAATTCAAGCGAGACTACAAGCACCTAAGTCCAGATCTGCAAAAGAAGACAGATGATGCAATAATGGATCTTGCAACAAGTCAAGATCCTAGAAAGAAAGGATCTCACAAAACAGGTCCATTAAATTGTCTTCATACATATGAACTGGGAAAGCAGTTTAGAATATTGTATGATGTGCAATTTGAACAAAAACTTCTGATCTTGCTTCGAGTTGGAACGCACAAAATCTACTGAATTTTTCGGACGAAGACCAATTCGGCAAAAATCAAATGCAGAAATAAAATCCACACCTTAAAAACAAACGAAATCTTTTCCTGCATGTACAATTTTGACATGCAAAAAATAATGCAGTTCGAGCCTCGACCTGCGTTGAAATTCTGGAATCCTGGCCTCGACTTTGTTGGCGTGATACAGTGTCTTGGCGAGATTCGGCACATCACAAAGACAGTCAACATGAAGTCAGATGTTGATGTCGTGGATGTCAGGATCCTCCAGGGAAAGGAGACAGTAGAGGAGACCTACGAAGAGATGGGTCGTGAAAAGACAAAGACCTACGAGAAGCAGTACGAGGGCGAGGAACGCACTCTGACACTTGCAAAATCTGTGCTGCGCACTGCCATACCAAATCTTGCACCACTTACAGGAAAGAAGATTCTCATAGCAGGCAAGGGCAAAAAATCAGGCAAGAACTTCAAGTACGACGACTATATCGTATTAGAAGAGTCGGCTGCAAGACAGGCAAGCCTGTTAAGTTGAGAATAGATTCGTGTAGGTCCTGCGGATCAGAGAGGATCCCTGCAATGCGATGCACCGTATGCAAAGAACCTACAACATTCTTTTGTGAAACCTGTGTTGATACTGACACAAAGTTGCATGTACACTTTTCAGAGAATGAACCAGAAACAACAGGCAGACTCTAAATCCTTGCCTTAAATCCAAGATGGAAATAGCAAGTGTTGAAAATCGTACTGCAAAAGCAAAGATCGAGGAACTACAATGGCATCAACTACTTCAAGTACCGCGTCACAATACCTCTACAAATTGTAGAACAACTCAAACTAGGGGGCGGAGAAAATCTTGACATCACTGTTGTGAAAAATGTGCTCATCATTAGAAAAATCTTTTAAGTTCTCCGTTCCCTTGCTCCCCACATCTTTTATAGCTTCTTTCTTTTTTGTTTTAAATTTTTTAGACTGTCTAACACTTTAATTTAGCACTGGGTGTTTATTTTTTCATTTGATGGATTGTGCTATTGGAAATTGATTAAACTTGCATCAAAAAATTAGCCTTGAAGTTCACCAGTTTTTGCATCAATGTAATGAACCTCAGATCTAATTCCATTCACGTTAGTAATACGGCAATCACCATGAACTTTCCATACGTATTGATTTTCTTTAAATCCATTTTTGTTATTCTCAAATGCTAATGCCATGTCTTGCATATTTCTTTCATCTACATAGTATTTTCTTGTGTCATTTACTATATGAATTAACTCAACTGTTACGTGTGATTGTATTTCGAATTTTCCAGTACAGTTAAACGTATTCCAAAAAACCTCTACGGCTTTTGATTTTGGTATGAAATGAGGACTTTCAAGGTAGTCATAAAGAATTAGCAGACCACTAACTGCCCCTATTGAGATCAAAGTAATTATTGCTATATTAGTAACTTTTCTGTTCATATCATTTCAATACAATACCATGATTGTTTTTATCGCTTATTCATGATTCTTCCAATTCATAATTGAAGAGAAAGTATTCTGGAAGATGGAAGAAGTATGAAATCGTTTCTTAGCTGAAATTACAAATGTTTAGCTGATTGATCAAGTCAAAATTATAAATTCACCATTTTAACGAATCTGTAATGAATGATATCAAAAATAAAACTGGTTCATATTACTGATGTGAAAATAGATCGAGCTTGTAGTTTACGTAGAACACATGTACAATATTTTATAGATAAGCGCCTCAACGATCACACGAGTTATGAAAATGGAAGTCTTGGAGATAGCACCTAGTACAAAAATTATCAACTTAGACGTGATGAATAGGATACTGAAGGCATTGTACGAACAAAGCCCCAGAAAGATAACAAATCTTGCAATGTCTTCTGGCCTAAACTACATTACGTGTAAAAAATATTTGCATCTGATGAAAATCTTTGGCTGGATAGAGACTTCAAGTGAGGACAAGGTGATCATGACTAGAATTACGGAAGCAGGCAGAAAAATTCACAATACTTTGAACGATCAATAGTTCAAACTGTATTTTTATTTTATTCCTGTCTTTCTTTTTTCTTTTAGTATTTGACTTTCTATCTAGTTTTCCGTCACTTGAAAACCCTTATAGTTTTTAGATTGTAATTTTTTAGATTTTGTACATTTGAATTCATTATAATTTTTTCTTTATCAGAACTTTCCATTTAATACATCTTGATTTTCATTTATTTTCTTTCTATCACGGAAACTTCTATCTCTTTTAATTTTTGTACATAAAGATCAGCACCTTTATTACTCAAGGTTATGACCTCAAATCTATCATCATTACTTTTCTTGATAAAATTAACCATATCCAACCAGTTAAGATAGAGCGTTGTTTGGCTATAGTTAAGATTACACTTTATGGCTATGTGAGTCTTCCTCATCGGACCTTCGCAATATAATACATTCAAAATACGTTTGACAATCCTCCAGTCTATCCTCCTCAATTCTTTTGTCTTAATAGATACACTAGGTGTATACTGATACGTATCATGAAGGCTATCCTTTTTTGATTTAAGCGTTAGGTATTGCTGGACTAAGTAATGCAGTACGGAGTTCATCTTTTTAGCTGATTTTTGACTACAACCTACAGTGACTAAAATTAATTTTAAAAATTCAAAAACAAAAATCTTCACGTCTGTAGTAACATCGATAATATTTGGATTATTGTTGACATCCCCTACAGTCCTTATCTCAAATGTTAATGCTGTAACAGCAAGATATCAAACTGTCCGCTATGTTGGGATTGTTGATTTGACAGAAAATATGATTACAAAATGAAAATAGTAGGGAGGGAAGTATACCAGAGACGAAGTAATGTTTTTAAAAGTATATCACTTTTCTCAATTCTTATCATGATATCAATTTCTTGTTTATTCTTTGCACAGACTGCAAATGCGGCCACAGTTACTGCAATCACACTCTCCCCAACATCCAGTCCAGCAGGCACTACAATTACAGTCTCAGGCTCTGGATTTGCACCATTATCTACTGTTACGATCAAGTATGACGGCAGCACTGTGACAACATCACCAGCTACAGTTACGACTAATGGATCTGGAAACATTCCAGCTGGAGTTACATTTACGGTCCCAGCATCTGCAGCTGGCTCCCACACAGTACAGGCAACAGACACATTGTATAATACAGTTGTTGCAACAGTATCCGCTGTTGGTCCTGTTGGTGTAGCCTATGACTCTGCCAAGGGAGAGATATTTGTGGCAAATTATGGTGCCAATAACGTCTATGTAATCAATCCTGTCACCAATGCAGTTGTTGCAACAGTACCCGTTGGTACTGGTCCTCAGGGTGTCGCCTATGACTCTGCCAAGGGTGAGATATTTGTGACAAATAGTGGTGCCGGTACTGTCTCTGTAATCTCTGACAGTACAAATGCAGTTGTTGCAACCATACCAGTTGGCATTACTCCTATCAGTGTCGCCTATGATTCTGCCAAGGGTGAGATATTTGTTGCAAATAATGGTGGCACTACCGTCTCTGTAATCTCTGACAGTACCAATGCAGTTGTTGCAACAGTATCCGTTGGTACTAATCCTCGTGCTGTGGCATATGACTCTGCCAAGGGTGAGATATTTGTGGCAAATAATGGTGGCACTACCGTCTCTGTAATCTCTGACAGTACCAATGCAGTTGTTGCAACAGTATCCGTAGGTGCTGGTCCTATTGGTATAGCTTATGACTCTGCCAAGGGAGAGATATTTGTGGCAAATAATGGCGCCGGTACTGTCTCTGTAATCTCTGACAGTACCAATGCAGTTGTTGCAACAGTATCCGGTGGTACTGGTCCTTATGCTGCCGAATATGACTCCGCCCGGGGTGAGATATTTGTTGCAAATAATGTTGCTACCGGTACCGTCTCTGTAATCTCTGACAGTACCAATGCAGTTGTTGCAACAATATCCGTTGGTGCTGGTGCTAATGGTGTCGCCTATGACTCTGCCGATGGAGAGATATTTGAGACAAGTTTTGGTGCCGGTACTGTCTCTGTGATAAGAAGTGATAGTGGTATCGCTTTTGCAGCATTTACAGTAACAACTCCAGTCATTGATCCAGCAGTCCCAACATCAGGTCCAGTAGGAACATCAGTATCAGTTAATTTCAACAATCTAATTGCAAGCAGCTCACCTACAATCAAGTTTGGTACGATATCAATCTCCAACAGTACAGTACATACCAACTCTACTGGTGGATGGAAAGGTACTGTTCTAGTACCAGCTGGTGCAACAAATACAATCAATGTCAGTGATGGAACCAACACACTGTCTACAGCATTTACAGTAACAACTGTAATCACACTCTCCCCAACATCCAGTCCAGCAGGCACTACAATTACAGTCTCAGGCTCTGGATTTGCACCATTATCTACTGTTACGATCAAGTATGACGGCAGCACTGTGACAACATCACCAGCTACAGTTACGACTAATGGATCTGGAAACATTCCAGCTGGAGTTACATTTACAGTCCCAGCATCGGCAGCCGGCTCCCACACAGTACAGGCAACAGACGCATTATCTAATACAGTTGTTGCAACAGTACCCGTTGGTACTGGTCCTCAGGGTGTCGCCTATGACTCTGCCAAGGGAGAGATATTTGTGACAAATAGTGGTTCTAATTCAGTCTCTGTAATCTCTGAGAGTACCAATGCAGTTGTTGCAACAGTATCCGTTGGCACTGGTCCTCAGGGTGTCGCCTATGATTCTGCCAAGGGAGAGATATTTGTGGCAAATAGTGGTTCTAATTCAGTCTCTGTAATCTCTGACAGTACAAATGCAGTTGTTGCAACAGTAACTGTTGGTGCAATTCCTTATGGTGTCGCCTATGACTCTGCCAAGGGTGAGATATTTGTGGCAAATTTTAATTCTGTTTCAGTCTCTGTAATCTCTGACAGTACCAATGCAGTTGTTGCAACAGTAACTGTTGGTGCAACTCCTATCAGTGTCGCCTATGATTCTGCCAAGGGAGAGATATTTGTGGCAAATTTTATTCCTAATTCAGTCTCTGTAATCTCTGACAGTACCAATGCAGTTGTTGCAACAGTATCCGTTGGCACTAATCCTGCTGGTATAGCTTATGACTCTGCCAAGGGAGAGATATTTGTGGCAAATAGTGGTTCTAATTCAGTCTCTGTAATCTCTGACAGTACCAATGCAGTTGTTGCAACAATATCCGTTGGTGCTGGGGCTGGTGGTGTCGCCTATGACTCTGCCAAGGGAGAGATATTTGTGGCAAATAATGGCGCCGGTACTGTCTCTGTAATCTCTGAGAGTACCAATGCAGTTGTTGCAACAATATCCGTTGGTGTTAATCCTAATGGTGTCGCCTATGATTCTGCCAAGGGAGAGATATTTGTGGTAAATAATGGCGCCAATTCAGTCTCTGTGATAAGAAGTGACAATGGTATCGCTTTTGCAACATTTACAGTAACAACTCCAGTCATTGATCCAGCAGTCCCAACATCAGGTCCAGCAGGAACATCAGTATCAGTTAACTTTAATCACATGATAACAAGCAGCTCTCCAACAATCAAGTTTGGCACAACTGTCATATCCAACAGTACGGTTAACACCAACTCTACTGGTGGATGGAAAGGTACTGTTCTAGTACCAGCTGGTGCAACAAATACAATCAATGTCAGTGATGGAACCAACACACTGTCTACAGCATTTACAGTAACAACTCCAGTCATTGATCCAGCAGTCCCAACATCAGGTCCAGCAGGAACATCAGTATCAGTTAACTTTAATCACATGATAACAAGCAGCTCTCCAACAATCAAGTTTGGCACAACTGTCATATCCAACAGTACGGTTAACACCAACTCTACTGGTGGATGGAAAGGTACTGTTCTAGTACCAGCTGGTGCAACAAATACAATCAATGTCAGTGATGGAACCAACACACTGTCTACAGCATTTACAGTAACAACTGTAATCACACTCT
>Ga0209515_10001371_pt1 | contig 41164 bp, 34 predicted proteins | sample Subgroupgradi54m_FD_187454 | JGI IMG/M metagenome (GOLD analysis project Ga0209515, IMG submission 187454) | Subsurface groundwater microbial communities from S. Glens Falls, New York, USA - GMW60B uncontaminated upgradient, 5.4 m (SPAdes)... ... | reverse complement strand
CTCGATCCACCCCTCACCGCGCAGGCCCCACCACCGCTGCGGAGAGCCTTTGCGGCGGTTGACGCGGCGCCAGCGGCGATGATCCGAGAGGCACGGCTCGCTGCGTCAACTCTGACACATTCGTGCAGACTATGGACCTACAAGACTACTAGCTGCAACTGACGGAGTTAAGGATGAAGCGATTTCAGTCCATCGCGAAGGGTCGTTTTGCAATGCTGCGAAACCGACGGGCGAATGTCGTCGCTCTCGCGGGCGGCAGGCCTCCTGCTTCCGTCGAGCTCTCGGCGCTAACCGGTGCCCTACAGTCCGTGCTGCAAGGGAGCCATGCATCCTCCGGCCTGGTTCCAGCTCTCAGAGGGTTCATCGCCGATGAGCAGGTTAGGATTCTTCAGATCCATCGGAATGGGGGAACCGGGCAGGCGGTGGTTCGGTCCATCACCACACTCACGGATGCGGTGGTGACCTCGCTCTTTCAACTGGCGGAGGCGGCCTGCGATCCGGGTCTCCGGCGGGGCAGTGACGGGTGTGCGCTGATTGCGCTGGGCGGCTATGGCCGACGAGAGATGAATCCGGCCTCCGACGTGGACCTCATGTTTGTCTACCCCCGCAAGGCCGATGCCTACCTGAACACGATCCTCCACCCGGTTTTGAACACCCTCTGGGATACCGGGTTCGTTGTGGGGCATTGCTGCCGCTCCATCGATGACTGCGTGCGAATGGCTCGGATGGATCCGACCTCCCGTACCTCTATGATGGAGGCCCGATACCTTGCCGGTAAGCCGGAGATCTATCAGGCGTTCAGCGCCAAGTTGGAGCGGTCGGTCTTCTACAAGCAAGCCGCCGCCTTCGTCAAGCAAAAGCTTCAGGAAACGCGTGAACGCCACTACCGGTATGGCGCGTCCATCTACGTGCAAGAGCCGCACATCAAGGAAGGCCTCGGGGGCCTGAGAGATCTTCAGGCTGCCATCTGGATTGCCCGGATCACCCAGCGCGTGGGCGCGCCGTCCGAGCTGGCGCAGAGAGGGCTTCTCGGTCAGGAGGAGAGAGAGCAATGGGATCTTGCCTTGGATTTCATGCTCCGCCTGCGCAATGAACTCCATTACCTCTGTCGAGGCAAGAACGACGTGCTCTCGCTGTCGATGCAGGAACAGGTGGCGGCCAACCTGGGGTTTCTGGGCGCGGCCGGCTCGTACGGTGTTGAACAGTTCATGCAGCGGTATTATCTGGCTGCAAAGGATATCTCGCAGTTGTCGGAGCAATTGATCTTGCGCTGCACGCAAGGGAGGTCGCAGGTAGAGATGGTGATGCGGAAGCTGAAGGCTCGCGATATCGGCGACGATCTGACGGAGATCGATCGCTGCATCCATGTGAGGTCGAAGAATCGGGGCCTGTTTCGGGAGGACCCCGTCCGGTTGCTGAAGGTGTTCTGGTATGCGCAGCAGATGGGATACACGCTGAGCCAGGAGATTAAGGACCACATCAGAGCCGATACGCATCTCATCGATGAGGGGGTGAGGCGATCGAGCCGGGCCTTGGGCTTCTTGCTGGCCATCCTTCGAGAACCGAAGGGGGTGGCCGCGACGCTTCGGAGTATGCATGAACTTGGAGTGCTCGGAACCTACATCCCGGAATTTGCCAAGCTCACCCGTCTGGTCCAGTTCGATTTCTACCACAGGTACACGGTGGATGAGCACACCTTCCTGGCCGTCGAAACCCTCGAACACCTGGATGAGGTCTCAAGATTTTACGGCGAAGAGTTTCGTTCGATCGCATCTGATGCGAAGAGATTGGAAATCCTCCGGTTAGCGCTCTTGCTCCATGACATCGGCAAGGGGGAAGGGCCCGACCACGTGCACAAGGGGACGTCCTTGGTCGAGGCGAGCCTGACGCGGATGGGCATCCCGGAGCCGGATGCTGAAGTCATCCGCTTCTTAGTAGCGCGCCATCTGGAGATGTCGCATATCGCCCAGCGCTTGGACCTCGATGATGAGGCCATCGTGATCGACTTTGCCAAAAAGGTACAGACGCTGGATCGGCTGAAGATGCTTTACCTGCTCACCTACGCCGACATCAAGGCGGTTGGGCCCGGTGTCTGGACCGAATGGAAAGGGACGTTGCTGTGGGAGCTGTACATCAAGACCCATACCATCCTCATCAGGGGTATCCCGGAGGGCGAGGATGATCTGGCTCGCGCCGAACGAGTCAAATCTCAGCTTACCCAGGAACTGTCACCGGAGTTCGGCGTAGAGGCGGTGAGAAGGCACCTGCAAGAGGCGCCTGCGCGATACCTGCTTACGACCTTACTCCACAAGGTCGCCTCGCACATGCGCTTGATCCAGCGCGTGCAACGGGGTGAAGAGGCGGCCAGCCAATGGGCGGCATTCCCGTTGGCCGGTTACTCCGAGTTTACCCTCTGTGCCTATGGCCGCCATGGGCGGTTCGCTCAGGTTGTGGGGACACTCACCGCAAACGGGATGAACATTCTGAGCGCCCAGATTTTCACCCTGACAAGCGGGATGGTGATCCGGCACTTCAGGATCGACAATGGCAACGGCACGGCCATTGAGGACGCCTTCGTCTGGGATCGGGTCGTGGCGGATCTGCGGGATGTTCTCGCGGGCGGGGTGGCTGTCCGTGAGCTGATCAAGAGCCGCAGGAAGGCAGTCCTGGTCCAACCGATCCACAAGGGCGCCTTGCCCCTAACCAAAGTGGAGTTTGACAACGTGGTCTCGGAGGCTTACACCGTCCTGGATGTCCGGACACGGGATAGGCTGGGACTCCTGTACCTCATCTCCAGTACGCTCTCGGAGCTCGGCGTGGATCTGCGCTCTGCCAAGATCACGACCGAGGCCGAGCAGGTCGTAGACGTCTTCTATGTCACAAATAAGGACGGGAGCAAGCTGATGGATGAGGGGCGGAGAGAGCAGATCAGGCTTGCACTGGAGCGGGCACTCTCGGAGGGGCTCAACTAAAGGCAGCTTTCAGCAGTCAGCGATCAGCCGTCAGCAAGGCAAGGAAAAAGCTGAAGGCTGTTTTTGCTGAAGGCTGACAGCTGATAGCTGAAATGAGGTTTACTGCCGCAGCAAAGGTGTTCGTCCTCTTCGGTAATCCTGTGGAACATAGCCTCTCGCCAGCCATGCAGAATGCCGCACTCCAGGCGGCCGGGATCGATGGCCTCTATATTCCATGGCGGGTGAAGAGCGCCGGCTTGCCGACCGCGTTCGAGTCGCTTCGCGGGATGGAAAACTTCGGCGGCGCGAATGTCACGCTTCCCCACAAAGAGCAGGCCGTCGCGTTGGTCGATACCTTGACAAAAGAGGCCGCCTCGGTGGGCGCGGTCAATACGGTTGTTGCCAGAGGCGGACGTCTGCTCGGAGCTAATACTGACGGACAGGGGTTTCTCCGATCGCTTCATGAGGAGGCGGCCTTTCTGCCGCGCGGGAAGTCTGCTGTCATCCTTGGGGCAGGCGGGGCGGCACGGGCTGTATCCGTCAGTCTGGCCGAGGCCGGCGCTGAAGAGATCGTTATTGTCAACCGGACCGTCGAGCGCGCACAGTCGCTGGCTGAATTCGTGAATCGGAAAATCGGGGCCTCGGCTATCGGACTGGGACTTGACGATCCTCGAATGCCGGCCAGGGTGAGCGACTGTGCTCTGGTGGTAAATACCACATCGGTTGGGCTCAGCCCTTCAGATTCTCCACCAATCGACCCGAGCCTTCTTCGGCCCGGGGTACTGGTGTACGATCTGATCTACCGGCCGCGGGAGACTGCGTTGCTACGAGAGGCAAAGAAGCGGGGGTGTCAGGTCTTGGGCGGGCTGGGCATGTTGCTGTATCAGGGCGCCCTGGCCTTCGAGCTGTGGACTGGGCAAAAGCCTTCAGAGGAGGCTATGCGGCAAGCCCTCGTTACTGCGATCACTTGACTTATCAGAGGTATGGCAAGATAATATGGTGCGAATAACTGCGTTGGTCGTGATACGCCAGTTCTAGGCAAGAAAGGATAGGTGCGTGCCACCGGGACGATTGGGTGAGATGCTGATGCGGGCCAACCTGATAACGCCTGAGCATCTGGATGAGGCCATTGCACTGCAGAAGACCACCGGCGGGCGGATTGGATCGATTCTTGTCAAGCTCGGGTATGTCAGCGAGGAGGAGATCGCGTCCTTTCTGGGACGCCAATTTGGGGTGCCGCCCGTTGATCTGAGCACGGTCAAGATCGATCCTGCTGTCCTCAAGCTCGTGCCTGCCGAGGTGGCTCGTAAACATCTGCTCATCCCTCTGAGCCGGTCCGGAAGTATCCTCACGGTTGCCATGGCGGACCCGTCCGACATCGTTGCCATCGATGAAGTCAGATTCATCACCGGCCACAACATACAACCGATGGTCGCCCCGGACATCTCGGTTCGAAATACCCTCAATAGGTACTATGACACTGCCGGAGTCGCCCGAAGCCTGGTCAGAGACTTTGAGCAGAAGGATCTGGGGATCGCTGAGCCGGCTCAAGGGGGAATTGATCTGACCGAGCTGTATCGAGCCACCGAAGATGTGCCGGTGGTGAAGCTGGTCAACCTTATCCTGACCGACGCGATCAACAAGGGCGCCTCTGATATTCACCTGGAGCCCTATGAGAAGACATTCCGGATTCGCTTCAGACTCGATGGCATCCTCTGTGAGGTGATGTCCCCGCCCCCAACGCTGCACGCCGCGGTCACTTCTCGTATCAAGATCATGGCGCGATTGGACATTGCTGAACGGCGCATGCCTCAGGACGGGCGGATTAAGGTCAAGATGCGGGATCGGGATCTGGACCTTCGGATCTCTACAGTCCCGACGCTGTTCGGCGAGAAGGTGGTCATGCGACTGTTGGATCGCGCGAGCCTCGAGTTGGACATGAGCAAGCTCGGATTCGATCCTGAGGCGCTCGCCATGTTCGAGAAGGCTATTGTCGCCCCGTACGGTATGATCCTGGTGACCGGCCCGACCGGGAGCGGGAAGACGACCACGCTGTATTCGGCGCTCAGCCGGCTCAACAGTATCGGCACCAACATCATGACCGCGGAAGACCCGATCGAGTACAACCTGACCGGGATCAACCAGACTCAGGCCAAGTCGGATATCGGCCTGACCTTTGCCGCCTTACTCAGGTCGTTTCTCCGACAAGACCCGGACATCATCATGGTGGGAGAGATCCGCGATTTTGAGACGGCCGAGATCGCGATCAAGGCCGCCCTGACCGGCCACCTGGTGCTGAGCACCATCCATACCAACGACGCGATCAGTACGGTGGGGCGGCTGATCAGTATGGGCGCGCCGGCGTATCTGGTGAGCGCCTCGCTCAACCTGCTGCTCGCCCAACGTCTGGTCCGACGGCTCTGCGCGGAGTGCCGGGAGGAGGTCTCAATTCCCGTCTCTACCCTGGAGGACATCGGTTTCAGTCCGCAGGAGGCGAAGACCGTGACCTGCTATCGGGGGAAGGGGTGCATGGCCTGTCGTGACACCGGCTATCGGGGCAGGATCGGCCTCTACGAGGTGGTGCTGCTCAACGAACAGATGCGGGAGGCGATCCTGATTGGCGCCTCCATCAGTGAGCTTCGTATGCTTCAAGCCAAGTACGGGATGAGGAGCCTGGGGGAGAGCGGCCTGCAAAAGATTCGGGAAGGTGTCACCACTGTCGAAGAGGTCGTTCGAGTCACCAGTTTCTTTTAAGAGCAGCCATCAGCCATCAGCTAATAGCTGGCTGCTGATCGCCGACCGCCGAGTAGATGTGGCACTGATCTTGCTGCTCAATCTCGACCGGAGGTCAGAATGAATCTGCACGAGATATTAAAGGAGGTGGTTGAGCGCGGCGCCTCCGATCTGCACCTGACCGCCGGCGTCCCACCGATGTTGCGCCTGCACGGCCGAATCTCGCCTCTCGGTGATGTGCCGCTTGCCCCAGCAGAAACGAAAAGCCTGGCATATAGCGTCCTGACCGACGCCCAGAAACTGCAATTTGAGGAAGAGAAAGAGCTCGACCTCTCCTTTGGAATCAAGGAGTTGAGCAGGTTCCGGGCCAATGTCTATATTCAGCGAGGGGCCGTGGGGATGGCGATCCGAACCATCCCGTACGCCATTCACACCTTCGAGGAATTAAGCCTACCCAAGATTGTGGCTGATCTCTGTGAGAAGCCAAAGGGGCTCATCCTCGTCACCGGACCGACCGGTTCGGGGAAATCGACCACGTTGGCCACCATGATTGACAAGATCAACTCCGAGCACCATGAGCATATCATGACCATCGAAGACCCCATCGAATTCCTGCACCCGCATAAGAGCTGCATCGTGAACCAGCGCGAGGTTCATTCCGATACCCGATCATTTACGGAGGCGCTGAGAAGGATCCTGAGGCAGGACCCGGACAAGGTTCTCATCGGTGAGATGCGGGACCAGGAGGCGATTGCCGCGGCCCTCACCATCGCGGAGACCGGGCACCTGACGTTCGCGACGCTGCATACTAACTCTGCGATGGAAAGCATCACCCGTATCATCGACGTCTTTCCTTCGAATCAGCAGCCGCAAATCCGCGCCCAGCTCTCCTTCGTCCTGGAAGGGGTACTCTGCCAGGCGCTTATCCCAAAGAGTAGCGGCCAAGGGCGTGTGCTCGCGCTGGAGATCATGATCCCGAACCCTGCTATCCGCAATCTAATTCGGGAAGACAAGCTCCATCAGATCTACTCCACGATGCAAACCGGCCAGGAGAAATTCGGGATGCAGACGATGAATCAGTCGCTTCTTGGGCATTACTTGAGGCGGAGCATCACACTGGAAGAGGCGATGTTCAGAAGCTCCCTGCCTGACGAACTGGCTCAGATGATCCAGCGGGCACAAAAGAGCAGGGCGTAGGAGATCATGCCGATTTTTGCCTATCGCGGACGAAGCCAGACAGGTCAGGTGGTTGCCGGGCGGATGGAGGCCAATACCAGGGAGGCGGTGGTCGCGGGGCTCCGCCAACAGCGGATCTTTCCGATTTCCGTCAAGCCGCAGCCTAAGTCGATCGAGTTCAAGATCCCCGGATTCGGCGGGAGGGTGAAGGAGAAGGATCTGACCGTATTCACCCGCCAGCTTGCCACCATGATCGACGCCGGACTCGCCCTGGTGCAATGCCTGGATACCTTGACATCCCAACAACCGAATAAACAGTTCAAGAAAACCCTCACCGAGATCAGAGGGGACGTGGAGGGGGGTTCGACCTTTGCGGCAGCTCTCAAACGCCACCCGACGGTATTCAATCCCCTATACGCCAACATGGTTGAGGCGGGCGAGGCCGGCGGCCTGCTCGACACCATCCTGAATCGTCTTGCGGTGTACATCGAGAAAGCGATGAACCTTCGGCGGAAAGTCAAAGGCGCCCTGATCTATCCGAGCACGATCGTGACGGTTGCCATCGCGGTTGTCATCTTTTTGCTGGTTTTCGTGATTCCGACCTTCGTGAAGTTGTTCGAGGGGGCGGGGGTCGAGCTTCCCCTGCCAACTCGGATTGTCATGGAGTTGAGTCGTCTCGTTCAGACATATCTTTTGACTGGCCTCGGCCTCCTCATTGCGGGGATCGTTGGCATTCGGTTCAGTTATAGGACGGAGAAGGGTAGGAAGGCTACTGATGCGCTGCTTCTGCGGATCCCGGTGTTCGGAGCGCTACTCCGGAAGGTGGCAGTTGCAAAGTTCACGCGGACCCTGGGGACATTAATCGCCAGCGGGGTCCCCATCCTTGACGGACTGGATATCACGGGGAAAACCGCTGGCAACAAGGTTGTGGAAGAGGCGATTATGAAGACCCGTGGGAGCATTGCCGAAGGGAAGACTATCGCCGATCCTTTGAAGGCCTCCGGAGTCTTTCCGCCCATGGTGGTGCAGATGATTAGCGTCGGGGAGCAGTCCGGGGCGCTTGACTCGATGTTGGAGAAGATTGCCGATTTCTATGATGCCGAGGTCGATCAAGCGGTCGCAAATATAACCGCCCTGATTGAGCCGATACTGATGGTGTTCCTCGGAGTGGTCGTGGGCGGCATGATCGTGGCGATGTATCTGCCCATTTTCAAGTTGGTGACGGTGGTAGGGCGCTGAGGGACAGCTATCAGCAGCCTTCAGCTCTTAGCTAGAATAAGCAGGCCGAGAGCCGAGAGCTGAAGGCTGCTGATAGCTGATGGTCAATACAGAAACGCTTTCGACAGAAGATGTTGCGCTGGGACGACAGATCAAGTGGCTGATCGGCCTCCGGCTCCTCGTCGTATTCCTATTTTTGGGCTCAGCAGGCATCCTCGCCCTCCGGGAGCATCCCCCCTTCGCGCTTACCCCCATCTTCGTCTTAATCGCCTGCGCCTGCCTTCTCACCATCCTCTATCTTCTCGTCCTGAACCGCACCACGCGGCTGAGGCGGCTCTGTGGCCTGCAGATCTGGATCGACGTCGTCCTGGTCACTGCCCTGGTGCACTATACCGGTGGGATCGAGAGTCTCTTTGCGTTTGTCTACATCTTTCCCGTCCTGGCCGCGGCCATCTTCCTGTCCCGACGATCGAGCCTGTTGCTAGCCGGCGGAAGCACCATTCTCTATGGAGCACTGATTAACATCCAGCTCTATGGGCTCACGAAGCGGGCGCAGTTCCTCTCTACGGGCAGCACCGCGCACGATCCCGCATACGCGCTCCTCCAGCTCTTCGTCAACAGCGCGGCCTTTTTTCTTGTGGCTCTCCTGGGCAGCCAACTTGCCGAGCGGCTCAAAGAGGCGGGTCGCGAGCTGGAAGAACGACGAATCGACCTTCGCAACCTCCGGACCCTTCACCAAGACATCGTTGAGAATATCCCAAGCGGGATCGTGACGCTAGACCTCGAGGGCAGGATCGCATCGTTCAACCAGAGCGCGCAGCAGATCGTCGGTCTGACGGCAGACGAGATCCAAGGCAAGAACTGGCGAGACACCGCCTTTCGAGAGATCAAGCAGCTTGAAGAGTTCTTTTCTAGCCCTACGCCGACCTTCGGTGGGCTCTCGCGGGAGATCGAGGTTCGCTGTAAAGGTGGTCATTTGACCCCGATCGGGATCAACCTTACGCCCCTGAAGTCGTCCGAAGGCAGACTCGTAGGCCTCGTGGGCATCTTTCAGGACTTGACGGAACGGAAAAAGACGGAGGCCAGACTTCGTCAAGCCGACCGGCTTGCGACGGCGGGACAACTGGCGGCCGGACTGGCGCATGAAGTGAGGAATCCCTTGGCCGCGATCAGCGGCTGTATTGAGTTGATGAAGGAAGAGGGGACGGCCAGGCTTCAACTGCTCGACATTGTTCTTCGCGAGGCCGAGCGATTGAAATTGGTGACGGGGCAGTTTCTGGATTTCGCCAAGCCGACCCTGGCCTCGCAGAAGCGGTGCAATCTCGGAGCGCTAGTCGCAGAGGCGGTCTCGCTCCTGGAAAAGAGTTGCGATAGCACCCACCCAGTGACCTTTTCTGTTGAGACGGAGGCCGAGGAGGCCATGGTTGCAGGTGACCCTGATCAGTTGAAACAGGTGCTTTGGAACCTTGGGCTTAACGCGATTCAGGCCATGCAGATGGGCGGGCAGATCAGCATTGCCATCCGCCATCATGGATCCACAAATGGCGACGGCTGGGTGGCGATTGAGTTGACTGATACAGGACGGGGGATCCCGCCAGGAGAGGTCGAACGGATCTTTGATCCCTTCTATACGACGAGGCCGGGTGGTACAGGCCTTGGGCTTACCATTACGCGGAAGATCATCGACAATCTCGGCGGTCGGATCGAGGTGATCAGTGAAGAGGGGAGCGGGGCAACCTTCAGGGTCTTACTCAAACGGGCTCCGGATGAATAGACCTAAGGCTGAAGGCTGAAGGCTTTTAGGGGTAGAAACCGAGAAGGTTTTGAATGGCTTGATTCGTGCCTTGCGAGATAAAATTTATAGCCTTCAGCCTTCAGCCTATCTACCTGAGGAGTTACGTGATGGGAACGATATTGATCGTCGATGACGAGCAGGGGATGCGCGAGTTCCTCACCGTCCTTCTGGAAAATCATGGGCACCGTGTGATCGCCGCCTCTGATGGCGAGCAGGCGCTTCAGCTCATCGTGCACCAGCCCCCCGATCTGGTGATCTCTGATGTTCGAATGCCGAAGGTGGATGGAATCGGCCTTCTGACTGGAATACGAGAAAAACATCCGCATCTGCCTGTCATCATGATGACGGCGTACGCCTCTTCGGATTCGACGATTCAGGCCATGCGTTTGGGGGCTGATGACTACATTACCAAGCCGTTCCGAATTGACGAGATCCGGTTGGTTGTGGAAAAGGCTCTGGCAAAGCGCCGGGCAAAACAGCGCGATCAGACCGCCCAGCCAGCGATGCTTGAAGAAGCGCAGCTTACGGGGATCATCGGCCGAAGCCCGAAGATGATCGAGCTGTATAAGCTGATCAGCCGAGTCGCCGGACTGGATTCGACCATCCTGATCACGGGAGAGAGTGGAACAGGAAAAGAGCTGGTGGCCAGAATCATCCACTATGCGAGCCCTCGGGCTGACAACTCGTTTCTTGCCATCAATTGCGGGGCCATACCCGAGCAACTGTTGGAGAGCGAGCTGTTTGGCCACGTGAAAGGGTCATTCACCGGGGCGGTCTCGCACAAGGCCGGGCTGTTCGAGGTGGCCAATCGCGGAACGGTTCTGTTGGACGAGATCGCCGAGATGAGCCCTGGCCTTCAGGTCAAGCTGCTTCGGTTCCTTCAGTGGCGAACCTTCAGGCGGGTCGGGGGAACGGAGGACCTGAAGGTGGATGTCCGTCTCATCGCCGCCACGAACAGGAATCTGGCGAAGGCAATCGTCGACGGCGCGTTTCGCGAAGACCTGTTCTATCGGCTGAATGTGATCCCGATCCCTCTGCCGCCGCTTCGTGAGCGAACGGAGGACATCCCTTTGCTGGCCAACAGTCTGCTGGCCCAGTGCGTGCTTCGCCAGCGGAGAGGACCCGCTTCGATCTCCCCGGAGGCCATGGAGCTCCTTGTGCAGTATCGCTGGCCGGGCAATGTGCGGGAGCTTGAAAATGTCATCGAGCGAGCCGTGGCCCTTGAAACGAGCGATCAGTTGACCGCGATGAGCCTTCCCGTAGAGATCAGAGAGACAAACGACCGGGGTCAGCGATCGGAGCAGGTGGCCATCGCTCTTCCACCGGAAGGGATCGACCTGGACGTCACTGTCGCCAATATCGAAAAAGGCCTGATGCGCCAAGCCTTAGAACGCTCGGGGTGGGTCCAAAAGCGTGCCGCGGATCTGCTCAAGATCAGTTTTCGCTCCTTCCGCCATAAGGCAAAGAAATACGGGATCACCAAGGCCGGACGCGACGCCTGAAACGGCCTCCTGTTCCGAGCTTCCCCCCTTCGCTCATCTTCCTCGGGCTGAAGTGACAAGAATTGTCAGTCCTCCCGCAGAAACTTGTCAGGAGCTGCGATCTCTCTGCTGATCGTCCTAGAAAATAGTTCGCGTAGCTCATTGAGTTTTCATGGGAATGCGAATCTTTTTGAGGCAGGACCTGGACTTTTTCTGGATCAGAAGAACTTGGCATCCCTCATGCAGTCACCTAAGGTGCGATCGTTTCAATGACATCCAAAACATTCAATAGCCGAAAAGCAGGAGGGAGCCATGCTGCACCGGTTGCGAAGAAAGGCCAAGGGGTTCACGTTGATTGAGTTAATGATCGTCGTCGCGATCATCGGCATCCTTGCGGCGATCGCCGTCCCGATGTATGCCAACATGCAGGCGAAGGCGCGAGTCGCGAGAGCCCAAAGCGATGTCCGGGTGGTGGTGGGGGCACTCAGTGCCTTCTCTGGCCACTGCGGCGATGTTCCTGCAACTATAGCGGCATGGCCAGCAGCGGGGGCGGCGGCGGCCGGCGGCACCTGCGCGTTGAATGTCGCTGGCACTGGACCGGCACAGCTCACTGCCGCCTCGACGGATGCCGCCTTAATTTCAGCGGGGCCGTTCCTTCGACAGGTTCCACAGCCGCCAGCAGGCTGGACCTATGCATATGCGAGGACTGCGGTTGGGAACTACACCATCACGGCGACCGGAGATGGAACGACTGTTGTGATGCCGTAAAGAGCCGCCCCCTTTCCCCTTTTCTTCCGCACGTGCCACTTGTGGGGGCGGTGTGAGGGCTATCCCACGGTGATGAGCCATCTCTGAGGCGAAGGAAGGGTGTTCAGATGGTCTCCCGGCAGAGTCGAGTGGGCGGTCAACGGGGGTTTACCCTCGTGGAGCTGATGGCCGCTATTGCGGTCATCGGGATTATCAGCATAGTGGCCACCCCCCTGTTTATGACCTTTCTCAGGGCGAGTGAGACGCAGGGAGCGTCCCGGGAGGTGGCGGCGCTGCTCCACCAGGCCCGCGAGCTTGCCATCGCCACAAACAGTTCTTACCGTGTGGAAGTGGACACGGCAGGGAACCGGTTGCGCTTTGTCGATGCCTCAACCAGCGCCCCCTGGATCGGCCCTGGAACCAATGATCAGGGCTACAGGAAACTGGAAAACCAGACCCGGCTCACCAACGTGACCGCCAACCCAACCTTCAACCCGCTCGGGAGCGCTGGCGGAGGGACCATCACCGTGCAGAACGCGCAGGGCACGTCATCCCTGAATGTCATCGTCGGCTCTTCGGGCCGCATTCGAATCGAGTGAGGAGGAGCGAGATGCGGGAGCGCGGCTTCACCCTCGTCGAGGTCCTGATTGCCCTCGCGATCCTCACCATCGCACTCTTAGGGGTGGCGGCGACGACCGCGCTTCAAAGCGGCGGGATCGCCGGCAACTTCCCCTTCGGCCAGGCCGCCGTCACGCGAGGCTATTATCAGTCGACGGCGACCATGCTCGCCCAGGACCGGCTGGAACAGGTGAAGCGAGTCCAGTACACGGTGGGGGCCGACCCCTTTGCTCCAGGCAACCCCCCGCCTGGCTTCACGGATGAAACCCCCGTCAACGGCTTTCCCAATTTCAACAGGCAGGTGAGGGTCGTGGGCGGCCCGGTCGGGAATACCAAAGAGGTGACCGTTACCGTGGCCTTCACCCTTCCCACGGAGTGGGGAGCGAACCAGGAGAGCATGAGGATAAGCACGCTCGTCGCCGCCAGGCCGTAAGGGAGCACGGATCATGAGGCGCCACACCAAGGCAGAGGGGTACACCCTGGTTGAGCTGTTGATCGTCATGGCGATCGTGGGCATGGTTGCCGCGGCCATCTTCGGAGTCCACCAGGTCTCGCAGGACATCTACACCAGGGCCACCGCCTTGGAGGATGCCCAGCTCGGCTCGAGGGCAGGCCTCGATCGCATGGCGAGCGAGCTTCGTCTCATCGGGGCCTATTGGAGCGGAGCTGCCGGCGCCGGGCCCGCCATCACCGCCGCAACCGCCACCAGCATCTCCTTCCAGGCTGATGTCGATGCCGATACATTGAATGTCGCAGGCCAGGAGATCACGCTGACGGCGCCGGCCGTCAGCGGCAACACCTCGATCTTGGTGAACCGGACCACGGGAAGCAGCGGGAATGCCTTCAAGGCTGGTGAGTGGGTCCACGTCGCAAACGGGGCCAAACGGGAGGTCAAACAGATCGCGGCGGACTACACAACCGGGCTCACCATCCCTCTGACCCCGACCACGCCGCTGACCTCCTCCTTCCCGGGCTCACCTCAACCGGCAACCGTTCGGAGTGTGGAGACGATCACATATGATCTGAACGGCACCTCCCTGAGAAGAAACGGCGACGGGATCGTCGAGAATGTGAACGGCCTCACGCTGACCTACTTCGGTGCGACCGGAAACCTCCTTGGCTCCCCCCCGGACCTCGCCCAGATTCGGGAGATCCAGATGAGCCTCACCACCCAGGGGGCTGATGGGAGCCGCCGAACTATGACGTCGCGGGTAAGGACGCGCAATCTCTCGTAGCGAACGCTCGCGAAGGGAACGACCATGAGACGAATCAATCGGATGCTACCGTTCTTGCGGAATGAGCGAGGGGTGGCGCTGCCGCTCGCGCTCATGGCCTTCGTTGTCCTGGGAGCACTCTCGGCCGCACTCTTGGCTATCGGCAGTTCCGAAGTCCAGATTGCCAGCAACCATCTGCACGGGACCCAGGCGTTCTATGTCGCCGAAGCGGGCGCTGAGCGGGCCCTCGCTCAGTTCGTGGCTACCCCCTCACTGGTGACCAACGCTACCCCAGCCAGTTGCCCAGCCCCTGCTGCTCCCTCTGTGGTGATGACGACTGGGACTGCGACCGTGACCTATGCCTGTACTGTAGGTCCCTCCACCATCCTCATCACGTCCGTGGGGGAAAGCGCCGGCGCTCAACGAGTCGTGCGGATGGTTCCCACCACCACCTTTCTCTCCGATGATGCCATCAGGACCCAGGGTCCACTAAGCATCTCGGGCAACTCAACGGTTGGGGGCCAATGCGGCAGCTTTCATACCAATGATGATCTTGCGTTGTCAGGCAACCCTTCAATTTCCGGAGCCGTCACCGCCAGCGGCACCTATACGGTTACCGGTAACCCAAGCGTTGGTCCTGGCAGCGGGGGCGGACAATCGCAACAGACGATTCCGGTCATCAACCCAACGGATTTCCTGAACGCCGCGAAGGCGAGCCTGTCTGCAAACCAGGTATTTCAGATGAAGGCGAACGGTCAGGTGCTTGATGGTGCTGGTGCCCTGATCATTGCCCTGCCCTCTGGAGACAGTTATAATGGATGGCGTTACACCTCTGGTACCCCCGCTCAGTGGCAATTAAGCGGCAATACAGGCTATAACGGTACATACTATTTGGAGGGGAACGTTACTGTTTCAGGCAATCCAGGCTCTCCATCCACGCCGTGGGTAACCACCCTTATTGCAACCGGCGATCTGATTATTTCTGGCAATCCGGAGATTCAAACCAGCCTTACCGATACCCTGTTTATTGCGGGCCTTGATATCGATATCAGTAGCAACCCAACTCAGGGGTTCAACGGGCTTATAGCAGCCCACGAGCAGTTCAGTCTAAGCGGCAATCCAACCATTAACGGATTCCTGATTGGTGAAGATGCAAGCGCGATCAGTAGCACCGTGACATCCAACACCGTTAACGGCAATCCAACGATTACCTACAGTTGCGGCCTCTACCCGCCCCTTCAAGGCCCACTCCAGATCCTTTCCTGGGGACTTTAGACCCTTTCGTCACAGCTTTAGGGTTGGTAACCTGTGCAGGAACTGCTATCTTATGCAGGTCATGTCTATGGTTAATCTTCTAACCAGGTTGCGGCTCAATCCCTTTGGTGAGTCCGAGACCACACTTTAAGGTCAGCCACTCTTGCCCGGCAATCTGTTACTAGAAAGCTTATCAGCAATCTTGAGCATCCCCCTGGGGCTCGTGGTCGGAAGTTTCTTGAATGTCTGTATCTGGCGTATCCCGCACGACGAACGCCTCGCCTTTCCTGGATCGCATTGTCCTCAGTGCAATGGGCCGATCGGCTGGTACGATAATATCCCTCTTGTAAGCTTTGTATTGCTTGCGGGCCGATGCCGTCGGTGCAAGGCGCCAATCCACTGGCGGTATCCACTTGTAGAGGGACTGACCGCCGGCCTTTACCTTATTACGGTATTACACTTCGGCTTCAATATCCGAACAGTGTTCCTCCTGCTTTTCCTCTCGGCACTGGTGGTTATCACATTTATCGATCTGGATCATGGTATCATTCCCCATATGCTCACCCTTCCGGGCATACCCCTCGGTCTTGTCTCGAGCACACTGACCTTCGATCCTTCGCCACTTGATGCCGGGGCTGGAGCGCTTGTCGGCGCCGGACTGGTTTACCTGGTTGCAGTGTATGCAGAGGTGGCCTTTAAGCAGGAGAGCATGGGCGGCGGCGATGTTAACCTTCTAAGTATGATTGGTGCCTTCCTTGGTTGGCGCCTCATGCTCGTGTCTTTTGGCTTCGCGGTCGTCTCCGGCGCCTGTCTTTCGCTGGGACTGATCGCAGCTCGCGTGCTCACGCGGAAAGACCGGATTCCGTTCGGGCCGTTCTTGGCGCTCGGTGCGGTTGTTGCTCTGTTTGCGGGGGATCGTATAATCGACTGGTACTTCAGACTTTTCGGCTGATGGCCACCCAAAAATAGAGATTGACAGCGCAACCCGTTCATTGGCCTGTCATGACACACCGGTAGGGGCGGGGTGATCCCCGCCCGTTGAGTGGGAGGGCGTAAAGCCCTCCCCTACAGTGCGAGCGCCCGTTGGGTGCGAGTTCACTTCTAGGAGTTCACGATGACGCAGCACAATAGTTCGAGCCCCGCGCTTGGGGTGGTCGAGCGGGTCCTGGATATCCTTCCGATCCTCACGACCCTTCTGTTCCTCTCGATCTACCCGCTGCTCCGATATCTTCCTGGCGATCCGTTCTGGGCTGAGGTCTTTCGGTTTGCCGTCATCACCCTCTGGATCGGCTACCTGATCATCAATCAGGTCCGCGCTCATAAGACGCGACAGGAGCTGCTGGGCAACATGGAGACCGACTGGCGTAGTAGGATTGAGACCTCTGGCCACTTCATGAGTCATTATGCGATCCTCATGCCCCTGAAGCAGGAGACCAACCGTCGCGTGCTGTTTCAGGCGATGCGTTCGATCGAGAGGCAGCGCTACCCGATCGAGCAGATTACCCTGATTCCTATCGTGGAAGCGGAAGACCAAGAGACGCTTCACACGCTACGCGATCTCCTCCCGACGTTCGAGAAGACCCTCAGGATCAGGCTCTTTACCTATCCCACCGACGGGATCGTGAACAGATGTAAGGCGACATCGATCAGCGCGGCCGGCCGTTATCTCGCGCGCCAGATCGATGATGGCGCGCTCCGGGATGAGAACCTGAAGATTCTGATCATTGATGCCGACACGATTCTGCACTCACAGGATTTGGCCTTCCGGGAGTATAGCCATCGGCAGGAAGCGGAACGCGCGATGGCCAGGGGAGACCGAGGGGTCGTCCTGCAGTCACTGACCACCTACACCTCGAACTACTGGAAGGTGCCGATGCTGCCTCGCCTGCACAACTCCGGGTTCGTCCTGTATCAGTTGGGAAAGATGCAGACTGCCGGCGACTATCTGGTCCTGGGTCCCGGGACGAGCCTCCTATTCCGTGATTTCCGTACGGTGGACTACTTTGAACCGAATCGTCACAACGAGGATATGCAGTTTAGGTACAAGGTGGTGATGGAAGGGTTTCGCGTGGCCCCTGTCAAGATGCCAACCTGGGGACAGGCGCCGCTCACCACCAGGGACTCGTGGGGCCAGATCGCCCGTTGGGCACGCGGCGCGGTGGACGTCAAATTCGTGGTCAATTACGTGCGAAGATTTGACGATATGCGGGTGCCGATGCTGAAGCGGAAGTTGTTCCTGGCGCTTCGAGCGCTGTTTGCCAACGCGATGCCGCCTCTCATGGTCTTTTTGCCGGCGCAACTGATCCTGATCTCCTGGATCAGCCCCTGCGTCAAGGAGCTGTGGCCGTTTCAGGTATTCCTCTCGCCTGATGTGCTCGCCTTACGGATCGGGAGTAAGAGCCTATGTGTGAGTCCACTCGCCGCCTTTAATCTCCGATTCCAGACGATTGTGCTGACCGCTTCGATGTTCTTGGGCATGGTGTTAGTCCCCCACACGCTGAAGCCGATCATTTATCAACGGCCGCCTCTCCGTTGGCGGCAGTCCAGGAAACTCTTTGAGTGGTCTCGCCTCACCTTCACACCGGTCAACCTGCATAACTATGTCCTGATGGCTACGGCACAGCTTTACATGCAGGCTCGCCTGGCGCTCGGCATCTCCATTACTCGCACGGAAGTCACACGGAAATGAGTAGTTGCGGGTTCCGAGTTTCTTGTTTCGGGTTACAGACAATGAGAGATTCGGGCTCTCACGCTTGGACCCGAAACCCGAAACCATAAACCCGAAACTCAGAATATCCATGACTATCGGTTTTTTCACCTGCAACGCCTCCCCGCTGCTGAACGGTCTCGCAGTCTCTATTCAACAATTCGCCCATCACCTGCGTCGCCTCGGCCACCGGGTCTACATCTTTGCACCGCGTTACCCGGGCCTCCCGGAGGTAGAGCTCGACACCTATCGGTTCCCATCGCTGCGCGTTCCGACGCATCACCGCTATGCCTTACCAATTCCAGCCGCCGCCGTGGGGCTTCGTCGTCTGATTCCACGCCTTGGGCTGCAGGTCATCCATGCCCACCATCCGTTCCTTGTCGGGCCTTACGCCCGCCGATTGGCTAGCCGACTACGAGTCCCGTGTGTGTTTACCTATCATACGCTGTACGAGCATTATGCCCATTACCTGCCGGTTGTCTCGCCCCTGGCTGCCTGGGTCGCAGAGGCCCGGAGCTATGCCTTCGCCAACCAGGCTGATCTGGTCATCGCGCCCACTTCAGGGGTGCAGGAGCGGCTACGGAGCCACGGGGTCACCGTCCCCATTGAAGTGATTCCAACGGGGATCGAGCCGCCGGGGGAGTCGGAGGAATCGAAGACCCAGATTCGGCGTCGCCTGGGTGTGCCGGAGGACGGGCAGGTTCTCCTGTACGTGGGGCGGCTGGCCAGGGAAAAGAATCTCGAGCTGCTCTTGCGGGTAGTCCATGCTGCGGTCCGGGTGGCTCCCAACCTCACCCTGCTGGTAGTCGGGGAGGGGGATGAGGAGCGGTCGTTACAGCGGCAGGCCGCCCAACTGGAAATCGCTGACCGCGTCCGCTTTGTGGGCCCGGTTCCGCACCAGGTTGTGGGCTGCTGGTATCGGGCTGCGGACCTCTTCGTCTTCCCGTCTGTTTCGGAGACTCAAGGCCTGGTCGTACTCGAGGCAATGGCGCACGGGCTCCCCGTCTTGGCTGTCCGGTCTGTTGGCACCTCGGATTTCATCGTAGATGGGGTAAGCGGCGCACTGGCCAATGATGCCGAGGACGATTTCGCCCAGCGTTTGCTCACGCTGCTTCGCGATGGGGCGAGCCTGGCTCGCTACGCCGAGCAGGGCAGGGCGAGGGCGATGCAGATGACGGCCGAGGCCTCGGCCGTGCGGCTGCTCGAGGCCTACGAGCGACTCCTGATGCAGAGCGCATCTATGGCCTCCACCTCGCTCACCCCTCTCCCCCAGTGGGGGAGAGGATGAAGGTGAGGGGGACTTTGGGACCAATGGAGCAGTTGATCGAGGACTACTTGAGGTTTCTGGCGGTCGAGCGGGGGCTGGCAGAGAACAGCCTGGCGGCGTATGGAAGGGATCTACGTCGGATAGCCGGCTACTTCAAGCAGGCCGGAGGCAACTCATTTCAGGAGGTCAGCCGCGGGCAAGTCGCACGTCTACTCTTGACGCTCCGAGAGGAGGGGCTGGCGCCTCGGACGGTCGCGCGCCATACCTCATCGCTGCGTGGTCTGTACCGGCACCTGCTGGCGCAGGGCCATGTGAAAGAGGATCCTACCGCGCATCTCGAGTCCCCGAGCCCCTGGGTGCGTCTTCCCGGGGTACTGAGCCAGGAGGAGGTGGAGCGACTGCTGGCGGCACCGCTCACCAGTAATCCTCTGGGTCTTCGTGATAAGGCAATGCTGGAGGTGCTGTACGCGGCCGGCCTTCGAGTGTCGGAGATGGTGACCCTCCGGTTGTCTGATGTGGATCTGGAGGTGGGCTACGTACACTGCCAAGGAAAGGGCGGGAGGGACCGGGTGGTTCCACTAGGGAGCGATGCCCAGACGGCTGTTCGCCGGTATCTTGCCACCTCAAGGCCGCACCTTCAAAGAGGACGGTCAAGCCCTGTGCTATTCTTGAACCGCCTTGGGTGGCCGCTGACGCGTCAGGGCTTCTGGAAGCTCCTCCGCGCGTATGCGGCAGCGGCGGGGATCGACCGGCGAGTGAGCCCTCATACGCTTCGCCATTCTTTTGCCACGCACCTACTCGAGCGTGGCGCCGACCTTCGAGCGGTTCAGATGATGTTGGGCCATGCCGATATCTCTACGACGCAGATCTACACACACGTCTCCAGGGCACACCTGAAGGCGGTCTACGACCGCTACCACCCCCGGGCGTAAATGTAGGGGCGCCCCTCGTGGGCGCCCTGACGTGCGAGGTGCGAAGTGCGGGGACTTTCGAACCCATGACAGCGGCAACCTGTTTGAGGCAGCTTCCTCGATTCCAGGAGCTTGACGCTGTTAGCAGAGGAGCTCTTGAGGCGGCACGCAGGGCTGCCGCCCCTTCGCCGATCTATGCTGTCGGCGGCTATGTGCGGGACTTACTCCTTGGCCAGAGGAATGTTGATATCGATCTGGTGGTTGAGGGCGATGCTATCGCTGTGGCCAGACGTCTGGCGCACTCTCTCAAGGCGGTGGTGACGCCTCACTCCAGGTTCGGGACCGCTCATCTTCGGCTTTCTGGAGGGAGAACGCTCGATTTCGCCACCGCCAGGTCGGAACGATACCCGCAATCTGCCGCACTGCCAGAGGTTCAACCTGCCCCACTGCTTGCCGATCTGCTTCGGCGAGACTTCACCATCAATGCCATGGCTGCCCGCATCGACCGTCATCGGTTCGGACCGCTGATTGATCCACTGGGAGGACTTCGGGACCTGGAGCGCGGCCAGATCAGAGTCCTGCACGAGCGGAGCTTCATCGACGACCCCACCCGGCTCTTCAGAACAGCCCGGTTTGAGGGCCGATACCGGTTTGTTATTGCTCGAAGCGCCTTGCGGCTGATGAAGACTGCAGTGAAGGGGGGGGTGATCAGGAATCTTGCTGGTTCGAGAATCTTCAGGGAACTCTACCTGATTGCGAAGGAGCCATCCGCTCCCCGCATTATCAGGCGTCTCAGAGATGTGGGCGTGTTGACGGCTATTCATCCGAAGTTCGCCCTCCCTGCTGCCGCCTTCGGTCTGCTCGAGCGCGTGGGGCAGGTTCTCTCTCAGGCCTCATCGATGCCGTTGCTGGAGGGAGCAGCAGAAGGTGAGGCGATTCTTCTTGGGATGCTCTATCTTTTGCATCCAAAGACGATTGTTGCCATCCTCAAAAGGCTCACCCCATCCCAACGGATTGCCGAGAAGCTTGCGGCCGATCACAAAGCATGTCGACACGCTGCGCAGAAGCTGACATGCGCCATCGATCTTCGCCAAAGCCGGATCGCCAGGCTTCTCGATCCCCTTTCGCCGGAGGCCAGGATCGTGCTCCTGGCTGGGCTTGTGAAGGGATCGGCGTGGGAGGCGGTCTCCGAATACCTCGCCACCTCATGGAGCATTGTGCCGCTGCTCAAAGGAGGGGATCTGCATCGGCTGGGACTGAAGCCCGGCCCCATCTACCGGAGGATCTTTGCCGCACTGCGTTCGGCCAAGCTGGACGGCCGCCTCCGCACCAAGGAGGATGAGGTTTCCTTCGTCCTCCGCCGGTTCGCCGTCGCATCCCTTCACGGGTGACAAGTCATTGAAGTAGGGGCGTGGATCACGGCCGAGCTGTCGTCGGAGTCAATGCCCCATGCGCCGGTGGCACGCCCATGGGCATGAAAGCCCTCTCTTCCCCTCGCCCCCATTTGGGGGAGAGGGTGTGGGTGAGGGGGACTTTCGGAGCAATGCCATTGAGGACACGTGGTAAGGGCGCGATGGAGATTGACACGAACGTTGGGATTAAGTAGGTTTACTGGTGTTATGGGAGGAGAGTGGCAGCCGGTCAAAGTTGGCTATGATGGCCTCGGAGGAACCGCATGGAGCGAGAGCAGATCCGACAGATTCTGGCCACCTACTTCGCCAACCGGCTTGATGTCCGGATGGCCTTCCTCTTCGGCTCAGTGGAGCGAGGAGTTGCCTCCACCGAATCGGACGTAGACGTGGCGGTGTATCTGGAGGAGGAAGGTGCGGAGGGAACCCTTTGGACCGACATTGAACGCCTGCTGGGCTGCGAAGTGGACCTCGTGGTGCTGAACCGTGCTCCGGCCCTGATCGCCTGGAGCGCCATCAGGGGCACTCCCCTGTTGATCCGGGATCGAGGGTTTTTCCTCGACTATTTCCTTGAGATTTCCGAAGAGGCGGAAAGCCTGGCGGAGTTCAACCTGGACTTCTGGAAGCTAAGGGACAGAGCTCGTGCCGCACAAAGAATTGACGCGGGCGTTGGGATTCAGTAACTTAACCGTTGTCGTGGGGGGAGATGCGGCGTGCTTCAATCCGATACGGCAAGGCGACCGACGGAAGTGGCCAAGGAAGCGGCCCGCCTTGCTAGAAAAGTCCTGGGACACGAGGCAGAGGTTATCTGGTTCGGCTCGTGGCCTCTGGGCCGGGCGCGGGCGCATTCAGATATCGGGCTGCCGCAGGGCCAATTCCTCTGGAGCGGATGACCGCCCTGCGCGAAGCGGTGGACAATTTCCCGACCCTCTACGAGATCGACCTGGTCGACCTGGCTTGTGTTGGCCAGTCACTGAGAACAGAAATTCTCCTTCACGGTGTGAGGCTATGAGCCCTCGTCTCGAGAGTCTACGTAAGGCGATTAACAGGTTTCGCGCGGCCATTCGCCAAGTTGCGCTTTTACAGAGAGTTACAGATGCCAAAGTCCGAAGAACCGATTGAAGTTTGGGACAAATTGTATCAAGCAATGAAATTACGTTTAGGCGACTATTCGCTGGGCCTAAGCGCGGCCGTCAGGGCACTGTTTGGAGATGTGGCCTTAAAACGGATGATTCGCCAAGCGGCTGAGATGTCAGCACGACAGAAGGCAGAAGGTTTAAAAGGTCTCGCTCAGGACGCAAGAGCCATGGCAGTGGCCGAACGATTAACGAGAATCGGCCTGCTCCCCATCTGGAAGGGACAAGTGGTTCTCGAGGGAGTGGCATTGCTTTCTCCCAAGCCACGTGAGTTGCTCCGTGCCGGCGTCGCGTATGTTCCTCAGGGGAACCGCGTTTTCACAGACCTGACGGTCCGCGAGAACCTCGAGATGGGTGGCGTTACCCTTTCCAACGGGGCGCGGCTGAACGAGGGGATCGAGCGCGCCTTCAAACTGTTCCCGGCGCTGAAGTCTCGTCTGCGCCAGTATGCCGGAACCCTCTCGGGAGGCGAGAAGCAGATGCTTGCCCTTGCCAACGCCCTCGTTCTGTCGCCCCGTCTTCTTTTGCTTGACGAGCCATCGCTCGGCCTCGCGCCGCCGCTCGTGACTGAGGCGCTTGGGCGCATCCAGCAGATAAGCACAGCTTCTGGAGTCGCCGCCCTCATCGTCGAGCAGAAGGTGCGCGAGGTCCTAAAGATCGCCCAGCGCGTGTACGTCCTGCGCAACGGCGTCGTCTCCTTTTCAGGGCCCGCAGCTTCCCTCAACGATGACACGAAGCTCCGCGAGGTCTATCTCTGACCCAGACGCACTAATGACCTGTCACTCCCATCTCAAATCCATGCGGTCCGATGGGTAGTGTCCTAATCTGAGAAAATCCACACTTCGTCATCAAGCCTGCTTCCGCCTATCGCTTCACACTGTGAAGCGCCCGACTGAAGGAATCCCTCCGACTTGATGTTCTAGCCAGATTCTCACGCCGAGTTGTCCGTCTATATTGAGGTTTGCATAAGTAATGCACGACGTAAATGTCCTTAGTCCGCTCATGGTGAGCCTGTCGAATCATGCGCGGAGTAGCCTTCGACAAGCTCAGGCCGAACGGACGGTTGTGCAGTTCCTTTTCCATTACTTAGGCAAGACTCAATAAGTATGGCTTCGAGCTAGAAATACAGAGTGCATTATTTTTCACTTGACAAGCGTTTACACATATGTAAACTTAGCTGGTGTCTAATGATGTTTACCATATCGCTGCCAAGGGATCATGGGGAACAGTGGAATGGGCTGTTGACCTAAGGGGTGATCTGCCAGCTCGCAAAGTTTACCTTTCGCTTTCCGACCAAAACAAATCAAAGATAGCTGCGCTTTTCCATTACTTGGCTAATTTCGGTAAGATCTCAAGCCGAGAGAAATTCCGACAACTTGGAGAAAAAGCCGGAACTAGGGCTCAAGGGCTTTGGGAGTTTAAGAGTTTCCAAATTCGCTTCATCGGGGATTTTAGGCCTGGTCAACGGTTTATTGTTGCACATGGCCTGGATAACAAAAAGAAGGACAACTTGCCAAAGCCTGATATTGAGAAGGCGGCGCGGATTTTGGAAGAACATGACTCAAGAGAAAGAGGTATGAGATGAGCCACAAGCTTACTGACTATGAAGCATTTGAAATTTCTTCGGTTAGCAATAGGCGCCTGCTGCGACAAGAGGAACTGATTTTGGAGGTCACGGAAGCCTTGAGCCAAGCTCTCAAGCAGGGGGGCATTACCAAAAAGGATCTTGCTGATAGGCTTGGTAAGACAAAGGGGTTTGTGTCGCAGCTTCTGGCTGGCGGCCGCAATCTCACATTGAGAACGATCGCTGATATTGCTGAAGCTTTGGATTGCCGTATCCGTATCCAATGCGAAAATCTCCGACATAGGGAAGACGAGACCAGGGTTTCGCTCAAGGCTTACTGCGGAGTTCGCCATCTTTGGAGCTTGCCAGTCCAGCCCGTGATTCTTGAGGCGATTGCAGCGAAAAAGACAGAACCTTATAAAGCAACGCCAGTATCGTTCTTGAGAGCAGCAGCGTGAAGCAACAGAGCAAGAAGATCGATCCACTCAAACAGATTGCGCCCCTGATAGAAGCGGTGCAAATCATAGATATCAGGCTGGTAGAGGCAAGCGTTGCCACAAGTGTTCGCTCAGCGAATGAGGCTGGAGAAGTCGATCTTACGATTAGGAGTTCCGCCGACGTCAAAGAATACAACAAAGATACTGGTATGTTTTGGGTCCTCGTAAAAATCAAGACACAGCTCATTCAGAGAGAACCTAAGAAGGGTACAGCAGTTTTTGTCAATGTCGCATTCGAGATCAAATACGGCCTCCCTAAAGAATTGGAGGTTTCACAAGAACAGTTGAATACCTTTGCAAAATTCAATGGCGTCTTCAATGCATGGCCGTACTGGCGTGAGTTCGTGCAAAGCATGGTCGCAAGAATGAATCTGCCGACACTCACTTTGCCGATGTTTCGCTTTGGGAATGCAACGAAGGTTAGGCGAAAAAAGCCTACCGAGATCCAGTAGAAAAACTGCGCCCCACTCAAGAAAATGAGTGGGGCGCTTACTTCTGGCCCTGTAGGTCAAACCGACAAAGCGCGGGCCAACTAGGCTACGACGACCGCCTCTAGCAAAATCGATGGGAAGAATGGCGCGAGTGGTACATCGGGAGATTGAGACGGGATGACCAGCAAGATTTTTTCGATAACGCACTCTATGCGGAAGGTTTTCTCCAGTACCTGCTAGAGCACCCGGAAGAAGCGGAGCGGATCCCGGATGACGCGGTCATCATGTTCGGTGCAGAGGGATTCGATGTCGGTTCATCTTGGAGGAGCAGACTCGTAGTCAGAACGCCCGAGCCTTACCGGGGGAGGACGGTAATTCCAGTTGGGGTCCGGGAAACAGGTGAACCTCAACGACCATATGAATTCCTCTTTCCTTGGACTGGATCGAACGTATGGGTGAGACTCGATCCGGCTCCCTGGATTCAGGAATCCTTAACGGCCGCTCGTGTCGCCCCAACAGAGAAGCCAACGAGATATTATCTGGAACGTCCAATCTACCTACTCCCACGCATTCCGGAAAAGCTGGTTCCGGCCTAGGAAACGTAATATGAAGGTTACCATGCTTTTGGCTGATGCCGCACAGGCCGTAAATGGTAAGCTTTACATTCTCGGGGGCGGATGGTCGATCACAGGTCCCGACCCTAGTCCATCGGCCATCGCGCTCAAGATCGAAGTTCCCTGGACCGACACGAACCGCAAGCACCGTCTTGAATTAAGGCTACTGGATGCCGACGGCCAGCCGGTAAGAGTTCCGACGCAGGCCGGCGAGCACCCTGTCGAATTTGGTGGCGAGTTCGAGGTGGGCCGACCCCCAGGTCACCCGGAAGGAAGTCCCCTCGATATGGTGCTGGCGATCAATATGGGTCCCCTTCAGCTCCAGCCTGACCGTCGCTACGAGTGGAAGTGCTTCATCAATGAGAATACCAAAGAAGATTGGAGGGTGGGGTTCTACACTCGGCCGACAGAAAAGTAGCACGTACGCTTGAGTCCTCACCGTTAAACACGCCTCTAAGTAACCGCTTGCAATATCCGAATCTGAACCGTCCAAGCCATAACGAAATGGCGGCCTCATCTCGCTAGGCAGCCACCAAGCCACAATTCAAATTAGGACACTACTCGGGAGAGGATTGACAAGGGGGGTTCCCTTTGTTACGGTAAATGCAGCTAAAGTTTGTATTTCGTGGAAAGAGCGTAGCGAAAAGATGCCTGACCTGACGCAGTTCATTCTAAGTTTGAGCGTGAGGCTGCCGGCCATCCTGGCAGCCTTGACGTTTCACGAGTACGCCCATGGGTGGGTTGCCGACAAGCGAGGCGATCCGACCGCGCGATTGTCAGGCCGCCTCACCTTCAACCCCCTCGCTCATCTCGATCCGGTCGGAACCCTGGCCCTGATCTTCACGCCGGTGGGATGGGCCAAGCCGGTTCCGGTGAATTTCGACAACCTTCGAAAGCCGAGACGGGACATGATCCTCGTAGCGGCGGCGGGACCTTGCGCGAACCTCATCCTCGCTTCCGTGTGTGCTTGGTCTCTTCGGCTGTTCGATGGGACGGCAGGGGTGGATGAGTCCACCTGGTTGCTTCCGTGGCTCACACCGGTCCATCACATGTTGCACTGGAGCGTGCTGATCAACGTGGCGCTGGCCATCTTTAACCTGATTCCCCTGTTGCCGCTCGATGGCGGCCGCGTCATGGCCGGCCTCCTGCCACCGCGCCAGGCCGCCTCGTATGGCAGGCTGGAGCGGTACGGTTTTGTCATTCTGCTGGTTCTGATGTTCAGCGGGGCGGTAGATCGCCTGATCTGGCCGCCCATCGCGCTGGTTGCCGGGCTGTTGCTCGGCGCGTAGCTGCAGGAGGATCACGACAGTCGATGTCGAAGGGTCGGGTCTTGAGTGGGATGAGGCCGACAGGGCGTCTTCACCTCGGCCACTTATTCGGAGCCCTGGAGAACTGGCGCCGATTACAAGAAGCGTATGAGTGCTTCTTCTTCGTGGCCGACTGGCATGCACTCACGACTGAGTACGCCGACACGAAGGGTATCCAGGAGAATATCCGCGAGATGGTCCTGGACATGTTGGCAGCCGGGATCGACCCCTCGAAAGCGCCCCTCTTCCTGCAGTCCCGACTTCATGAACATGCGGAGCTTTACCTGTTGCTGTCGATGATCACGCCGGTCCCCTGGCTGGAGCGGAATCCGACGTACAAGGAGCAGCAGCAGGAGCTCACCACCAAAGACCTCAGCACGTACGGATTTCTGGGTTACCCGGTACTGATGGCCTCGGATATCCTGATCTACAAGGCCAATCATGTGCCGGTCGGTATCGATCAGGTGCCGCATTTGGAGTTAACCCGGGAGATCGCGCGCCGCTTCAACTATCTGTATGGGGAAGTCCTCGTAATACCTGAGGCGCTCCTGACCGAGTTCCCGAAGGTCCCGGGCACCGATGGCCGCAAGATGAGCAAGAGTTACGGCAACGCCGTCTATCTGGCCGACTCGTCCGAGCAGGTGACCGCAAAGATCAGGCCGATGGTGACGGATCCTGCCCGGGTGCGCCGGAGCGATCCTGGCAATCCTGATATCTGCCCGGTCTTTGACCTGCACAAGATCTTCACTCCCAAGGTCGAGCGGGACACCATCATCGATCCCGGCTGCCGGACGGCAGGGATCGGCTGCTTGGACTGCAAGGGGGTTCTCCTGCAGCACATGCTTCCGGTCCTTCGGCCCATTTACGACCGGCGTCAGGAGCTGGCAACTCGTCCGGAGATCGTCCAGGAGGTATTAGAAGATGGGTACGCCAAGGCCAAGAAGGTTGCGGGTGAGACCCTGTCAGAGGTCAAGGCCGCAATGCACTTGTAACCCGTTTCGAGTTGGGAGTACCAAGTTCTGAGTTGAAAGGAGATTCGGGAGTTCCTCAAACTCGAAACTCTAAACCCGAGACACGAAACTCACGACTCAACGATGAGGTGTGTGCATGCTTGATCGCTCGATCCCAGAGGGGCTGACGTTTGACGACGTACTCCTGATCCCTGCCAAGTCCGAGGTTCTGCCACGGGATGTCGATGTGTGTACACGCCTGACCAGACGTCTCACGATCAATATCCCAGTCGTCAGTGCCGCGATGGACACTGTGACCGAGGCCACGATGGCCATTGCGTTGGCCAGGGAGGGGGGAATCGGCATGATCCATCGAGCCTTCCCTCCGGATCGGCAGGCCCTTGAGGTCGACAAGGTCAAGAAGTCCGAGAGTGGAATGATCGTGGACCCGATCACGGTCTCGCCAGACCAGAAGCTCTCTGACGCCCTGGGACTGATGCAACGCTATCGAATCTCCGGCGTCCCCGTGACGCAGAACGGCAAATTGGTTGGTATCCTGACTAACCGTGACATCCGCTTCGAGACCAAGCTTGATCTGAAGATCTCCCAGGTGATGACCAAAGAGCGGCTTATAACGGTGCCGGTCGGAACCAGTCTGGAAGAGGCGAAGGAGATCCTCCATCAGAACCGGATCGAGAAGCTGCTGGTGGTGGATGATGAATTCAATCTCCGCGGTCTCATCACCATCAAGGATATTGAGAAGACGATTAGGTACCCGAACGCCTGTAAGGATGAGTTGGGGCGACTGCGTGTGGGCGCGGCCGTCGGCGTGGGCGAAGAGACGCCGGAACGGGTAGACGCGTTGGTCAGGGTCGGCGTCGATGTCCTGGTGGTGGATACCGCCCACGGCCACAGCAGCGGGGTGGTGGAGACGGTAGCTATGATCAAGCGGCATTATCCCGATACCGAGGTGATCGCCGGTAACATCGCCACGGCCGAAGGGGCCGAGGAGTTGATCAAGGCCGGGGCCGACGGACTGAAGGTCGGGATCGGCCCAGGCTCCATCTGCACGACCCGGGTAGTCGCCGGAGCAGGAGTCCCGCAGATCACAGCGATCGCAGAATGCGCCAAGATCGCTGACCGACATGGTGTTCCGATTATTGCCGACGGCGGCATCAAGTTCTCGGGCGACATGACCAAGGCGATTGCGGCCGGGGCGCATGTCGTGATGCTTGGGGGTCTGCTGGCGGGGACCGAGGAGAGCCCAGGTGAGACGGTCATCTTTCAGGGGCGGACCTACAAGGTCTACCGGGGCATGGGTTCGTTGGGTGCCATGCAGCGTGGTGGAAGGGATCGGTACGGCCAGGAAGCTGAAACGGAGGAGAACAAGCTTGTTCCCGAGGGGATTGAGGGGCGCGTTCCCTATAAAGGGACTCTGGCCGGCAGCATTTACCAACTGGTTGGGGGGCTCAAAGCCGGCATGGGCTACAGCGGCTGCCAGACCATCGAGGAGCTTCGCCAGAAGGGCCGCTTCGTCCGGATCACTTCCGCAGGGCTCCGCGAGAGCCACGTGCATGACGTTATCATCACGAAAGAAGCGCCAAACTATCGGTTGGATTAAGAGCAGCGTTCAGCTTTCAGCCGTGTAGGGGCGCTGCTTGCTGCGCCCTCTTTGGGCAGGACAAGCCCTGCCCCTACACTGATCGCTGATGGCTGCCCCTTCCATGAATAAGATCCTGATCCTTGACTTTGGCTCGCAGTACACGCAGTTGATCGCCCGCCGCGTTCGCGAACTGGGTGTCTACTGCGAGATCCATCCGTTCAGCCTGCCACTAGACGACATCAAGACTTTTGATCCAAAGGGGATCATTCTCTCCGGCAGTCCGGCCAGTGTCTACCAACCAGATGCTCCCCTCTGTCACCGCGAGGTAATCGAACTGGGCGTGCCAATCCTGGGGATCTGCTACGGGATGGGGGTTCTCGGGCACTTTCACGGCGCTGTCACGACTCGATCGGCCTACAGGGAATATGGCCGGGCGAAGCTCGTGATCGACGACAGCGCCGATCTCTTCTTCAGTCTTGAAGGTGGGCTCAGCGTCTGGATGAGCCATGGGGACAAGCTGGAGGAGATTCCCGACACGTTCCGTCGCCTCGCCCACACAGCCAATGCGCCTTTTGCCGCGATCCGCCATCGATCGCAGCCGCTCTTCGCGGTCCAGTTTCACCCCGAAGTCGCCCATACTGACAGCGGGAAGGCGATCCTCGGGAATTTCCTGTTCAAGGTCTGCGTCTGCGCTTCGGATTGGCAGATGCGTTCCTTCGCCGAGATTGCCATCGATCGTATTCGGCGCCAAGTGGGGGATCGGCAGGTCCTCTGTGCCCTGAGTGGGGGAGTCGATTCTTCGGTCACCGCGCTGCTGGTCCACCAGGCGATCGGTCCGAAGCTCACCTGCGTGTTCGTGGACAATGGCCTGATTCGGAAGGGCGAAGAAGCACAGGTTCTTCAAGCCATGGGCGAGCATCTGGGTCTGCACCTGATCTCGGTCGATGCGGCGGAGCGATTCCTCACCCGGCTCAAAGGGGTCATCGATCCCGAAGAGAAACGAAAGATCATCGGCGCTGAGTTTATTGCCGTCTTTGAGGAAGAATCACGGAGGCTGGGACGATTCGATTTCCTCGCCCAGGGCACGTTGTATCCGGATGTGATCGAGAGTGTGTCGGTCCAGGGGCCTTCGGTCACGATCAAATCCCACCACAACGTGGGGGGCCTGCCGGAGCAGTTCGATTTTAAGTTGCTCGAGCCGCTGCGGGAGCTGTTTAAGGATGAGGTGCGAGAGCTTGGAAGAGAGCTCGGCCTGCCGGATGCCATTCTCTGGCGTCAGCCGTTTCCAGGGCCTGGCCTGGCCGTCCGGATCATCGGCGAGGTGACGAAGGCCCGCCTGGACCTACTCAGAGAGGCCGATGCCATCGTCGAGGCGGAGGTGGCGAAGGCGGAGGTGGGCCGCGAATTGTGGCAGGCGTTTGCCGTCCTGCTACCGATCAAAACCGTCGGCGTCATGGGCGATGAGCGCACCTATGAGCATGTCGTCGCCATCCGGGCCGTCACCAGCCTCGACGGGATGACGGCCGACTGGGCGCGCCTCCCGCACGACCTGCTCCAGGCGATCAGCAGCCGGATCGTGAGTGAGGTGAAGGGCGTCAATCGAGTCGTTTACGACATCTCCTCGAAACCGCCGAGCACCATCGAGTGGGAGTGACCGAGAATCATGCACCATTCTGATTTTGTTCATCTGCACGTTCACAGCCAGTACAGCCTGTTGGATGGGGCCTGTTCCCTGGAGAAGCTGGTGGCCAAGGCGAAGGAGTACCGGATGCCTGCCCTGGCTGTCACGGATCACGGCAATCTCTTCGGGGCGATCGACTTTTATACCCTCGCGATGAAGGAAGGGGTGAAGCCGATCATCGGCTGCGAGGTGTACATTGCCCCCGGCAGCCGTTTCGAGAAGTCCAATCAGGACAGCGGCTACGAGGGCGCCAGCCACATCACCCTGCTGGCCAAGGACCAGGTCGGCTACAAGAATCTCATCAAGCTGGTTTCGGCCGGCTATCTGGAGGGGTTCTACTACAAGCCGCGAATCGATAGGGAGCTGTTTGCCCAGCATTGTCAAGGACTGATTGCCCTCTCCGGCTGCCTGAACAGCGAGGCGGCCAAGGCATTGCTGGATGGCGACGAGGCTCGGGCGAGGGAGACCGTCGGCTGGTACATGGAGGCGCTGGGGCGCGAGAACTACTTTTTGGAGGTTCAGGACCACGGGATGGCCGAGCAGAAAAAGGTCGCTGAGGGCATCTTGCGGCTCGCCAAAGCCTATGAGCTGCCGATCGTCGGGACCAACGACCTCCACTATCCCAGCAAGGAAGATGCGCGTGCCCATGAGGTCCTGCTCTGCATTCAGACCGGGAAGACGATTCAGGACAAGGATCGTTGGCGCTTTTCCACCGATCAGTTCTACTTCAAGTCGGCAGCAGAGATGAAGCAGCTCTTCGCGGAACTGCCGGAGGCGATCAAGTCCACCATCGCTGTGGCTGAACGGTGCAACCTCCAGCTCCAATTCGGAGAGCTCCGCCTGCCCAAGTACCAGGCGCCAGAGGGGCACACGATCGAGACCTATCTGGCCCATCTGGCCTGGGAGGGACTGAAGGTCCGATACCCGGACGCGAACGCCGAGATTGAGGCGCGCCTGAAGTACGAGTTGGACGTCATCCAGAAGACCGGCTTCGCCGGCTACTTCCTGGTGGTCTGGGACTTCATCAAGTTTGCCAAGGATCGGGGGATCTCGGTCGGCCCTGGCCGTGGCTCAGCGGCCGCCTCGCTGGTTGCCTACTGCCTCGGCATCACCAACATCGATCCGCTCCGGTACGGCCTGATCTTCGAACGGTTCCTGAACCCTGAACGGATCAGCATGCCCGATATGGACATCGACTTCAGCGACGACCGGCGGGACGAGGTGATTGACTATGTGACCAGGAAGTATGGAGCCGACAATGTGGCTCAGATTATCACGTTCGGAACGATGGGGGCCAAGGCGGTCATCCGGGACGTCGGGCGGGGCCTGGGGATGCCCTATTCCGAGGTGGATAAGATCGCCAAGTTGGTCCCCAATCGGCTCAATATCAGTCTGGACGAGGCGATTGCCGAGAGCCCACTGCTTACCGAGGCGGTGCAGAGTCAGGCAGAGGTGGAGGAGCTGTGGCGGGTTGCCAAGTGCCTGGAGGGGCTGACACGGCACGCCTCAACCCACGCCGCGGGTGTCGTGATCTCCGGCGACCCGCTCATCGAACATGTCCCGCTCTACAAAGATCCAAAGGTAGGGAGCAAACCGATAACCCAGTACGCCATGAAGGCCATCGAAAAGATCGGCCTGCTGAAGATCGATTTCCTTGGCCTGCGGACTCTGACGGTCATCGCCAACACCCTGGAACTGATCGCGTCGGGACGCGGGCATAGGATCAAGATCGAGGAGATCCCCCTCGATGACCCGGCGATCTTCCAACTGCTCAGCGAGGCGCGGACCTTCGGGGTGTTTCAACTGGAATCCTCGGGGATGCGGGATCTGATGCGGCGTCTGAAGCCGGAACGGCTGGAGGACGTCATCGCCATCGTGGCGCTCTACCGACCCGGACCGATGGTGATGATCGATGACTTCATCAACCGCAAGCATGGCAAGGTCAAGATCCGCTACGATCACCCGTTGATGGAGACGATCCTCAAAGAAACCTACGGGATCATGGTCTACCAGGAGCAGGTGATGCGGATTGCCTCGGAGCTCGCCGGCTTCTCGATGGGAGAGGCGGATGTGCTGCGCAAGGCGATGGGTAAGAAAGACCCCGAGATGATGGATCGGCAGCGCATGAAGTTTGTCGACGGGGCGAAGGCGAAAAAGATCCCCGCCAAAACGGCGGAAAAGGTCTTTGACAAAATGGCCCCCTTCGCGGGGTATGCCTTCAACAAACCCCACGCGACCTCTTACGCCCTCGTGGCCTATCAGACTGCCTACCTGAAGACCCATTACCCGGTTGAGTTCATGGCGGCTCTCCTCACCTCAGGGATGGCTGATACCGATAAGATCGCCAAGTATATCGACGAGTGCAGGCAGATGGGGATCACGGTCCTGCCACCGGATGTCAACGAGTCGGAAAGCAGCTTTACCGTTGTGGGGGAGCAGATTCGATTCGGGCTGGTCGCCATAAAGAATGTCGGTGAGACGGCTATCCAGTCGATTCTGGCCACACGGCGGGACAAAGGTCCTTTCCGTTCCCTCTTCGACTTCTGCGAGCGGGTGGACCTGCGCCTCGTAAATAAACGGGTGATCGAGGGCCTGGTCAAGTGCGGGGCATTCGACTCCCTCGGGGCGGCCAGGGCTCAGCTCATGGCTGTTGCGGACAGGGCGATGGAAGCTGGAGCCGGCGCGCAGCGGGAGCGGGTCCAGGGCCAGGTCTCACTGCTGGATGCCCTGGAGACGAAGGGCGGGCTCGGCCACCAGGCGAGAGCGCTGCCAGCCATCCCGGAGTGGTCGCCAAACCAACGCCTGGCCGCCGAAAAGGAGACGTTGGGCTTCTACGTCACCGGCCACCCGCTGGCCGATTATCGAGATGTCATCGCGAAAGTTGCGGCTGTCACCACCGATCGCCTCGCGGCCTGCCAGGACAAAGAGACGATCACGCTGTGCGCCATCGTGGCCGCCGTCAAGGAGATCGCCACAAAGAACGGAGAGCGGATGGCCTTCGTGACGCTCGAAGACATGGCCGGGACGGTAGAGACGGTTGCGTTCCCTGAGCTGTACAAGGCGAACCTGCTTCACCTGGTGAAGGATGTGGCTGTCATGGTAAAGGGACAGGTGGATGTGGGTGAAGAGGTGGTCAAGTTGCTCTTGACAGAAGTCAGTCCCCTCTCGACCATCAGGCACAACGGAAGGTCGGTGGTGGAGATCACGGTAGAGGAAGCGCACCTGTCCGCCCCACGGCTGGAGCAGTTGAAAAGCCTGCTGCTGAGATTCCCGGGACCCGCTCCTATCAGGCTCCACCTGAGCGTTGCGCCAGGCGCCCGGGTGACCATTGCCGCCTCGCCAGGCATGACCGTGGCAGCGAACGAACTGCTCAGGCAAGAGGTGGAGGCCCTATTGGGTCCGGGTACGATAACCGGAGTGTGACCTCGGAGACCCCGTCAGGAATCTGCAGCCGCAGGCGCACTTCGCGGTCTTTGAGGAGAACGGCGGGATTAGCGTCATCCCCAGGACCGCCGAGGGCGAGCCGGCCCGGTCAAACCAGGCAGGACACGTTTCCCCCTCGGATTTCCTGAACTCCTTCCATGCTGACGCTGCTCTCGCCCATCTGTTTGCATTAGTGCCCAGCGACGGTCATGCGGCGGATCTTGAGGGTAGGGGCGACGACGCTGCTGCGAAATGTCAGGTCATTACCTACCATCTCGATCCCCAAGAGCATCTCCTTGAGGTTGCCGGCAATGGTGATCTCCTCCACCGGGTAGGTCAACTCACCCTTCTCGATCCAGAACCCCACCGCGCCCTGTGAGTAGTCGCCGGTCACGAGGTTCACGCCGAAGCCGATCAGTTCGGTGACATAGAGCCCGGCGTCCACCGATCGAATGATCTCGGCCGGCTCGTTCGGCCCGGACTGGAGGTAAAAGTTTGTCGGCCAGGGGGTTGGGGAATCGCCGACACCTCGACTCGCGCTGCCGGTCGGCTTCATGCCGAGCTTGCGGGCGGAATAGCTATCGATGAGGTAACTGCGCAGGACGCCGTTTTCCACGATAGCATTCCGGCGGGTTGGCAACCCTTCGCCATCGAACGGCTTTGAGCCGAGATGACCCGGTAATGTGCCATCGTCGTATACCGAGACGCTCTCGGCGGCGATCCGATCATCCAGCTTGTCGATCAGAAACGAGGCGCCACGATAGAGGGCGGGGCCGAAGAGCGCAGAACAGAAGATACGCATGAGGTTGGCGGAGGTCTCAGGGTCGAAGATCACCGGGACCTCCTGGGTCTTGATCTTCCGTGCGCCCAGGCGCCTAAGAGCCCGCTCGGCCGCCCGCTTCCCAATCGCTTCGGGCGGTTCCATGGCGCCCAGGCGCCTGGCGCGCGAGTACCAGTGATCGCGCTGCATGCCGTCCTCAGACGAGGCGATGGGCGTCACCGCCAGGCTGAAGGTCGAGCCTCGATACTCACCCAGAAAGCCCTGGCTGCTGCCGTAGATGATCCGATAGAGGTTGCTTGCGAACTCTGCCCCCTCGGAATTGGTGATCCTGCTGTCATAGGACAGGGCCGCATCCTCAGCCGCCCTGGCTCGATCGAGCTGGTCCTTGACGGTGAGGGCCTCGCCATCCGGATCGTATAGATGAAGATCCGGGAGGCTCTTGGCGCATTCTTCCGCCGCCGGCAGCCCCGAGCACTCATCGTGGGCGGTCGCCTTTGCCAGAACGGCAGTATCCTCTACCAATTGCGCGAGCGACTCCTTGGAGAGGTCTGAGGTGGAACTGGTGGCAGATCGTTTGTCGAAAAAAAGCCGTAACCCAAGTCGGACCTCTTTGGCGCTTCGGAGCGTTTCAGTCTCCCTTAACCTGACCTGGGCTGTGACCAGCTCATTCTCGATCAGAACCAGGTCAGCCGCTGTGGCATCTTTTCGCTTTGCCCCCTGCAGGACTTCCTCGACGATATGCTGACTGATCATTGGCTTCGCTCCCCCCTTGGCCTGCCCTGGGTCCCGCCCACTGTCAGCCCCTCGATCTTGATGGTTGGGAGGCCCACGCCTACGGGGACCGATTGACCGTCCTTCCCGCACGTCCCAACCCCCTCGTCCAGTTTCAGGTCATTGCCCACCATGGTTACTCGGGTGAGAACATCCGGGCCGTGACCGATCAACGTGGCGCCCCTGACCGGCTTTGTGACCTTTCCGTCCTCGATCAGGTAGGCCTCGCTGGCCGAAAAGACGAACTTGCCGCTCGTGATGTCCACTTGGCCGCCGCCGAAGGTCACGGCGTACAGGCCGTGCTTGACGGACCTGATGATCTCCTCTGGTGTCGAGTCGCCAGACAGCATGAAGGTGTTGGTCATGCGTGGGAGCGGCTGATAGGCGTAGCTCTCGCGTCGGCCGTTACCTGTGGGTTCCATTCCCATCAGGCGCGCATTCAATCGATCTTGCAGATACCCCCGCAGGATCCCGCGCTCGATCAGGACCGTACGTCCGGTCGGGGTTCCCTCGTCATCGACATTCAGCGAGCCACGGCGTCCTGGGATCGTGCCGTCGTCCACCACGGTGACAAGTGGAGAGCCCACCTGCTGCCCGATCCGATCGGAGAAGGCCGAGGTCTTCTTCCGGTTGAAGTCGCCTTCAAGGCCGTGGCCGATCGCCTCGTGCAGCAAGATCCCGGGCCATCCGGGGCCGAGGACGACGTCCATCGTTCCGGCAGGGGCGTCTGCTGCGCTGAGGTTCATGATGGCCAGGCGGGCGGCCTCCTTGGCGTAGTGCTCGAAGCGGCCTCCCTCCAGGAAGAACTCAAAGTCGGCCCGGCCGCCTCCGCCCCAGGTCCCTACTTGCCTGTTCTCGCCCTCTTGGGCGATGCAGGTGATGTTCAGGCGTGAGAGCGGCTGGATGTCGCCGACCATGACGCCGGCAGAGGTCGCGATCATAACGATCTTAGACTCGCAGGCAAATGATGCCATCACCTGGACGATCCGGGGGTCTGCTTTCCTGGCGATGGCGTCAATTCGCTGGAGCAGATCGATCTTCTTCTCCAGCGGAATCTCTACCGGCTGGAGGTGAACCGGGTACAGATCATGGGGAGGCGTACCGCCAACCTTAACCGGTGGAGAGGTCCCGGTGCCCGCCAGTTCAGCAATCCCCTTGGCCCGGGAGCCGGCGAGTTCCAGGTTCTCCACGCTGATCTCGTCGGAAAAGGCGTACCCGGTCTTCTCGTGAGCGAGGGCCCGGACGCCGACCCCTTGGTTGATGTTCTTCGTCGCCTGCTTGATTATCCCCTCCTCGAGGAGCAGGGACTCGCTGATTCGGTACTCGAAGTAGAGGTCAGCGTCATCGATCTGCCTGCCAAGGGCGGCTCCCAATCCCCGTTCAAGGTGCCGCTCCGTCAATCCGAACTTTTCCAGGAAAAACCGCTCCGGTTTCATTAGTTGTGTCGCCATCTATATCCTCACTCTCTTTTCAGTGCCGAGCGATTAGCCATCAGCGATGTAGGGGCGCTGCTTGCTGCGCCCTCTCTGGGCAGGGCAAGCCCTGCCCCTACATTGATAGCTGAATGTTATTGAAATCGACCTTGCAACTTTTTATACTACGGCCCATGCCGCCTGCCAACGATTACTTCCCGGACCCTGGCATCAAACGAAAATTCCAGCAGCGACTTCTGCGCTGGTACGCGCGCCATCGGCGCGAGCTTCCCTGGCGAAAGACCTCCGACCCGTATAAAATCCTGGTCTCGGAGGTGATGCTGCAACAGACCCAGGTTGATCGGGTTGTTCCCAAGTACAAGGAGTTCCTCCGCAAGTATCCCACGCTCGAAGAACTGGCCGGCGCCTCGGTGAGCGACGTCGAGGCTACCTGGCGGCCGCTTGGCTACAATATTCGGCCAGTCCGCCTGCACGCCATCGCGCAGGAGGCCGTTCACCGACATGGCGGCAAGATCCCGGCCTCCCTGGAGAAGCTTCAGGCGTTCAAGGGGATTGGCCGCTATACCGCCGGTGCGGTGATGAGCTTCGCGTTTCGCAAGGACGCTCCGATCCTCGATACCAACGTGAAAAGGCTACTGCAGCGGGTCTTCCTTGGCCCGATGAACGGGAACGGCTCCAAGCCAGTGAAACATCTCTGGGACCTCTCGGCCACCTTGATCCCCAGGGGCAAAGGGTACGACTTCAACCAGGCCATGATGGACTTCGGTGCGCTCATCTGTACCGCCCGAAAGCCCAACTGCCCGATTTGCCCCATGCAGGCACTCTGCATCTCCTACCCATGGGATAAGGAGAACAAGACATGTCTGAAGTTGCGCCGACCGTCGAGGTAGCGGCTGGCCTCATCGTCAGGGACGGGAAGATCCTCATCGCCCAGCGCCGGGTCAACGCCTCTCTGGGTGGGCTGTGGGAGTTTCCAGGCGGCAAGCGGAAGCCTGGAGAGAGCTTCGAAGCTTGCCTGAGAAGAGAAGTCATGGAAGAACTGGGACTGACCATCGCTGTTTACGAACAGGTCTCCTCCGCCGAGCACCGCGACGCTGCGTGCCAAGTCCGACTCCGTTTCTATCGATGCACCGTCCTAGCCGGCGAACTACAACCCCGCGGATGTGAAGCCTGTCGCTGGATTACTCCGGCCGAGATTAGCGCCTACCCGTTTCCTCCGGCCGACCTGCCGCTGGTTCATCAAATCGCCTCGGGCCAGCATATCATCACCTAGCCGCTCCAGTAGCGGCTGAACTCGGGAAGGTAGGACAGGGTCTCGAGACTGGGCATCCGGTCAATAAAGAGTTTGCCCAGCAGGTGGTCGCGCTCGTGTTGGAGCACCCGCGCGTGGAACCCGGTGGCGATGAATTCAAGCGGCCGACCCTCCCGATCGAGCGCCTTCGCCCGCACCTGCCGATATCGCGGTGTCTGCCCGCGGAAATCGATTAGGCTGAGACACCCTTCCCAGTCGTCCTCCAAGTCGGGGGAGAGCGGCATCACCTCCAGATTAATCAGGACCGTGAGTGGAATATCCGGCGCGTCAGGGTAGCGTCGGTTCCCCTTCGCCTCAATCACAGCAATTTGCTGTGAGACGTGGACCTGGGGCGCAGCAACCCCGACGCCTTCGTACTCCCGCATCGTCTCGATCATATCATCGATGAGGCGCTGAGTCTCGGCGTCTCGAATCGTCTCCGGTCTGACGGGCGGTGCTACCTGCCGTAAGACCGGATGCCCTAGACGCGCGACCTTCAGGATCGGCAATCTAACACCCCCGTTGCTACCATGGAATCTCTTCGATCCCCGCCTCACGATTGACCGCCCTGGCCAAGGTGAAGAGGAGGTCGGAGAGCCGATTGATATAGGTAATGAGAACAGGCGAGAGCGGCACCTCCTGGGACAATGCGACCATCCGCCGCTCTGCCCTCCGACAGACAGTCCTGGCTAAGTGGAGCAGCGCGCCGCCCTCTGAACCGCCCGGCAGGATGAAGGCGCGCAGCGGGCTCAGCGTGGTATCGTATCGGTCAATGATCCCTTCCAGACCTCGAACCCTTTCCTCGTGGAGACCGGCCTTCTCGGCCTTCTGCTCCACGTGGCCGGTTGGGTCGGCGAGCTGCGCGCCAACGGCGAAGAGGTCGCGCTGGATCTGCAACAGCTCTGCCATGATCGTCTCATCAGTCAACTTGGCCCTGATCCAGCCCAGGACGGCGTTCAGTTCGTCCACCTCCCCGTACGCCTCGACTCGGAGAGCGGATTTTAAGAGCCTCGTCCCGCCGATCAGCCCTGTCTCGCCTTTATCACCCTTCCGTGTATAGATCTTCATTAGATAGTCGTAAGCTTCACTCTGTACTGAGTGGCGGTCCAGAGAACAGAACGGCAGCGACTAGAGAGAGCCAACATTCCCTATCGGCTGCCAGGCTTTGACGGTCGGCCGGATTGGCTTGTCTCTTCTCCGTCGATCGTTCACGTTAACCGGCGCGCGCCGTTTTTGCGCGCGTCCGAGTTGAGCGAGTGGTGAGACCCTGTTCTTTGATAAGCCGTACCTGCAAGCGGTACCCCATGGCCGACGCGTAACGTTTGAGCGTAGCAATAGAAGGCGAATGCTTCCCTATAGCGGACTCGAGCCGCGCCACAGCGGATTGAGTGGTACCGATCCGGGCTGCCACCTCAGCCTGGGTAAGCCCGGCTGCGGCTCGGGCCTTCAGGATCTCGTCCAGAAGCTCGAATTCCTCAGCAAGCGCATCGTACTCGCGCCGCACGTCCGCGCGCGCAAGCGCCCTGGCTCTGAAGTCTTTAAGGCTGTTCCGCACCTTTCACCTCTTTCATGCGCTTTCGCGCGATCGCGAGTTCTTTCCGTGGGGCCTTCTCAGACTTCTTAATGAACCGGTGCAGCATCACGATCCCTCGTCCGACGCAGGTGCAGTAGAACACTCGCGCGATACCTTCCGCCGCGTTGAGCCTAAGTAAGTTCGAAAAGCCCCTCACCCATGGCCCTGGTGTGCGGCATTCCGAGGTCCGGGCCGTAATGTTCCATGCGTTCGGCATACCGCAGAAAGCACGCCACGAAACCGGCAGGAAGCTGAAGCAACTCCTCCTGGAACGCTGCGCTGTAGAATCCGAGTCGCCAGTTCACCACTGCATTATAGCAAATATGTCATTGTAACACCAGGCGAGGGCATTGGGGTCTAAACGCGACCCATACCGTCTATGCCCTATGAACTTTATCACGTTTCGATGCTTACATCCCAGGCAAGTCGTCCGCATAAGCATTTCCGGGGGACGCTGTAGGTATTTCCCCTGTAACATCTTCTCGCGAAGCCGCCCTTTTATGGTTCTTCCGGCTTTTCCGTGGGTAGAGTTTCTGGTATAGATACCCTCCTGAACCTACAACAAGGAGGGTCATCATGCGCGATACTGAACTGTACCGGCACCTGTTGGGATTGTTGGAGCCATGGA